>Ga0209577_10005778_pt1 | contig 11502 bp, 11 predicted proteins | sample GraSoiAngelo_109_FD_185874 | JGI IMG/M metagenome (GOLD analysis project Ga0209577, IMG submission 185874) | Grasslands soil microbial communities from the Angelo Coastal Reserve, California, USA - 14_0903_12_20cm (SPAdes) (version 2) | ecosystem: Environmental > Terrestrial > Soil > Grasslands... | reverse complement strand
GGCATAGCCCTTGCCCGCTTTTTGAGTAACCGGCGCCTTGCGCCCATCCTTGTACGCCTTCCATGCGACATCCTCGACTCGCGAGAGCGCCGCTTCCTCGGGCGCGAACAGCGGGTCCTTGAACGACTGGGTGAAGCGGTCGTGAAACTGAATGCGGGACAGCTCGGCCGGAGCCTGGCCCTTGTGGATCTTGGTCATGCTGGAATTTTAGCGCATGGCACCGGCCGAAGGCAGCGTGTCCGCTATCCGGCAGGAGTAACAAGCCGACATTTACGTCGCCCGAAAGCAGACGTAACGTGTCGCTTCTCTTTGCCCAGTCCATAGTCCCTCATGCAATCTCACCCTTCGCATCGTAGCGGCTACGGACGGTCCCTTCACGCAGACTCTTGGCCTGCGTCTTTCCTTTGTCGAACTCGGCGCGCCTGCGCGCGATCTCCTCGGGCGTGAGACGTTGGATGTTGCAATAATCGAGCTTCCAGTCGGGGTTGGCGCTCCATCTCAACGGGGATTGCACGGTCGTCCGTGCGGCCGGCGCGGATTCGAGAACCCTCAGCGCCAGGTCGAGCGTGAAGACCTGCGACTCGCGGTCCTGCGGCCGCCCCGCGCTGTTACCAAGCGGGAAGTCGGAGAACAGAAAGCGAGGCACACCAACATACTCGACGATGTCCTTGGCGCACCCCATGACTACAGTGGAGATACGGTTCTCCTCCAGCAGACGCGCGGTCAGGCTGACGGTTTGGTGGCAGACAGGGCAATTAGGAACCAGCAGTGCGGCGTCGACCCCATCTGCCTTGCAGCGAGCGACGATCTCCGGGCCATCGACTTCGAGCGTGACACGATGGCTGCGATTGGTCGGGGCGCCGTGGAAGCGGGGAGCCACGCGGCCGACGCGGCCTGAGGCTGCGCATTGTCGCAGCGCTGTCAGCGGAAAGAACGTTGCCGGATCCTCGGCCGTTGTGTGCTTGCGGTCGATAGCAATGTGCGAGATGCGCAAATCGTGGTCCAGCGCCGTATCTCCCGAGCACACGGTGTAGTACTTGGCATTCGCGTTGTACGGTGCTCCCGGACCCTGATCGCCCTTGCCCGGTTGATAAGGAGCCGCCGTGGTGATGAGCGCGATCCGACATTCGGACAACGGCTCGTTCAACGGATGGAAGGGCACGTCAGCGTAGTGCGCCCATACGTACGGCGCGCCATAACCCAGCGCCAGGTAGTATTTGCGAATCCTTTGCAAGTAAGGGATCGGCACATCGTCTGTTGCGGCGAAGCAGTATTCGGTCGCGCGTTCGCCGGTCATGGCGGAACCTCCAGCATCCTCATCGAATCTTCGGCCACTAATCGACCTTCGCACCCGTCTCGCGCACGATTTTCGCCCAGCGATCCTTTTCCATATGAAAGAACGCGCCGAATTCAGCCGGCGATGATCCCACGACTTCTATGCTGGCGTTGGCCATGTAGCGCTTCACTTCATCGGTCGCGAGCACCGCCAGAAGCTCGCGGTAGATTTTGTCGATGACCGTCGCGGGCGTTGCTTTGGGCGCCAACAATCCCATCCAGACGTAGGCTTCATAACCCGGTACGCCCGCCTCGGCGACGGTCGGGACGTCGGCTAGCTGCGGTGCGCGCCTTGCGCTGGTCACCGCCAGCGCGCGGAGCTTTCCGTTTCGAATATGGCCGAGCATGCCCGCCATGCCTGGTATCGACATCTGCACCTGTCCTCCGAGCAGATCGGTCGTTGCCTGGCCGCTGCCGCGATACGGAATGTGATTCAGTTTCATTCCGGTCATCGACGCGAGGAGCGCCGCGAAAAGGTGCTGGCCGCTACCGTTACCCGACGACGCGTAGTCGACCTGGCCCGGGCGCGCCTTCACATAGGCAATGAAATCCTGCAAGGTGTTTACCGGAAGCGAGGGGATGACGACCAGCACCCCGGGCTCGCGGCCGATCAGCGAAACCGGCGCGAAGTCTTCGACCGGATCGAACGAGAGCTGCGGATACAAGGTGGCGCTGATGGCGTTGGTCTGCGACGCAAGCAGCAAGGTATAGCCGTCGGGCGCCGCCTTGGCGACCATCTCACTGCCGATGGTCGCGCCCGCGCCGGGCTTGTTCTCGACGATCACGCCTTGACCGAGGCGCTTCGACAGCTCCTGGGCGATGAGGCGCATCGGCCCGTCGACCGCGCCTCCCGGCGAGAACGGAACGATGACGCGTATCGGCCGGTTCGGGTAGCTCTGCGCGTGTGCGGGGGAGGCAGCAACGACGACGGCAGTCACGAGAACGAGGATAAACGCCGCCTCGCGCCAGCGACGAGGGTGCGGGAAGGAGAAATCGATTTCCATGCGAGTGCGCACTTTCGCATTATCCACGTTCGGCCGGAAGGTGTTTCCAGGAGATCGCAGACACGACATCCGGCTGTTGGCGGTCACTAGCTGCCCCGAGTTATAATTGCTGTGGCTCATTGATGTTACTGCGCCGCCTGCCCTTGCCGGCCGGCGGCTTTTATTTTGTTGAACACGGTGCCTTTCGCCGCAGCATGCGACCGCTTGCTCCTTATCCGATGAATGCAACGACTTTCCCGGCAGATCTCGTTCGCGATGTCGCGCGGCGGCGAACGTTCGCGATCATCTCTCACCCTGATGCGGGCAAGACGACGCTGACCGAAAAACTGCTGCTCTTCGGCGGAGCGATTCAGATGGCGGGGACCGTAAAGGCGCGCAAGAGCTCGCGTCACGCGACGTCCGACTGGATGGAGATCGAAAAGCAGCGCGGTATTTCGGTCACCAGCTCGGTCATGCAATTCGCGTATGCCGGCCACACCATCAATCTCCTCGACACGCCGGGACACGAGGATTTTTCCGAGGACACTTATCGGGTACTGACGGCGGTCGACGCGGCGGTGATGGTGATCGACGCCGCCAAGGGTGTCGAAGCGCAGACGATCAAGCTGCTCGAAGTGTGCCGATTGCGCGCGACGCCGATTATTACCTTTGTGAACAAGCTCGATCGCGAGGTTCGAGCGCCGATGGCGCTGCTCGAGGAAATCGAGTCGGTGCTCAAAATCGATTGTGCGCCGATCACCTGGCCGATCGGCATGGGTAAACGCTTCCAGGGCGTGTTCGACCTGGGGCAGGACCGCCTCGTCCGCTTCACGCCGGGCGAAGAAAGGGTGCGCGATGACGGCGAGTTGATTGCAGGCTTGGGCAATCCACGCCTCGATGAGTTATTTCCCGACGAGATGGCAGCTATGCGCCACGACGTGGAGTTACTCCGCAACGCGAGCTCGCCGTTTGAGCTGGAGTCGTTTCTCGCGGGAGAACAGTCGCCGGTGTTCTTTGGCTCGGCGATCAACAACTTCGGCGTGCAGGAGATTCTGCAGGCGCTGGTCGAGTGGGCGCCGCCGCCGCAGCCGCGCGATGGCAGCAACCGGGTCGTCGCGCCTGCCGAAAAAGCGTTCAGCGGATTCGTCTTCAAGATTCAGGCGAACATGGATCCGCGCCACCGCGACCGCATCGCGTTTTTCCGCGTGTGCTCCGGGCGTTATCAGCCGGCGATGAAGGTTCGCCACCTGCGCATCGGCCGCGAGATGAAGCTGGGCAACGTGCTGACTTTTATGGCCAACGAGCGCGTTACCAGCGAGGATGCCGTCGCCGGTGACATCATCGGCATCCACAATCACGGCCAGTTGCAGATCGGCGACACATTGACCGAAGGGGAAGCACTGGCGTTCAAGGGCATTCCCTACTTCGCCCCGGAGCTCTTCCGCGTCACCCGGCCGCGCGATCCATTCAAGGCCAAGCAGCTCCAGAAAGGTCTCCAGGAGCTTGGCGAGGAAGGGGCGATCCAGGTCTTCGAACGCGCATGGAACAACACGCTGCTGCTCGGCGCGGTCGGAGAGCTGCAGTTCGACGTGGTCGCGGACCGTTTGGCTCGCGAATACAAGGTCGACGCGCTCTACGATCCGGCCAACATCGCCACCGCCCGCTGGCTCACCTTCCCGGATGCCGCGACGCATCGCAGTTTCGAGAACGAAAACGCGGCATCGATGGCGACCGACGTCGACGGCAATCCGGTGTTCCTGGCGGCGAATAAATACATCCTGCAGGTGACGATGGAACGGTGGACCACCGTCGGCTTTCACACCACCCGCGAGCACGGGCAGCGGCTGGTGCAGGGATAGCGGCGTTCAGGCCGCGCGCTTCGCGCTGGCGATCATCGCCAGCTTGACTCGCGCGTCGCGCAGCGCACTTCGCAGCCCTTCCTCGACCACCGGATGGTAGAACGGCATCTCCAGCATCTGGCCGATGGTGAGTTTCATCTGCCGGGCCCACGCGAGCAGATGGCCGATGTGCTCCGCGTCGGGGCCGATCATTTCCGCGCCCAGAAATACACCGGTGGTGCTATCGGCGTACACCTGCAGCATGCCCTGATTGCGCAGCATGACGCGGGCACGGCCCTGGTTCTCGAACGATACCTCGCCGATGACGGGAGCCGCGGGGCGCGCCGCGGCATATCCGCCGCCGACGATGCAGATCTGCGGGTCGGTGAAGACCACGCTCAGCAACGCGCGCCGCAAGCCGCTGCTGATCGCGGGAAACCGCGCCGCGTTGTCGCCGGCGATGCGCCCCTCATCCGAGGCCTCATGCAGCACCGGCGAATCGTTGCTCGCGTCTCCGGCGACAAAGATGGACGAGCCACCGCATTGCAGAGTCGTGCGGTCGTAAAGCGGCACGCCGCGGGCATCGAGTGCCAGCGTAGTGTTTTCCAATCCGAGCTTGTCGACATTGGGCGAACGGCCGGTGGCCGCGACCAGGTACGCAAATCGCTCGGTCTGCGTGCTGCCGTCCAGCGCCCGGTAGGTGACGACCACCTTGTCGCCGTCGCTGGCCACCTCGGCATGGGCGTTGGTGTCGAGGTAGAACTCCTGGTCGAACACCTTGCGCGCGTGATCGATCAGCGTGGGATTCGACAACGGGCCGACGCCACCGCCTCGGCCGAATACCTTCACCCGCACGCCCAGACGATGCAATGCCTGGCCGAGCTCTAGGCCGACCACTCCGGGGCCGAATACGGCGACGCTTTCCGGGAGCTCATGCCATTTGAAGACGTCTTCGTTGGTCGCGAGCCGGTCGCCGAGGGCCCGCCAGGCGACGGGAAAGACAGGCGAGGAACCGGTGGCAATGACGATGCTCGCCGCTTTCACCAGTATGCGATTGTCGATCAACAAGGTCCTGTCATCGACGAATTTGGCGCAGCCGCTGAGCTTGTCGCCATCGGGGAGGGCATCGACGTCGTCGGTCACGAATGCTACGAACCGGTCGCGCTCGACTCTGACGCGTTCCATCACCGCCCGGCGATCGACCTTGACGGCAACGGGCTGCATCCCGAACGCAGCAAACCGCCCGACGGCATGCGCGGCTTCGGCAGGTGCGATCAACAGCTTGCTCGGCATGCAACCCACTCTCGCGCAGGTCGTACCGTGCTCGCCGCCTTCGATCAGCAGCGCGCGCTTTCCCGCGGCCTTGGCGGCGCGATACGCTGCCAGGCCGGCGGTGCCCGCACCGATGACGGCGACGTCGGTCTCGATGGTCGTTTGGGTGCCTGCCATTGTCTGCCTTTTTCGCGTTCGGCTTTGCGACTCGTAAGCGTTGGGCTTGGTCGCGCGCCACGCGTTCTTACTTGGCTCTAGGCTGCCTTCTTCAGGAACGCGGTCAGATCTTCCAATCCACCTATCAGGCGACCGTTGATGAATACCTGCGGAACCGTCGCCGCGGAGGCTATCGCCCCCAGGGCCTTGGTGCGTATCGTATGCCGTAGCGGTACTTCGGCAAAATCATACCCCGCGTCGGCGAGCAGGTGCTTGGCTCTGGCGCAGAACGAGCAGCCGTCGCGGGTGAGAATGGCCACCTGATCGGGCTTGGTCGCGTTCGGATTCAGGTACCCAAGCATGGTGTCGGCATCCGAGACCTTGAACGGGTCGCCCGCCTCATCGGGCTCGATGAACATCTTTTGGATCACCTTGTCACGAACCAGCATCGAGTAACGCCAGGAGCGCTTGCCGAAGTTCAAGTCGGATTTGTCGACCAGCAAGCCCATCTGCTCGGTAAATTTCCCATTGCCGTCGGGCAGCAGAAATATGTTCTGAGCCTCCTGATCGCGCCCCCATTCGTCCATGACGAACGGGTCGTTGACCGAGATGCAGACGATGGAGTCGATGCCCTGTGCCTTGAACGCCGGCGCGAGCTCGTTGAATCGCGGCAAATGCGTGGACGAACAGGTCGGGGTGAACGCGCCCGGAAGCGAAAAGACAACGACATTCTTGCCCGCGAAAATGTCGTCGCTGGTCACGGTTGTCCATTCGCCGTTGCGGCGAATACGGAAGCTGACTTCAGGGACGCGTTGTCCTTCACGATTGGCGAGGCTATGTTCCGACACGGTGATCTCCTGGTTAAGATCGATAGCGATGACCGTATGATCGTGGCAACGAGTCGATAGTTCAAGTGTATTTATGTTATAGTAACAATAGTCTTATACTATACGTTGCGGTTGGTGCCGGGTACGGGCGCTCGCTTGACCGCGTCGGCTTTCGGCGGCCACCGCTAGGGAATCCGCAACGTCGCCGCCAGCGGGTTGTGATCCGACGAAGTGACCGGAATGGCGCCGACGTCGATCAGCTGCAGCCCGCGAATAAAGATATGGTCCAGATGCCTGCCAAAGAAGACAGCCCGCTGATCGACGCGCAGATTCAGCTCGCTCAACCCCAGCCGTGCCGCGATCTCCCCCATGACCGCGTCACGCGCATCGTTCCAGGTGTTGAAATCGCCGGCGAATATGATCGGTCCGCGGTGACCGGCAAGCGCATCGGCCAGCGCCTCGAGCTGGGCGCGATACACATCCGGAGCAAGCTCGAAGTTAATCGAGTGAACATTCGCGATCGCGAGCGTCTCCGTCGAGCCGGTCCGCGCGTCGGTTCGGGTGTCGGTCCGGGTGTCGGTAATCGGCAGCCAGCTGATCACCGCCGATTTGGGGAAGCGAATCAGCGGCTCGACCGCGCGCTGCGTGCAACTCGCGATCGGCGCGATGCGGCTCGCGGTCAGCACCCCGTTGTCGTCGGCGCCGAGCAGGAATGAGCTCGCCATCACCCAGCGCAGTCCTGAATCCTCCAGAATCTTTCGCAACGGCGGCTGCAATACGGTCTCCTGCAACAGCAGCACGTCACTCGCCGCGGCGAATCCCGACAGATCGCGTTCCCAGCCGGAATCACCCTGCTTGTGAATGTTCCAGACCAGCAAGCGAAAGGGGCGGCGATCCAGGGCGCCGGCCGCCTCACCTTCGCCCGCCGCTTGGAGGAGACGGTCGACCGCCTCGCACTTGAGCGTCGTGACGCGCGTGGCGCCGCCCGGACCGGAGACGACGGCACGCGGCTCCACCGTCAAGGTGATGCAACCGCAGAGGACCGCAAGCAAGACCGAGCTTGCGAGCCGTTTCACCGCAATCAAGTGCTACGTCCGCTCGGCGCAGTCCGCCCTGCGGTGGTCAATCCCTTCTGCGGGGCAGCCGCGGGCTCGCGGCCGATCCTTTCGTATTCGGCGATGACCTGCGCGCCGAGCAGCAGAAGAATGGCCCCGATCTCGACCGAAAGCAGCGCCAGGATTGCCGTCGTCAGCGATCCATAGACGACGCGCACCTGCGACATGGTCCCGTAATACCAGCCCAGCAAATGTCGCGTCAGTTCCCACAGCAGTCCGGCGGTGACGCCGCCGATCAGCGCGTGTCGCAGCGACAGGCGTCCGACCGGCATGACCAGATAAATCGCGGTCAGTATCAGAATCTCGCCGGCAACGCCGAGCAGATACAAAAGGTAGTCCGACAGATCACTCAGAGAATGCGGAACGCCGAAGACGGTAATGTTGTGCGTCGCCAGCGTGACCAGCTTGCCGGCGACGACGGTTACGACCAGCAGCCCCAGTCCCAGAAAAACGATGAAGACGTATGGCAGGAGCGCCGACACGACAAAGCGCCGCCGGCGGACAGCGACGCGATGATAGAAAATAACCGACATCGCGTTTTCCAGCACGGTGAATGCGAGCGCGCTGAAAAAAACCATCGTCACCAGCAGCACGACTCCGATCGTCTGGCCGTGTTCAAGGAACGCCCGCAACTCGCCGACCAGGGCGCTCGATTGTCCAGGGACGATAAAATCGAGATATTCGGTCATTGTCGCGAGAAGCCGCGCCTGATCGATCACGTGCGAGAGCCCGATCAACATCAGGATCAACAACGGGATCAGCGACAGCAGAGTGTAGTAGGCGACGGCGCCGGCGAGCAGCAGGCCCTGGTTCTTGCGAAAGGCCTTGAGCACGCAAAGCACGAACCCGCCCGGGTTTTTCAGGATGTACGTCGACCTTTCACCTAATCGGCGCTGCTCCGTCGCGGAGCTTCCCGAGGTGATGGCCCTTGTCATGTCACGACGCGCACGAGCAATACGAACCGGGCCCAGGGTTTGGACGCATGAGCGTCAAGATTCGACGGTGCTTCTGTCTGTTCGGGCGCTGGCGGCGCCTTCGGCAATTTCCTCGATCATTTTGCGGTTGAACGCCGGAATGTCATCCGGCTTGCGACTGGTGACAAGGCCGCGGTCGACGACCACTTCCTGGTCGCTCCAGCGGCCGCCGGCGTTACGGATATCGGTCTGCAAAGACGGCCACGACGTGACATGGCGATCATGCAGCACGTTCGCTTCGATCAGCATGATCGGCGCGTGACAAATTGCGGCGACAGGCTTTTCGTTGTCGAAGAAGGAGCGTACGAACGACACCGCTTTCCGGTTGGTCCGGAGCTGGTCGGGATTCATGACTCCTCCGGGCAGCATCAGCGCGTCGAAGTCGTCGGGGTCGGCGTCGTTGACCGTCAAATCAACCGCAACTTCGTCGCCCCAATCTTTGCTCTTCCAGCCGCGGATCGAACCCGGCTTGGGCGAGATGACGACCGTCTTGGCCCCGGCTTGATCGAGGGCCTTCCGAGGCTCTATGAGCTCGGACTGCTCGAAGCCGTCGGTGGCGAGAATCGCGATTGTTTTTCCTCTCAGAGTCGCCGGATTCGCCGGTATTGTTGGTTCCATGTGCGTCTCCTATGGACGTCGGCACCTCGAATGGATCGCCGCTTGCATTCCAGTGTGGCACGGCGCACCGACCGGCGGAATCGGAGCAGCATAACATTCGCTGTAGGACGGCGGCCGACGTTGGCGGTGCGAAGCTCGGGCACGCCCTTGCAATCGAAGGTCAATAATGAGAGCGTCGATCATGAGGGTCAGCCATGGGGTGATGGCGCGCGGCATATCGATCGGACTCGCTGCTTTTCTCGCCAGCGGTGGGATCGCTCGCGTTCCCACCGCAGCGCCGTCGCCGCCAGCGCAGAAGGGCTTGGCATCGGTATACAGCGAGCAGCTCAACGGGAAAAAAACCGCAAGCGGCGAGCGCTACGACAGCAGCGCGCTGACTGCGGCACACCGGACCTTGCCACTGGGCGCCGAGATCAGAGTCACCAACCTCGACAACGGCAGGTCGGTGCGGGTGCGAGTCAATGATCGCGGTCCGCATGTTCAGGGCAGAATCGTCGATCTTTCGTCACGGGCCGCCGCGGCGCTTGGTTTACGCACCGGTGTCGTCCGCGTAAGGCTCGAGATTCTCAGCCAACCCGCTGACCTCAGAACGGATACGCGCCCGTGAATTCGCCGCGGGCTGAGAACGCAGCGACCGTATGCCGGGTCCATGCTGCCGATTTGTCCTGATCGGATTATCGATGCGTCGCAAATCACGACGATGCAAAATGGATTCCAGGGTCGCATGCGTCATCCTCTCTCTGGTCGCGTCCGTCGGCGCCGACGCGTTCACTTTTGCCGACGGCGCGTCCGCAAGTTGCGTCGCGGACGGCAAGATCGTGAAAGAGGTCGACGCGGAGCCAAGCCAAGCCGGGCTCAATTTCACTGGAAAGACAGTGCGCATTTCCTCCGGCTTTCTGATCATCTGGAACGCAGAAAGACTCAAGACGCTTCCGCCCGAGGTGCACGACTACCTCTTTTTCCATGAATGCGCGCATGCGCGCGTGCCCACCACCGACGAGCTGAACGCCAATTGCGCCGGATTGCAGGATATGCGCGCCGCGGGACGTGCCGGATTCGCCGTCGAATCGAGGCTGGGCGCGTTCTATGGCCACGGCAGCGACTACTGGACCCGCACGCTCAAATGTGCCGACGTCACAGCGACGTCGAAGCCTCCATAAAGGTCCGGCCCACCGCCCGACGAAGCGCGTCACCTTACTGACTCTGCGCGTCGTCCCGGCTTCCTGCCACGGCGTTGGCGATCGGTTTCCGTCGCCAGGGTTTGGCCGAAAGCCCTGCCATGACGCCCCTTGGCACGCGGCTTGGTACGGTCCTTGCGTAAGCCTGGGCGCGAGGATCAACCTGTACCGGCAGCGTCGGCATCGACCGACTTCATCACGTCCGGAGCAGCGAAAGGACCGCAATGAACAGGCAAGACCTTGGACAGGTGGTCACGCCGACCAGCTTGGTGTCGGAAGTACGGGAGTTTCGGGCGGCGATTGCGAATCCGCGGCGCAGCGCCGACGAGATCAGGCACGCATACGGATTGATCGTCAATCACGCCCACAACCTGAATCCGCATGCACCGGGTTTCGAATGGGCCGGCGTCGCCCTCAAGGAAGCTGCCTGCTTGTGGCTCGACTCCAAGGCGTTTCGCGGACATTGATCCCCTAGCGGATCGCCTCTTTCGAAAGGCGCCCCGCAACTCAGAGCTGGGAATTGAGCATGGCCTCGGCGCGCTCCGAGATCTTCTCCGTCCACGGCCGGTTCTGCCATTCCTCGTAAGTCACCCGCCGCGATCGCTTCAAATCCTCGTTGAAAATGGCAGTCTGGCGCGCGGCGAATTCGCTGCTGAAGATGTTGAGATTGGCTTCGTCGTTCAAGCGAAAAGAGCGGTTGTCGAAGTTGGTCGAACCCACGCTCGACCATAATCCATCGACGACCATCACCTTGCAATGGAACATCGTCGGCTGGAATTCGTAGATTTCTGCCCCGGCCTGAAGCAGGCGTCCCCATTTCGCGTGTGAAGCCTGCCGCAAGACTTCGGTGTCGGTATACGGGCCGGGCAGGATCATCCTCAGCTTGACGCCGCGCTTCATCGCGTCAACCAACGCCATTTCGCTGAGCTCGTCGGGGACGAAATAGGCCATAGCAAGGTCGATGCTGCGCGTCGCCGAGACGGTCGACAGCAAATACATCAGGTGCATGCTCTCGGAGCCGCCTTCGCGCGAGCTTTTAAACATCTGACCGACGTCGTTACCGACCGACGGTTCAGCAGGAAAATAATCCGGCCCATCGAGAATTGTCCCGGTCACCTTGACCCAGTTGTCGGTGAATGCGGCCTGCATCTGGGCGACCGCGGGTCCTTCGACACGAAAGTGCGTGTCGCGCCAGTGGTCGGGGTC
>Ga0209577_10005777_pt1 | contig 11502 bp, 7 predicted proteins | sample GraSoiAngelo_109_FD_185874 | JGI IMG/M metagenome (GOLD analysis project Ga0209577, IMG submission 185874) | Grasslands soil microbial communities from the Angelo Coastal Reserve, California, USA - 14_0903_12_20cm (SPAdes) (version 2) | ecosystem: Environmental > Terrestrial > Soil > Grasslands ... | reverse complement strand
CAACGTAGTTCCGCGCGCAATCTGGTCCTCAAAACCGCTGATTGGAATCGACTACGCGAAGTGGCGCGGCTTCGAGAACCCGGAAAGTGAGCTAGGGGTTTCTGCCACCGTTTCCACGGGAATGATAGGCGGCGGTGTTTTAAATTTTGGCCAAATCCTTGGGCCAGTGGCAGCCGGCATACTCATGGCGCTTTGGACTGGTCTGCTTATCCGCTGGTGGCAACAAAGAAAATCGCTGTTGCGCTTAGTGCTGTTCATGCTTGGCGCTGGCCTGACCTTCAACCTCGGCCGAGACATCAGCCTGCTGGTGCTCTGGCCTGTCATATTCGCATACTGTTTTGTCCGACTCATTGAGATCTGGGCCACGAAGAGGTTTGGACAACTGCAGCAACTGGCAACTGTTGCTCCCGCTGATGCTGGGCCAGTGCAGGTGTTAGCTGGTCGGCTGAGTCAGTGACACTGCACCGTCACGGTTCCGCTGGCGCTGCGAAAGAAGAGTGGAGGTAAGGGGATTCGAACCCCTGGCCTTCTCATTGCGAACGAGACGCTCTACCAGCTGAGCTATACCCCCATTTCACCTATGAAAATGGCGTCGATAAAATCCGGCAAAAATTTCTGTTGTCCACCTCTTTCGCACTGGTTATCGACTTGGCTTCTAATCCAAGCCGGAATTAGTCCACGTTTCAAAAGGTGAACTCAGCTATGTTCTGTTAATAACCTAGAATTATGCCTAGGGCGTTTTCAATCATCGGCCTAGGTCAAAATGTGGAACTCAATCAGGACAGCAACCCGATTGGCAGGACGCCGTTCTCTTCTACCATCCCAGACGTCAAGCGAGGACACATGTCGTTTCTTTTTGCGCAAGTACTTGGGACTTGCAGTTTCTGTCGAAACTCAGGAGCCAAGGTTCTGCTGATCAAACGCGAAGAGAGGCCTCGCACTCGGAAGATTCAGAGGCAATCAAGAGGCGGCAGCGACACGTCTTTATTCACGGAAAGACCCCACCAATGTTTGACCAAGCTACCGCACTAAGACCGCAGACCGCGTTTTTGAATTCAGCCGCAAACGAGAAAACATCCACTCCTGGCGCATTTGTCACGACCCGTTGGAGCATAATCCTTTCCGGCGCAAATTCGGAAGGCGAAGAGAGGCAAACCCAGTTCGCCCTCGCCGAACTTTGCCGCATCTACTGGCGGCCGATTTTTTTCTTTATCACCCGGCGTGGTTACTCGCGTGAGGACGCCGAAGACCTTACGCAGGATTTCTTTGCGAGGATACTTAAAGGTGATTGGCTGCAGAGGGCAGACCGCAACCGAGGCCGTTTCCGTTCGCTACTGCTGAAGTCGGTTCAGAATTTTCTAAATGATACCGCCGACAGAACGCATGCTCGCAAACGCGGGGGCCACGTCAGGTTCGTTTCGTGGGATCCGTGGATGGCAGAGTCCCTTCCGGAATTGACGCTTTCGAGGGAAGCGCTCAGTTCCTGGCCCGCGGAACGAGTTTTCGATGCGGGGTGGGCCGCAACGGTAGTGGAACGTGCACTTCGCCGGCTCCGTGAGAAATGCGAGAGCAAAGGCCGTTTGCGAATCTTCGAGGTCTTGAGCCCGTACCTTGGCGCGGAGCGGGATCTCTCCTACGCGAGTCTCGCGGCAGAACTCCGTCTTCCTGAAGCAACAGTAAAAAAATTGCTCTATCACATGCGGCAGCTCTATCGCTTTTTCTTGCGCGACGAGCTGGCTCAGACGGTAGCAGATCCTGAGGATGTGGAGGATGAACTGCGCTACCTGTGTGGCGCGCTCGTGGCTAGCTGGGCCCAGGCGGCGTAACAATTTTCCTTTCGGCCTCAGTCGCTGACGCTTAGCGCGTGAGTGAGTTAGCACAAACATCACGTATGGCCTGACCGCGCCTCCCACGGGTGACGTGTTTTGGGTAAGAGCGACGGCCTCTGGGGTTTATTGTCCCCTTAAACCCAATGCAGTGGCCGATCCTGAAAATACATGCCCACCCTCTGAGGCGAGCAAGTTTTTCGTACAGGCAAAATAATTGGGACTTTTGTCCGGCAATTTCCGTAGAAGTAAGCGTGCGGGATATTGAACGAATTCCAGAGGCGTCGATCCTGACAAATCGTCCTCTTAACCGCTGCAATTTCTCTTCGGCGGTGACAGGAAATAGCATGCCCGAATTTGATCTCGCTCTCCGGTTTTGGCAGTCGCTTTTCGCATTTTTGAGAGTGAACAGTTCGAGGATTGCTCCTCGATCACATTTCCTTGAGAGCAGTTAAATGCGGGTCCTCCTCCTTCTGAAGGTGCCTGCGGAGTTACCAGGATAACGCAGTTTGGAGCAGCTCAACGAGACAAAGGTAGTAGCTCACCTTCCCGATGTCGGGCGGGTGACCAAGGGCGGCAGCTTTGTCGTGAACTGGCCGACGAAGGTTATTCACATTGGGAGCGGACTGCCAGTGGCGGCCGAACCAAAGGTGCCTGGGTGGAAATCTCCTCTCGATCTTGCCTGTATCCTGCTTTCGCTTCCGCTCTGGCTGCCATTGATGCTTTTGCTGATGCTGATCACGAGAATTTCTTCGCCCGGTCCCGTTTTCTATCGGCAGAAGCGCGTTGGTCTTGGCGGCAGACATTTTTTCATTTGGAAGTTCCGCACAATGAAGGTGAATACCCAGACACAAAGTCACGAACGGTATTTCGAAGAGTTGATGCGGGCCAACTGTGCCATGACGAAGCTCGACACCCACGGCGATCCGCGCCTGGCGCCGTTCGGCAGAATTCTACGCGCTAGCGGACTGGATGAACTGCCTCAAATTTTTAATGTGCTTTGCGGCGAGATGAGCTTGGTCGGGCCGCGGCCGTGCCTGCCAAATGAATTTGCTAAGTACGAGCCTTGGCAGCGGGAACGCGTGAACGCTCTGCCGGGCCTGACCGGGCTGTGGCAAGTAAGCGGTAAAAACAAAACAACCTTTCGCGAGATGATCAGGATGGACGTGGCTTATCTCAACAACATATCAATCCTGTTCGATCTACAAATTATGCTCAGAACTGGCGCCACAATCGCTCGCGAACTATTTGAATCCCGACAGGTGGCGCGGTGTATCCTGCAGAATCCAAGCTCTTAACGGTGGGCGCCGATTCTGCCAAGCCTCCACCAATCAGTCCGACAAAAGATGAAGAAGCAAACCACGGTCGGCGTGCTTGGATGCGGTTATTGGGGACCTCTTCTGATTCGCAGCTTCAGAGGTCTTCCTCACTGCCGCCTCAAAGCAGTCTGTGATCCGGACATCGCACGCGTAAAACATGTTTGCGCGATGTATTCGGATCTCGAGGGAGTTACTGCTCCGCAACAGCTCATCACGGCATGCGACCTCGATGCCGTTGTCATTGCCACTCCGGTAAAGAGCCATTATCCGCTGGCGAAGGCGAGCCTCCTCGCTGGCAAGCACACGTTTATCGAAAAGCCGATGGCGATTTCTTCCCAGGAGTGTGAGGAATTGATCGACATCGCCGAGCGCAAGGGCTTGGTTTTAATGGTCGATCACACGTTCCTGTATTCAGCTCCCGTACGAAAAATCGTTGAAATAGTTCAGGCTGGAGACCTCGGCGAGATCCGCTACATTAATTCACGGCGCTTGAATCTGGGTTTGTTCCAAAAGGACATCAATGTCGCCTGGGACCTGGCGCCTCATGACATTTCCATCATTCTGCACATCCTCGGCGAATTTCCAGTTGCGGTTAACTGCCAAGGCAACGCCCATGTCACCCCACAGGTGGAGGACGTGACCAATATGTCGCTGCTCTTTCCGCACAAGCGATTCGCCACCATCCAGAGCAGCTGGCTCGAACCGAGAAAAATCCGCGAAATGACCATCGTCGGCTCACGACGCATGATCGTGTACGACGATTTGCGAACGCGCGAAAAAATCCGGATCTACGATGTCCGCGTGGAGCGACCGCCGCACTACGACACATTCGCCGAGTTTCAGTACTCGTACCATTACGGGGACAGCTACATCCCGCACCTTCAGCAGGAGGAACCGCTAACTTTGGCCTGCCGACATTTTATTGATTGCATCGAAACTAATTCTGCGCCGATGACTAGTGGGCGCCAGGGCCTGGAGTTGATTAGGATACTTGAGGGAGCTTCCGCTTCTCTGAAAATGAATGGCGCGCCGTTCATATTTGGCAGCCCCAACGGCCCAGTGCTGTCTCCCGTGCCAACCAGAGACGGTTCGGCTCATTTCCCAAGACCCAAAAGGACACGAAGAAGGCCAAGCCGGGCAAGAAATGGGGTCGCGACTCTGTTTGAGAACGCATGACGACTTCGGCATCAACACTTTTTTCGGCCGCGACCGGCACTGGAGGGACGCAGATGAAAGTTCCATTCCTTGATCTAAAAGCGCATCACGCCCCCCTGATCGACGAGTTCGATGGCGCTATTCGCGAAGTAATCGAGAGCAGCGCGTTTGCCGGCGGGCCGTTCGTGGAAAGATTCGAACAAGAGTTCGCGGCCTATTGCGGCTCCAAGTATGCCATTGGCGTAGGCAATGGCACCGACGCGCTTTGGCTTGCTCTATTGGCATTTGGTATTGGAGAAGGCGATGAAGTCATTACGGTGCCGAACACATTCATCGCCACGGCCGAGGCCATCACCTATTGCAAAGCTCGGCCGGTGTTTGTCGATGTGGACGAAAACACGTTCACGATGAACCCGACCGAGCTAAAGAAGAGCCTCACGGCAAGAACCAAGGCGATCATTCCGGTTCACCTTTTCGGGCAATCGGCGGACATGGATCCGATTTTGGAATTCGCGCACGCGCACGGACTCTTTGTCATTGAAGATGCCGCTCAAGCTCACGGCGCCGAGTACAAAGGCCGAAAAGCAGGCACATTGGGCGACGCTGGCTGTTTCAGCTTCTATCCCGGCAAAAACCTTGGCGCTTTTGGTGAGGCCGGCGCGGTCGCGACGAACGACGCTGAGTTACGAGAGAAAATCCAAGTCCTTCGAGACCACGGTCAGACCCGAAAGTATTATCACACCTTGGTTGGTTGGAATTGCCGGATGGACGGCATCCAGGCGGCGATCCTGTCCATCAAATTACGCCATCTCGAAGAAGCAAATCTGCTGCGACGCGAACGCGCTTTGCAATACAATCAGGCTTTCGCGGGAATCGAAGGCGTTGCTACCCCGTTCGAGGCGGAGTATGCGCGGCACGTTTATCACGTCTATGCGATTCGAGTCCAGGAACGCGACGAAGTTCGGCGATACTTGGAGGAGAAAGGAATTGGCTGTGGCGTGCACTATCCCATTCCGATTCACCTTCAGGAGGCGTGTCGAGGTCTCGGCTACAAAGAGGGCGCGTTTCCAGTCGCCGAGGACCTGGCAGAAGAATTTCTTTCCTTGCCGATGTTTCCTGAATTAACCGAAGAGCAAACCGAATATGTCGCTAGCTGCGTGAGTGAAGCGGCTGGTGTGGAAGCACTCGTCTAGGGAAAAAGTTTTTGAAGACTCTCGAACAATTGGAAGTGATGGAAGCGATGCCGCTCTCTGGCGACGATTCTTTTGGGCAACGGAAGACCAGCGACAAATCGCTGCAAATGCGGATTCTTGATCCTATCAACGATCCGAGCTGGGACCATGTTGCTGCTTTGCATCGCGATGCCGGTTGTTTTCACGCTAGTGCCTGGGCAAGGGTGCTTCATCAGACATATAAGCATCAGCCCTTTTACCTTCAGTTTTTGCATGGCCGGACATTGGCGGCGCTAGTTCCGCTCATGGAAGTACGCAGTCCGTTTACCGGTCGCCGCGGCGTCTGTCTTCCATTTAGCGATGCGTGCGAACCACTCATCTTTGATCCGGACGCCACGACACTTGTAACAGACCAGCTCGTTCGTTTCGCGCGACGCCGGCGTTGGCGATACTTTGAGATACGGGGAGGAAAATCCCTTCCGCTCGCCGCGAGCCCAGTTGCCCAGTTTTACGGGCACACACTCGATTTGCGCAGCGGTACAGAAGAGCTAATCACTCGCTTTGCGAGCCCAGTTCGCCGGGCCATTCGCAAAGCAGAACGCAGCGGCGTGAGCGCGTTAATCGTACGCAATCGGCAGGCCATTGGCGATTTTTACCAACTCCATGTTCAACTCCGCCGGCGCCACGGTCTCCCGCCACAACCGGCGTCGTTTTTCCTGAACATCTACGAGCATATCGTCCGGCCAGGCCTCGGTTTCATTGTCCTGGCACGGCGCGGGTCGCGTCCAATTGCCGCTGCGATATTCTTCTGCTTTGGAAAGAACGCTCTTTATAAATACGGCGCTTCCGACAAAAGATTTCAGGAACTCCGTGCGAACAATCTTGTCATGTGGCAAGGTATCCAGTTTTTGGTGCGCAACGGCGCAGAAAAATTGCACTTCGGACGCACGGATTGGGAAAACGAAGGGTTGCGACGGTTCAAACTTTCCTGGAACACGCAGGAGGAAACAATGGATTACTTCCGAGTTGATCCATCGGGTCGTCAGTGTTTAGCTCCCGCCCGGTCCCACGACGCCGGGTTGCATAAGAAGGTCTTTGGGAGGTTGCCACTGATGTTCAACCGGCTGGCGGGCTCAATGATCTATCCGCATCTCGACTAGAGGTTAAAACTATGGCTGAAATACGACGCGAACCACAACATCATCATCACTCTGGGATACACCTGAGTGACATCCTCTTTGCTCTATTCAAGCGCAAGCGGACAATTATCCTTTGCGCGCTCCTAGGCATCATCGCCGCTGCGGCCTTTTATTTTCTCTATCCGCCTGTTTACGAGTCCCAGGCCAAGCTGCTCGTACGCTATGTTCTGGAAAGGAGCGCCATAGACCCGATCGAGGCAGAGAAAGCCGCGGCCACGTCGAGCAACTACACCGATAGAGTCATCGACGCTGAAATCGAGATTCTGACTAGTTGGGATCTGGCCGTGCAAGTCGCCCAGGCAATCGGCCCCAAGCGATTGCTGCCACCCGCTACGGACCTGCTAACCAAAGTCGCCCATGCAATCGGTCTCCAACAACCCTCTGCGGCAGCAACAGAAGGTGAAGCGGCCAGCGCCATCAGTTTGAACTTGAAGGTGATCTCTAACAAAGGAAGCAACATCATTTTTGTATCATACAAAAATCACGACCCGCAGATGGCGATGCTGGTGTTACAGGAACTGTTAAGTCGTTATTTCGTTAAGCATCTTGAAGTCCACCGCTCCGCTGGCGCTTTCGATTTTGTAACCCAACAAACCGATCAGGTTCGAGCGCGCTTAAACCAAACGGAGGATGCACTAAAGTCGCTGAGGGACAAGACGGGGATTGTCTCGCTTAAGGAAGGATCAGAGGCCATTACCGTCGAGGCGGCGAAAACCCAGGAAGCGCTTAATGCTGCCGAGGCCGAGCTTGCCGAAGGAAAAGCCGTTGTTAAGCAGATGGGGGACAACAAGTCACAGAGATGGAAAGCAAATAGCTCGCAATCTGGAAAAGGCCCCGAATCTCAAAAGGCTCATGTTGCGGGCATCGAGGCAAAGGTCGAGACGCTTAAGACCAAGCTTCGCGATATTCAGCAGAAGGTGAAGCAGCTTTCGGAGTTAAGACCACAAATGGAAGACCTGGAGCGGAAACGGGAGTTGGACGAAGCGAATTACAAGTATTTCGCGGCATCGCTCGAAAAGGCGCGGATCGACGAGGCTTTGGACCCCTCGAAGATGCCCAACATTAGCGCCGTCCAGCGCCCGTCTCCTCCGATGCTGGACAGCAAAACGCGCAATAAGATTACCCTGGCACTGGCTGGCGGCGGCTTAGCGTTGGGTTTCGCGCTTGCTTTGTTAAGGGGATTGGTCTTGGACCGGACGGTTGGACGGCCGCTCGAGTTGGAGACGCGGTTGCAAATTCCGCTCATGCTCTCGATACCGTACTCCAATGGTCGGAACGGCCATTTGGTCTTGCCTCCGAACGGTTCACCGGCAAATCCAGGAGCGCTGGGGATGAAACGGCACCACTCTAAGTTGGCGCCCTGGGAAGCCGGCCATTTCATACGGCCGTATTGCGACGCAATTCGGGATCGACTCAGCCTTTATTTTGAACTCAATAATTTAACGCATAAACCCAAGCTGGTAGGTGTTGCCGGGTTTTCGGAAGCAGCGGGAGCTTCCACCCTCGCCGCCGGCCTCGCCGCTTCATTCTCGGAAACTGATGAAGGCAAGGTTCTTCTTGTCGATGTAAATTTGGGCCCCGAGGAAGTTCACCCATTCTTCAGGGGCAAGCCTGCCCACTCTCTTACCGCAGCTCTCAAGCCACAGACTGAGATCGCGTCCGCTTCAGATAATCTCTATCTGGCTACTGTAGGAGCATCCAGTACGGGTGGGCTGGTGCAGATCGGCTTGAAGAAATTCTTTGACATGCTGCCAAATATGAAAGCGAGTGACTTCGACTACATTATTTTTGACATGCCCCCGCTCCATCAGACAAGTCCCACGTGGGGAATGGGTGCTTTCATGGACAAGCTCTTGCTCGTGGTCGAAGCGGAAAAGAACAATCGCGACGTTATAAAGCGCGGCTACAGGAAATTAGTAGCGGAGCGAGACAATGTTGCGGTGGTGGTTAACAAGGCGCGCTCTTATGTTCCGAAGTCGCTGGACGGTCAGTCTTGATCGACGCATTCGTTAAATCGTGCAGCGCGTTTGCGATTCTTGCAAGCGGTCGCCCCCTGTTCCTTTAGTGCTTGCAGTAACCGTTCGCGGTACGAGCGAGCGCAGAATACCTCGTGTTACGCAATAGAATCTATTACGGGCTAAAGCCCTTTGTTCCCCAATCGCTTCGAACGGCGATTCGGCGAAAGCTAGCCCTGCGGCTGCGCAAACATATTGCGGACGTCTGGCCTATTATGCCGGGCTCCGAGATTCCGCCGGAAAACTGGCCAGGCTGGCCGGCGGACAAAAAATTTGCCTTCGTGCTGACTCACGATGTGGAGGGCAAAGCAGGTCTCGGCAAGTGCAGGTCCCTAATGCAACTTGAACTGGAGCTTGGATTCCGTTCTGCTTTTAATTTCGTACCCGAAGGAAGTTATCGCGTCCCAGCCGGATTAAGGGAGGAACTTACCGCCTGCGGATTCGAGGTTGGGATACATGATCTCAAACATGACGGCCATCTCTTCGGCTCGTACCGCAGCTTCAAACGGCGCGCCGTAAGAATTAACAATTATGCGCATGAATGGGGCGCGTCAGGATTCAGGTCGGGCTTTATGTTACGAAATCTCGATTGGCTGCACGATCTCGATGTGCAGTACGATGCCTCTACTTTCGATACGGACCCATTCGAGCCACAGCCAGACGGGGGTCACACCATCTTCCCGTTTTGGGTGCCGCGCCAAAACGGCAGTTCAGCTGATGGCCACGAATCCACCACTGCTTCTTCTTCGAGAGCTGGTTACGTTGAGCTCCCTTATACATTGCCACAGGACTCAACGCTCTTCCTGGTGTTGCGTGAAAGCACCCCACAGATCTGGATGCGCAAGCTTGACTGGATCGCGCAACATGGCGGCATGGTCCTCCTTGACGTGCATCCGGACTACATGTCGTTCAATGGGTCGCCGCAGACAACAACTCAATATCCTGTAGCGTTATACCACGAATTTCTCGATTACGTCAAAACCAGGTATGCGGGCGAATACTGGCATGCTCTCCCGAAGGAGGTTGCTGCGCACATCATCCAAATTCGTTCCTCCAAAACCAGCTCCCGCGAATACGATGAGCTTGCATCCCTGAAAACTCGCAGGCTGCGCGGCAGAAACGCCGCGGTCCTGCTCTTCTCGCACTATCCTGCGGACCCTCGGCCTCGGAGAGCAGCTGAGGCATTAGCGGCCCAAGGTGTTAACGTTGACATGATCTGCCTGCGTGATGACGATCGTGAACCAGCTCGCGAGACTTTCGGCAGCATCAACGTGACCCGTGTCCGGTTGAAGCGCCAACGTGGCAGTAAGCTCGGTTATGTCGGCCAGTACGCCACTTTCGTGCTAGCCTCATTTTTCTATCTTGCTTCGAGATCCCTCACGCGCCGCTACGATCTTGTCCACGTGCATAACATGCCGGACATCCTCGTTTTCGGTGCGACCGTGCCAAAGCTTCTCGGCGCCAAAGTTATTTTGGACCTGCACGATCCGATGCCCGAGCTCATGCAGACGATCTTCAGGTTGCCCGAAAAAAGCTTAAGCGTGGTCATGTTAAAGCGACTCGAGAAGTGGAGTATTCGCTTTGCAGACCTCGTGCTGACAGTGAATCTTGCGTGTAAGAAAATCTATTCTTCACGCAGTTGCCAGCCGGATAAGATCAAAGTCGTAATCAATTCGCCTGACGACGAAATCTTCCGCTTTCAGCGCGGTGACGTCCGCGATGTGGATGGAAAGAACGGCAACGGGTCCGAACCTTTTGTGATTCTCTATCACGGGTCGTTAGTTCACCGCAATGGCTTCGACCTAGCGGTAGCGTCCCTCGAGAAGGTGAGGGAGGTAATTCCATCTGTCCGATTGAGTGTTTGTGGTGAGCAGACGGACTTCTTCGAGAAGGTGATGGAATCGGCCCGGCAGCGGGGACTCGACAGCATTGTCGATTATCTTGGTGTCCGAAATCTCAAGGAGATCGTGGAAACGATTGAAGATTGTGACCTCGGAATCATCCCTAACCACCGGAACATCTTCACTGAGATCAATACGCCAACGCGCATCTTCGAATACCTCGCGCTGGCGAAACCAGTAATTGCCCCGAAGACAAAAGGAATTCAGGATTATTTTGGCGATGATGACCTGATCTTTTTCGAGGTGGGGAATGCTGATGATCTGGCGCGAAAAATCGAGTTCGCCTTTTTTCATCCGGCTGAGGTAGCGGAAACGTTAAAACGCGGCCAGGCTGTTTATCGGTCACACACTTGGAGCCGCGAGCGGCTCACCTTGTTGAATTCAATTGGCGAACTCCTCCACGGGGGTACCGGAATATTGTGATTACTCTCTGTCTTTTACTTTTGCTTACGCTGCTGCTGACACCAGCCGATTCTCACAGCCTGAGCGAGAGTAAGAGCAGGGGCGGTCCCAGACGGTCTTCAAGCGGATTAAATTAGCTTCTCGGCTCGAAATGATCGGTGTTGTTGCCAATGAGACCGAACATCCCGCCGTGGTCGAGTTCTTTGAGTTGTTCAAGACACCCTGGGAATTTTACCGATCCGGCGCGCATTATGATGTCCTGATTTGCTCAAACAGCTTAGTCCCCGAGAACAACGCTGGGCTGCTGTTACTCTACGGCGCGCAGCGGCAGGCGTTCGAGGAATGCCGAAGCATGAAGACACGGCCGGCTCCCGGCCGCGATTTTGTTTCTTTTCGCGGCGAGCGAATGCCGATTTATGGAAGTTGTATTCTCTTCGATGGCGGAGGCAACGAAGTTCTCCTTCACGAAGGAACAAACTCGCCTGCTGCTGTTTCGGTAGCTTCTGGCACTCA
>Ga0209577_10005776_pt1 | contig 11503 bp, 9 predicted proteins | sample GraSoiAngelo_109_FD_185874 | JGI IMG/M metagenome (GOLD analysis project Ga0209577, IMG submission 185874) | Grasslands soil microbial communities from the Angelo Coastal Reserve, California, USA - 14_0903_12_20cm (SPAdes) (version 2) | ecosystem: Environmental > Terrestrial > Soil > Grasslands ... | reverse complement strand
CTTCACTTCCACCCGCGACGGCGACCTCGACATCTACACCATGAATGCCGACGGCTCCAACGTGAAGCAACTCACCAACGAGCTGGGTTATGACGGCGGTCCTTTCTGGTCTTACGACGGCAAGAAAATCGTCTACCGCGCCGAGCATCCCAAGACCCCCGAGGCAATCGCCGACTACAAGGATCTACTTTCGAAAGGTCTGATCCGACCGGGCAATCTGGAAATCTGGGTTATGAACGCGGATGGTTCGAACAAGCACCAGGTGACACACAATGGCGCTGCGAATTTCGCGCCTTACTGGCATCCCGACGGAAAACGTATCGTCTTTGCATCGAACATGGCCGATCCGAAGAACGGCCGCGATTTCGATCTCTACCTCATCAACGAAGACGGCTCTGGCCTCGAGCGCATCACCTACGCACCCGATTTTGACGCCTTTCCCATGTTCTCTTCCGATGGCAAGCGACTAGTGTGGGCCTCTAATCGCAACGGCAAAGCCCCGCATGAGACCAACCTCTTCCTAGCCGATTGGTCCGACTAACTTTCCAGGGCTTCGCTACCCGTGGCCTGGCGGGTTATCGCATGATTAGGGCGTTGCCAAAAAACGCGACAAGCTGCGTTTCTTCGACAGCGCGGGTTCGATCCGCTCCGGGGTAGGTACGGGTGTCTTGGTCTTGCAAAGGGCGGCAGCATTGGGGCAAGCTAGCCGGGCTTTGTGGGGGTGATGAATGATGAGGAAGCGATTTCTGTGCGCAGTAGCAATGCTGATGTTCGGGGCGTCAACGGTGGAGGCACAGAACGAGCCCGTGCGGGTCATCGCTTTTGGCGCGCATCCCGACGACTGCGACCTCGGCGCAGGAGGCCTTGCTGCCAAATTCACCGCACTGGGCCATAAGGTAAAGTTCGTTTCGCTGACCAATGGCGACGCCGGACATCAATCTGAGGGTGGAGGACAGCTCGCCATGCGCCGCCGTGCCGAAGCACAAGAAGCGGGTCGACGTATCGGCATAGAGTACGAGGTGCTCGACAACCATGACGGTCGGCTGTTGCCTACTTTAGACGTCCGCGAGCAGGTCATCCGGGAGATCCGGCAGTGGAAGGCTGACATTGTTATCGGGCCTCGCCCTAACGACTATCACCCCGATCATCGCTACACCGGTGTGCTGGTGCAGGATGCTTCGTACATGGTCATAGTGCCGAATATCGTGACCGACACGCCTGCCCTCGGTCGTAATCCCGTGTTCCTTTATTACAGCGACCGGTTCACACGACCCCAAGCATTCCGGGCAGACATTGTGGTTTCGATCGACGACGTGTACCAGAAGAAGATCGAGATGCTCGACGCGCACGTATCGCAATTCTACGAGTGGCTCCCGTGGACTGCCGGGAAACTTGGTGAGGTTCCTAAAGATTCCGTTGCCCGAAAGAGATGGCTGGCGACGTGGCCCGTAGCGGTCAGCAATGTGAGGCCCGAGTGGCAGGGCGCGCTGCAGAGGCTCTACGCCGCTGAGGCCCCTCACACTCAGCACGCCGAGGCATTTGAAATCACTGAATACGGACGCCAGCCTACGGAAGAAGAGATTCGCAAGCTCTTCCCCTTTTTCCCCGCAAAGTAGCCGACCACGATTCCGCGAACGCGCCCTTGGAATTGTTGCAATCGGCTGTCGCTTTGCGCCAAGCTACCGGAGGCTGTTGAGGAGCTCACCATGCGTCATTCTTTTGCGTGTTTCACACTGGCGCTAACTCTTTCCGGTGTTGGTGCGCCGGGGCAGTCCGCGTCCCCGGCACCAGCGCCGCTCACGGTCATACGCGCGGGGACGCTGATCGATGGGGTGAGTGAGGCGCCGAGGAAGAACCAACTAATTTTTGTGCGCGGGGAGCGCATTGAAAGAGTCGCTGAGGGTTCGGCGGAGATTCCAGCGGGGGCCAAGGTGCTTGATCTTTCGAATGCGACGGTGTTGCCGGGGCTGATTGATTCACACACGCATATTTTCTTGTGGGGAGAGGATCCGACGAAGGGCGGCTACGACGAGAATATTTTGAAGGCCGGGATGGCCTTGCGGGCGGCGCGGGCGACTTATGCGGCGCGCAGGGCACTGGAGCAGGGCTTTACCACGCTGCGGGATGTGGAGACGGAAGGCGCGGGATACGGCGACATCGAGATCAAGCAGGCTATCGAAGAGGGAACAATTCCCGGACCGCGAATTTTCGGGGCGACGCGCGCCATCTCGACAACCGGCGGTTACAACCTGGAAGGGTATGCGCCGGAACTGGTAATGCCCAAGGGCGCGCAAATCGTGGACGGGCCCGTGGAAGCGCGAAAGGCGGCGCGCGAGCAACTCGATCATGGCGCGGACTGGATCAAGGTATACATGACGCACCGGTCGTGGGTGGACAAACAAGGAAACCTGGTTTCGCAACCGACGCTGACCGTGGAAGAGCTGAAGGCGATCGTTGATGAGGCGCATGGATGGCAGAAGAAAGTGGCGTGCCACGCCTACAACGGAATCGGATTGCAGCGGGCGCTGGATGGGGGTTGCGATTCGATCGAGCATGGGCTCGAGATTACGGATGCGCAGATTGCGCAGATGCAGCGGCAGGGGACGTGGTATTGCCCGACGCTTTCGCCGTATTACGACGATTGGGCGCCGGCGGACACTCCGGCGGGAAAGCGCGACCGCGCGCGGGCGGCGGTGCATGAAATCAGTTTCAAGAAAGCGCTACAGGCGCATTTGAAAATTGTTTATGGGACGGATATGGGCGGGATCCCGTGGACCGAGCCGGTCGCGCAGGAATTCAAGAGGATGGTTTCTTTGGGGATGTCGCCGATGGATGCGATTCAATCGGCGACATCGCGGGCGGCGGAGATGTTGGACATGAAGGGAGAGATCGGAGTGATCGCTGCGGGGGCGTACGCGGAAGTGATTGCGGTTTCAGCAGATCCGCTGAAAGACGTCGGAGAACTCGAACACGTGCGGTTTGTGATGCACAATGGAGCGGTTTTCAAGAATGAGATGGCGAAGTAGGAAGTTGCCAGTCGGCGAGGACACCTAAATTTCAACGCGGACGCCCTTCCAGAACGCGATGCGGTCCTTGATTTCAGCGGCGGCGGGCTTCGGTTCGGGGTAATACCACGCGGCATTGTCATTCCGAATGCCATTCACTTCGACATGGTAGTAGTGGGCAGTGCCCTTCCAAGGACAGACGGTGGTGTGATTGCTGGGTTTTAGGATTTCCTTTTTGACAGCTTCGGGCGGGAAATACTGGTTGCCCTCGACAATGACAGTGGCGTTGCTTTGCGCGATGACTTTTCCACCCCAGGATGCTTTGGCCATTTTGTGCGTCTCCCGCCGAGAAGGATTGTTTTCCATGAGCATATCGCCGGACAGACGACTTTGCCCAAAGGATTGGATGCGCCCGCGGCAGAATCGGTTGGAGAAATCCGCCGGCAACGGAGAAAAGATTTGCGTATCGAATGACGGGAATCGGCGCAAAGGGAGCCTTCCCGGGAAGGGCGACAGAGGTTTGCTACAATCAGGCGGGTCGCAAGAGGGGGAGAATCATGGCCGAGCAGAATTTCGCGAATCATCGCAGGTTTGTACCTTCGTTTCACTTTTTTGCGGTGCCAGTTTTTCTGATCAACTTCCTATGGTCGTTGTACCGGCTGAAGAAACTGGGGATTTCCTTCGAGGGAATCTTTGGAGTGCTTTTGGCTGCGGCGTTCGTCGTCCTGGTCTTCCGGGCGCGACTGTTTGCGCTGGCGGTGCAGGACCGCGTCATCCGTCTGGAAGAGCGGCTGCGCTATGAGCGGATGCTGCCAGCGGATTTGCGGGCGCGGAGCAGCGAATTTACGACCGGACAATTCGTGTCGCTGCGGTTCGCAAGCGATGCGGAATTGCCGGCACTGGCGCGAAAAGTTTTGGACGAAAAGCTGACGGACCGCAAAGCCATCAAGCAACTGATTAAGCAGTGGAGGCCAGACTACCTGAGAGCCTAGGCTAAGGAATTCTCAGAAGATACTGCGAACCACGCCTCCTTCAGCTCGGACAGCGGAACCATTGATGGCCGTGGCTTGGGTGCTGGCGATGAACGCGACCACGGCAGCGACTTCTTCGGGCGTTTCGAAGCGTTTCAAGAGCGAAGAGGGGCGGACAGTTGAAAAAAACTGCTTTTCGATTTCCGCTTTCGTCACGCCCTGCTGTTTGGCCATGCCTTCGACAAAATCACCGACGCCTTCGGAAGCAGTCGGACCGACAAGAATGGAATTTACGGTGACGCCGGTGCCTGCGACTGATTCCGCCAAACCTCGAGCGATAGCCACCTGGGCGGTCTTGGTCATCCCGTAGTGGACCATTTCCGCGGGAATGTGCTGCGCGGATTCGCTGGAAATGAAGATCATGCGGCCCCAGTTTTTCCTTAGCATGTCGGGTAAATAGTGGCGCGAAAGGCGAACGCCGCTCAGTACGTTCACTTCGAAAAAGCGCAGCCAGTCGGAATCGGGGATCTCCAGGAACGGCTTGGGCTCAAAGATTCCGAGGTTGTTAACCAGAATGTCCGCCCCCGGCGCTTGTTCGAGGAAAATCGCAACACCTTGGGCGGTGCCGAGATCGGCAGCAATCCCGCGGACGTCGGCATCCTTGACGCGCTGTCGGATGCTGTTGCGGGCAGCCGTCACTCTCGCTTCTGTGCGGCCATTGACAACGACCTGCGCGCCTTCTGCGGCCAGCGCGGCGGCGATGGCCAAGCCAATGCCCGCGGTCGAACCGGAGACGACCACTCTTTTCCCTTTGAGTCCAAAGTCCATTTATTGGCTCCGCTCTGACTATTGAGAACTCTTATCGAGCCGTGGCAACAGCGGCTGCCCCTTCTATTTCTGCGATCTCTTCGGCGGTGAGCCTGAGCTCGCCGGCGCGCATGACGCCTTCGGCTTGCTTGGCATTGCGGGCGCCGACGATGGCGCCGGTTATGGCGGGATGGCGCAGGGTCCAGGCGATGGCCACTTCACCGGGCGCGCGGCGGTGGCGCGCGCCGACTTGGCGAAGACGTTCGACGAGCTCGAGATTTTTCGACAGGCGTGGCTCGCGAAATTCCGGATTGCGGCTGCGAAAATCATCGGCCGGCAGGGCGGCGGCGCGCTCGCGAGTCATGGCCCCAGTGAGCAGACCGGAGGCCATCGGTGCATAGGAGATCACGCCGATGGCTTGCTTTTCGCAATACGGGAGAGTCTCAGCTTCAATCTGGCGGCGGATGATGGAGTAGGGTGGCTGCAAAGAAGTGACCACAGCACTCTTTTCGGCTCGCTTGATTTGGGCCACATTGAAATTTGACACGCCGATCCAGCGGACCTTGCCTTCGGTCTTCAGGGCGGCGAGTGTTTGCCAGGCTGGCTCCAGGCCGGGTTTGCCGTCGTCCGGGGGCCAGTGCATTTGATAGAGATCGATGGTGTCGACCTGCAGGCGGCGGAGGCTGTCTTCGCATTCGCGGCGAATGGATTCGGGAGTGAATTCCTTCCAAATGTTCCCCTTCGCGTTCCAGCGCAAAACACATTTGGTGAAAACGTAAGGCCGTGGGCCGCGCCATTCCTTCAGCGCGCGCGCGACGATCTCTTCGGAGTGACCCAGGCCGTAGACGGCGGCAGTATCGACCCAATTGACGCCAAGTTCGAGGGAGCGATGAATGGCGGCGATAGAATCCGCATCATCCTGCGGGCCCCAGGCGAACTCCCAGCCGGAACCACCGAGGGCCCAAGCGCCGAAGCCGACAGACGTTATTTTCATGTCCGAGTTTCCTAATTTTCGCATTTCCATTTGACCCTCTTGTTGAGTCGCGCGCCGGGCGCGAATTCCCCGCGCAGCGAATCTCTTTTTTCATTCTCTCCAAGTTCGATGAGCATACCGCGAAAAAGGTTAGTAGGCATTCCGAACAGGGAGAAGACACAAGAACTCGCTTAGTTGGCTATGAGGGCAGCGTCCAGCGAAACTATTTCGCCGTCGGGATTTGTGATGGCGATCTGCTGAGATCCAGGGTGAGACTGGGAGTTACGACGAGAAGGGTGTTGGCATCCTTGAAAGTGACACTTGCCGTTCTCGCATTGATGGGAGCGCGTTGGGCGTCGAGAATGTCGATGCCACCCTTCACGCCGGCGCTCCCTCCGGAGCACCGCTTAGGAAAGGTTTATAGATCATCGGCTCGCGTGTTTGCGCTGCGCTTCTTTCAGGCCTCGCCTCGGCACACCAAACGAACGGCGCCCCGGCTAAGCCGGGGCGCCGTTGTCGAAGACCTAGCTGAATGTGGATGAAAGTTAGATGGTCTTGGTTGCCGGTGCGCCGGCGCCCGCCGGAGAGGTCCGGGCAAATGCATTTTTGCCGGATTCTTTTTCTGGACTCTTGTCGATCTCGATGGAGCCTTTGAAGTAGGCGCCGTCTTCGATCATGATGCGGGCAGTAGTCAGGTCACCGTTGACCGAACCATCCTTCTTAATTTCAATTTTATCCTTCGCACGAAGGTTTCCCTTCACGTTGCCGTACACCACCACCTCGCGGGCAATGATGTCGGCGGTCACTTTTGCCCCGGCCCCGACAGTCAGCTTCCTCTCATCGAGCTGAATCAGTCCTTCGACCGAGCCATCGATCAACAGATCTTCGTTGCCGGAGATCTCCCCTTTCACGTGCAGGCTAGCCCCGAGCCGCGCCATGGCGCGGTCCGTGGTTGCACCCAATAGACGCATCGCATCTGTACTCATCGCGGGTTTATCCTCCCGAGTCGCCGGAACGGGCTTCGGCGGCTGATTCGTTCGTAAATTCCATGGATCCGGTTGCCCTGCTTGCGGTGCATCCGGCTTCTTATTGCCCCACATCGGACCTCCCAAGGGACAGCACCACCCCACGCAGATTTCCAGACGGGGTACTGCAAACTGTATTCCTCGGAAGAGCGCGCGGCAAACAATGTGTGAGAGCGCTGTTCCAGACAGTAACTAGACTTCGGGACAGGGCGTGCCGGGCTGGACGGCCGTCCGTGAAAAGATAGAAATTCACCCCAAATTTGACATCCTCCTCGCCATTGATGGCGAGGATTCCTACGGAGCTTCGCTAGTTCTTGCGAAGTCTCTTCGGCGGGTTCCTGCTTCACAGATCGGCCTTACCGCGCCGCATCTCCACAGGCTTCACATCGGGCCTGCCCGGCCCTAGGTCTTTCGGACGCGAGGAGTCTAGGATGGAGCGGAAAGAAAAGCAAGCCTTATATCCCCGGTCTGAACGCCGGGGCTTTACGGCCCAGTTGGTAAAGCGGCGGCGTGTGGCGCGTGTGTCGCGAGGAATGATCCTAAGAGCTTGGTTTGTCGGGAACCGGCTGAGTGGCAACGAAATCTCGGTGAAAACGGCGCGCGTAGGAATCCAGCAACTGCTCGATTCGTTCGTGGCTTTGGGACTTCAGAATGAAACCCACATGATGATACTTCGTGACGCGATAAATGATTTCGGGGTCTGTATATGCGGAAGTATCAGGATGCTCCTGGCGAGCCAGAGAAAGAACCGCGCCGGCGTAGTCTCCACGCGCAGGCGGGAGCTGGTAAGGCTGATTTCCGGCTGCAACTTCAAGCCGCGCCCACTCGCGCCAGAGATTGATGCCCGTTGCGCTCTCAATGACGTCCGAGATATAAGCCCCGCCGACACGAGCGGCGACTTCGATAAAATAGATTTTGCCGTCGGCGTGCGACCGCAGGAACTCCGCATGGGTCACGCCGCGCGTGAGACCAAGGCCCTCGATGAGATTGCGATTGATTTCGAGGAGCGATTTGGTTTCTTCCGCTTCGCGAGGAAGCGTGCGCGTCGTGAATACCCCGCCGTGATGCGAGGTATCGAGCGGCGGCGTACCGTAGGCATGAGCTTCGGCGAAGGCAGTCCTGTGCTCTGAAACCACGCTATCGACGTGATAGACCGCGCCCGGAACGAATTGCTCAAGCAAGTAGAACGATTGCTGATCGCCGAGCTGGTTGAGCCATGGCCAGAGCTCTTCCTGTGAATGAATCTTTTTCATGCCGATGCCGGAGGCCTGCGAGCGGGGCTTGAGCAGCCAGGGACCGGGAACCCGGAACATGAATTCGCGAAGTTTATCGTAGTTGAGAACGTGGACGAATTCGGGGACGAGGATGCCTTCCTCGCGGGCCCGTGCGCGCATGGCCAGCTTGTCGCGAAAGTAGCGAACGGCAGTGAGGCCCAAGCCGGGGATGCGGAGATGCTCACGGAGGGCGGAGACATTCTCCATGTCGAATTCATCGAGTGCGACGATGCGATCAATGGTCTGCGACCTTGCAGCATAGCTCACCGCGTAAATCAGATTTTGCAACGGAAGCTCTTCCGGCATGGTGAAGACTTCGTCGATACACTCCTTTGGCCAGTCGGCATGGCGAAGTTTTTCGACGGTCAGGAGAAGAACGCGGCAGCCCATCGCTTTCGCGGTGCGGATGAACTCCTGACCCTTTTCGTAGGAACTGACACAGAGAATGGTGAGCGGCCGGTCCTCCGACATTCGACGCCCCTCCGAAACCCGGTGACTAGAGCGCGGATTATACAGCGGCCTCGCGTGCGGGATACAGAAATTGCAGAAACGGTCCGACGCGACGCGCCCAAGCCGCTTCGCTGTGCTCCGCGCCTTCGGCGCGCTCATAGTACAAGTCATCGCCGAGCTTCCAGCCTTTTTCGAGAAGCACGTCACGGAACTTCTCGACGTCCTCGACCATGCGCGGGCCTTCTCTCGTGCCAATATCCAGCCAGATCCGCGGGCGGGGCTCGACGGCTGCGGTCCGGGCAAAACGGTGGATGACCAGCTGGTTCCACCAGACCGACGGCGAGAGCGCGGCGATTTTTCCAAAAATGTGCGCGTGCTGGAGCCCCAAATACAGGGAGACCAAGCCGCCCAGCGATGAACCACCGATGCCGGTGTGCTGCGCGCCGGAGAGCGTGCGGTATTCGCGATCGACGAACGGCTTCACCTCTTCGATCAGAAATTTGGCGTAGCGATCGGCGCGGCCGCCGCCGAGCTTGGGTACGGAGGTGGGAGTGTATTCGCGAAGGCGCGCCTCGGTGTTGTACATCCCGACGATGATCAGAGGTGCGACGGAGCCAGTTTGAATGCAGCGGTCCGCGGTCTGCCCGACGTGCCAGTCCTGCCCGGGGATGAAGGAAGTGGCGCCTTCGAAAAGATTCTGGCCGTCGTGCAGATACAGGACGGGAAAGTGGCGGGAAGGCTGATGAGCGTATCCGGGCGGCGTGTAAATAACGAGGTCGCGCTGGTTGCGGAGAAAGCGGGAGCGGAAGTGCTCGTGTTTGCGGAGCTGTCCGGAACTCACGGTGCGATGGTCACCAGGAGATCTTTCGCTTCGACGTGCTGCCCCGAGGTCACGAATATCTTCACGATGCGCCCTGAAATTGGTGCATAGATATTGGACTGCATTTTCATGGCTTCGAGAGTGAGAAGCTTTGCCCCACGTTCCACCGTGTGATTGGTCTGCACGCCGATACCGCTGATGACACCGGCGGTTGGAGCGGCCACCTGGCCGGGATCGGCGGGGTCGGCCTTTGGATGAGCGCGCTCGACCACCCGCAGCGCGCGGTCGCGGACGTTGACTTCGCGGGGCTGTCCGTTTAGTTCAAAAAAGAGTGTGCGGGTGCCATCAGGATGCGGTTCGCTGATGGTCAGAAATTTGATGATCAGGGACTTTCCGGGTTCGATTTCGACGGTGATTTCTTCCCCGGACTTCAAACCATAAAAAAATGAGGGCGTGGGCAAAACGCTGACGTCCGAATAGGCTTGGCGGAATTTGTCGTATTTCGCGAAAACGTCGGGATAAAGCAGATAGCTCAGCAGGTCGTCGCGGCCGACGGCATGACCAAGTTTTTGCTCAAGGGATCGCTGCTCTTCTTCCCATTCGACCGCTTGGAGGTTTGCGCTCGGACGGCCGCGGAGAGGAGCCAGGCCGCGCAGGATGATTTTTTGCAGCTTCTTCGGCCAGCCGCCGGGAGGCACACCCAGGACACCGGAAAACATCTCGACAACCGAATTCGGGAAGGACACGTCGTGTTTTTGGTCAAGCGTGAGAACGTCAGCCGGCTGCATCTCCTTGGCCATCAGGAAAACGGTCATGTCGCCGACGACTTTGCTGGAAGGCGTGACTTTGACGATGTCCCCGAAGAGCTTGTTCACTTCGGCGTACATTTTTTCGGCTTCGCGCCAGCGATGGCCGAGGCCCATGGCAGCAGCCTGTTCACGCAGGTTGGTGTACTGCCCCCCGGGAATTTCATGCTGGTACAGGCGCGCCGAGCCGGCCTTGGGACCGGAGTCGAACGGTAGATAGTAAAGGCGAACGGCTTCCCAATAATCGGAGCACTCATTGAGTGTGTCGACATCGAGCTGCGTGTCGCGAGGCGTGTGGCGGAGCGCTTCGACGATGGAATTGAGATTGGGCTGGCTGGTGCCTCCGCTCATGGCGGCGATTGCTCCGTCGGCGACGTCGACTCCGGCATCGGCGGCTTTCAGCACGGAGGCCGAGTTGATACCGCTGGTGTCGTGGGTGTGAAAATGGACCGGAATGCCGACTTCCTCTCCGAGCGTCTTCACCAATTCGAATGCCGCGTAAGGTTTGCAGAGACCGGCCATGTCTTTGATCGCCAGAAAGTGCGTGCCAAGTTTCTCCAACTGTTTAGCCATAGTGACATAGTATTTCAACGAGTATTTCGGACGGCCTTTGTCCAGGATGTCGCCGGTATAGCAAATGGCGGCTTCGCAAACGGCGCCGGTTTCGAGTGCCGCATCGATCGAAACGCGCATGTTCTCGATGGAATTGAGTGAATCGAAGATGCGAAAAATATCGATGCCCTGGGCGTGCGCTTCGCGGACAAATTCAATGATGACATTGTCGGGATAGGAGGCGTAACCGACGGCGTTGGCGCCGCGGAGTAGCATCTGGAAACAGATATTGGGAATGCGCTCGCGCAGCTCGCGCAATCGCTGCCAAGGGTCTTCGTGTAGGAAACGCATCGCTGTGTCAAAGGTCGCGCCACCCCACATCTCAAGACTGAAAAGATTGGGCAGGCGGTGCGCGACGGCACTGGCGGTGGCGAGCAGGTCGAATGTGCGGACGCGCGTAGCCATTAGAGACTGATGTGCGTCGCGGAAAGTCGTGTCGGTAATGAGCAGGCGTTTTTCTTTTCGTGCCCAGGCGGCGAATTTCTTTGGTCCGAGTTTTTCGAGGAGCTGGCGGGTGCCGGCCCGGGGGTTGCCGGCGGGCGTTGCGGGAACGACAGCTGCTTCGAATTCTTTGGGGATCTGCTTCCCTTTTACTTCGGGATTGCCGTTGAGGATGACGTCGCCGAGATAAGAGAGCAGCTTGGTGGCACGGTCTCCACGGCTGGGGAAGCGGAAAAGTTCGGGCGACTCGCCGAGGAAAGAGGTGGTGACTTCGCCGGCGCGAAACTTCGGGTGGTTCACAACATTTTCGACGAAGGGG
>Ga0209577_10005774_pt1 | contig 11504 bp, 8 predicted proteins | sample GraSoiAngelo_109_FD_185874 | JGI IMG/M metagenome (GOLD analysis project Ga0209577, IMG submission 185874) | Grasslands soil microbial communities from the Angelo Coastal Reserve, California, USA - 14_0903_12_20cm (SPAdes) (version 2) | ecosystem: Environmental > Terrestrial > Soil > Grasslands ... | reverse complement strand
CGACGCCGTTGTAGCCCCAGCAGTACGCCGCGCCGGCAGTCGTCACCCCGCAGGTGTGGTAGAACCCGGCGCTCACCGCGGCGAAGGTGAACCCGCCGGTCACGGCCACCGGCGTCGCGCTGGCGGTCGAGGTGCCGTTACCGAGCTGGCCGTACACGTTGTCGCCCCAGCAGTACGCCGCGCCGGCGGTCGTCACCCCACAGGTGTGATAGGGCCCGGCGCTCACCGCGGCCCAGGTGAGCCCGCCGGCCACTGCCACCGGCGTCGGGCTATTGGTCGTGGTGCCGTTGCCGAGCTGGCCGTACACGTTGTCGCCCCAGCAGGACGCCGCGCCGGCCGTCGTCACCCCGCAGGCGGAAGATCCCCCGGCGCTCACCCTGGCGAAGGTGAGCCCGCCGGCCACCGCCACCGGCGTGGGGCTGTTGGTCATGGTGCTGTTGCCGATAGCGCCGTAGGTGTTGTCGCCCCAGCAGTACGCCGCCCCCGCGGTCGTCACCCCGCAAGCATCATAATCCCCGGCGCTCACGGTGGCGAAGGTGAGCCCCCCGGACACCGCCACCGGCGTCGTGCTGGTGGTCGTGGTGCCGTTGCCGAGCTGGCCGGAGCCGTTGTCGCCCCAGCAGTACGGGGCGCCGGCCGTCGTCACCCCACAGGCGAAATTGAACCCGGCGCTCACCTGCGTAAACGTGAGCCCGCCGGCCACCGCCACCGGCGTCGGGCTGTCGGTCGTGGTACCGTTGCCGAGCTCGCCATCCCCATTGGGGCCCCAGCAGGACGCGGCGCCGGCCGTCGTCACCCCGCAGGTGTGGTAGAACCCGGCGCTCACCGCGGCGAAGGTGAGCCCACCGGACACCGCCAGCGGCGTCGTGCTGGGGGTTATCGTGCCGTTGCCGAGCTCGCCGTTGCCGTTGTTGCCCCAGCAGTACGCGGCGCCGGCGGTCGTCACCCCGCAGGTGTGGTAGAGCCCGGCGCTCACCGCGGCGAAGGTGAGCCCGCCGGACACCGCCACCGGCGTCGCGCTGTTAGTCGTCGTGCCGTCGCCGAGCTCGCCGATGCCGTTGAAGCCCCAACAGTACGCCGCGCCGGCGGTCGTCACCCCGCAGGCGGAGAATCCCCCGGCGCTCACGGTGGCGAAGGTGAGCCCGCCGGTCACGGCCACCGGCGTCGTGCTGGCGGTCGTGGTGCCGTCACCGAGCTCGCCGTCGCCGTTATAGCCCCAGCAGTACGCGGCGCCGGCGGTCGTCACCCCGCAGGTGTGGTAGAGCCCGGCGCTCACCGCGGCCCAGGTGAGCCCACCGGACACGGCCACCGGCGTCGGGCTGGTGGTCGTGGTGCCGTTGCCGAGCTCGCCGTCGCCGTTGTAGCCCCAGCAGTACGCCGCCCCCGCGGTCGTCACCCCGCAGGCGTAATATTCCCTGGCGCTCACCTGCGCAAACGTGAGCCCCGTGGTAACCGGCAGCTCCGACGTCACGTAGACGGTAAACGCGAACACCGTGACGGTGGGCGGCACGTTGAACCGCCAGGTCTTGGACGCCGTCACCGCCCCCGCCCCGAGCACCGCGCCGCCGCTGTACTTGAAGAAGGGCTGGCCCGTCCCCGTAAACGTCCCGGTGCCGTCCGGGTTCGCCACCGTCACCGTCCCCGTCCCTCCCGTCACGCTCGGCCCGCTGTTGAAGAACACCTTGACACCGCCGGCGTCGGCGGTCGTGCCGTCCGCCGTGTTCATTGGCACCGCCAAGAGGTTGGTCAGGGTCACGTTCGACGTGAACAGGCTGGAGCCGTCGTAGTGTGTCCCGCTCGAGGTGAGCAGCACGTAGGAGCCCTGTCCACCCAGCGTGACGACGTCCGGCTCGATGCCGCTCGTCTTGTGGACGCTGCCGTTCGTCGCCACGGGCGTCGCCCGCCCGCACGCGAGCGTCGCGGTGCTGACCGTCACCTCACAGGTGACGGCGGCAGTGAATCCGCTGAGAGGCGGGGTGGTCGGCCCCATCGCCAGGGGTGCCACCCCGTTGTCCGAGCACGCCACGGCGAGACCGCTCACAAGGGTGGCGGCGAGAGCGAGTTTCAGTCGGCAGGTCATGGGGCACCTCGGCGGCAGCGGAGCCGCCAGAACGGCGAGGGCGCACGTGTTGGAGCGAGGAAAGGACTAAGCAACGCGATTCGGGTCCTGGTCACCAGACGGGAACGTTGCAGACTTGCAATCGGCGGGAAGGCGTCCTCACACCGTTGATCGCCTCTCCCTCCGGGTGAGGACCAAGTCGAGCGAGCCGAGCCGCGCCGGATTGCGATACGTGTCACGACCCAGCCGCAGGGAAAAGGCCCCACCCGCGACCGCGCGCGTGAGCAGGGCCAAGACCGCCGGGGCGGTCCGGCGGCCCGCGAGCAGCCACGGCGTCTGCCGCACCAGCCGGGCGAGCGCATTTGCCGGCGAGAGCGGTGTCAGCAGGGTGGGCTCGACCGGCGCGACCACCGGAAAGATCGTGCCCGCGAGGCGCGCAGTGCGCCGCCAGCCCGCGAGACCGAGCTCCGCCGGTGCCACCTCGCGCCGCTCACCCGCACCATCTTCATCCAGGTGAAATGGCCGCAACCAGCCTTCCACTTCGATCCCATCCTCACGGCCCGTGAGCACGACCTGATCGTCCGACAGATAGCCCCAACCACCCGACGCGAGCGTCGCACACGTAGTGGACTTGCCCGCGCGCGCGTCGCCCGCGAGCAGCCACGCGTCTCCGTCGGGAGCCACGACGGCAGCCGCGTGCACCAGCGCGCGCCCCAGGCCGGCGAGCAGCAGCGCAGCCGAGACGGTGAGCATGGAGTAGAGGTCGGCCGCCGCCGGAGCCCCCGTCGCGTCGACCTGGAGGCGAGCGCGTCCCGCGACCAAGCTCAGCACGCCACCGCTCGCGGGAGCCGCGCCGCGCAGTAGCGCGATGGCGCGATCCTGGTCCACCCACACGGCGACGCCGCCGAGCACCAGCGTGGGTCGCTCTGCCGGGCGCCGCAGGGGCACGGGGGAGGCACGCACCGAGATCATAGCGCGGGCCGGCGCGTCGTCCGGCTCGCCCAGCCCCTGCGGGATCCAGCGCTCGGCCAAACGATAGAGCGAGCGCTCGAGCGTGAGCCGGAGCGCGCCGTCCGCCACGAGGTCGAGCGTGATGGCGGCGGTCACCGCAGCACCGCCATCGAGCCGGCGGCCGGCTCGGGCTCGCCATGGCCGCGCACCACCCACGCGTGTGCGCCGATAGCGGCCGGTTTGCCCGAGCGCGTGACGCCCAGCTCGACGCGACAGGCGATGCCGTAGCGGCGCAGCACCAGGCATTCGGCGAGTGCGCGGTATAAACAGGTGTTGCGCCACCAGGGCAATCGCATCCGGGCGAGCACACGCAACGCCCGGTGTGCGGCGCGGAGCGCGGCCGCCGGATGTCCGCGTCGGCTGCGCAGCGGCCCGGGGGCTCTGACCAGCCGCGCGAGCCGTGAGCCTCCAAGCCAGAGCGGCAGCGAGAGGGCGACCACGCCGCCGACCAGGTAGGCCCCGGGTCGGGTAAGCGTCACGTGACCAGCCCCCTGGCGTGCAGGTCTTCGATCGCGCGCTCCATCTCTGCTCGAGCCGTGGCTCGCTCCACGGCGAACTCGTCCACCAGCGCGTCTACGATCTGCGGCGGCTCGAGCGATTGCTCCAGTCCCTTCCAGATGCGCGCGGCGGTCGCGTTGAGGCGATAGTAACTCTTGGTCTTGAGATCGAGCAGTACGGCCTCGCCCTCGAGGTGCGCGGCGAGCACGTCTTCTGGAATGATCTGACTCATCGGTCCTCCTGACCCCGGGCGCGAGCCCGGGGCGACGGGAAGGTCGGCATCAGTAGATCGAGGCGGGGTGCTGAGCCGCACCCGGCCCCGGGCTCACGTTCCCTACCATTTGCGTCGCCGGGTCGAGCCAGCGCAGCTCTGGCGTGCCGCCCACCCAGCTCACGTACACGATCCGTCCATCGGGGAGTGCGGCGGGCTGCCCGTCGGTATCCGATCCGCGAGTCTGCTGAGTGATCTGGTGGCTCGCGACGTTGACGGTGTAGATGTTGGTGCCTCCCCCGCCCGCCCGGGTCGAAGCGAAGGCGACGAGCGCGCCGTCGGCGCTCCACGAGGGCTCGACCGCCGTGCTGGAATCGGCCAGGAGCGGCGTGGGAGCGCCCGCCCCCAGGGTGAGGATAAAAAGACCGGCGTGCCCGTTTGCGGTCGAGACGAACACCAGCCGATCGCCCGAGGGCGACCAGCTGGGGCTCGCTTCGATCGATCCCGCGAATCCAAATCCTGTGGTGAGGGGCTCGGGATTGGTCCCGTCGGCGGCGCACAACCACAGTTTGGGGACTCCGCTCTCATCGCTCAGGTACGCGATGTGCCGCCCGTCGGGCGAGAGCGCCGGCTGGGTCTCGTTCGCCGTGGTGGTCGTGAGGCGCCGCGCGGCGCCCCCGCTTGACGGGACCGCATACAGCTCGCCGTTGCCGTCGCGGTAGCTCGTGAACACCACGGTGCCGGCACGCTCGGTGGGATACTGATCGTCGCCGGGACTCGACGTCAGCCGTATCGTGTCCTTCCCGTCGAGTGTCGCCCGGTAGATGTCGCGGTTGCCGTTGCGCAGCCAGTCGAACACGATCGCCGGCGGCGCGGCGACGTTCGGCGCCTCGCTCGCCGTGCAGCCCACGAGCAGCGCAATGGAGAGGGCGAGCCCGCGCTTCATCTAATAGGTGCCGTTCACCGTCGCGGCCTTGACGCTGGCGCCTTCCGTGCACACCGATCCGGAGCCACCATTCCCCGAGACGAACCAGGTGCCCGTACTCGTCGAGGACGGCGCCCAGTTGTTGTCCCACCCGGAAAGGGCGGAGAAATCTGGAAGCGCGAGCGTCGTGGACGGCCCGCCGTAGCCGAACGTCGCACTGATGGTGACCGAGTTGTTGGCTCCGTCCTGGTACCCGAACGACGTCGAGCGCTCGTAGTCGGTCGGGAGCGTGTACACCGCTTGCAGCCGCTTGTAGGCGGGGGGCGTAGCCAGGGTAGTGATTGTCGGCGTCGGCATGACCGCACCGAGTGTCAACGTACGCGCGACCAGGCTGTGGTTGTACTGTTGGATGATTCGGATTCCCGTACTGGTGGACGCGAGTACGAGGAGGCCGTGGAAGTCCGTCGGCTGCTGCTGCGAGCTCGGGATCCCGAACGCCGTGAAGGTCGCCCCGCTGATGTCGCCGTTGTAGAGGAAAGCGGTCGCGCAGTTGGCGGCCACCTGGTAGACCATCTCCTGCTGGACGTACTGCTCACTACCTAGCAGGCCGTTGAGCGTGATCGTGGCGGTGGCCGGGGTGAACGCCTCAACACTGGCAAAATCCAGAGTCGTAATCGTGCCGTTGTCGGCGATGTTCTGGCTGCGGCGGATGATGGCGCTTTCCGCGCCCCCCACTAGGCTGTGGTCGTACGCCACCAGGTCCTGGGGGCCGTCGGGCACGTCGGTGAGCTGGAACGCGGGCGAGCCGGACGAGAAGACCGAAGCCGATCTGCCGCCGAGTGAGACCGTCGTCTGGTCAAACGCGCCGGCATTCGCCACGCTGCCGTTGATCGTCTTGCCGGTCGCGGGCGGACAGAACACCAGCGTGCCCACCGTGAACTCGGCCTGGGTCATGTACTGCACCGTCACCGAAGGCACGCCGCCCGCGCCGAGCACCACGTACGCCAGGCCACCGCCACCGCTCCCGATGGTGAAGTTGTAGACGTCGCCCACGCCCGAGACGCGGGTCCACGGACCCGTGCCGTTCTGGGCGGCGAGCCACACCGCCCGCTGATCCACGGGGCAGCTTGAGAAGTCCACCGTGACGTTGCCCGAGCCCGCCGTGCCCACGGTGAGGGTGAGCGGCGTGGAGCGGTTGCCGGCGCTGCCCGTGCCGTTCACCGTCAAGTGGTAGACCCCGGGCGCCACCCCACCGCCCACGTTCACGGTGAGCGTGGAGCTCGTACCGGTGGGTGCCGCCGGGCTGAATGAGCCGGTGACGCCGGCGGGCGCGTTGCCCAGACTCAACGTCACCGCGCCCGAGAAGTTGGTGCGAGTGAGGAGGACGGTGGTGGGGCCGCTCCCTCCCGGGGCGATCGTCAGCGCCGAGGGCGTGCGGGAGAGTCCCAGGGCGACGATCGCGGAGAACTCGTCCGGCAGCGTGGTGGTCACAAAGACCTGAAATTCGAACGTCGTCACCGTGGTCGGCACGCTGAACTGCCACAGCTTCGCGGCGGTGGTCGCGCCCGACAGCAACACGGCGCCGTCCGAGTACTGGAAGTATTCCTGACTCGACCCGGTGAACGCTCCGGTGCCGTCCGGGTTGGCCACGCTGACCACGCCCGTCCCTCCGGTGACCGTGGGACCGGAGTTGAAGAACACTTTGACGCCGCCGGCGTCCGGCGTGGTCCCGTCGGCCGTGTTCATCGATTGCGCGATGAGATTCTCGACGGTGACGTTGGACGAGAACGTCCCGCTGTTGTAGGCGTTCCCGCTCGACGCCAGCCGCACCAGAGCGCCCTGACCGCCCAGCACGAGATCGAAGCTCACACCCCGCGCGGCCTGCGGCTGCGACGCAGCGCAGTCGAGGGTCCTCGCGCTCACCGAGGCCTGGCAGGTGATCAGCTCGGTGCGGAACTGATCCTTCGGGGCGGTGGGAGCGCTGGAATCGGCGCACGCCCCGAGCCACAGCCCGACGGCGGACAATGCAGCTGCGTCGATCAGACGAAAACTCCGAAGCATTGTCCACCTCGCGCGCGCCGGGCGCGCTTGAGCGTTCACGAGCGGCAATCAGTTATAACATCCCTCAATGCATCAACGAGTCCCGTGGAGCACCAACCCAACATCGCCTACGACAAAGACGTTAGTGCCCGCGCTCCCCCAGACACCGAAGAGGTTCCGCGACGTCTCATCTGTCTGCGGGTTCCAGGTCGTCCCGTTGTAGTGGATGATCGCGCCGCCGAACCCGACGACAAATACATCCCCCGGACCACTTCCCCACACACCATTGAGATCGTGGCTTGTCCCGCTCGTCTGCGCGGTCCAGGTCGTCCCGTCATAGTGGAGTAGCGCCGGTCCTCCACCCACCGTGAAGATGTCGGCCGGCCCGCTTCCCCAAATCTGATTCAGAGCGCTTGTCGTTCCGCTCGGCTGCAACACCCAGCTCGTGCCGTCGTAGTGCAGGATGGTTCCGCCGTTCCCGACTGCGTAGACGTTCGTCGGCCCGGTCCCCCAAATACCGTTGAGTTGTTGGGCTGCCCCACTGGACCGCGAACTCCACGTCGTCCCGTCGTAATGAAGGATCTTGGGATTCGGCGCTTGCTCTACCGCGAACACGTCCGTCGGCCCGCTCCCCCAGACACTCACGAGGGGCTGCGTCGTCCCGCTCGACTGGGCGGTCCAACTGGAGCCGTTGTAATGGAGGATCGTCCCGGCGTCACCCGTCGCGAAGACGTCGGTCGGCCCACTGCCCCACACGCCCCCCAAGGCGTGTGCCGTGCCGCTCGCTTGGGCGGACCAACTGGTTCCGTCGTAGTGGAGGATCGTCCCGCCAAAGCCCATGGCGAACACGTCGGTCGACCCGCTCCCCCACACACCGTACACGGTCTGCGTCGTGCCGCTCAGCTGCACCGCCCAGCTCGTCCCGTTGTAGTGGAGGAGTGTGCCGGCATCGCCGACGGCGAGGACGTCGCTCCCACTCGCGGCCCACACGCCATAGAGCGTACCCGTCGTGCCGCTCGGCTGCGCCGCCCACGTGGCGCCGTCGTAGTGGAGGATCGTGCCGCTGGCACCCACGGCGAAGACATCGCTCCCACTGCTGCCCCAGACGCCGACGAGCATCTGCACCGTCCCGCTCGTCTGCGCAGTCCACGTCGTCCCGTCGAAATGGTCTATCTCACCCTTATCCGCTACGGTGAAGACGTCGCTCCCACTGGCGCCCCAGATTCGCTCGAAGTCGGCGGTGGTCGTCCCACTCGCCTGTGGGGTCCAGCTCGTCCCGTTATAGTGCAGGATCGTTCCGCCCACTCCTGCGGCGAAAACGTCGCTGCCACTAGTGCCCCAGATCCCACTGATCTCCAACGTCGTGCCGCTTGGCTGCGACGCCCAGCTCGTCCCGTCATAGTGAAGGATGGTCCCGTTGCGCCCCACGGCAAATACATCGCTTGCCGTGCTGCCCCAAACGCCAATCAGTCTCTGTGTCGTGCCGCTCGGCTGCGCCAGCCAGCCCTTGCCATCGTAATGGAGGATCGTGCCGGTATCCCCCACGACGAACACGTCGCTCCCACTCGCGCCCCAGACGGCATCGAGGAACTGCGTCGTCCCGCTCAACTGGGCTGCCCAACTGGTGCCGTTGTAGTGGAGGATCTTTCCCCCCTCCCCCACGACGAACACGTCGCTCGGCGACGCTCCCCACACTTCCCCGTTCGCACCCCCATCCCCCGTGGGATCGTACAACCAGCGCAGCACGGTGTGCTCCTGCGGCGCGCTGGCATCCACGAGCACCTGAAAGGTGAACGTGACCACCGTGCTCGGCACCGCCCACTGCCACGTCTTGGCGGACGAGACTTGCGCCGTCTGCAGAATCTGGTTGTAGAAAAAGAAAGGCTGGCTCGTCCCGGTGAACGCCCCCGTCCCGTCGGGGTTCGCGACGGTCACCGTCCCCGTCCCCCCAGTCACCGTGGGTCCGGAGAAGAAGAACACCTTCACGCCGCTCACCGTGCTCCCGTCCGCGGTCCCGAGCGGCAGCGCCGTGAGATTCTGAACGGTCACGGCCGCTTGGAAGATCGACGTGCCGGCGTTGTAGCTCACATTGCTCGAGCGCAGGGCTACGTACGTGCCCTGCCCACCGAGGACGAGATCAGCGGTAATTCCGCGCCCACCCTGCGGGCTGAGAGATGGCGGCGCGGTGCAGCTCATGGTCCGAGCCCCCACATCGACCGTGCAGCTCAGCACCCGGCCTGCCAGGACGGGCGGGGCACTTGGACCAGCGACCTGCCGGTCGCTGCAAGCGTTGAGCAGCTGAAGCAGCGCGACGAGCGTGACCGCGGCGCGAAGGGATCTCATCGCTAGACGGCGACGAGCGGGGGGACCGCCGCCGCCGACCAGGCACTCGACGGATGTGCCGCGAGCCACTCGAGCTTTCCCGACGCCCGCGCGCACCGGATGCAGGGCAGCGTGTCGAATACGTCGCCATCGCCAGTGCGCGGTGCCTGCGCCGCGCGCAGCTCACGCAACCGCGCGACGTACTTGCGATGCGCGTCCGCCAACGATTCGTGATGCAGATCGGCCACGACCTCGGTCTCGTTGGCGCCGTACTGCGACAACTGACAGCAGGTGCACACCCGGCCCCGCGTATCCACGTAGATGCGCTTCAGCGCGAAGGTCTCGCAGGGTGATTCGGGGCCGTCGAACGGCGCGCCATAGTCGAGCGCCACGACGGTGCGACGCCCCGGCTCCCGGGCGATGGCCTCGGTTTCGTGACGCACCGCCAGCCACTCCTCGGGCGCTAGATCGCTGTCGCGCGCCACGCTTCCCGGCACCGGCTGGGGCAGGATGACGTGCAGGCGCACACACCCCAATCCCTCCGCCAGGTCCGCCGCCTCCCGCAGCTGGTGGCGGTCACGTCGGTCGATCACGATCGAGAGCGATGCGGGAATGCGGCGGCTGGTGAACAACGCCACCGCGACGAGCACCCTCCGAAAGCTGTCGCGCCCGCGCTCGGCGTCGTGCACGGCTTGCGTGGCGCCGGAGAGACTCAATCGCACCGCCTCGGGGGGATGGCGATCGAACAGCGGCATCAGGCGCCGCACATGCCAGCCGTTGCTCACGAAACGATACGGGACGTGCCGCGCCGCGCACGCCGCGACAATGCGATGGAACTCGGGATGGAGCAGCGGCTCGCCGCCGGTGAAGCTCGCCGTGACGGACCCGTACAGCTCCACGGCCTGATCGACAATAGACTCGATCAGGGCGGCGTCGAGCGACCGCACGGTCGTGACGTCGTCCCGGATACAATGCGGGCACCGCAGGTTGCAGTGCTCGGTCAACGCGAGGCCGAGGAGCATGCTAGGGCGCGCGTTCCTCTAAAAGACCGTGCTGCCGCTTCCTGGGTCTCCGAAGCCGGGGATCGGCGATCCCGTCTGGAGGGTGAGGTCGGTGAGGCGCGGTAACTGGGTAAGCTCGGGGCTCACCCACGGCCGCTTGCTCTTGGGGTCGGGCCGGGCGGCCCGCGGCTGGTCGCCGCTCTCCGGATGGTTCGGTTCCATGGGCGCTATCTCCCCTGATGACGATGCCGCCCTCAGTGGGTGCGCCGCCGGCGCGCTCCACGAGGGCGGATGAACAGGCAACTCGAACCTACCCGCCGAGCCGACGTGCGTCAGGACGGGAACGTTGCAGGACTGCAATGTTCGCGCGCGGATCGCATCGCCTCACGGCGGAGTCGGAACGCGACCGGCATGGGGACGTGCCGCTGGGTGGTCGTGCCATCGCCCAGCTGGCCGCTGGCGTTATTGCCCCAGCAGTCTCTCCGCCTCGTCATCGCGCGAGCGTGAGCAGATAGCCCCCGGTGCCGTCAACGGCACCACCGAAACCGGTTAAGCTCCCGACGATCACGGTGTACGTGCCGCTCGCCGGCACGGTCACGGTGATCTGCGCCGTCGCCGTCCCTGGAGCACTGTTCCTGAGGAGCACGCCGGTCGGGGACACCAGCCGGATCCAGGGAGCGAAGTGCACCGACGCCGGGGCCACCGTGCCCATGCTCAGCGTGACGACTTGGCCCTGCGTGGCGGTGAACGTCCACGTATCCAGGTCGCCCAGGTAGATGGTGCCGGCGTTCGTGGCTCCGTCGGTCATGGGACCACCTTCGTCGCCCGCCGAGACGACGACGGCGCCCGGCCCCTGCGCGAGCGTGAGCAGGTAGCTCCCGGTGCCGTCAATGGCACCACCGAAACCGGTTAAGCTCCCGACGATCACGGTGTACGTGCCGCTCGTGGGCGCGGTCGCGGCGACGTCCGACGCCCCGGTCCCTGTAGCACTGCTCCCGAGGAGCACGCCGGTCGGGGACACCAGCCGGATCCAGGGAGCGAAGTGCGCCGACATCGGGGCCACCGCGCCCATGCTCAGCGCGATGTAGTCGCCCTGCGTGGCCGTGAACGTCCACGTATCCAGGTCGCCCAGGTAGATGGTGCCGGCATTCGTGGCTCCGTTGGTCATGGGACCACCTTCGTCGCCCGCCGAGACGACGATCGCGCCTGGCCCCTGCGCGAGCGTGAGCAGGTAGCTCCCGGTGCCGTCAACGGCACCACCGAAACCGGTTAAGCTCCCGACGATCACGGTATACGTGCCGCTCGTGGGTGCGGTCGCGGCGACGTCCGACGCCCCGGTCCCTGTAGCACTGCTCCCGAGGAGCACGCCGGTCGGGGACACCAGCCGGATCCAGGGAGCGAAGTGCGCCGACATCGGGGCCACCGCGCCCATGCTCA
>Ga0209577_10005773_pt1 | contig 11505 bp, 10 predicted proteins | sample GraSoiAngelo_109_FD_185874 | JGI IMG/M metagenome (GOLD analysis project Ga0209577, IMG submission 185874) | Grasslands soil microbial communities from the Angelo Coastal Reserve, California, USA - 14_0903_12_20cm (SPAdes) (version 2) | ecosystem: Environmental > Terrestrial > Soil > Grasslands... | reverse complement strand
ATGACCTTGCGCCTGCAGCACCCTGACGGCGACGACGACGAGTACATCGAGTGGGAGGCTGAAGTCGGCTTCCCCGACCAGTGGCGGTCGACGTGGCAGGTCTTGCTGGGGCAGACCAACTTCTACCGCCGGTTCACGGTGAACATGCACCGCGGGGCGCAGATGACCGTCATCGAGGACTTTGACGCCTTCGACACCCGCTTCGGCGTCGCTGCCGCCGAACCTCCGGCGCCTCGTCCCCAGCAGGAACTCTGAAGCTCAGCGCAGACCCTGTGACGACGACCCTGAGACGTCGATCGACCGATCTGCGTTTCGTTCTGGCACGGATCTGGCACGACGGGGCTGCCAGCCACGGCCCGGACGGTTATCCACAGGCCGTGACCAGGACTTTTGTAGTGGTCGGGACCGGCGTCGATCCGGTGACCCCGCGCTTTTCAGGCGCGTGCTCTACCAACTGAGCTACCCGACCGCTTGCTCCACCCCGCCAGTGGTGGCGGGGCTGGCGGACCTGACGGGATTTGAACCCGCGACCTCCGGCTTGACAGGCCGGCGTGCACTCCAAACTGCACCACAGGTCCCCTGGGGGGTGCGCACCCCCAACGGGATTCGAACCCGTGTTACCGCCTTGAAAGGGCGGCGTCCTGGGCCGCTAGACGATGGGGGCTCGTCCTCCGCGGGGGCGGCGTCACGATAGCAGGGAGGCCTCGCGCGACCGCCCTGCGTACTCATCCCGCGAGCTTCCAGGTGGACCCCCCGGGCGTGTCGTGCACCTCGATCCCGAGAGCGACGAGGTGCCGGCGGACGGCGTCGGCCTCGTCCCAGCGTTCCTGGGCGCGGGCCCGGGCCCGCAGGTCGAGGAGGGCCTCGACGAAGGGCGCGACCAGGGCGTGGGGGTCCCCCCCGCCCTCGGCCATCTCTCCCAGGCGCACGACCAGGGAGCGCAGCGCCGACCGGGCCCGATCGCGCTCGTCGGACTGGAGGGTGTCCCACGACCAGCCCGCCAGCTCCTCGTCCAGCTCGAGCAGGGCGCGGACCGCCCCCGGGACGTCGCCGCCGTCGACCGCGCCGTCGAAGGCCGCCTGCTGGCGGTCCACGGCATCCAGGAGCGGGGAGGACCCGCCCTGGACCCCGGGCCCACCCGCGGCGGCGGGCGAGCCGGCCGACGCGGTGCCCAACCCGACCGCGGCGGCAGCGTTGCCCTGGTCCTGGGCGCCCCGACCCGGCTCCTGGGCCAGCTCCTGGGCCAGCTCGCCCAGGGAGGCGATGGGAACCGTCGTCCCCGTGGCCAGCTCCCGGCTGCGGCCATGGGCCCGCACCGTCACCACCCCCAGGCCCACGACCTCGGCCGAGCCCGCGTCGAGGTCGAGCACGCAGCCGGTGTGCTCGTCCACGCCCAGGACGAAGGCGTCGCCGGGGAGGTCGCCCTCGATGGCCCGCAGCCGGCGCTCGCCCAGGTAGCAGTAGCGGGTGTCGTGGGTGCCGCCCTCGGCGTTGTTGTAGTGGGGGATGACGGCGGCCTGGAGCCCGGCCTGGCCCAGCAGGTCGAGCCCGGGCAGCCAGCGGGGGTCCTCGCCCACCTTGTAGATCTCGTAGACGGGGAGGGCGGCCGAACCCAGGGTCACCGCGGCGGCGCTGGCGAACACGACGCAGCCCCCGGTCCTGAGCTTCTCGCCCAGGAGCGAGGGCACCGACGACGACGACCACTGCCTCAGGGCGTAGGTGGGGCTGCCGGGGCCGGAGAAGGCGTAGCGGGCCTCCCGCAGGCGGGCCAGCATGGTCTCGTAGGCGAGCACGTCGGCCCCGGCCGACCGGTAGCTCGCCACCTCGATGTCCTGGCCCACGCTCTGGCGGAAGTACTCCACGGCCCGCCCCGCGATCTCCGAGGCGTTCTCCTGGAAGCCGAACGGCGTGTCGAGGAGGACGGCCGGGACGGGCGGCGGGCCCAGACGGGCGAACAGCCGGCGGTGGGTCTTCACCATCGTGGGGCTCGTCTCGCCCGAGCCCATGATCACGAGCAGACGCGGCACCGTCACGGCCCGCGCACGCTACCGCCGGGTTCTCGTCCCCGTGACACCCGCGCCGTCAGAGGGCGGCGGACAGCGCCTCCACGATCTCGCCCTGCAGCCAGCTGAGGTAGCCGTAGAGGGCGAAGGCGGGGGCCCGTGGGTCCTCGGGGTCGACCTCCACCATGTCCTCGGCCACGTCCAGCCTGGTGCCCAGCACCAGGCGCAGCTCGTTGAGGGCGCGGGACCAGGCGTGGAGCTGCTCCTGGTCCAGTCGCTCGTTCTCGACCGTCTGCTCCATCACGGCCAGCGCCTCCTCGTGGCGCTCTCTCAGCTCCTGGTGCATCAGCATCTGATACTCGGCGTCGTGGACGGGATCGTCGGCGTAGGCGGGAGGGAAAAGCCGTCCCAGCGCCGGGTCCTGGCCGTCGAGGATCTCCCGCAGCTCTCCGGGAAGTGAGCGGAGGAGCACCCGCTCGTCGGCCGAGAGGCGCAGCTGGTAGTCGCCCTTTCGCGTCCGCCTGATGCGACGGCCCGCCATCAGCCGTGGGCCGCGACGGGCGCGCCCGCGGCCTTCACGTGGCCTGCTCCATGGTCGCCCACAGGCCGTGCTCGTGGAGACGGAACACGTCGAGCTCGGCCCGTTCGCGCGTGCCGCTGGAGACGATGGCCCGGCCCTTGTGGTGCACGTCGAGCATGAGCTTGGTCGCCTTCTCCCGGCTGTAGCCGAAGAGCTTCTGGAACACGAAGGTCACATAGGACATGAGATTGATGGGGTCGTTCCACACGATCACGAGCCACGGGCGGTCGGGCTCGGTCACATCCTGATCGACGGGCTCCTCGACGCCGACCGGCGCGAGGTCGGGGGGCGACGTCGACACGCCTCGATTCTGCCACCGCGGGGAAAGGCCTCAGACCCGGCTGAGCACGCCCGCCCGGGCCGTGGCCGGCCCGGCGGTGCCCGCGTCCCCGGCGCCGTCTGCGGCCGGGACGGCCCGGGTCAGCCCGCAGCACAGCCACAGGGCCGCGGACCAGGCGGCCGCGGCTCCTCCGATGTGCACGGCCACCAGGGCGGCGGGGATGCGGGTGAAGTACTGCACGTAGCCCACCGCGGCCTGTGCGGCCAGCACCTCGACGAACAGCCTGGAGCGGCGCTGGACCGCGGGCGCCGCCCCCGAGCGGTGCAGCCACCACACCAGCGCGACCGTGAGCACGAGCAGCGCCACCACCGCGGTGCCGTGGACGCGGGCGGTGTCGTGCACGGTGTACGAGAGGCGCTTGGCCCGGACGTCGCCCCCGTGGGGACCGGAGGAGGTCACCACCGTCCCCAGGACGACGACCACGGCCGTGGCGCCCAGGGCCAGGCGGGCCAGCCGGGCCTGGCCCGGCGCGACCAGGGGCCGGGCCTCCCACGCCCCGTCGGGCAGCCCGGCCCGGTGGTGGAGCACGACGGCGTCGGCCAGGAGCGCCATGGACAGCAGGAAGTGGCCCATCACGAACGGAGGCGCCAGCTTGAAGAGCACGGTGAGGCCGCCCAGGACGATCTGGGCGATCACGCCCGCGACCAGGCCCCACGACAGCACCACCAGGTCCCGCCGCCGGGGGCGGCGCACGAGCGAGCCCAGGACGGCCGCCATCACCAGGACGGAGACCGCTCCGGTGACGGCCCGGTTCCCGAACTCGACCAGGGCGTGGTACTCCCACGGCGCCACCACCCGGTTGCGGGCGCACGTGGGCCAGTCCGGGCATCCCAGGCCCGAACCGGTGACGCGCACGGCCCCGCCGGTGACGATGATCACCCCCACGGCCACGGCGGCCAGGGCGGTGATGCGCCTGTAGGCGGCGGCTGACAGGCGCACCCTGGGCACGGCCGTGATCCTACGGTCCCACCGGGTGGCTTTGTCCGTCCCGAGGCGCGGACGTAGTGTCACGCGCCGTGGCCCCGGCGGTCCCAACGACGATCGGGGGCCGGGTCCGTGCCTACGTGGCGCTGACCAAGCCCCGGATCGTCGAGCTGCTGCTCGTCACCACCGTCCCGACGATGGTGGTGGCGGCGCGCGGCCTGCCTTCGGGATGGCTGGTGCTGGCCACCCTGGTGGGGGGCTCGCTGGCCGCGGGAGGCGCCAACGCCCTGAACATGGTGGCCGACAGGGACATCGACCGGCTCATGCGCCGTACCCAGGGTCGCCCGCTTGTCACCGGAGTGCTCACGGCCCGGGCCGCGCTGACCTTCGGGGTGGTCCTGGAAGCCCTGGCCTTCGTCGAGCTGTGGCTCCTGGTCAACCCCCTGAGCGCGGCCCTGGCCGTGGCGGCCACCCTCTTCTACCTGTTCGTCTACACCCTGTGGCTGAAGCGCACGTCCACCCAGAACATCGTCATAGGCGGCGCCGCCGGAGCCGTGCCCGTGCTCGTCGGGTGGGCGGCGGTGACGGGCAGCCTGGGCCTGGCCCCCCTGGTGCTCTTCGCCATCATCTTCGTCTGGACCCCGCCCCACTTCTGGGCCCTGGCCGTGCGCTACCGGGACGACTACGCCGCGGCCGAGGTCCCCATGTTGCCCGTGGTCGCCTCCTTCGCCAGCACCGCACGCCGGATCGTGGGCTACACCATCGCCCTTTGGGCCTGCTCGCTGGTGTTGGCGCCGGTGGCGGGCATGGGCCTGATCTACCTGGGCGCGGCTCTGGTTCTGGGTGCGCTGTTCCTGCACCACGCCCTCCAGCTGCAGCGGGAGGCGACGGTGCAGCGAGCCATGCGGCTGTTCGGGTACTCGATCTCCTACGTCACGCTGCTCTTCTCGGCCATGGCCCTCGATCAGCTGGTGCTGCATCGGTGACCGTCACCGAGACCCGGCCGGGAGGGGCCGGGGTCCTGGACTCGTCTGCGCCCGCCGCCCAGCCCGGCGGGGTCCGTGGTGCCCCGGACGCCGGTCCGCGCTCCGTCGGCACCGCCGACCACAAGCGGCTGGGGCTGGTGCTGTTGGGGACCTCCACCCTCCTGCTGATCCTGGGGATCGTCATGGGCGAGCTCCTGCAGGCCCAGCTGGCCGCCCCCGACACCAACGTGGTCGGGAGCCGCTACGGCGAGCTCCTCTCCCTCCACGCCACCGCCACCGCCGTCCTGTTCCTGGGGCCCTTCTGGCTGGGGCTGGCCACCTACATCCTCCCCCTGCAGATCGGGACGGCCCGGCTCGCCCTTCCCCGGCTCCACGCCTTCGCCACCTGGCTGTACGTCGTGGGCGGGGTCGTGTTCCTGGCCAGCTACCTGGCCGGAACCCCCTCCCACGGGGGCATCACCCTGAGCCAGCCCTGGGCGGCCGTGCAGGGCCTGAGCCGGGCCGACCGGGCCGCGACCAGCTTGTGGATCGGCGGGCTCTTCCTGGTGGGGCTGGCCTCCGTCCTCGCCTCAGGCGACCTGATCGTGACCATGCTCAAGCTCCGGGCCCCGGGCATGACGCTGGCCCGGGTGCCCCTGTTCAGCTGGGCCAGCTTCGCCACCAGCTCGGTCGTGGTGCTGGCAACGCCCGTGTTCCTGGGCGGCCTCACCCTGCTCTACCTCGACCAGCGCTACGGGGGCACCTTCTTCTCGCCCTCGAACAAGGCGGGGGTGGCCGTGTGGCAGCACACCATCTGGCTGTTCGGGCGCCCCGAGGCCTTCGTCCTCCTCCTCCCGGGCCTGGGCGCGGCGGGCGACATCGTCTCCACCCACTTCCGGCGGCCTCTGGTCGACCTCACCACCGCCCGGGCCGCCCTGATCGCCTTCGCCGGACTCAGCTTCGCCGTCTGGGCCGCTGGTCCGGGACGCGCCAGCGCGGCGGTGGTGCTGCCCACCTCCACGTGGCTGACGGCGCTCACGGCCGGACCGGTGGCCGTGTCGGTCCTGCTGTGGTTGGCGAGCGGGCGGGGGGGGCCACCGCGCCTCCACCTCAGCCTGGCCTTCGTCGCCGGTGCGGTGTTGCTGCTGGCCCTGGGTGCGGGTGCGGCCATCATCGCCCCCGCGGCGCGCGTGCGGGCGGGCACGGCCTGGTCGACGGGTCAGCTCCACGTGGTCCTCTTCGGGGCGCCCACCCTCCTGGCCCTGGGTGCGGTGCACCACTGGGCCCCGAAGCTGTTCGGCCGGCGGCTGTCGACGGCGCTGGGGGTGCTCCAGCTCCTGCTGGTGCTGGGCGGCTTCGCCGTGGTCGGCGTGGCCGAGTACGTGTTGGGCTACCGGCACATGCCCTGGCACGTGGACAGCTATGCCAGGCACAGCCTGCGCGCCCTGCACGGCCTGGCCGCGGCCGGGGGGGGCATGGTCCTGCTGGGGATGCTGCTCTTCGCCCTGTCGTCGCTGGCGGCGGCCTGGCGCCGGTCCGACGCGCCGGGCGACCCCTACCAGGGCATGACCCTGGAGTGGGCCACCACCTCCCCGCCCCCGCCGGCCAACTTCGACGCCCTGCCCGAGATCCGCTCCGCCCAGCCCCTGGCCGACCTGCGGGCGGCCCAGGCCGGCCCGGCCGGAGGAGCGGCGTGACAGCGACCACTGCGGCGACCCCGGCCCTGCCGTCGGGCGCCCCCAGCCGGCCCCGCAACGTGGCCACCCTGGCCGTGCTCATCCTGGCCCTGGGCGGGATGATGGCCTTCGCCGCCCTCATCGCCGCCTACCGCGCCCTGGCCCACTACCAGTCGCTGCCCCCCAAGGGGGTCAAGCTCGACAACTACCTGGGCGTGATGACCACCTTCACCCTGGTCCTGTCCGCGCCCCTGGTGGAGTGGGCCTGGTCCGCGGTGCGCAGGGACGAGCGCAGGCAGGCCATCGCCGCCCTGGGCCTGACCATCGGCATGGGCATCGCCTTCGTCGACCTCGACTGGTACCTGGTGTCGCGACTCGGCTTCGGGGTGGCCACCCCCTATGGCACGGTCTTCTACGCCATGGTGATCCTGGCCGGCATCAACGCCGGCGTCGGCATCCTCTTCCTGCTCGGCGCCCTGCTCCGCGTCCTGGGCGGGCAGGCCAGCGGGTCCGAGCCCGAGCCGGTGCGGGTGGTGGGGTGGTACTGGGAGTTCGTCGTCGTGGCGTGGGTCCTGGTCGCCCTCACGCTCTACCCGATCGTCAAGTAGCGAGGGAGCGCGGTGCCGAGCACGCTGCTGAACCCCGCGACAAAGGTCTTCGCCGTGGTGGCCGGGCTGGGGATCGCCATCGGGCTCGGCTTCGAGATCGCCGTGGGCGAGAGCTCGGGGACGGTGCTGCTGGTCGCCCAGGGTCTGGTGGCTGCGGGCGTGGCGGTGGCCGTGGCCGCTCTGGCGGGCCGGGACGCGGCCCCGGCCGTGCCGGCCGACGCGCCGCCGCCCTCGGCCAGCGCGTCGACGCCGGGGGTCCCGGCCCAGGGCAGCATGTTCCCCGGTTTGTGCGCCATGGGGCTGGGGCTGGGCGCTGTGGGCGCGGCCACGGGCGCGGTGATCATGATCCTGGCCCTGGTCGTGACCGGGGTCGGCGCCGCGGGGTGGTTCGGCCAGTCCTGGCGTGAGCACCCGAGCTGGACCCCCCGGGTGCGGGAGCGGGTCCGCTACCGCCTCCTGGTCCCGGCCGCCCTCCCCTTCGCCATGCTCGGCCTGGCCGCCTCCATCGCCATCGGCGTGTCCCGCATCCTGCTCACCGTGCCCGAGAAGGCGGCCGTGGGCGTGGCCCTCGTCCTGGCCGTGAGCCTCCTGGTGGCCTTCTTCGCCCTGGCGTCGAGGCCCGGGCTGGGCCGCTCGGCGCTGACCGCCCTGGTCGTCATGGCCGTGCTGTCCGTCGGGGGCGCCGGCATCGCCGGTGCCACCAGGGGCGAGCGCCGGATCGAGAAGGTCCCCGGTGGGCCCGGGACCGTTCGCATCACGGCCCGCAACATCAAGTTCGACCTCACCGAGATGACCCTGGCGCGGGGCGAGGTGGTCGTCTTCCGCAATCGTGACACGGGCACCTTCCACAACGTGGCCTTCTACGCCCAGACCCCGGACGGAGGCCAGGGCCGGCCTCTGTTCAACGGCCAGCCCATAGACCGGGGCCAGATCACCTATCACCCCCCGCCTCCGCCCGCGGGCACGTACCTGTTCGCGTGCGACTTCCACGCCAACATGCGAGGGACGCTGATCGTCAGTGGTTGACGTGGCCGCGCCCCACGCCCTTGCCGTTCGCTCCCGCGGGCCCAGGACCCGCCGCCTGGCGCTGACTGTCGCCTTCGCGGGGTTGTCGGCCGTGGCCCTGCCCCTGGTCCTCGGGCGCAGCCCGGCGACGTCAGGCGGAAGCGCGGCCGGGCGCAGCGCCGCGGGCCCGACCCTGGCTCCGTCGTTCTCGGCCGGCGACCTGCGCCGGCCCGACGGGCGCGTCGGGCTGCTGGTGCCGCCCGGGCGACCCACGGTCGTCAGCTTCTTCGCCTCCTGGTGCGACCCCTGCCGGCGGGAGCTGCCCGTGCTGGCCGCTGCCGAGCGGGGCGCCGGGGGCCGGGTCGCCTTCCTCGGCGTGGCCGTGCGCGACTCCCGCAGCGGGGCCCTGGCCATGCTCGACCACGCCGGCGTCGCCTACCCGGCCGCGGCCGATCCCGACGCGTCGGTGGCGGGCCGGTTCGGGCTCCGGGGAATGCCCTCGACGGTGTTCGTGGCCGCCGACGGCCGGGTGCTGGGCACCGTGATGGGGGGACTCGGCACCGGAAGGCTGAACGGCTGGCTGGCCCGGCTGGGCGCCCGGTGACGGGCTTGCGCCCGGCGGGGCCGGCCCCTTTTGCCGCGCCCGGCCGGGGTGGGGAATGCTCTGGCCCGTCCAGCGTGGTGGGCGGGGCCGCGGGGCGGCGCCTGCCCGATCGAGACATGCGACGGCCATTCCCATGAGCGATCCCAGCGCGAGCGGACGGGCCAGCGGGACGCCCCCGGTCGGGTGCCCTCGGCGCCCGAGGTCGGGCCGCCGCCCGCTGACCGCGGTCATGGCCCTGGCCGCCACCGTCGTTCTGGCGTCCTGCTCCCACACCAAGCTGCGCCAGGATGCCCTCGACCCGCAGGGGCCGGTCGCCCGCAAGCTCCACCACCTGATCACGCCCGTGTTCGGCGCGGCCGCCTTCGTGTTCGTGCTGGTCGAGGCGCTGATCGTCGTGGCCGTGATCCGCTTCCGGGCCCGGTCGGACGAGGACCGGCCCCGCCAGGTCCACGGCAACACCCGCCTGGAGACCACCTGGACGATCCTCCCCGCCCTCATGCTGGCCGTGGTGGGCCTGTTCACGGTGAAGACGATCTTCGACGTCAGCAGGCGCCCGACCGGTCCCGGGGTCGTGCACGTCAACGTCACCGGCCATCGCTGGTGGTGGGAGTACGACTACCCGGGCCTGCACGTGGTCACCGCCAACGAGCTCCACATACCGGTGGACCAGCCCATCGACATCTCCCTCACATCGATCGACGTGATCCACAACTTCTGGCCCCCGAAGCTGTCGGGAAAGATCTACGCCATCCCCAACCGGATCAACCACATGACCATCCAGGCCGATCACCCGGGTACCTACTACGGACAGTGCGCCGAGTTCTGCGGCCTGTCCCACGCCAACATGCGCCTCCGCGTGGTGGCCCACGCCCGGGGCGACTTCGAGAGATGGGTCGCGGCCAACACCACCAACGGCACCACCTTCGTGACTCCCGACCCCGAGGCCAACCCCGATGCCGCCGCCGGAGCCACGCTCTTCAGGCAGAAGGGCTGCTCAGGCTGTCACTCGGTCGAGGGCTACAGCGCGGGCACGCTCGGACCCGACCTCACCCACCTGCGCCAGCGCAGTGTGTTCGCGGGGTCGATCCTGGACATGAACGACAACAACCTGCGGCGGTGGCTGCGCGACCCTCCCGCCGAGAAGCCGGGCGCCGACATGCCCAACCTGAACCTGAGCGAGGACGAGATAACCAAGCTCGTCGCCTTCCTGGACACGCTGCAATGACCGCCGTCCACTCCCTCGTCCGCCTGCCGACACCTGCCGGAGGGTGCCGATGACCACCACGCTCGAGCCCGTCGCCGCCGCCCCCCCCGAGTCGCCCCAGGCGCCGCGGGAGCCGCCCCTGCTGAAGCGGCCCAGGACGACCAAGGGGTTCGTCGGATGGCTCACGACCATCGACCACAAGCGCATCGGGATCCTCTACGGCGCCACCGCTCTGCTGTTCTTCCTCGTCGGAGGGGTCGAGGCCCTGCTCATTCGGATCCAGCTGGCCCAGCCCAACGGCAAGGTCCTGTCGGCCGACGCCTACAACCAGCTGTTCACCATGCACGGCACGACCATGATCTTCCTGGTCATCATGCCGTTGTCGGCCGCCTTCGCCAACTTCATCATGCCCCTCCAGCTGGGTGCTCGAGACGTGGCCTTTCCCCGATTGAACGCCTTCAGCTACTGGGCCTTCCTCATGGGAGGGCTCCTCCTCTACTCAAGCTTCTTCCTGGGCGGGGCACCCAACGGCGGGTGGTTCGGCTATGCCCCCAACACCAGCCTGACCTTCAACCCGGGCCACAACATCGACTTCTGGGTCTTCGGCCTGCTCATCACCGGCATCGCCTCCACCGTGAGCGCGGTGAACCTCATCGTCACCATGCTCAACCTCCGGGCGCCGGGCATGACGCTCATGCGCATGCCCATCTTCTCCTGGATGGTGCTGGTCTCCCAGTTCCTCCTTCTCTTCGCCATGCCCGTTATCACCATCGCCCTGTTCCTGCTCATGTTCGACCGCAACTTCGGGTCCCACTTCTTCGACCCCGCCGCGGGAGGTGATCCGGTCCTCTGGCAGCACCTCTTCTGGTTGTTCGGCCATCCCGAGGTCTACATCCTCATCCTTCCCGCCTTCGGGGTCGTCTCGGAGATCCTTCCCGTCTTCTGCCGCAAGCCCCTGTTCGGCTATCCGGTGATGGTGTTCTCGGGCATCGCCATCGGCTTCATGGGCTGGGGCGTTTGGGTGCACCACATGTTCTCGGTGGGACTCGGGCCGGTGGCCGTCTCGGCCTTCTCGCTGTCCACCATGTTCATCGCCGTCCCCACCGGGGTGAAGATCTTCAACTGGCTGGGCACCATGTGGGGGGGGTCGATCCGGTTCCGCACGGCATGCCTGTTCGCCATCGGGCTGGTGGCCATGTTCACCATCGGCGGCCTGTCGGGGGTGACGCACGCCGTATCCCCTCACGACCGGCAGCAGACCGACACCTACTACGTGGTGGCCCACTTCCACTACGTGCTCTTCGGCGGCTCCATGTTCGGCCTCTTCGGCGCCCTCTACTTCTGGTGGCCCAAGATCTTCGGCAGGGTTCTGCACGAGGGGTTGGGCAAGCTGCACTTCTGGCTCACCTTCATCGGGTTCAACCTGACCTTCGGGCCCATGCACCTCCTCGGGCTCCAGGGCATGCCCCGGCGCATCTACACCTACGACAAGGCCAACGGGTTCGGGTTCTGGAACGCGGTGGCCACCATGGGCTCGATGGTCATCGCCCTGGCCACGCTGGTGTTCATCTACAACGTCTGGATCACGACCAGGAG
>Ga0209577_10005772_pt1 | contig 11507 bp, 11 predicted proteins | sample GraSoiAngelo_109_FD_185874 | JGI IMG/M metagenome (GOLD analysis project Ga0209577, IMG submission 185874) | Grasslands soil microbial communities from the Angelo Coastal Reserve, California, USA - 14_0903_12_20cm (SPAdes) (version 2) | ecosystem: Environmental > Terrestrial > Soil > Grasslands... | reverse complement strand
TCGGGTTGAAGCAGTCGTCGCTGGTGCTGGGCAAGCATTCGGGCCGTCATGCCTTCGTGCACAAGCTGGAGGAGATGGGCTACAAGCTCGGCCCCAACCAGCTTGAGGATGCGTTCGTGCGGATGAAGGCGCTCGCCGACCGCAAGAAGGACATCTACGACGAGGACATCGAGGCATTGGTCGATCAGGAGATCGCCGCTTCTCATGACCGGATCAAGCTGACCTCGCTGACGGTGATCGCGGGCACCCATGGGCCGCAGCGCGCCACCATGAAGCTCGATGTCGAAGGCCAGATCAGGATCGAGGAGGCCGAAGGCAATGGCCCGGTGGACGCGGTGTTCAACTGCATCAAGGCGTTGGTGCCGCACGAGGCCAAGCTCGAGCTCTATCAGGTTCACGCCGTCACCGAAGGCACCGACGCGCAGGCCGAAGTGTCGGTGCGGCTCGCGCATGAGGGCCGCTCGATGACGGCGCGGGCGGCGGATCCGGATACGCTGGTCGCTTCCGCAAAAGCCTATCTCGGCGCGCTCAACAAGATCGTCATGAAGCGCCAGCGCGACATGCCGGCGGCCGCGGCGGGCTGATCGCGGCGCATGCGTCGTTCCGGGGCGCATCGAAGACGCGAACCCGGAATTTCGAGATTCCGGGTTCGATGTTTCGCATCGCCCCGGAATGACGACGCGATATCGCGTTTTGCATCGCAGCAAAACTGCCAAACAGCCCCTGCTAAAGGGGCAATGGCGTTCCGGCCGGCTTCTCTGTATTGGTGCGGCTGGCATACAAGGTTGGGGGCGGCGCGTGGGCGCGCTCCGCAACCATCATGCGCGGAGGAAACATGCGTAAATTGGTCCTGGCTGCCGCGTCGATCGCAGCGCTAACCCTGATCGGCCCGGCGTCGGCGCAATCGCCAGTGATCATCAAGTTCAGCCATGTCGTCGCGTCCGACACGCCAAAGGGCAAGGCGGCGGAGAAGTTCAAGGAGCTGGCGGAAAAATACACCGACGGCAAGGTCAAGGTCGAAATCTATCCGAACTCGACGCTCTACAAGGACAAGGAGGAGCTCGAGGCGCTGCAACTCGGCGCAGTGCAGATGCTGGCACCGTCGAACTCGAAGTTCGGGCCGATCGGCATCAAGGAGTTTGAGGTGTTCGATCTCCCCTACATCCTCCCCGATCTTGCGACGTTGCGAAAAGTGACCGACGGTCCGCTCGGCGCGCGGCTGCTCAAACTGCTTGATTCCAAGGGCATGACGGGCCTCGCTTACTGGGACAATGGCTTCAAGGAGATGAGCGCCAATAAGAAGCTGATCAGCCCGGTCTACTACAAAGGCGTGAAGTTCCGCATCCAGTCGTCCAAGGTTTTGGAAGCGCAATTCCGCGCGCTCGGTTCGATCCCGCAGGTGATGGCGTTCGGCGAAGTGTACCAGGCGCTGCAGACCGGCGTGGTTGACGGCCAGGAGAACACCTGGTCGAACATTTACACCCAGAAAATGCACGAGGTGCAGAAGTACGCGACCGTGACCAATCACGGCTATATCGGCTACGTCGTGGTCGTGAACAAGAAGTTCTGGGACGGCTTGCCGGCGGACATTCGCGCGAATTGCGAGAAGGCAATGAAGGAAGCTACCACCTTCGGTAACGGTCAGTCGGCGAAGGAAAACGACGACGCACTGGAGGCGATCAAGAAATCCGGCAAGACCGAGATCATCACGTTGACGCCGGAACAGGACGCCGCGATGCGCAAGGCGATGGAGCCGGTCTACAAGGATGTCGCGAGCCGGGTCGGTCAGCCCCTGATCGACGAATTCCTGAAGGAAACCGGAGCGGCCAGCCACTAAAATCTCGTCGAGCCCTTCGGGGGGCCTTGTGCGGCGCCGGGTTCAGGGGACCGACTGGCGCCGACTTCACAGGAATGAACGCGATGCACCCGGTGTTTGATCGGATGCACGGGGGGTAAGATGCTTCGAATCCTTGATCGGCTCGAGGAAATCCTGATTAGCGCGCTGATGGGCGCCGCGACGCTGTTGATTTTCGTTTCCGTCCTGCACCGCTTCGGCACCGGGATATCGTTCCTCTATCCCTATCTGATCCAGATCCACATCGCCTGGACGCAGGAGCTGTGTATTTACATGTTCATCTGGATGGCGAAGTTCGGCGCCGCCTACGGCGTGCGGACCGGCATCCATGTCGGCGTCGACGTGCTGATCAACCGGCTCAACGACCGCTGGCGCAAGGGCGTCATTCTGTTCGGCCTTGCCGGCGGCGCACTGTTCACCGCGATCGTCGGCACCATGGGCGCCAAATTCGTCATCGAGCTGATGCACACCGACCAGGTCTCGCCCGACCTCGAATTGCCGAGCTGGCTGGTTTACGCCTGCATCCCGCTCGGCTCCTATCTGATGTGTTTCCGCTTCCTGCAGGTGATGTGGGCTTATTGGCGCACCAACGCGCTGCCGCATCATGATGCCGCGCGTGTCGAAGGCATCGAGGTCAGCCAGAAAGCGCCGATCGCGCTTGGAGAAGCGTGATGAGCGCCGCTCTCATCTTCGGATTGCTGTTCGTCCTGATGCTGACGGGCATGCCGATCTCGATTTCGCTCGGCCTTACCGTTCTGACCTTCCTGTTCACGATGACGGAAGTGCCGATCGAAAGCGTCGGACTAAAGCTGTTTTCCGGCCTCGACAATTTCGGGATCATGGCGATCCCGTTCTTCATCCTCGCCGGCACGTTCTTGACGCGCGGCGGCGTGGCGCGGCGGATGATCGCATTTACGACCTCGCTGGTCGGCCATTTGCCGGGCGGACTGGGGCTTGCCGGCGTCGCGGCCTGCGCGATGTTTGCCGCCATCTCGGGATCGAGCGTCGCAACCGTGGTTGCGATCGGCTCGATCATGATGCCGGCCATGGTGGAACACGGCTATCCCAGACGGTTCGGCGTCGGCGTGATCTCGACCTCTGGCGCGCTCGGCATCCTGGTGCCGCCCTCGATCATCCTGGTGTTGTACGGCGTTTCCACCAACACCTCGATCGGCGCACTGTTCATGGCCGGCATCGTGCCGGGCGTCATCCTGGCCTCGATGCTGGCGGCGGTGACCTGGTTCGTGGCCTGGCGCAACGGCTATCCGCGGATGCCGCGGGCCGATCTCGGCCAGCAATGGAAAGCCTTCCGCGAAAGCCTGTGGGGCCTGCTGTTGATCGGCATCGTGCTCGGCGGCATCTATGGCGGCATCTTCACGCCAACCGAAGCGGCTGCGGTCGCCGCGGTCTATGCCTTCTGCATCACCGTGTTCGTCTACAAGGAGCTCAATCTCCGCGACGTGCCGAAAGTCTTGCTGCAGGCGGCCAGCATGAGCTCGATGCTGCTCTACATCATCACCAATGCGGTGCTGTTCTCGTTCCTGATGACGCACGAGCAGATTCCGCAGACCATGGCGGCGTGGATCATCGACAAGAATTTCTCGATCTGGATGTTCCTGCTGGTCGTGAACGTCATCCTGCTTTTGGCCGGCAACGTGATGGATCCATCGTCGATCCTCCTGATCATGGCGCCGATCCTTTATCCGCTCGCCACCAAGCTCGGCGTGCATCCCGTCCATCTCGGCGTGCTGATGATCGTCAATACCGAGGTCGGGCTGTGTCATCCGCCGGTCGGATTAAATCTCTATATTGCATCCAGTATCGCCAAGATGGGCATCAGCGAGATCACTATCGCGGTGTTGCCGTGGCTGTGCGCGATGCTGGCATTCCTTGGCCTGATCACCTATGTGCCCGAGATTTCGCTGTGGCTGCCGCACCTGCTCGGGATGATGTGAGGCCTTTTGTTTCGGTTAACGGAGAGAAATTGCATCTTGGTAAGAAGGGTACCCTGTCCAAACTGTAAGTTGATTGCGCGTCCGACCGCGACCATCATCAGCCGAGCTTTCCAAGGAGGTTCGCATGAGGAAGTTTACCGTTGCCGCCATCGCGGCGCTCGCCATCGCCGGCTCGACCGCCGTCTATGCCCAGCACCGCCCGTGGTTCTCTGGGCACATGCATCACGCGCGAATGAATCCGGAGGACCGGGCCGCGTTTCTCGATGCCCGGATCGCCGCCGTTCATGCCGGGCTCAAGCTGACGCCGGACCAGGAGAAGCTGTGGCCGCCGGTCGAAGCCGCGGTGCGGGATTTCGCCAAGCTCCGGATCGATCGCGCCAACGCGCGGATGAAGGCGGAGAATGACCAGCAGGATCAGCAGAAGTCTGAGGATCTAGTGGCTCGCCTGCGCGAGCGCGCCGACAATATGGCGGTGTCGGCGGCGGCATTGAAGAAGATCGCGGACGCGGCCGACCCGCTCTACAAGGCGCTCGATGACGGCCAGAAGCGCCGCCTCGCGCTGTTGACCCATCGTGGCGGCCGCTTTGGCGGCGAAGGCTGGCGGCATCGCTGGTTCGAGCGCGGCATGGATCGCGATGACCACGGCGGCGATCGAGGTGGCGAGCGGCTCTGATCGCGCCGCCTCGACCTCTCAAATCTTTGAAAAGGCCGCCGAATCTCGCGGCCTTTTCGCCTTCGCGGGCCGGGCAGAAGCGCCGGAAAACCTCTCCCCCTTTGCTGGACATTGGGGGGTCGCTTTGCTAAACGACGCCCTCTTGCGAAGGCTTTCCGGACCGGTTCCGGGCGCATAGCTCAGTTGGTAGAGCAGCTGACTCTTAATCAGCGGGTCCCAGGTTCGAGCCCTGGTGCGCCCACCAAGTCTTTCAAGCGCTTAGCACCCATAGGCATCAGAACGGACTTTTTGGTTTGACGTGCGGTTTGAGAAATTTGTTCGGCGTCCGTACGCCGGCGAGGAGTGGCGGGATGGCTGCGCGTTACCACAGCGGCTAGCTCGCTCCCCGGCGGCGTGAAGCACTCTCTCACGCGGAAGCCTTGGCGACCGAGGACGCCTTCACCTGGAATCGATCCACATCCCCAACTCATTCTGTTCCTACCCGTATACTTCGCTCAACTTTTTGACGGCTGCCTCCGCGAGTTCGAGCCGGCCACCCAGGTAGTGCGCGTCAAGGATCTCCTGCACCGTCTTCATCGAATGGCCGGTGATCGCGGCGATCTCTGGCACCGAGCAATTCGACAGCGCAAGGCGCGTAACAGCGGTGCCGCGTAGATCATGGAAGTGCAGGTCCTTCAGCGACGTTTTCCTGAACGCCTTGTCCCAGCTCGTCCTGAAACCGTCCTCCGTCCACGGGCGGCCGAATGAGTTGACCAAAATAGTCACGGCCGAGCGCTTCTCCCTCAGCGCAGCATCAAGCGCCGCCTTCAGAGGCGGCCCCGCCAGTATCGTTACACGGCGCCGGCCCTTGCTGCCGCGGCCCTTCGACTGACGCATCCGGATGTACGTGCCATCGTAGTCCTTCCAGGTCAGTCGCAGCAGGTCTCCTTGGCGCTGGCCCGTCCATAGCGCGAGCAGGAGAGCGGCCTGCAGCTCGACGGACGCTACACCACAGAAGGTACGGATGTCCTCGGCGGTCCACACTATCTCCGACCGATCAGATTCATAAAGCCGGCCGCCGCGCTCGCAGACGTTCACCGCGATCTTACCGCGATCCTTCGCGACCGATAGCACGCGGGCGATGGTTGCCCAGACGTAGTCCGCCTTGCGCGGCTTGTCGGAGAATGAATCACGAAACTCTTTGAAGTCACCCCGCACACGCTTGTCTTCGAGAGCGCCGATTGGCATCGAGCCAAACTTGGCTTCGATGAGTTTGAGGTAGCCGTCATATGCTCGCTTACTCTTCTCACCAAGCTCTTTGTACTCGCTGCAATCCTTAAAGTAGTCAACGAGCGAGCTGAATGTTTCAGCGCTCTTTTTCTTGTACGAGGCAACAGCCTCGTAGTAGAGCCGCATGAACTCGGGGGTACCCGGCTCAGCGTCGATGCGCGGGCCGCCCTTCCAAGCGTACCAGTAGGTCTTCGACGTTCCGTCAGCGAGCTTTTTGATTGACCAATTGATTCCCTTCAGCCGCACTCGCATTTTGGGATGCCTTCCACGCGTCGTATGGTGATAGTTCGGACTCAATTTTAGGCTGAAGACCGGATAGCCGGTCAAGGGCTGCATCGATAGCTTTTCTATCCCATTTATGTGTTCCAGGAATCGGTCCCGGCACGATCTCTCGGCGAATCCAATCGTTGAACGCCGATAACGTCTCGCAACCGGCGTAGGCCGCAGCCTGTTCTTTCGATAAGACACGGGGCTCGATCATTCAGCGCTCCCACTGCCGGGAATCTTTGTGATCAAAGCCGAGAGAGCTGCTGAGAACAGAGCAGAAGCCCGTCCGTCGCGCATTCGGTTAGTTTGGAGTGGAAATCGGACAGGTCCCCGTGCGTGAACCATCTCAGAGTAGGCTTATGGGATTTCACGCAATTGAGTACTGTCTGGTGCGTTAATCCAAACCGACGTTTCGAGGATCCGCTGAATTCACTGGTGGGACAGCGCGATTCGAACCTGCAACCAGACCGTTATGAGCGGCGGGATATCGATCAGCTTCGTTGATTTTGCTGTGGTTTCGTTTGCCTTCGATCGCGTTTGTTGCGCTTCGTTCAGGTCGTTTCTGGTGCGAAACTGGTGCGGTTGCCCATTTCGCGGTTCGGACGATGAGCCATCTCCTCTGGCCCTTTAACTAAACTACGAATCTGGGGGTCAGGAGGAACTGGGCACTCCAAAACCAGCCGTTTTTGCGGAGCCGACGGAGGCGCTGGCCGCGAAGGTAACAAGGCTTACCGAGAAGCTGACGAAGCTGAAGGAGGAGATGGGCAAGCTGCTGTCTACGAGAAGCAGATGCTTGCCTCTCCCGACCAGCAAATCTCGCTGACCGATCCCGACAGCCGTTCGATGCCGACCAGCGGCCGCGGTTCCGGCGTCGTCGGCTACAACGTGCAGGTTGCTGTCGATACCGAGCATCATTTGATTGTGGCGCACGAGGTAACGAACAGCGGCTCAGATCGGGCGCAACTTGCCAATATGGCCAAGCAGGCTAAGGGGGTTCTAAAGACCGAGACGCTCGAGGCCGTTGCCGATCGCGGCTACTTCAGCAGTCCGGAGATCCTCGCGTGCCACGAGGCCGGCATTACGGTAACTCTGCCCAAGCCGCAGACGTCGGGCGCCAAATCGGAGGGGGCGCTTCGGTAAGCAGGATTTTGTGTATTTGCCAGAAGAGGACGCCTATCGCTGTCCAGCTGGGGAGCGGCTGCCGTATCGCTATACGAACGAGGAAGACGGCAAGCACCTACGGCGTTACTGGACCACAGCCTGTCAAAATTGTTCGCTCAAATCCCAATGCACGACAGGGCCAGAGCGGCGGATTACACGATGGGAGCATGAGCATCTGCTCGACGTTGTGCAGCAGCGCCTTGATGCAAACCCACAAGCCATGCGCCAATGTCGAGAGACAGTCGAGCATCCGTTCGGAACGATGAAGGCCCGCATGGGCGCGACACACTTCCTCACCAAAACGCTCCCAAAAGTAACCGGCGAGATGGCTCTCTCGGTCCTGGCCTACAATCTGACGCGGGTCATGAACATCGTCGGGACCAAGCCGCTGATGGCTGCGATCGTGGCCTGAGACTGAGCCGGTCCTGACTTCTCACTGACTTCCCTGGAAAGGGTGTTTTTACACGGCCAAGACCCTGAGCGGACATGGGTTTGAAAACGAGGCTCACGGTTTCAAATCAAATTCTTTGAGTTTCTTCGCTGCTGTGCCGAACTGGCCGAGTTGGTAAACGGCCGCGCCTGCGGGCGAGAAAGTGAATGGCTCAAACGGTTCGGCGAGCAGCTTGTCGAGGTAGGTCCGGGGTGCGAGGCCGGTGGTGACATGCGGACCGAAATGCTCGCCAGAGGCTTTTGGAACAAACGTTGAGACGTATTCGATCAGGAGAGGGTCAATGACGCGATCATCAGGCGTCGTGACGAACGCGCCTGAGTTTCCGCTCGGCACCGTGAACGGGGCCACGGCGGCGATCAAGTCAGCTTGCAGTTTTAGCAACTCAGGCGTTGGCTTCGCTACAATGCCCGAAAGACCCAACTCCTTGCTCGGTATGTAGTAGTATTTGAAGGCTTCCAGCTTCATCCCGGTCACGTTGGCACGGGCGAAGACCTTGTTAGCGGCATCATAGACCTTGTCGAGGTCTGCGGTGCGGACGAAACGCTGGATCATCGTGACGTGAGGGCGATGCGTCGCATCCAGGGCAAACCCTTGCGGGAATATCTTCAGCTGGCTAGCGTTCGCGGCTTCGGCGCGCCGGAGCATCGTAGCGTCCGGCTCCAACAGGATGTCGATGGCGGTGACTGGGGATTGTTCAAACGGGAAGACCTGGCTCCAATCGTTCTTCATACTCGCAACGGTCCAGCCTTCCTTCTTCGCTTGGTCGTAAAGCGATCGCGTGAAGGCTCCGAGTTTTGGGTCAGGCAATCCCATGGCCGAGCCGTAGGCGTATTCGCGTGCCGCATCATCGTGAAACACCAACAACATGAAGCGCGCGCCGCCGTCGCCCTGCGTGTATTCCAACATTTCTTTGTCGCCATTGGAATTGCCAAACGCGGCGATGGGACGGCGGCCGATGTGCTGGTTGATGCCAACCGCCTTGTCACTCTTGTCATCAATGAAGTTCAGCTCAGGCAAACGCACGAGGACGGGTTTGCCATCGCGCATTTCAAACTTCGTCTTGATGCTGCTACCGACGACCTGCTCCGGCGGAATGCCATAAACCCGCTCCGTCCACGGGCGCATGAATTCGATGCCGCCGCCGGAAACGATGAAGTTCGTGAAGCCGTTCGCTCGCAAATAGGAGCGCACTTCGAGCATCGGCTGATAAACCATGTCAGTAAAGAGCTGGCCGGTTTTCGGATGCTTCGCTGTGGCGATCCAGTCTTTCACGATCTGCTCAAATTCGGCCGTGGTCATGCCGGCGTGTGTGGCCATGACGACTTCGATCAGCGCATGGTCGCCGCCAGCAAGTGTTGTCTGCAAATCACCCTTGAGCAGCGAGGCGAACGGCTCCGTGGTGTTCCACTCCGGGTGTTGCGGCGCGAGCGCCTTGACGCGATCAAGCGCAAAATACAATTGCACAGGCACTGGCTGCTCGCACCATAGAGTGCCGTCGTTGTCGAAGGTTGCGATGCGCTCGGGGACGGGTACGAAGTCCGGCGAGCCGGGTTTAGTGACCTTCTCGACAAAGGCGATGATGGACTGTTTCGCCGGGCCGTCATTCCACGACGGCAAAGGCTCGAGTACGGGCATGATCGACCTCCCTCCTGAGATTTTGCGGAGGCGCGTTAGCGGCACTGCGCACATTGGCCCCAGTGTGGCTTCAAAGTCGATGTGGATCAACGCGTCTTCGACGTTCAACTTTTTGGCCGCTGGCCGAAATTGCATAGGCTCATGCTAGTGATCGGGGTTAATTTCACAAAGCGACGATGCGCAGGCATCAATTACTCCATCAACGGATCGATAATCATGCCGTTATCATCCAACCCCAGCAGCCCGAGCCGTCGCCTTGTTCTCGGCGCGCTCGCGGCTCTCCCAACCCTCCACTTACCGTTCGTCGCCAGTGCGCAGGCGCAGACAACGACCCCGGGGGCGCCGCTTCGCACGGGGGCCGGTTTTTCATTCGCGGCGGTCGGCGATACCCGACCGATGATGTACCTCCCATTGAAAGAGGGACAACCGGACCTCAGTAAGTTCTTCGTCGAGATGTTCGGATTGGTCATGCCGGAAAAGGTCGCCGAGGCTGTCGTAACGAAGGATGTGAAGATGATCTTCGATCCGGCCACAAAGGACCTGATCAAGGTAGTCATGCCGTTCGCGTCTAAGACGGAAGTCATGACCCTGACGGTGGATAAAGGTTGGGTCACCGAGGCATCCGTTGAAGACTTGAAACTGCTTCCCGGAGTGCATCGAACGATGTTCCGGCTTCAGGGCGGCGAATGGGTGACGCGTGAAATCGTCAAGGACGTTCAATCCGGCCGCGCCAAATTCGTGGTCAATAGCGGTGACGCTGTATGGTGGGGTAATCAGGGCTTGACCGTGAGTGATAGCCCATACTGGAAGCGCGTGAACGAAACAATGTTGAAGAAGCTACCCCCGCCAGACGACGAGATGCGCGCCGCCGGTCTGGATGGGCGATTTTTCATGAGTGTAGGTAACCATGAAGTGTGGGCTGATCCGAAGATTGAGGGCGTTCTTTCGGCGTTGCCCTATCTGAAGAAGTTCGGCGTCACACCGGAAAACCTCATTTACAAATTCGACTTCAAAGGCACGCGCTTCATCTATCTCTGGAGCGGCAAGTACGACTACCGTTCGCCGTCACTGTGGGACGCTGATCGGCCAAAGTATGCCGAGCAAATGACACAGCTCCAGAAATGGATGGACGAAGCCAAGGCGAATGGCATTCGTAAGGCCTTTATCGTCTTCCACTATCCGGTGTTTGCCCGGTCGGGCTTGGGCCCGATCCCGACCTCCGACAATCCACACAAGGTAATCGCGTCGTATGCCAGGGACATGGAAGTGGTCGTCCTAAATGGTCACGTCCACACGACCGAAATCTACGATGTAGATGGGGTAAAATACCTCATGCTGGGCGGTGGTGGCGCTGAACAGGACCCCATCCTTCCCGGTCGCACGAGCATCAAGGTGCCCGCCGACTATCCGCCCGATCTCTACTGGAAGGGCCAGCCTCCACAGGAAGAATACAACTACGTCCTCGTCGAGGTCGAACCTGGCCAGAAGACGAAGTTCACCCTCAATCGCTTCCGGCCATGGTCGGCAGAGCCATTCGGAACTGAAGAACTCTTCATGTGACAGGGAGCGGGCGTTAGCGGGAGTGAGGTTCTGGCGACAATTCTCCTGATCATTCACGGCTTGGTCGCGGTGGCACTGCTTGGCGCGGTAACACACCAGACTTTGGCGGCATGGGCATCGGCGGACGCCCGACCCGGTTCATTCTTCGGCCGCTTTCGTTCCGTGCCGTCGGCCTCGTTCGCTAACGCCGTGGTCGTTCTATATGCAGCCTCCACGCTGCTAGGTGGGATCGTGTACCTTTACTTCCGTGTGGACGTGCGACCCGAGTTAGAGCGCGCGGGTCACTGGCATGTCCTCGGCTTCTTCGACCTGAAGGAGCACTTCGCAGCCATCGGGCTTGCCCTACTACCCGCTTACCTGGTTTGTTGGCGTCGGCCGCATGCCGATGAGCCCGCTCAAACGCGTACAACGCTCACCTCGATCCTTGCCTTCATCGTCTGGTGGAGTTTTCTGACTGGCCATGTCGCCAACAACATCATGGGTTTCGGCTCATGACGTCATCAGCGCCATTCCGCCGCTTTGCATTCGCGTTCGGGACGACATTCGCCATCCTTTACGTGGTCGCACTCGCAAGGGATGTTGCGCTATTCACCGTTTTTCCCTCGCTAGGCGTTGTCCTTGCGGGCACGCATCATACACGAGACGTCGCCGACCCCGCGATGGGCTTCCTCGCACCGGCGA
>Ga0209577_10005766_pt1 | contig 11515 bp, 11 predicted proteins | sample GraSoiAngelo_109_FD_185874 | JGI IMG/M metagenome (GOLD analysis project Ga0209577, IMG submission 185874) | Grasslands soil microbial communities from the Angelo Coastal Reserve, California, USA - 14_0903_12_20cm (SPAdes) (version 2) | ecosystem: Environmental > Terrestrial > Soil > Grasslands... | reverse complement strand
TGCCGAGAGAAGAGAAAAAGAAAAGGAAGATACGATTCACACTTTCATGACTTCGGCCTCTTTGCGCGCGAGATGATCGTCGATCGATTTTACAAATCGATCCGTCAATTTTTGCACCTCACTCTCCGTGTCGCGCATCCCATCTTCGGTCAGGCCACCTGAGGCTTTCAGCTTTTTCGCTTCATCCAGGGCCGCCCGCCGATTCGCTCGCACTCGCACTCGCGCTTCCTCCGCCATCTTGCCAAGCGAACGAACCAGATCCTTGCGGCGTTCCTCCGACAATTCCGGAATGGGCAGGCGAATAAGCTTGCCATCCACCGCCGGCGTAATGCCGATGCGCGATTCGTTGAGCGCTTTCTCGATGTCGCGCACGGTTCCGGCATCGAACGGTTGCACCACGAGTAAGCGCGGTTCCGGCGTGGTGATGAGGGCAAGCTGTTTGAGTTTCATGGTCGAGCCATAGGCTTGCACATCCACGTTCTCTACCAAGCCGGGCGATGCCTTCCCGGTCCGCACCGCCGAGAATTCGTGCACCATGAAATCCACGCTTTTCTCCATTGCCATTTCGGCATCCAGAAGAATGTCGTCGCTGCTCATAAAGAAATTTTGACGCGCCCGAATCTTAATCGCAAACCAAGGTGCCGATTTTCCGCCCCAGCACCGCATCGCGAATATTCTCTGGCTCGTTCATGCTAAAAATGACGATGGGGATCTTGTTGTCCATGCACAAACTGAAAGCGGTCGAATCCATTACCTGCAAACGCTTGCTCAGGGCCTCGGTATAGCTCACCTGTTCGTAGCGCTTCGCATTTGGATTTTTGTTCGGATCGGAATCATAAACGCCATCGACCTTGGTTGCTTTCAAAAGCACTTCCGCGCTGATCTCGCTCGCACGCAACGCCGCGGTCGTGTCAGTGGAAAAATAAGGATTGCCGGTGCCGGCGACGAAAATGACAACGCGTCCGAGCTCGAGGTGGCGGATAGCACGGCCGCGAATGAACGGCTCCGCCACGTTTTTCATTTCAATCGCGGTTTGCACTCGTGTTTCCACTCCAATTTGGGCGCAGGCACTTTGCAGGGCCAGGCCATTGATCACGGTCGCGAGCATTCCCATATAATCGGCAGTGGTTCGGTCCATTCCGCGATGGGCCGCGGAAGTTCCGCGCCAGATATTCCCTCCGCCGATGACGACACCGATTTGCACGCTCAGATCGCGCACTTCCTTAATTCGTTCGGCAATGGCGAGCACGACCTGCGGCGAAATATTCTCCCGCGCGCCGGGGATCTGGAGCGCCTCGCCGCTTAATTTAAGAACAATCCGTTTGTAAGCGGCGGCTTCCGTCTGCATGGACCATCAAGATGCCGCAAACGTGCAGCTAATGAAAACAAAAATGCGATCCTGTAGCCGCGGTCGTTGGCCGCGGCCATGGGTAGCAGATGGCATGAATAGCGAGCCGCGGCCAACGACCGCGGCTACAACGGCGCGATCCAGGAATGTCCACGTAGGAACTCCGCTGCGGTCATTCGCCGTTTTCCTTCAAGCTGAACTTCGCCTAACGACAACGCGCCTTCTCCCGAAGCGACAATCAATTCATTTTCGTTTCGTGAGATTTCGCCGGGTTTGCCGCTACGATCAGCAATCGTCGCGCTAAAAATTTTCAAGTTGCGATGGTCAATCTCCATGAACGCTCCCGGCCAGGGATCGAACGCGCGGATTTTTCGTTCGATTACTTTGGCCGGCTCGCTCCAATCGATCCGCCCCTGTTCGCGCTCTAATTTGGGTGCGTAAGTCGCAAGTTGATTTCCTTGCGGAACGCGGGGCGGATTTCCTCTGGCCAGAATTGAAATTGCTTCCATCAATGCATCCGGCCCGATCTGGGCCAGCTTATCGTGCAAGGAACCACCCGTGTCATCGGGCGCAATCTCGATTCTTTTCTGAAGCAAAATGTCCCCAGTATCGAGACCTTCATCTATATACATGACCGTGATTCCAGTTTCGCGATCGCCCGCCGCAATGGCGGCTTGGATCGGCGCGGCGCCGCGCCAGCGCGGCAGGAGCGAGGCGTGCAGATTCAGGCAAGCAATCGCCGGAATTTCGAGCAGGTCGGGCGGAAGAATTTGTCCGTAAGCCATTACTACAATCACATCCGGGTGCAGCGCGCGAATTGCGTCAACCGATTCCTGACTTTTGATCCGGGCCGGTTGCAAAACCGGAAGGCTGCCCTGTCGACATTCAGACGTTGCACATGCAACACTCAAACGTTGACTCCATTTTTTGATCGGCGACGGCGTGAGTTTTTGATCACGCCCAGCTGGCTTGTCGGGTTGGGTGACGATGCCGACTAACTCGTGGCCACGCCAACCGTACAGCATCCGCAACGTCGGCAGGCCGATTTCGCCGGTGCCGATAAACACGATCCGCATTCTTGTTAGGAATGCAGAGAAATTGGAGCCCGTCTTCCTCGGCGCGAGTGTGGCACTTCCATCGCTTGCGCCATCATTTTTTCACCAGCGGTGACTTCGCGGGATCCGACGGAGGAAGCGCAACCGGTGCAGAGATAATCGTACAGCTCTTTGTCAGGCAAGACTAGCAGCAGTCGTTCGCGCACCGGCATGGCCGCTCTGCATTTGCCGCAATAAAGACTGGAAGCAGTGAAGTTCTCAAACTGATTCATTTCGATGCCCATCGACGCCGTTCACGCTGGCGAGGATGTCAAACAAAACCTTCGATGGCGGCTGCATCGCGTCAACCACCGTGATGCGATTCTTTGGATAAAAGGTCAGCACCGGCCGCGACTCGCTTTCATAAATGTCGAGCCGTTTTTGGATCACCTGCTCATTAGCGTCGTCGAGCCGGTTGTCTTTCAAGGCGCGCTTTTTCAGGCGCACGAATAGCGTCTCGCGATTGGGGCAGGCGAGATGGAAGACCTTTTCGACGTCGATCATTTGCTCCATGATTTTCGCCTGGTTCACATTTCGTGGAATCCCATCGAGAACGAGTGTATCGATGTCCGGTTTGAATTTGTGGGCGTCGACCGCCGCGTCGATCGCTTCTTTCCAAAGCTCAACCGTAATTTCGTCGGGCACGAGTTGGCCTTTGCTCGAGTATTCGAGGAAAGCTTTGCCGACCTCGGTGCGGGTGTCGATCGACCGGAAAACATCGCCGCAGGGACAATGGAAAAAACGCGGGATACTGCCGAGCGTTTTGCCCTGTGTGCCCTTGCCGCTGCCGGGCGCGCCAAAGAGAATGAACGTCTTGTATTTCATGAGCCGAACTTTCTTTTATAAAACAAACAGCAAATTTGAGCAACGCACATCCCGGGCCAAAGTGCCGGTCCGGGTCGGGTCGTGGAACACCGTCGCGTCCCCTAAGGCTTCCTCACCGGACTGACGTTACTTCGCCGCCGCTGGGTCGACATTTACCCGTCGTCCCGCCCGATCGAAGCGCACGTTCCCATCGACCAGCGCAAAAATGGTGTAGTCGCGTCCAAGCCCGACATTTTTCCCGGGCAAAAATTTCGTCCCTCGCTGCCGCACAATAATGTTGCCCGCGACAACCAGCTCGCTCCCAAATTTTTTCACACCCAGCCGCTTGCTGACGCTATCGCGCCCGTTCTTTACGCTGCCTTGTCCTTTTTTGTGAGCCATGTGGGGGGGTCGATGGTTGATTAATGATAGTTGATGGCGCTTCTCGTAATCTTAGTTCTATTCCTAATCCGCTTCTTTTTTCGCGCTTTTCTTCCCGCCGACGCTGATCGATTTAATTTTTAGCCGTGTCAGCTTGCGCCGATGACCCACGGTGCGGTGGTAACCCTTGCGTCGTCGAAATTTGTAGGCGACGACTTTCTTATCTTTGCGCTGCTCGACCACTTCTGCCGTTACTTCGGCGCCGTCGATCGGCGCACCATGCGTGACATTTTCGCCATCGGCGTGCATTAAGACGTCAGAGAGCACGACCTGCTTGCCGGCTTCCGTTTCGAGTAAATCGACATCGATCGTGTCGCCTTCTGCGACGCGATACTGCCGGCCACCGGTCTTGATGATTGCAAAGGCCATACGAGTAATTTCTCTCTCGGGAAAAAGCCGCGCACCATTCCACGGATGTGCCGGTTTGGCAACCAGAAAGCGTTCGGCTGCTCTTGGGCGAACCGCGGCCGGAAGCGCCTCAAGGAGCGGCGCTTTCCAGAGCGCCGTTTATGTAGCCGGGAGCTTGCGCCGCGGCGGACAAGTTTACGCCGCCGCTTCTTCAACCAGCAGCACGATCTCGCCCTTGGGCGGATGCGCTTGGTAATGCGCAAGGAGTTCGGCCGCGCTCCCGCGTCGGTATTCTTCAAACTTTTTGGTCAACTCGCGCGCGACACAGAGTTGCCGGTCGCGCAAGATGTCGATGGCGGCAGTGAGCGTTTTCGTTAATCGATAAGGCGATTCGAAGAAAACAGTTGTCTCGTCCCGCACGGCGGCGGCACTCAATTCGCGCTCCCGCCCCCCGCTTTTTACTGGCAAAAAGCCCCCGAAGAAGAACTTCTCAGTTGAGAATCCCGAGCCAACAATCGCGGTCAGAATCGAAGACGGGCCGGGAACGATGGTAAAGGGAAGGTCGCGTCGAATACATTCACGGATTAGCCGCGCCCCGGGATCGGACAATCCTGGCATCCCGGCGTCCGTGACCAGTGCGATATTTTCCCCAGCGGCGAGACGCTCGATCAGTTGCGCCGTGCGCATCGCCTCATTGTGCTCGTGAAAACTCAGGAACGGTTTCTTGATCCCAAAATGTTTCAGCAACATGCCGGAGTGCCGGGTGTCCTCCGCCGCGATCACGTCGGCTGATTTCAGCAGCTCGAGCGCGCGCAAAGTGATGTCGCCCAAATTTCCGATTGGCGTCGCGACGATGTAGAGCATCGGCGATCATCGGATCAGAATTGGTTTCCCGCCAACGATTGCGGCTGGATCCCGCAGCTGGCGAAGCCCGCACCGCTCTCGCGAAGCTTTTCTCTCCTGTCATCCTGAGCGAAATCGAAGGATCTCTAACTATTTTTATGAGAATCCGAACAAGGCCGAACGCTCGAACAAAACGAATTCTAAGAAGGAGGAATATATGAGAACGTCTTTTTGTTTATTGGCTCTGACGCCATTCGTGTTTGCGAGCTGCGTCGAAGAAGTGCCTGTAACGACCACGACGACCGAAGTCACCCGAACCGTGACCACAGGCCCCACCACCCGCGAAGTGGTGGTGACAGAGGCCCCGCCGCCAGTTCGGGTTGAGACGAGAACGGTTGCGCCCGGGCCAGGATATGTTTGGACAAGCGGGTATTGGCGCTGGACCGGCGCTGGCTATCAATGGGTGCCCGGCAGCTGGATTGTGCGTCCCCGGCCAGCGGCAATCTGGGTTGAAGGTCACTGGGTGCGACGAGCGGGCGGCTGGATCTGGGTGGCGGGTCACTGGCAGTGAAAGGATTCCTAGGCGATCGATAAAATCGATTTTATCGCGAAAGGAATCGATTTGCTCAACTTTGCCGTGAACGCGTTCTTGCCTTCACGTGCATCGATCTTATGCGCCGCGCAACCATCTGAAGCGACTTGTCGTTCGCGGATTGGTTACGGTCTCTTTGAGCTTTTTCCTGTTCATCGTGCTGATCTATTTCAAGCAGCATTCGATGGTTTATCATCCGCGGCCCTATGACGCGAGCTACGCGCAAGCCTTGCCGCCGACTGGCGAGGAAATTTCTTACACGCTTCCGTTCGGCAAGCAGACGGCGTTTTATGTTCCGCCTCGAAATGGCAAGCGATTCCCCGGGCGACTTTGGATTGCGTTTTGCGGCAATGGTTCTCTTGCGCTCGACTGGACGACGATTCTTGCGCGCTACCCAAATCCTAACGATGCCTTTCTCCTGGTGGATTATCCGGGCTACGGAAAATGCCTGGGTTACGCCACCATCGCGAGCACGCGGGCCACGAGCGACGCCGCGCTGAACGCGCTGGCGAAACGGCTCGCTCTTTCCGAAGAAGAAATGGAATCGCGAGTCTGCATCATCGGTCATTCCCTGGGCTCCGCGGTTGCAATCGATTTTGGTTCGCGTCATCGCGTCCAGCGAGTGGTCGCGATCGCGCCCTTCACCACTCTGCGCGAGGAAGCCGCCCGCATCATCAGCCGTCCGCTGTCACATCTCCTGATCGAGAACTACGATAACCGCGCTGGCATCGCTCAAATTCACAAACGTAATCCAGAAGCGAAAATCGCGATTTTCCACGGCACGAACGATGAGGTTATTCCTGTGCGGATGGGCAGCGAACTCGCCCAAGAATTTGCTTTTGTCGAGTTCTTCCCAGTGGAGGGTGCGAACCATGTGAGCGTCTTATCCGAGGCCCACGACAGAATCATTCGTTGGATGAACAACTGAACCTTGGCGGGATGCCGCGCTTTTTGCCTTTCGCAATCTCGCTTGCTCTTTACGCAACTTTAAAGCTGCGCGTGATGTGATAAGTTGGAACAATTTAAGCTGGGGATCGCAGGCGATGAAACCGAAAAGTCCGTGCGAAATCAAAGAGCGCCGGTTTCCGCAACCGGATTATTTCTTTCGCTCGGACATGGGCGAGTGGCGTGGCTACTGGCCAACTCCAGGCGACGAGGGGGAATCCGATCAGCGCAGGTTTTACGATTTCACGCGCGAGTTTTTGCTCGAGTCTGCGCGTGAACGAACGAAAGAGATGTTTGTTTTCGCCCTCTTGGTTCTCACCGCCGCCTGGCCGGTCGGCTACATGGTTGTGAGCGTGGTGAAACTGCTGCTCAGAGGCCACCCGCTGGATTAACGACGATCATCGCGGAGCCACGCGGATCCACGTCTCGCTTTCGCGAACTCTACTGAACGATAGTTTCGGCGAGACGCCGAAAGTCCGAGCCGGACTGGCGTTGCCCGCGAGATGCATGCGCTGCCCGGAATCATTGCCTGGCAATTTACCTGCCGAAGTTGCGCCTCAGCGCGGCGGCCAGAGAAATTCGGCGCGGTATTCGGGCGTGGCTTCGGGGGCGAAGCCGTGGCGCATGATGTTTTCGGTGACAACGCGCGGGACCAGGAAGTTCAGCAGGTAATCGCCGTCGCCGGCTTTGGTTCCGCCGCCGCTCATCTTGAATCCGCCAAAGGGGTGACGGCCGACCACTGCGCCAGTGCAGGAGCGATTGACATAAACATTCCCAGCTACGAGCTCGGCTTTGATTCGCTCGATGTTAGCTGGACTGCGCGAGAAAAACCCAGCAGTGAGCGCGTAATCGGTGTCATTGGCAATTCTGATCGCGTCGTCGAGGTCGCGCGCTTTCAACACGCTCAACACTGGGCCAAAAATTTCACACTGGCTTAGCGTCATTTCCGGTTTTACGCCGGTGAAAATGGTTGGCGGAATGAAATAACCTTTCTCCGGTATGTGGGTTGCCTGGAAGGCGAGGGTCGCTTCGGTTTTGCCGCGCTCGACGATTTCTTGGATGCGGCGATAGGCCGTTTCGTCGATCACGGGGCCAACAGTAATTCCCGGATCCTCTGGATTGCCCACGCGCAAACTGGCGGCGGCAGCGAGTAATCGCTGCATCACACGTTCGTAATTCTCCTCGAGCACAATCAGACGCGAACAGGCGGAACATTTTTGCCCCTGATAACCAAAAGCAGAATAGATCGTGTCCACGATGGTTTCGTCGAGATCGGCATCGGAATCGACGATGATTGCGTTCTTGCCGCCCATCTCGCAGACGACGCGCTTGAGCTCGCGCTGGCCGGGTCGCGTTTTGCCAGCCGACTCCCATATTCGCAGCCCTACTTCCCGAGAGCCGGTAAACGCGATCATTTCCACGTCGGGATGATCGACCAGGTAGGCACCGATGACGGAGCCGCGGCCGTGCAGGCAATTCAAAACGCCCGGCGGAACTCCCGCTTCCTCGAAAATCTCCATCAGCAGCGCGCCGAGGACCGCTGAAGGCTCGGCCGGTTTCATGATCACGGTGTTGCCGGTAACGAGCGCGGCAGTGACCATTCCACAGAGAATTGCGAGCGGAAAATTCCAGGGCGCGATGACGAGGGCAACGCCACGCGGCCAGTGATGCTGGTAGCTTTCCTCGCCGGGGACGTGTTGGGTCAAACGCGGGTTACCGCGCAGCCGCATTTGGTATGCGTAAAACAAACAAAAATCCATCGCTTCCCGGATGTCGCCGTCGGCTTCGGCCCATGCTTTGCCGACTTCGAAAACTTCGACCGCGGAAAGCTCGAACCGACGACGATCGAGAATCGCGGCCACGCGTTCGAGTAACTGGCAGCGCTCTTCGAAGGGTGTCCGGCCCCACGTTTGAAACGCGCGGCGCGCCGCTTTTGCCGCGCTCTCAGCTTCGGGAATTCCAGCCTCGGCAACAAAACCAACGATTTGGTCTGGCGCACTCGGATTCAGCGACGGCAGCAATTTATCGGTCCAGACTTCTCGGCCATCGATCACAAGCGGGTACTTTTGTCCGAAACGCGCGCGCACTTCGCGCAAAGCGGTGCGCATTTTTTCCTGGGACTCGGGATAAACAAAATTTGTCAGCGAAGCATTTTTGTAAGTGTCAACGGATGGCATCTCGCGCGTTGCGCCGTTGCGGGAGAAATCAACTGTAGCGGCGGCCGTGCCGGCCGCAGAATCAGAGGGTGCCGCCGGCACGGCCGCCGCTACACCATTCACCATATCACGCGGATCACGCAGCAATTGGACTGCTGAAACATGCTCGGAGAACTTCGCGCGCAAGAATCCTTCATTAGAGGTATTCTCAAGGAGGCGACGCACCAGATACGACATCCCCGGCAGCAATTCGCCGACTGGTGAGTATTCGCGGACGCGATAACCCATCTCGACCAGTGCGCGTTTGATCGGCCCGGCCATTCCGTAGAGCAACTGAAATTCGAAACGGCTGCGATCGATTCCCAGTTCTTCCGCCAGTGCCTGCGCGTGCGCGATGCTACGGACGTTGTGCGAACCGAACGCGGAAGTGACGATCGATTCGTTCTCGAGTAAAATGCGGCTAAGCCTTTCGAAATTGGCATCGCTCTCAGGCTTTTGCAGCCATACCGGAATGATCCAGCCGTTTTGGGTGGACTTAATTTTTTCGTAATCCCAATACGCGCCCTTGACCAGACGAACAGTAAAACGTGTTCCGCGCTCTCGTCCCCAGGCAATCAGATCATGCAAATCCTCTTCGGCGTCGCGCAAGTAAGCCTGAATGACGATGCCGGCGTGCGGCCAATCGCGGAACTCTGCTTCAGTGAAGAGGGTCCGAAAAAGTTCGAGGGTCGCATTTTTGTGCGCGTAGCTTTCCATGTCGAAATTGATGAAAGCGCCGAGCTCCTTCGCGCGGCGTAAAATCGGGCGGAGCTTCGGCGCAAGATGCGCGATCGCGTCAGCTGGATCGGCCGGGTTCATTTGGGAATAGAGCGCGGAAATTTTTACCGACACGTTTACGACTGGGAACAGCTCGGAGTTTTTGCCGAGCGGATCGGTCCAGCCGCGCGTTTCTCGGGCGAGATGTTCGAGTAATTCCTGACAGCGCGCCGCATACTCGTTAGCTTCCTCTTCGCTGACGACTGCTTCGCCAAGCAGATCGACGGTGAATCCGATTCCTTGGCGCCGCTTTTTGCGCAGCGTTTTCATTACGTCATCCGGATTGCGCCCGGCGATGAATTGCCGCGCCATGCCCGAGACGTTCCAGCGCAAAAATTTTCCGCTAATGATCGGGACGATGCGCGCGAGCGACACGCCGGTGCGGATGAGCGGGGTGAAACCATTCCGCATGTCGGCAAAATATTCATCGAGATGTTGCACGATGTCGGACCCGCGCCGGAGGGAAGCGAGCACATCGACGAAACGGAACATTTGCACTTTGAAATATTCGTCGCGCATTGAGAATTCCATGATCCGCTGATAGAATCCGGCTTTGCTGAAGATCGATTCCGGATGGCGATCGACCAGATCAAAGATCTGGGTGCCGCGTCGCTCGACCTCGGCCTGCAAGAGACTCATGTCCGATTGTAAACCGCGCCTCGCCGTTGGCAAAGTCGCGGCTGATTCGAAGTTGGCAATCTGCCGGCATGAGCAAGTCAGGCGGCCGGCGCTCGCGGGATTGTAGAGGAGGAGGTAGAAAGTGATTTGCCTGGCGGAGATTCGAGGGGCTCTCTCATTCGCCGTCAGGCAACCAAAGCCCAAACGGCATCTTTGATTGCTCGAAGCCGGAAACTCGGGTAGCGACTGGCAACATGACTGCGCGGCGTCAGGAATTCGCGAGCGACAATACAGCCGGCCTTTGCCTCGAAGCGGCCGCCGCACTCGCCGAGGCGAATGCTGGCGCAGCGGCATCTTACGGCGACGATGACCGGACAAGGCGTCTATGTGATCGCGTCCGTGAGCTTTTCGAAATCGATTGCGACGTCTTCCTCGTCTTTAACGGGACGGCGGCCAACGCCCTGGCGCTGGCACAACTTTGCCAGCCGTTTCACAGCGTCATCTGCCATGAGTACGCGCACATCGACAATGACGAATGCGGCGCGTGCGAATTTTACACGGGCGGATCCAAACTGATTCCCACGGGCGGCGCGAAGGGCAAGATTGATTTGCGCGAAGTGGAAGCGGCGCTGGCACGCCAACACGAACTACATTCGCATAAGCCGCGGGTGATCAGTCTTACGCAGGTAACCGAAGCCGGGACCGTTTATGCAGCTGATGAGATTCGCGAGATTTCAGTGTTCGCAAAAAAGCGCGGAATGTTTTTGCATATGGACGGTGCGCGTTTCGCGAATGCGATAGCGAAACTTCGATGCGCACCGAAAGAAATCACCTGGCGAGCCGGCGTGGAAGTCCTTTGCTTCGGCGGAACGAAGAACGGTCTGGCAGCAGGTGAGCTGGTCGTTTTCTTCAACAAAGAATGCAGCGCCGATTTCGATTACCGAGCAAAACAGGGAGGACATCTCGTGTCGAAAATGCGTTTTTTGGCGGCGCCCTGGCTCGCTTTGCTGGACAACGACGTCTGGCTGAAGAACGCGCGGCAGGCGAATGAGGCGGCGTTCAAACTAGCGAGCGGGCTCCGCAGCTGTGACGCTGAGATCGTCTTCCCAGTCGAGTCGAACGCCGTATTTCTTCGCCTTGATCTGACGTTTGCTCAAAAGCTGCGCGAACGCGGATGGGATTTCTACAAATTCATCGAGCCGAACATTTATCGTTTGATGTGCGCGTGGTCGACAAGCGAGGCGGATATGTCGGCATTACTCTCCGATTTCGGGGAGGCGAGAAGTTGCGCGTCCGCGGCGCGCTGATATACATCGTACAATGATTCGTGGTGCCGCACTCATTTTTGTGCTGACCTTTACGGTTTTCGGTTGTCGCACCGCGGAAAATGTGGCCTCGACTTCCGCGGCGGTTGTGACAGCTCCGGCGCATTTTGTCAGCGGCAAATTGCGGCACGGCGAGCAGCCGACGAACGAGACGGCGGAGACGACGATTTACGAAGGGCAGCCTG
>Ga0209577_10005765_pt1 | contig 11516 bp, 10 predicted proteins | sample GraSoiAngelo_109_FD_185874 | JGI IMG/M metagenome (GOLD analysis project Ga0209577, IMG submission 185874) | Grasslands soil microbial communities from the Angelo Coastal Reserve, California, USA - 14_0903_12_20cm (SPAdes) (version 2) | ecosystem: Environmental > Terrestrial > Soil > Grasslands... | reverse complement strand
CCTGGTGGCAGGCGCTGCGGGCGACCAGCCCGCCCACCGAGTGCCCCATGAGCGCGATCTCCTCCGGCGGGACCGGCCAGACAGACGTCAGCTCGTCGAGCAGCCGCGCGAGATCGCGGCCGTTGTCCGAGACGTGGCGGCCGCTGTTGTAGCGGATGTAGACCGGCGTGTAGCCAAGCTCGACTCGGAGCCGCGGCCCGTAGGGGACGTGTCTGCGGGACCACAGCGCCCAAGCCCCCTCGGTCTCGCACAGACCGTGCATGAACACGACCAGGCGAGCGGTGGCGTCCGGAAAAGCGGCACGTACGGAGTCCACATCCAAATCGACCGCTTGCCCGCCCCGTCGCACCGTCATCCGCACGGCCAACGGGCTGTGCTCGCGCTCTAGCCGGTCGCCGAACGCTCCGTTCAACGCCCCGATCGCCACCCGACCGGCCGGTGCCCGCTCTATGGAGGGCGCCTCGGGCGGTCGCCTCAAGCTGATCGCGCGGGCACCGGCCCGAACGGCCGAGGCGAGCGCGCCGCCCAGCCCCGCATACACACGGTGGGTGATCCCGTCATGAATCAGACGTACCGGAGCCGCGATCTCCCCCACCGAGTCGAACACCCGCTCGGCGATCCCTTCGTGCATCTCCTCGATCCGCGCTGTGGCACCTCCGAGCGCCTCTGATGCCAGCTCGCCGAGGGCACGAACCTCTTGCGACCGCATGATGCTCACTAAACCGCGATGGAGCCGCGGTTTCAAGTCCCGGGCGATCGCGGTGGCTATGTTGCTGCCCATGCTGTTGCGAAACGACCGCGGCGGGGTTCTGGCCATCGGCCAGACCTCCCACGCCTGGATCTCGGGTCAGCTGGCGCGCGCCTGGGGCAATGTGCGCTTTTCAGCGCCAGAGCCACGCGAGGAGGTGTGCCTGGCTGCAGAACAGCACGACATCGGCATGGCGCAGTGGGATCTCGAGCCGACGGGCAATCCGAACACCGGCCTGCCGTACTCGTTCATGGAGATGCCGCTCGCGGAGCATCTCGGATTGTGGAGCGCGGCGCCACGGCGGCTGCTGACCCAGAGCCGGTACGCGGCACTGCTCGTCTCGATGCACGGGGCGCGCCTGTACGCGCGCCGCGACCAGGATGCGCTCGAGGACGGTGAAGCCCAGGCCGTGTGTGAGTACCTGGCCGCCGAGCGACGGTTCCAGGACGAGCTGGTGGAATCGCTCGCCGCCGATCCGCGGACCGCAGCGTCGGTCGAGGAATCAGTGCTGGCCGACAACAGCCAGCTGATCTGGACCTGGGACTTCCTGTCGCTTGCTATCTGCCTCGACTGGGCGCCGCGACCGGCGCCCAAGGTCCCCTCAGCGGAGGGGCGGGTGGAGCTGGCGCTTGTGCCGGCCGGAGAAGAGCGACGGTTGTGGCTCGACCCTTGGCCCTTCGAAGGCGTTCGAGTGGCCGTTCGCTGCGATGCGCGGCGCCTCTCGGGGCCCTTTGCGGGAGAGGAAGAGATGCGAGTCGGCCTTGCCGCCGCGCCGTGGGAGACAGTCGGGTTCGAGCTCCTCAGCAGGTAGACGACGGCGCTGAAGCTCCGCTGCCACTGGCTGGGTCGTCGACGACCCCGGCATCCGACGGGCGCACCACGGCGCCGAGATGCACGACGTACCACACCCCGCGCCAAGAGATCATCGACGCGATCCCGAATGAGCTCGTCTGGCTGCCTTCGCGATATACGACGCGAGCGTTCGGGACCTCGTAGTACCCGACGCCGTTGGAGCATGTGCCCGGCGAGACCCAGTGGGCATAGCCACCGGGAACCTGGACTCCGATCAGCTGGGCGGATGAGCTGCCCGCGCCCAACTGCCCGTGTGCGGCGGCGATGTCTAGCCCAAGCTCGTGGACTAGGCGGTTGGCATAGTCGGCCCCCGGATTCGCGATCGCCTTCACGTGCGCGTAGGCCCCTTCCGGGAAGAAGGCGGGCATGGCCGCGGCCACGGAGTTGGTCCGGATGCCTTGCCACAGTGCCGCCATCTCGGCCTGAAACTCGGCCGTGGAGGCCGATGGCAGCTGAGAGGTCTGCGGCAGCGAGCCGGCGGAGGGCTGGGGCGGTGCCGGCTTGCCGGGCGTCGTGGCGACCTGATTGGCGCTCGGCGTCGTCGCTGGGCGCGACCCGGTAGAGCCGCTACGCGTCGCCGAACTCCCGCAGCCTGCAAGCAGCACTACTGCGAAGGCGACCGACGTCCTACGCAACGTGCTATGCCGCGGGCGCGCCGACCGCTTCGATCTCGGCGTAGGCGTCGGCCAGCCGCTTGATGCCCTCCTCGATCTCCGCCGGCGTAACGCCTGAATATGCAAGGCGGAGGCTCGAATCACCGCCCTCGAGCACGAACTCTGAGCCCTTCACGAACACCACACCGCGGCCGGCGGCGGCCGTGAACAGCGCGTCGACGTCCGTTCCTCTTGGCAGCTCGACCCAAAGGAAGTAGCCCCCCTGGGGCTCTACGAAGCGAGCGTCGGGCAGCTCGCGGCGCAGCGCCGCGCACAGGGTCGCGGCCCGTTCCCGCAGCGCGGTCTTGACCATCTCGATCGAGCGCTCGAGCGCCCCCGAGCGGCAGAACTCGTAGACGATCCCCTGAGAGACCATGCTGGGCGAGATGTACGTGCTGGTGGCGATCTTCGCGATGGTGGCGATCATGTCCTCGGCGCCGACCAGGTAGCCAACCCGGATACCGGGACAGACCGTCTTGGAGAACGACGAGGCGTACACGACCGTCTCGCCGTCCATGGAGAAGATCGAGGGCAGCTGCTGGCCCTCGAAGCGCAGCGCCACGTATGGATCGTCCTCGAAGATCGTAAAGCCGCGAGCCCGAGCTAGCTCGAGCAGGCGCTCGCGCTTGTCCACGGACAGGGTGTAGCCGGCCGGATTCTGGAAGTTGGGGATGATGTGAGCGAGCGTGGGATTGGCTCCGGCGGTCAGCACCCGCTCCAGGGCGGCGACGTCGATCCCGTCCGGCTCGAGCTCGACCATCCGCACGTCCGCGCCCCGGTTGCGGAGCGACAGCAGCGTACGGTCGTACGTGGGGCGTTCGACGATGACCGAGTCCCCCGGCGCCACCAGGGCATCGAACAGGAAGGCGTCGGCCTGCATCGACCCATTGGTGACGAGCACGCATTCGGGGCCGACGCCGTGGCGCTCGGCGATCCAGGCCCGCAACGGTGGGTAGCCGACCGAGGTCCCGTATGCGGTGAGGCCGCCGGGGTCGTTCGCGAATGCGCGCCCGGCAGCGCCACGGAGTCCCTCGACGTCGATGATGTCCAACGAAGGCGCGCCGCGGGCGAACGAGATGGTCTCCGGCATCTGGAACGAAGAGTACGTGCTCGACCTGCGGAACGCGGCTTGGCCGTACGGAGCTCAGCCGACTTGGTCCGCGGCGCGGTCAGGCCGCAGCGCCCAACAGAGAGACCGCTAGCTCGGCCACCTCAGTCGGCGTGCGGCCGACGCGGACGCCTCGGGCTTCGAGCGCCTCCGCCTTGGCCGCGGCCGTCCCCCTGGAGCCCGACACGATCGCGCCGGCGTGGCCCATGGTCTTGCCGGGCGGGGCCGTGAAACCTGCGATGTATGCGACCACTGGCTTGGACACGTTCTCGGCGACGAATTCGGCTGCCCGCTCCTCGGCGTCACCCCCGATCTCGCCGCACATGACGATCAGCTCGGTCTGGGGGTCGTCCTCGAACAGCCCGATCACGTCGATGAAGTCCGAACCCGGGACGGGGTCGCCGCCGATCCCAACGATCGTCGAGTTTCCGAACCCCTGCTGGGCGATGACGTTGCCGATCTGGTACGTGAGCGTGCCCGACCGGGAGACCACGCCCACGTTGCCCTCCTTGAAGAACGCGGCGGGGATGATCCCCACGTTCGCCTTGCCCGGCGACAGGATCCCGGGGCAGTTGGGCCCCACGAGACGCGAGCGACCGTTCTTTCGGATGGCGTTGTACACCCGCAGCTCGTCGTGGGCGGGAATCCCCTCGGTAATCACCACGATCAGCTCGATCCCGGCGTCCTCGGCCTCGAGGATCGAGTCGGCGGCGAAACGCGGCGGGACGAAGATCATCCCCGTGTTGGCGTCTGTCTCTTCGACCGCTTGGTGGAACGTGTTGAAGACGGGAATGCCGTCCACGTCCTGGCCCCCCTTGCCGGGAGTCACTCCCGCGACCACGTTGGTGCCGTAATCGCGGTTGCGAAGCGAGTGGAAGGTCCCCTCGCGTCCGGTGATCCCCGACACGCAGAGCTTGGTATAGCTGTCGACGAGGATGCTCATGCCGGTGTCAGGGTCACCTCCGCGGGGCCTCCAGCCCCGCGTCTTGAGGCGATTGGGCTTCGTCCGGCCGTCCTTGACCGTCGCCTGCGGCGACTCCCGCCAACTCAACCACCTTCTGCGCCGCCCCGTCCATGGTCGGCTCGGTGTGGACGTTCGGAAGGTTCGCCTCCGCGAGCAGGCGCCTGCCCTCCTCGTCGTTGGTCCCGTCGAGTCGGACGACGAACGGGACCGTCGGCTTGATCTGGTCGAAGGCCTCGATCAGACCCTTGGCCACTTCGTCGCCGCGAGTTATGCCGCCGAAGATGTTGAACAGCACGGCCTTTACCTTCTCATTGGAGAGGATCACCTCCACCGCGCTGGTGATGGCGTCTGCCTTGGCACCGCCGCCGGCGTCGAGGAAGTTGGCCGGCGAGCCTCCGGCCTGGGCCACCACGTCGAGCGTCGACATCACCAGGCCGGCGCCGTTGCCCAGGATGCCGATATCGCCATCAAGCTTGACGTAGGTGAGACCGCGCTCCTTGGCCATCCGCTCCTGGGGGTCCTCGGCGGAGATGTCGCGCAGGTCGGCGTTCTCAGAATGGCGGAACAGGGCGTTGTCATCGAGGGTGACCTTGGCGTCCAGCGCCCTCACCTCCCGATCCGGGGTGACGATCATCGGGTTTACCTCCACCAGCGTCGCCTCCTCACCGATGAACGCGTCGTAGAGCGCGGCCAGCATCGCGCCGACAGGCCCGACGACGTCGGAGTCGACGCCCGCTTCGAACGCCAGCCGGCGACCGTGGAAGTCCTGGAAGCCGACCAGGGGGTCAACGTGAAGCCGCGCGATCGCATCGGGATCGGAGGCGGCGACCTCCTCGATATCCATGCCGCCCTTGGTCGAGAGCATCACCAGCGGAGCCTTTGCCGAGCGGTCGAAGATCACCGAGGCGTAATACTCGGAGGCGATCTCCGAGGCTCCCTCGACCCACAGCTCGTGAACCGTCAGACCGCGGATGTCCATCCCCAGGATCGCCCGGGCTTGCTCCTCGGCCTGCGAGCGGTCCTTGGCCACCTTGATCCCTCCGGCTTTGCCGCGCCCGCCGATCTGCACCTGGGCCTTGATCACGCACGGATAACCGATCTCGTCCGCCGCCGCCACCGCCTCCTCGACGGTCTTGGCGGGGACGCCATCCGGCACGGGCACCCCATGGCGAGTGAACAGTTGTTTGCCCTGATATTCGAGTAGGTCCATCGCTTGAGGACTGTATTGAAGTCCTCCGCGACGGCGCTCCCACGCCCCGTCATGGCATCATCCCGCCGCCATGGCCATTCCGAAGAACATCACGTTCGTCACCTTCGATGTCTACGGCACGTTGATCGACTGGGAGACGGGGGTGTACGAGGCTTTCAGCAAGGAGGCGGAACGCGACGGGTTCACGATCGAACGCGACGAGTTGATCCCGCTCTTTCACGAGATCTCGCAACAGATCGAGGCTGGGTCATACGAGCTCTATGCCGAGGTGCTGCGCCGGACCGCGGTCCAGATCGCCAAGCGGCTCGGATGGCCCTTGGAGCCATCGCGTGCCGGCTTTTTGCCCGATTCGGTGCAGCGCTGGCCTCCATTCAAGGAGACCAACTCCGTGCTTGCGAAGATCGCCAAGAAGCACAAGGTGGGGTTGATCTCCAACGTCGACGACAAGCTGTTGGGGCAGACCCGCCGTCACATCCCGCTCGACTTCGATCTCGTGGTAACCGCCCAGCAGGTGCGCTCGTACAAGCCGGATCCCGCCCACTTCAACGAGTGCGAACGGCGGATCGGCGGCAAGCGAGGGTGGGTGCACGTGGCCGCCAGCTACTACCACGACGTCGAGCCGTGCCTAAAGAAGAGGGTGCCGGTGATCTGGGTCAACCGTTCGAAGCAGGAGCTCGAGCCCTCTCAGAAGAAGCCCGACGGAGAGGTGGCGAACCTCCGCGAGGCGGCGAAGCTGGTCGGTGTCAGCTAGCTCCGTCGCTGATCACGACGAGCGTGTCGCCCGTGGCGACCGAAGATCCGACAGCGATCGGTAGCTCGGCAACTGTCCCAGATTTGTGGGCGGTGATCTCGTTCTCCATCTTCATCGCCTCGATCACCGCGATCAGCGCGCCCTCCTGAACCGGGGCCCCCTGCTCGACGGCGACCTTCAGGACGGTGCCCTGGATCGGCGAGGAGAGCGTGTCCCCGTCGGCGCCGCCGCCCGCGGTGCGGGCCCGCTCAGAGCGCCTGAGCGGACGCGGGGCTGCGGCCGCGGGGGTGGCGCCGTTCACGGCCAAGCCTTCGAACGGCGGCCCGATCACCTTGACCTCGAAGCGTTTGCCCGACACCTCGACTGTGTAGCTCTGCTCGAGAGTCGCCGCCGCCTCCTCGGGCTGGGGTTCGGCCTTCGGGAACGCAAGCTGCTTGAGCCACGCCCGGTCTTCGATCAGGTCGCGGCCGGTCTCGGCATCTGCCCACTGGCGGGTCTGCAGGAATGTCTCGTGGAACGGCAGCAGCGTCTTCAGGCCGCCGATCTCGTACTCGCCTAGGGCCCTCAACATCCTGGATGTGGCCTGCTGCCGGTCGACGTCCCAGACGATCAGCTTGGCCACCATGGGGTCGTACATCGGCGTGATCTCCGAGCCGGGGCCGACGCCCGAGTCGACCCGGACGCCCGGTCCCGCCGGTTCGCGATAGGAGGTGATGGTGCCTGGCGCGGGGACGAAGTTCCTGGAGGCGTCCTCGGCGTTGATCCGGCACTCGATCGCGTGGCCCCGCAGCACCACCTGGTCCTGCCCAATCGACAGCGGCTGTCCGGCGGCGACCCGGATCCCCTCCTTGACGATGTCGATGCCAGTGACCATCTCGGTCACGCAGTGCTCGACCTGGACTCGCGTGTTCATCTCCAGGAAGAAGTACTCCGCTGCCTCGGCACCCTCGTTGGTGACCAACAGGCCCTCGATTGTGCCCGCGCCCGTGTAGCCCACGGCCGCTGCCGCCTCCGTGGCGATCTTCCCGATGCGGGCGCGGAGCTCCTCGTCGACGGCCGGGGCCGGGGCCTCCTCGATCAGCTTCTGGTGCCGGCGCTGGACCGAGCAGTCGCGTTCTCCAAGATGGATCACGTTGCCGTGCTTGTCGGCCAGGACCTGCACCTCGACGTGCCGGGGGTCGGGCAGGTAGCGCTCCAGGTAGACCGTAGGGTCCGAGAAGAACTTCTCGCCCTCGCGGGCGGCGCCTTCGAAGGCCTCCTTGAGCTTGTCCTCGGAGGTGGCGACGCGGAAACCCTTTCCGCCCCCGCCGCCGGCGGCCTTGACCGCGACCGGATATCCGATCGTCTGCTCGATCAATTTCTGGGCCTCCTCCACGCTCGACACCGGCTCGGTCGTGCCGGGGACGATCGGGACTCCCGCTTCTGCCATCAGCTCGCGTGCCCGGGTCTTCGACCCCATGGCCTCGATCGCACTCGACGGGGGACCGATGAACGTGATCCCGTGCTCCTCCAGGGCCGAGGCGAAGACCGCGTTCTCGGCCAGGAAGCCGTATCCGGGATGGACGGCCTGCGCACCGGAGCGCTCGATCGCGTCGAGCAGCTTGCCGATGCTCAGGTAGCTCTCGGGGGCCGGCCCTGGGCCGAGCAGGTAGGCCTCGTCGGCACGTTTGACGTGAATCGCATCGCGGTCAAGCTCGGAATAGACCGCCACGGTCGCGATCCCGAGCTCCTCGCAAGCGCGAATTACGCGGACCGCGATCTCGCCGCGGTTTGCGATCAGGACCTTCGAGAACATGGGCGGGCAGCCACTTTACCGTCATGTGAACGGGCCGGCCGGAGGCCAGCCAGCAGCGCCGGCCGGCACCCCGGAGCGCCCGCTAGCGAGCCCCGAGGACCATGCCGGCGCCGGCCGTGTCGCCCGTCGCCTCGTCCACCAGGATGAAGCTGCCGGTCGCCCGGTTGCGCGCGTAGGGGTCGATGATCAGTGGGGCGCTGGTGCGCAGCCGGACGCGGCCGATCTCGTTCAGCGCGAGCTCGGGCGCGGCCTCGTGGGCCAGGGTGTTGACATCCACCCGGTGCTCGATCTCGGAGACGATCGCCCGCGCCGAACGGGTGGTGTGCTTGATCGCGTAGCGGCCGTCCACTCGCAGCGGCGCCTCGGTCATCCAGCAGACCATGGCCTCGAGATCGCGCACGCTGACCGGAGGGTCCTCGGCGTCGACGATCATGTCCCCCCGAGAGACGTCGAACTGCCCCTCCAGGCGAACCGTCACCGACATGGGCGGAAATGCGCACTGGCGCTGGCCCTCGAACGTGTCGACCTCCGCGACGCGGGTCCGCTGTCCGGCCGGTAGCACCAGTACCTCGTCGCCCGGTCTCAGCACACCTCCCACGAGCTGGCCCGCGTACCCGCGGTAGTCGGGGTGCTGCTGGGAGCTCGGGCGGATCACCCACTGGACCGGAAATCTCAGGTTGACCAGGTCCCGAGCAGGCGCGATCACCACGTGCTCCAGGTGGTAGAGCAGGGGAGGACCGTCGTACCAGGGCATCTCGAGCGAGCGCTCGACGACGTTGTCGCCGTGCAGGGCGGACATGGGAATGAACGTCACGTCGGGGAGACCGAGCCGTGCGGTCCAGTCGACCAGCTCCTCGACGATGGCGTCGAATACCGCCTCGTCGTAGCCGACCAGGTCCATCTTGTTGACGCACACGACGACGTGCGGAATCCGCAAAAGCGACGCGATGTAGGCGTGGCGGCGGGTCTGCTCGGAGACGCCCTTTCGTGCGTCCACGAGCACGACCGAAAGGTCGGCGGTCGAGGCCCCTGTGACCATGTTGCGGGTGTACTGCTCATGCCCCGGCGTGTCGGCGATGATGAACTTGCGCTTCGCCGTCTGGAAATAGCGGTAGGCGACATCGATCGTGATCCCTTGCTCGCGCTCGGCCCGCAGGCCGTCCGTCAGCAGAGCCAGGTCGACGTAGGCGTCCCCGCGGCGCTCGGAAGTCGCCAGCAGGTGCTCGAGCTGATCCTCGAAGATCGCCTTGGAGTCATGCAGCAGGCGCCCGATCAGCGTCGACTTGCCATCGTCCACCGAGCCGGCGGTGGCGAACCGCAGCAGCTCGGTGGTCCGGGCACCGGCGAGATGGCCGTTCGTCGCTGCGCCTGCGGCCATGGCTACCACTTAGAAGTACCCCTCGCGCTTGCGGTCCTCCATGGCAGCCTCCGTGACCCGGTCATCGGCACGCGTCTCGCCCCGCTCGGTGATCCTGGTGGCCGCGATCTCCGCGACCACGTCTTCGAGCGTCGTGGCGGTCGAGCGCACGGCGCCCGTGCAGGTCATATCACCGACCGTCCGGTACCGGACTGAGGCCTCAAATGGCTGCTCGCCGTCGGTCAGTTGGACGTATGGGCTGAAGGCGTACAGCATGTCGTCGCGCTCGAATACCTGGCGGCTGTGGGCGAAATAGATGGAGGGCACCTCGAGCCCCTCCGTTGAGATGTACTGCCAGACGTCGAGCTCCGTCCAGTTCGACAGCGGGAACACGCGGACGTGCTCGCCCTTGCGGATGCGGCCGTTGTAGAGGCTCCACAGCTCGGGTCGCTGGCGCTTGGGATCCCACTGGCCGAAATCGTCACGGAACGAGAACACGCGCTCCTTGGCCCGAGCTCGCTCCTCGTCGCGACGAGCTCCCCCGAACGCGGCGTCGAACCCGTGCTCGGCGATCGCGTCCAGCAGGGTCGTCGTCTGGAGCCGATTGCGAGAGGCGCGCGGACCGGTCTCCTCGACCACCCGTCCGGAGTCGATCGACTGCTGCACGCTGGCGACGATCAGCCGCTCACCGAGCCCGGAGACCAGCCGATCGCGGAACTCGAGCACTTCAGGGAAGTTGTGGCCCGTGTCGACGTGCATGATGGGAAACGGGAACCGCGCGGGACGGAAGGCCTTCTCCGCCAGCCGCAGCAGGACGAGGGAATCCTTGCCTCCGCTGAACAACAGCACCGGTCGCTCGAACTCCGCGGCCACCTCGCGGAAGATGTGGATCGACTCGGCCTCGAGCGCTTCGAGGTGGGAGAGCTCATACGTCAACGGGTTCACGGCTGCTAGCTGCTGCTCCGGGAGTTCATGTCAGTGGTCCTCCGCGGGCCATCCAGGCCCGCGTTCTGATGTTCTCGCTCGGCGTCACGCCTCGCTTAACAACGCCTTGCGGCTCACAGGTGGATGCCGCACTCGGTCTTGTCCTGTCCTGCCCAACGGCCAGCGCGACCTTCTCCCGGCTGGGTGCAGGGGGCGCACCCGATCGATGCATAACCGCGGTCGTGGAGCGGGTGGTATGGGAGGTCGTGGCGGTCGATGTAGTTCCACAAGTCCCTTTCGGACCAGTCCACGAGCGGGTTGACCTTCCAGATCCCGCGCTTGGTGTCCTGCTCCAGCTTTGGCGCCGCAGCCCTGGTGGGCGTCTGCTCGCGGCGGATCCCAGTGATCCAGGCGTCAACGTCGGCCAGCGCGTGCTCGAGCGCGTCCACCTTGGCCTGCCCGCAGCAGCGCTCTGCGGTCCACGGCCCATCCTGGCTACGCGCATCCACAACCTCGATGCTTACCCCAAAGCGCTCCTCGAACGCCCGCCAGGTCTGAAGCGTCTCCGGGAACAGGACGCCGGTGTCGATCATGAAGACGTGCGCCGCCGGCTCGATCTGGGTCAGCATGTGCACCAGCACCGACTCCTCCTTCTGGAAGGAGCAGGCCAGGGTCAGCCGCGGGTGAAAGCGGTCGACCGCGTAGGCGATCACGTCCTGGGCGGAGGCTTCCTGGATGAGGTCCGGGGCGGTGATGGCCATGACTCTAGACGCCCTAGACGGCGCACTCGCCTTCGCCGCGAATTACCTCGAACGGGCCTGAGCGCGCCCAATCGACGAAGTAATTCATGTTCTCTAGGTTGAATTCGACAGGCATCGTCAGGTCCTTGATCTGGGCCTCGAACTCCTTCGTGCCGACTCGGTCCGCGAACGCGTTGAACTCCTCACCGTCCCGGCGCTCTGACTCGTAATAGCGGACCCAACGCTCTACGGCCTCGGGAATCCGCTTTGCGGGGAGCCGGGCCTTCAGGCGCTGGCCGTAGCGAACATCGCCACCCTCGTACGCGCCCCCGACGTGGGGGATGTACGCCGGGACGGTGCGGTCGCCGACCTTGATCGACGCTCCGTAGAAGCCGATGTTGGCGATGTGGTGCT
>Ga0209577_10005764_pt1 | contig 11518 bp, 12 predicted proteins | sample GraSoiAngelo_109_FD_185874 | JGI IMG/M metagenome (GOLD analysis project Ga0209577, IMG submission 185874) | Grasslands soil microbial communities from the Angelo Coastal Reserve, California, USA - 14_0903_12_20cm (SPAdes) (version 2) | ecosystem: Environmental > Terrestrial > Soil > Grasslands... | reverse complement strand
CGCCAGCTCCATGCGCTTGCGCTCCAGCGCGCCGGCAAAGGCCTCGCTCAGCAGGGCAAGCCGATCGGTGAGCTCGTCGGGCCAGTCGCGCTCGGCGTGGACGGAGTCGAAGGACAGCACGCCGAGCATTGGCCCGCCGGCCTGCAGCGGGATGGACAGGTGCGAGCGGGTACCCAGGCGCTCGTAGCTGGCCCGGTCCGTCGCCGCCTCCTCGGGCAGGGCGGCGGTCCTCGCGAATCGGACGACGCCCCCACGCCGCAGCGTGCCGGCCGTCCACGGGAATTGCCCGGCTTGCAGGATGGACGGCAGCGTCTCGACGCCCGGCTCGGCCCACGAGACGCGGACGCCGAGACGGCCCTCACTGTACTCGTCGAGATTGCCCCGGTCGACCCCGAGGAAGGTGACCATCTGCCGCAGCGCGCCCTCGAGGGCGGCGTCCAGGCCCGCGGCGGCGACGTGAATGAGCTTCGCCGACAGGTCCGAGAGCAGCGTCTCGAACCGAAGGCGCTCCTCCAGCATGGCGATCAGCGTCGCCGTGGCCGCGTCGAACCACGTCAGGCCCATGCGGGTACTTTACCCCTGCCACCCGGCCCGCTCCCGGTATTGGCCCAAGGTCCAATACCGACCCTCCCGGGCCTCCTGTAGGGTGACAACCGCGGAAACGTGCCATGACTGATCGATCGCGGCTCGACGGTGTGCGGGTGCTGGTCGTCGACGATGCGCCCTACGTGCGCGACGTCGTGACCGATATCCTCGAACAGGACGGCGCTGTGGTGACCGCGACCGAAACCGCCGAAAAGGCGCTGGAAATCCTGCAACGCGAGCGCCCCAACGTCCTGCTCAGCGACCTCACGATGTCGGGCAAGGGCGGCTACTGGCTGATCGGGCAGGTGCGCGCGCTGCCGCCGGAGCACGGCGGCGCCACGCCGGCCGCGGCCTTCACCTCGTACGCCAGCCCCGCGCATCGCGCGGGCGTCCTACGCGCCGGGTTCCAGCTCCATGTCGCCAAGCCGGTGGGCATCCACGAGCTGGTCGACGTGGTCGCCACGCTGGCCGGCCGCGAGGCCCTAGGCGGTGTCGACGCCGCGTCGTCGATGCGCTGAGAGAGGATCGAAGATGCCGGAGACCGAACCCCTCGAGTTCGTCCAGATCGCTGCCGCCAAGGAGCACCTCTACGGCATGACGCGCTCGGGCGTGGTGTGGCGGTACGACGACATCCGGCGACTGTGGGAGGCGCTCTCGATGCGCGGCTCCACGCCGCTGAAGCAGCCGGCCTAGAGAAATGGGGGGCCCCGAAATGGCCCCCCAACCCCCCCAACGTTCGCAGCGCCCCGGCACAGCCGGGTCGCTTCTCTAAACCCGACACGCTCGGGGCGCTAGCGCGTCTTGAGATGCTCGTCGCGGCGCGCCTGCAGTGCCGCGTCGGCGTACTGCATGAGGTCGGGCGTCGCGCGGCCGAGCATCACCTGCATGTAGGCCGGCTCGAGGCCGACGTTCTGGAAGCCGTGGATCACGTTGGCCGGCGCCGACACGCAGTCCCACTCGCCCAGCACGGCCTCGGCGCGCCGCCCCTCGTCCTCGAAGAACACCAGCACCTTGCCGCGCAGGACGAAGAAGACCTCCTCGACCTCGTGGGTGTGGGCGGCGTTGCCCTGGCCGGGCGGGATGAACATGATGCTCAGCGTGAAGTGCTCGGCCGGGATCGCATCGGGATCCTGCTTGCCCGAGGCGCCAGCACCGATGAACCGATGCTGCGCGCGCCGGAATCCCTCGACGCGCGCGTCCGCGAAGGCGTCCCAGTCCGCACGGCGATCGACGAACCGCGCGACCTGTCGCTTCAGTAGCTCGTCCACGCCGGCGCCCATGCCGCTTTCCTCCGGACGTCACGCCTTCGCCGCGGGGACGTCGTGCAGAAAGGCGCCCACGACCGGGTCGGAGTATACGCCGAACGCGTCCACCAGCGTGCCCCGCAGGCCGCTGTCCGTCTCGATCGCGCACAGGATCGACATGTCGTCCGGGTCCGAGACGCCCTCGAACCGGTGGCACTCGGGGATCGAGACCTGGCTCGCATCGAACATGCCTCCGTGGTCCAGCCCGCGCAGCCGGCCGTCGCTGTCCACGCGGAAGTGCTCGGCGAAGCCTCGCCGCGTCAGCTCGTCGAGCACGCCCGACAACGTGCGCGGCTCCACCGGCGCCGGGATGCTGTCCATCGCCGCTACTGCCGCCCCTGGCGCGCGCCGCGATACGGCATCGGCAGGTACTCGACGGCCGGACGCGTACGCGTCGGCTGCGGGAAGAGCGCCATGAAGTCGTACACCTCCTCGGGCATGTCCGTGCTGATGGGCAATCCGAGCTGCTTGGCCTCCTCGGCGCCGATGCCGTAGTCGTGCGTCCACGTGCCCGTCGTCAGCTTGTCGGCGAGCGCGGTCGCGGCGTCCTGCGCCATCCGCTCGCCCAGCAGCTCCTGCACCGTCTTCCGCAGCTGCAAGATCGCCTTGCGCGAGATGTCGGCCAGGATGAACGTCTTGTCCTCGATGTCCTCCGGCTTCTTGCGCTCGAGGACGCTGAGGATCGAGGCGGCCGGCGCCTCAGCGAGCTGCGGGTCCAACGGACCCAGCACCGCGTTGGCATCCATCACGATCTCGTTGGCGGCCAGCGAGATCAGCGTGCCGCCCGACATGGCGTAGTGCGGCACGAACACCGTCACCTTCGCCCGGTGGCGGCGCAGCGCGTGCGCGATCTGGCCGGCGGCCAGCACGAGACCGCCCGGCGTGTGGATGATGAGATCGATGGGCGTGTCCGGGTCGGTCAGCTTGATGGCCCGCAGGATCTCCTCGGAGTCGTTGATGTCGATGTAGCGCATGATCGGAAAGCCGAGGAAGCTCATGGTTTCCTGGCGGTGCACGAGCGAGATGACGCGGCTCTTGCGCGACTGCTGGAAGCGGTGGAGCAGACGCAGGCGACTGACCTCGAGCATCTTCTGCCGGATGATCGGCTGCACCGCCGAGATCATGAAGAACAGCCAGAGCACGTCGCCGAAACCCATCGTCATCTCCCTCCTACTCGTGGGACTGCGTTCACCAGGGGGCGTACTCGGGACGCCACGGCCGCTCCTGGGGTCGGCGCGCGCGAAGCAGCGCCGCCACCGCCATGCCCATCACGAACCCGCCGATGTGCGCCCACCACGCCACGCCGCCGCCCGCGGCCTCCATCGGCGCCGCGAGCCCGACGGCGCCGTTCAGCACCTGCATCAAGAACCAGAGGCCGAGATACACGGTGGCCGGGATCTCGATCACACCGAGGAAGATGAAGACCCACGGCACGAGCGTGTAGACGCGGGCGTGCGGGAAGAGGACGAAGTAGGCGCCGAGCACCCCACTGATGGCGCCGCTGGCGCCGACCGTCGGCAGCGTCGAGTCGGGAGCGAGGTGGGCGTGCACGAGCGCGGCGCCGACGCCGGTGACGAGATAGAAGATCAGGTAGCGCACGTGGCCGAGGCGGTCCTCGACGTTGTCGCCGAAGATCCACAGGTACACCATGTTACCGAGCAGGTGCAGCCAGCCGCCGTGCAGGAACATCGACGTGAAGATCGGTAAGTAGCGGCCGGCCCAGTCGCCGGGGTTCATCTCGCTCAGCGCGAAGTAGCGCGCGGGGATGAAGGCCCAGGTGCGGATGAACGCCTCCAGCGCGGGCCCGAGCAGCAGCTCGTCGAGGAACACCCAGACGTTGATGGCGATCAGCAGCCAGGTGACGACGGGCCAGCGATGTACCGCCACCGAGTCGCGCAGCGGGATCATCAGCCGGCCCGCTCGATCACCGCGTAGGCGGTGCTCCCGCCGCGGTTGACGAGCACGACGATGTCGCGTCCGCGCGCCTGCTCGACCTCGCGCGCGAACTCCGCGGCGGAGCGCACGGGCTTTCGGTTGACCTCTTGAATGACGTCGCCCGGACGCAGCCCCGCCTCCGCGGCGGGCCCGCCCGGAATCACCTCGGTCACGAGCGCGCCCGCGAGGCCCGGCGGCAGGCCGAGCTTCTTCGCCACTTCGGGCGTCACGTCGGCGACCGAGAGGCCCGGGCGCTCCGGCGCGCTCGGTGGCGCCGCTGTCGCCGGCCCGCGCTCCGGCATCTCGCCGACGGCGACGTCGAGCGTCTGCTCGCGCCCGTCGCGAAGAACCGTCAGCTTCAGCGTCGTCCCCGGCGCGGTGCCGGCGACCAGGTTGCGGAAGCGGCCCGCGTCGTCGATCGGCTTGCCGTCGACGGCAATGATCACGTCGCCGCGCTTGAGACCCGCCCGCGCGGCGGGGCTGTCGGGCGCCACGTCGCCGACGATGACGCCGCGCTCGGCCGACACGCCGAGCCCGCGGGCCAGCGCCGGTGTGACCTCCTGCAGCGACACGCCGAGGTAGCCGCGCGTGAGACGGCCACGCCTCACCAGCTGCTCCATCACCTGCCGGGCCATGTTCACGGGCACCGCGAAGCCGATGCCCTGGGAGCCACCCGTCTGCGAGAAGATCGCGGTGTTGATGCCGATGAGCGCGCCGCGCGCGTCCACGAGGGCGCCGCCCGAGTTGCCCGGGTTGATCGGCGCGTCCGTCTGGATGAAGTCCTCGTAGTCGGCGATGCCGAGGTCGGCGCGCCCGACCGCGCTCACGATGCCCTGCGTTACCGTCTGGCTGAGCCCGAACGGATTGCCGAGGGCCAGCACGACCTCGGCCACCTCGACGCGGCTGCTGTCGGCGAGCGCGACGACGGGGTACCCGGCGCCCGGGAGCTTCAGCACAGCGAGGTCCGTCTTCGGATCGGTGCCCACGAGCCGGGCGGAGACCTCGCGCCGATCGGCGAGCGTCACGCGGATGTCCTGCGCGCCCTCGACCACGTGGTTGTTGGTCAGGACGAACCCGTCGGCGGTGACGATGACGCCGGAGCCGAGCCCCCGCTCGCGCCGCGGAGGCCGGTTGCCGAAGAACAGGCGGGAGAAGGGGTCGTCGGGCAGCTTCGCCGCGCGCGCGGTGGCCACGTTCACCACCGCGGGCAGCGCGGCCTTGGCGGCGGCCGTCCACCCCGGTGGCGGCGATGCGCTCGGCGGGGCCTCGACGACGGCGACGCGTGGCGTGCGATGGAACGGCCACCACCAGTGCAGGCGCTCGGCGCCGGGCCCGATGAGGTACCACGCCAGCACGATCCCGAGAATCCAGAAGGTCAGCTGCGCGGCGGGGCTGTAGAAGCGCATCGACCGCGGCGACACGCGCTCGCTCGCGACCGACGGGCCTACCATCGCGGCATCCTCCCCACGAGCCAGCGCCACGCCTCCTCGTCGGAGCGCTCGCGTGCCTGCTCCTCGAGCACCGCGGAGGCCGCGCTCGTCGCCTCCGCGAGCCAGCGCGCGCTCTCGCCGCCGTGCCCGCGCACGGCCTCGAGGGCGGCGCGACACACGGTCTCGACCACCTCGGGCGGCGCGTCCAGCTCGCGCACGAGGCGGCAGGCCGCGCGCATCGCGGCCGCCACGGCGTCGCCCACTTCACGGGGGCCGAGCGGCCCGCGCTCGATGCGTGTGACGATCAGCTCGCGAACGGTCAGGCGCACGCCGCGCGCGGGAACGCCCGCGCGCAGCAGGCCGGCCAGCTCACCGGCCATCGACTCCTCGAACAGGCTCATGACGTCGGCTCCACGCGCAGCGCGTCGCCGACGACGTCGACCCGCACGGCGCCGCCGTCGCGCAGCTTGCCGGCGACGATCAGCCGCGCGACCGGCGTCTCGACCTCGCGCTGGATGGCGCGCTTGAGCGGGCGCGCGCCGAAGACGGGGTCGTAGCCGACGCGGGCGAGATGGGCCTTGGCGGCCTCGGTGACCTCCAGGGTGATGCGCCGCTCGGCCAGCCGCTTGCGCAGCCCCTCGAGCTGGATCTCGACGATCTTCGCCAGCTCCGCCTCGGTGAGCGCGCGGAACACCACGATCTCGTCCACGCGATTGAGGAACTCCGGGCGGAACTGCCGCCGCAGGGCGTCCAGCACCTGCTCGCGCATCCGCTGGTAGGTTCGCTCGTCGGCGCCGCGCATCTCGAGGATCAGCTGGCTGCCGATGTTCGAGGTCATGATGATCACGGTGTTCTTGAAGTTCACCGTGCGGCCCTGGCCGTCGGTCAGCCGGCCGTCGTCGAGGACTTGCAACAGCACGTTGAAGACGTCGGGATGCGCCTTCTCGATCTCGTCGAGCAGCACGACCGAATACGGCTTCCGCCGCACCGCTTCCGTGAGCTGACCGCCTTCCTCATAGCCGATATAGCCCGGCGGGGCGCCGATCAGGCGCGCCACCGTGTGCTTCTCCATGTACTCCGACATGTCGATGCGGATGATGTTGTCCTCGCTGTCGAACAGCGTGGCGGCCAGCGCGCGCGCCAGCTCGGTCTTGCCGACGCCGGTGGGGCCGAGGAAGAGGAATGAGCCGATGGGGCGTCGGGGATCCTTGATGCCCGCACGCGCACGGACGACGGCGTCGGCCACCGCGCGCACGGCTTCTTCCTGTCCGACGACGCGCTTGTGCAGCTCCTCCTCGAGCCGGAGGAGCTTCTGCATCTCGCCCTCCATCAGCTTGCTGACGGGGATGCCGGTCCAGCGCGAGACGATTTCGGCGATGTCCTCCTCGTCCACCTCTTCCTTGATGAGGCGGCGCCCGCCGCCGGCCGGGGCCTGGGCTTCCAGCGCCTTGAGCTCGCGCTCGAGCTGGGCGAGCGTGCCGTACTGCAGCTCGGCGGCGCGCGACAGGTCGCCCGTGCGCATCACCTTCTCGATCTCGACCCGCGTCTCCTCGATGCGCTTGCGGAGCTGGCGCGGCTTCTCGATGGCCGCCTTCTCGGTCTCCCACTGCGCCCGCAGCGCCTGCGCCCTCGTCTGCAGCTCGGACAGCTCCTTCTCGAGCTTCTGCAGGCGGTCGCGCGAGGCGGCGTCGGTCTCCTTCTTCAGCGCCTCGCGCTCGATCTCGCGCTGCAAGATCTTGCGCGTGATCTCGTCGAGCTCGGCGGGCATCGAATCGATCTCCGTGCGCAGCCGCGCCGCCGCCTCGTCGACGAGGTCGATGGCCTTGTCGGGCAGGAACCGGTCGCTGATGTAGCGGTCCGAGAGGACCGCGGCCGCCACCAGGGCCGAGTCCTTGATCCGCACGCCGTGATGGATCTCGTAGCGCTCCTTGAGCCCGCGCAGGATCGAGATGGTGTCCTCCACCGTCGGCTGGTCCACCATCACGGGCTGGAAGCGGCGCTCGAGGGCGGCGTCCTTCTCGATGTGCTTCTTGTACTCGTCGAGGGTGGTCGCGCCGATGCAGTGCAGCTCGCCGCGCGCGAGCAGCGGCTTCAACAGGTTGCTCGCGTCCATGGCGCCCTCGGCGGCGCCGGCGCCGACCACGGTGTGCAGCTCGTCGATGAACAGGATGACCTGGCCCTGCGCGTCCTGGACGGCCTTGAGCACGGCCTTGAGCCGCTCCTCGAACTCGCCGCGGTACTTGGCGCCCGCGACGAGCGCGCCCATGTCGAGGGCCACGATGCGCTTGTTCTTCAGCCCCTCGGGGACGTCGCCGCGCACGATGCGCTGGGCCAGGCCCTCGACGATCGCCGTCTTGCCGACGCCCGGCGGCCCGATCAGCACCGGGTTGTTCTTGGTGCGGCGCGAGAGGATCTGGATGACGCGGCGGATCTCCTCGTCGCGGCCGATGACCGGGTCGAGCTTGCCCTGCTGCGCGAGCGCCGTGAGATCGCGTCCGTACTTCTCGAGCGATTCGTACGTGCCCTCCGGCGTCTGGCTGGTCACGCGCTGGCCGCCGCGCACCGCCGCCGCGGCCTCCAGCAGCTTGTCCTTGGTGAGGCCGGCGGCGCGAAACGCGTCCGCGACCGCGCCGTCCTTCACGCCCCCGAGGGCCAGGAGCAGGTGCTCGACGCTCACGAACTCGTCCTTCATGCGCTGCGCCTCGGCCTCGGCGTTGTTGAAGACCTCGTTCACGCGCGACGAGATGTAGACCTGGCCCGCCTGCGCGCCGCCGCCGGACACGCGCGGTATCTTCTCGATCGCCTGCTGCAGCCGCTGCAGGAGCGTGGCCGGCGCGACGCCCGCCTTCTCCACGACGCGCGCGGCGACGCCGCCGTCCTGGGAGAGCAGCGCCACCGCCAGGTGCTCGGCCTCGATCTGCTGCTGGCCATGGCGCTGAGCCAGCGCCTGCGCCTGGCGCACCGCGTCCTGGGCCTTCTCGGTCAGGCGATTCACGTCCATCGGTCTCCCCTCCGTCTCGTCAGCTCGGCGTCCAGGCGGTCAAGGCACTCCATGAGATCCACGATGATGGCGGCGCCGGCGAGGTTGACGCCAAGATCGGCGCGCAGGCGCAGCATGCGTCGCAGGCGGGCGGCGGTGGCGGCGCTGAACCGGCCGGGTGCGCCCGGCTCCGGCTCGAGCAGCCCCAGGCGTAGGAGCCGCGCGAGCCGCGTCGCGCTGATCCCCGTGGCGACGGCGAGCTCGCGCAGCGACAGGTGGACCTCGGCGCGCAGCGGCACCCGCGTGAGGCTCATGGCGCGGCCGGCCGGTCGGCGGGCGCCGACGCACTTCGCCGCAGCATCTCGTAGGCCTCGCGCTCGGCCGCGCTCGGCCGCGTGGGCACCACGACGCGAACGACCGCGTAGAGGTCGCCGCGCGCGCCGTCGCGGGGCAGCCCGCGGCCGCGCAGCCGCAGGCGCTGTCCGCTCTGCGTGCCGGGCGGCACCGTCAGCGTCACCGGCCCGTCGGGTGTGTCCACCCGCACCTCGGCGCCGAGCACCGCCTGCCACGGCCAGAGCGGCAGGTCCATCTCCAGATCGTCGTCGACCACGCGGTAGCGAGGGTGCGGCAGCAACCGGACGCGCAGGTACACGTCGCCCGCCGGGCCGCCGTTGATGCCGGGCCCGCCCTGGCCCGCCAGACGCAGCGTCGCGCCGTCGCGAATGCCGCGCGGGATCGTGACGTCGAGGCTGCGGCCGTCCACCGTGATCCGGCGCTGCCCGCCGTGCAGCACGTCGTCGAGCGTCAGCGGCAGCTCGCCCTCCACGTCGTTGCCGGGGATCGGCATGCGGACGCCGGCGCGGTCGGCCCCGGCACGGCCGGCGCCCGCGCGGCCGGCGGACGGCCGGCCGAAGATCGACCCGAAGAAGTCGCTGAAGTCGCCGAAGCCCTCCCAGTCGGTGGTCACGCTCGGGCCGCGCCCCGTGTCCGGCGGCGGCGTGAAATCCATCCCGCCCTTCCAGTTGGCGCCCAGCGCGTCGTACTTCGCGCGCTTGTCGGGATCGCTCAGCACCTCGTTGGCCTCGTTGATCTCCTTGAAGCGTTCGGACGCGCGCGCGCGCTCCGAGGCCACTTGTAAATCGGGATGGTGCTTGCGCGCGAGCTGCCGGTAGGCCCGCTTGATCTCCTCGGCCGTGGCCGTGCGTGGCACCCCGAGCACCTCGTAGTAGTCGCGGAATTTCACCGCCATCGGTCGGCGGGCTCCTCGGCCGTCGCCACCACGACCTGCGCCGGGCGCAGGAGCTCGTCGCCGAGCCGCCAGCCGCGCCGCACCTCGCGCGCGACCGTGCCCGGCGCGACCTCGCCGTCCGCCGGCACCGCGGCCACGGCCTCGTGGAGGTTGGGATCGAACGGTCGCCCGACGCTCTCGATGGGCTCGGCCCCCGCCTCGCGCAGGGCGGCGAGGAAGAGACGGTGCGTCGCGGCGACGCCGTCGTAGAAGTCGCGGTCCGTCGAGCCGGTCGCGAGCGCCCGCTCGAGCGAGTCCAGCACGGGCAGCAGCGGGAGCAGCGCCGCGCGGCGGCCCTCGCGCCGCGCGGCCTCGTGCTCCTTCGCGGTCCGACGGCGGTAGTTGTCGAACTCCGCGAGCAGCCGGAGATGCCGATCGTCGGCTTCGGCGGCGCCCTGGCTCACGCCTTTCGGTCGTCCGCGTCCTTGAATTCGGCGTCGATGACCTCGCCGTCCGGCCCGCCGCCCGCGGCGCCCTGAGGCCCGGCACCCGGTTCGGTCGGTCCGCCGCGCGAGGCCGCCTCCGCGAGCATCTGTGCCACGCGCGTGAGGTTGTCCTGGGCCTTGCGCATGCGCTGGGTGTCCTCGCCCTTCACCGCCTCGCGAGCCTCGTTGAGCGCCTGCTCGATCACGGTCCGATCCGGGCCCGAGAGCTTGCCGCCGTGCTCGGCGAGCGCCCGCTCGGTGGAGTAGATAAGCCCATCCACCTGGTTGCGCAGCTCGATCTCCTGCCGGCGCCGTGCGTCCTCGCTCGCGTTGGCCTCGGCCTCGCGCACCATTCGCTCGACCTCGCTCTTGCTGAGACCCGAGGAGGCGGTGATGGTGATCTGCTGCTGCTTGCCGCTGGCCTTGTCCTGCGCCGACACGTTGAGGATGCCGTTGGCGTCGATGTCGAACGTCACCTCGATCTGCGGCATGCCGCGCGGCGCCGGCGGGATGCCCTCGAGGCGGAACCGGCCCAGCGTGCGATTGTCGCGCGCCAGCGGCCGCTCGCCCTGCAGCACGTGGACGTCGACCGCGGTCTGGTTGTCGGTGGCGGTCGTGAAGATCTCGCTCTTCTTCGTGGGGATCGTCGTGTTGCGCGGGATCAGCACGGTCATGGCGCCGCCTTGCGTCTCGACGCCGAGCGACAGCGGCGTGACGTCGAGCAGCACGACGTCCTTGACGTCGCCCGCGAGGACACCGGCCTGGATGGCGGCGCCGACGGCCACGACCTCGTCGGGGTTGACGCCCTTGTGGGCTTCCTTGCCGAAGAGCTGCTTGACGAGGTCCTGGACCTTCGGCATCCGCGTCTGGCCCCCGACGAGCACGACCTCGTCGATGTCGTTCGCGCTGGCGTCGGCGTCCTTCATCGCCTGCCGGCAGGGGGGCACGGTGCGCTGGATGAGATCGTCGACGAGCGCCTCGAGCTTGGCCCGCGTGAGCTTCAGCACCAGATGCTTGGGGCCGCTGGCGTCGGCGGTGATGAAGGGCAGATTGATGTCGGTCTCGAGCGTCGAGCTGAGCTCGATCTTCGCCTTCTCGGCCGCCTCCTTGAGGCGTTGCAGCGCCATGCGGTCACGCCGCAGATCGATGCCGTTGTCCTTCTTGAACTCCTCGGCGATCCAGTCCATCACGCGCTGGTCGAAGTCGTCGCCGCCGAGGTGCGTGTCGCCGTTGGTGGCCTTCACCTCGAAGACGCCCTGGCCGATCTCGAGGATCGAGATGTCGAACGTCCCGCCGCCGAGGTCGTAGACGGCGATCTGCTCGTCGTTCTTCTTGTCCAGGCCGTACGCGAGGGCGGCGGCGGTGGGCTCGTTGATGATTCGCTGCACCTCGAGCCCGGCGATCTTGCCGGCGTCCTTGGTCGCCTGCCGCTGGCTGTCGTTGAAGTAGGCCGGCACGGTGATTACGGCCTGCGTCACCGTCTGACCGAGATAGGCCTCCGCCGCCTCCTTCAGCTTGCGCAGGATCATCGCGGAGATCTCGGGCGGCGAGTACTGCTTGCCTCGTATCTC
>Ga0209577_10005762_pt1 | contig 11521 bp, 12 predicted proteins | sample GraSoiAngelo_109_FD_185874 | JGI IMG/M metagenome (GOLD analysis project Ga0209577, IMG submission 185874) | Grasslands soil microbial communities from the Angelo Coastal Reserve, California, USA - 14_0903_12_20cm (SPAdes) (version 2) | ecosystem: Environmental > Terrestrial > Soil > Grasslands... | reverse complement strand
CCGAAGTCAGATATCCACCATGCGCCACCAGCAAGGCAATGCTGATACAGCCAGCCATTCCCAGCAGCGCAGACGTGAGCCAGTACACTCCGCTATCGAGAAACGTGGCTGTGATCGTAGGCGCGACGGCGGTTCCCAGGAGTTGGATTTTCATCGGCTCCGACAACACCGGGCCCAGCACCGTGAGATAGCCCATGGACTGTGATGCCAAGCGGATTCCGATCAGGTCAGTAAGGGCAACCGTGATTCCTTCAGCTTTGAGCACCGTCGACCAGGCAACTGTCTGTAACAAGAGACGGCACAAGCTGAGTGCAATCAGAATTGGCAACGCAAATCGCAACGCCTTGAGTTGCTGCAAAATCGCGGAGAGCCCCATGTGCTGGATAACCCACACGAACAGCGCCGCACCAACCAGCGCTGCGAGTAAGGCGGCTTTCCTCATTCGGACAGCCTCGCTTCGTGGTTGCGATCAACGGTTGGATGGTCGGGTGGATTTAGCGAGTATTCAGAATTCTCGATCGTCAATTCCGCCGGGCCAAAGATACGAATCTCACTTACGGAATGAGTCGAGGCTGCGAACCAGAAGGGGCCAACTTTTTCATAGGTGTGGACGAAGTGGACGTTGCGAGTCCAGAAGGACGGATTTCGCGTCGGACGCCCCTCAATCCGCACGATGGAGTAATCGGTGGCGTCGACCCAGATCTTGCCGGCGATCAGGTACTTGTTCTCGGCTTTCGGAATTAACGACAACACGTAGGCTGAACGCCCATCGATGATGTCTTGCCCCACGCCCTGAAAGTCGTAGTTTGCGGGGGTGATGCGGGTGCTGCTTCGGGTATCGCGGCGGGATGCCTCGGCCTCTTCCTTCAAGATCTTGTACAACACGTGCTTGCGGATCGAGCGTGACCCTTCTTCGGACAGGGTCGCGAATTCTTTCACTCCGTCCTTGGTGCAGGTTACCCGCACCAACATCTCCGCTCGACGCTGTTTGTTGACGGCAACATAATGACGGGTCGCGGTGTAGCCTTGGAGTTGAGCCTGGCGCCAGGCGTCCAGTTGAATCATCCTTGCGACCACTTCGTCCGCGGTGGGAAGGACCTCGTTTGTCTGTGCGGTCCCGAGCCTGGCTGTCAGGACCACAATCGAGAGGGTCAAAATCATGGAGTTCATCGCCATCTTCATATCTAAAACTCCAAAACGAGCTTTGCGCGAAAGGTGCGGCCAGGCGGATTGAAGAACTGGCCGAAACGGTTGCTGTCGATATCGTTTTGCACGTCGCGGGGATTGGAGCGATTGAAAATGTTGAACACTCCAAAGCCAACTCGTGCACGTTGCTCCCGAATGGGTAGCCGGATTTCCCGCAGAACCTGGAGGTCGATCGAAATGAACCTGGGGAATCGTCGCTCATTGCGGAGTCCGACAAATTGGCGCGATTCGTTCACTACCGAGTACGGAAAACCGGTGTGCACATCTAACACTGGCGACACGGTCAATTTCCAGGGCGCGGCAATTTCGCCCCACGCCAGGAATCGGTTTGGGGCGTCGAAGGATAGGCGCCCAACTTGATTGGGTTGGATAACCGCTTGCGGATTATTTCCAAAGAATTGGTTGAAATCGTTCAGGTCCCCGTGAGCCTGAGAGCGGACATAGGAAGCGTTCAATGTATTGTGGCCTACTCGATACCGTGTCGTAACCTGAAACTCGCGATAAAAATCGCGCCCGCTGTTGGCAAGTGAGAGGAATCCCGATTCTCCGAGGGTCAGGGGCGTCAGCACAAAGCCGTGCACCGTGTTGCGCTGCTGGTACGAGACGCGCACCAGCAAGTTGTCGAGGAGCTGACGATCGAGCTCGAGATTCCATACCTCGCTGCGCGGATTTCGCAGCCCACCCGAGATGACGTTGGCGTACGCAGTCGAGCTAAGAACCTGACCGAAAGGATCGAGTCCGACCACAGTACGCCCGGGCAGATTGCGAAACGCAGGAATATTCAGTGGGATGCGATCGTAGAAGAGGCCAGCGCCGCCTTTGAGCAATGTTTTCCCATCGCCGGTCAAGGCCAACACAAAACCAGCGCGCGGCGCTGTGTTGATCGAGTCCGTGACCGAATCGCGGTCGAATCGCAGTCCCAGGTCAAAGGTGAGCCGGCCAGAGAGCGTCCACTTATCCCCGACAAACCATGCGGTCTCGTTCTGATCGATCGAGAAACTGGAGACGGGGCCGAACTGAATTCGCTGTAGGGGAAATCCCGCAACACCGACAATGTCTACGGGCAGAAACTGTTCGCGGCCATCGTAAGAGCTGTGGGCGAAACTGATTCCAGCTTTCAGTTCGTGCGATCCGTGGAATTGATGGGGACGCAATTGAAAAATCTCTTGCCATTCCACTCGAGAAGTTTCGCGGTGCTGGCGATTAAAGAATCCCCCCTCGGTGGTTTCCACCAGGAGCTCGTAGGGAGCGTCACTGTTCGGCAGTACGTCCGCATCAAATCTCCTGAAACTCAGCTGTGACGTCAGCAGGTTGCTCGAATTGGTAACGTAGCGATGCTGGACATATGTTTGGTATCCGCGCTGATGCAGGTTGGGCGTAGCTTCCTGTGGGGTGAAGGTATTGAGTCCGAGGTAGTCAAGTTTTTGCGGGAAGATTGCGAATGAAGCGGTCGCTGTTTGTTTAGGACTGATGTTCAAATCGACTTGTGTGTAGGAATCAAAACTCTCGAGCTTTGTGTCACGCTGAAGCGGCGGCAAACTGTTTACCGGCGTTCGTACAAAGCGATAGTCGAAAGACTGCGTGAAAGCAATCCGGTCTTTCATGATCGGCCCGGAAAACGTTACGCGAGGAGTCACGGCACCAATGCCAATAATTGAGTCGTCTCGCACACGCAGGCGTGGAATCAAGTTCTGAGCCGACACGTGGAACTTGTTGAAGCTTCCGGTGCGGGTCTCGACTTTCGATACCGCGCCAGTGAACTTGCCGTATTCGGGATCATAGGGAGTGGACAGAACTTGAACGGACGAAACCACGTCGATAGGCAGGTTGATCGCGTTTGCACCGGTAACCGGATCGGTAACGTCGGCGCTATTCACGAGAGACCCGTTCTGAGATGAACGCGCCCCCTTCATATTTATGCGGCCGTCCGGGCCGCGGACCACACCCGGCACCAAGGGAAGCAAGCTTTCGAAACGCTCGTTCACGTTCGGTGTGTTCTTGACCGCTGATTCGCCGACCGTATTGCTTCCTGCCGCCTCTTGCGTTACCACCGTATCTGAGGTCGCGGTTACGTTTGTCGACTCCGATACAGTTTCTACTTTCATCTCCAGCAGCGCCTCCAATGCGGTTCCCGCCGTGATGACAACCGTTTGGGTCGCGGTCATGTGAGGAGCTAGTGCCTTGAGGTTGTAAGACCCAGGTGGAAGTGCGTTGAACATGTATTTGCCAGCGGCGTCAGCTTCAGTTTCTCTGGCGTCGGGCCCGTCTAAAAAGACCTTGGTGCCAGGCACAACTGAGCGACCTCCATCCGCGTCGGAGGTGAACACCACACCCTGCACCGAACCTGTTTGGGATTCTGTCTCTCCGCCGAAAGCACAAGCAGCAACGAGGCCGATGAAAATTGCCAGGCTTGATATCCTTTTGTTCATCACAACTCCCTCGACACTGCGGCTACAGTTTTGGCTTACCTGCTGCGCATACGAACTGCGGCCGTAGGGCCCGGAACCTTATCGCTGTCAAATCCTTATCTTCTGGCAACTCTTTGTCCTCAGCCTTCTTGATCAAGAGCATGAGCTGGGTTAAAAACTGCAGCGCCTTTCATCGGTAAAGACAGCTTCATCTGGATGCAAGGCTGCTGTGTCACCCTCGCGCCATCGCTAGAGACGAAAGCAACACCCATACCAAACCCCTTACTACGCTAACTGATTAAATTCGTGGGAGACTCCGAGACGGCAGAATGAAATTGTTGAAAAGGTTGAAGGTGTTTTCGACAGTGTCGAAGTCAATTTCAACAGCGAGACAACTGCTTCTTAGCGACTTAGGTTTGCTGAGGGGTTGGCAATGCCCGGGTGGACTGCATGGAAATCACAATAGACTCGCTGCGCCGAACCTCTGCCATTCAAACGTGAACCGCAAGGACGGGGCACGGTCCCAACTGAAGGGCCCTTTAGGTCGTCGATCCAAACACCGCTAGATTCAGAGCGCCACGGCCACGCACTGCCATAATCACTATGTCGATTCGCGCGTCCAAGGCGAGTTGGATGATTTGCTGGTACGGGCTCCCCACCCGTGCCATTCGATTTCGTTGGAATTTTCCTTGAAGACGAGGACGTCGAGATGATCGAAGCTGATCAGCTCGCGCAATTGGTCGGCGAGAACTCGTGCCAGCTTTTCCGGTTCCCCACAGGCAGAGAGTGCCTCAGAGATGCGAAACAGCGCTTCATAACGCCGAGCATCAGTTACCAGCGCGAGCTGCGGTTCTGGGCTCATACTTTCGCGCGCGGAGTGATCCCCGCAATTCTGGCAAGATTGTATGCCAACAGAAAGAGATGACCTATGTCGCTGAACAGTCGCACTTTTTCACTTGTGCTGTAGGTGTCGGCCAGCATCAACATTTTCGACTTTCAACACCGCGTTCTCGACCCTTCTTTTCCATCGCCCTTTGTTTCCCCGAGTTAGGAACTTAGGCCAGTGCATTCTTTTGGCAACTCACCTGCTCCATTCAACTTGAAAGCGTCGGGATTTATAAATCCAAAGGCGCCCGTGAACTAGCGCCGAGTTTCGGGTAGTGCTGGCGTCCCGCCCGGCCCTCCCACCAAATGTTCAGCACGGTAAACCATATGCCGACGGATCGGAGGAATGTCATGGCGAAGGTGATCGAATTTTACGTTTCAGATCTTTTTCGCAAGAAGGTGAAACCGGTGCCCGCGAAGCACGGGGAAGTGATCGAATTTCCCAAGGCGGGAAAGAAGTCAGCCTGATTGCAATTGACGAAGCTGGCTCCAGAGAGAAGCGCTAGGGACCGATGCCCGCGCTCTGGCTGGAGCCGACGCTGTTCTGAAGCACACACGAAAGGGAGGATCAATCTGCATGCAACGTGTACACATTCTCGGAGCTCTCATCGCCGGCGCGCTGGTGATTTCCTCCGTAGCCCAGGACGATCATCCGCAACCACCCACGAGCACTAGCGTGACAGCAATTGCAGCCGCCGAGACCTCGAACATCGCAGAGACGCCCGCAACCGTTTCCCAAGTGACGTCGACGCCGCAGGACCTTCTCAAGGAATACGAAAAGCAAATGGCTCTTGTGTCGCTGAAAACCTGCGAGGAACTTGCGCAGATAGCCCAAGCCGCTCGCGAAGGCCGGATCGACCCTGAACAGGCAGAATACGTCAGTGGCCGTCAGCTGCAGTTGGGAATGATCCGATTGCAATTTCTCGACACGCTGCACCAGATCCTGGACGACAAAATCCAGAAAGAGACACAACAGAGATCTGAGGTGCAGAGTGCGGGCGACACATTGCTTGTGCCTCCCCCAGACTCGTCGCCTGACGTTTCGCAGGAAATCGTCAAATACCTGGAGCTGACGCCTGTGCAGATCGCCGCTATCCAGGCGCAAATTGAAAAGGAACGAGGTCCGGTGCGGCCGCTGGTAAAGCGGCTCGCGAAGAATCGCCGGTCTCTGATAGCGGCCACGCTCAAGGGACATTTCGATGCCGGCAAGGTGCGCGACCTCGCGGCCGAACAGTCGTGCATCCAGGAGCAGCTCATCGTCGCCAACGCACGACTGCAGGCAAAGATCTACAAAATCCTTACGCTTGCGCAACAACGAAAAATCGATAAGATGAGGACCCAAACCGCTGGCCTGACGAAACCACCTTTCTTGGAATGGTAACCCGATCTGTCGCGCCCACCGCCCTCCGTTGCTCAATGGAAGCATGGAGAAGAAATCACGGGCGATAGGGGCACGTCCGCTTTTATCATCGCGGTCGCCGTCTTGGTGGAGATCGGCGTGATGTTTGCGCCGTTGACTGCGAAGTTACTTCTTCAAAGTTTGCCCTTGCCCTTGCTCAGAGTGGAATACGGCGGATTGAAGCCACCGTTATTGTCGGGGATACTCAACCGAAGGCTGTCATACTCCTCACGTAAGTGGCACTTGCGCAGTCGAATTTCCACTCCCGTTGAAATGTCACTGCATCGCTCTGAATTCCAAAATTTTTAACGTCGGATTTCGCTGGAAGCATTGTTTGCTCTTGTGGCTTCCCTGAAATCACGACGGACCTGCTCTTCGCTTTTTAGGGCCTTGTTGAGGTCCTGAAGGATCTTCAGCAACTCATCGGGATCATTTGCTTCCAGTGCAGCGCTGCACAACTCTCTCCAGTTCTTGCGCTCTCCTTCAGCCATGTTGCATTTCCTCCGAAAGTTTGGATTCCGTAACCTCGTGCTTCGTGTACTCCGCAATCTGCTGCAGTGCTCGCATACGCGCCTCCCGAACGTCCTGCTCCGAGCAACCTAAGAGATCGGAACCCTCCTTATCGGGGTATTGTTCGAGGACCGACATCACAAAGACAAACCGGTCGAAATCTTCGAGCGCAAGCACACTCGCGATTGTGGCTTGGTGATCTTGAGTCCGTTGGAGCCCGCCACCGACTTCCGGAGGCATTCCGGCAAAGGTCCCGCTGGCGCGGTTAGGATGGGGCGACATTATCTTAATAGCATTGTTGACTATCGTGCGCTTGGCCCAAGAATGAGCCCATTCCTTGAATACTGGGTTTCCTTTCACGGTATCCTCAACGCCGGCGACGAAGCACTGCTCCGCCTTCTCATGATTGGCCGTTAACAAAAGGGAGAGCAGATACAGACCTGTCATGTCTTCCGTGAATAGCTTGCGGAAGTCTTCGCTCGTCGCATGCTCGTCTGCTTTGGCTGCGTCAATATGACCTTTGTTTAGCAAGTTCACTCTTTGCATTTCTTGTCACCGAGGTCTGCCTTCCCTGGGTTTTTCCTGCTTCGCAGCCTGAGTTGCTGGAGTAAGTGCCTCGTAAGGACACCACTGCAACCGAACCTTGCTCCCTCATTCATCATCTGCAGAAGAGCGTCCTCTGCTTCCTAGCTGACGACTATTACGCTCCCCATGTCAATCACCAGCTCACGGCCGTTGAGTTCCGCCTTGGCTCTCTTCCATGCTGTCCTCAATTCCTCGACCCACGGCGCGATTAGCCGGCCTTCGAGGACCAGCCAGCATTGGGTGCGGCTGTCGACTACAGAAATCTTCAACATGCTGTTTTCCGTTCCACCATGGAAAAGGCAACCCGCATGCCAAACTGCGGCCGCTGCAAGTCTTTTAAATTCAAAGTCGGTGCGAGCACCGCACACTGCACTGTCAAAATTGTCGAAGTCAATCTCAACAGGACATGCGGGCCGCACTATCGGGTCGTGGCCCTCATCATCGGACTTAGCCTCGTCGGGGTGGTCATATTCGGTACCACCGCCGGACCCATGGTGCCTTTCTTGCTCCGCCGCTGCGGGCTTTGATCTCTTACAACGCCATTCAGTGCGTCCGTGTTCCTGTAGCAGCACCAATCACAAAGTGTGGGCGGCGAAGTTTACGGCTCGGCACCCGAATCTGGTAGCGCTCGAAATTTCCAGCTTCAAATGCGGTCACGATGCGCCGATCTATGGCGTGATGCGAAGGCATTATCGAGCAGTCCGGGACGCCGTATTTCTGCTTCAAGGACCTCGACGAGAACAAGCCCTCGGGGTGGATCCGTATTCGCGTGGAAACGATTGATTATTTCCTGCGGCGGTATCGCGAAGAAGTCATCCGCAAGCGCAAGGCGGGGCAGGAGATCGAGGCCCAGTTGGCAGCGCTTGAGGCGCAGTTACGGCGCGACCAATTCGATGCCGAAGCGCCGACAGTGGAAGTCGCAGCCTGGGAGCAACCAGCACAAGGTATGGCTGCTGACTAGAACAGCAGACCAAGCAGAACTCTTTTGATCGAAAGTAAGTGCGAAATGCGTCAGAGGAAACAGAAATGGCCACCGTCCCGAGCTTCCGCATTGATGTAGACATCCACAACTTGCTGCTTCCGAGAGCACTTCGGCCGCGATTGCACCGACTGCTCCAACTTCCAATTTATGTCGGGGCTGGATGCAATTCAGCTTTCAGGCTCCAATGGCCCTACCAAACCCATCCGCATTGACAACGCACGGACTCGCACAATTGGAGCTTGTGCAAGAGTGCTTTGCAAATGGCGCATGATCTCATCCACATAGGTTTCCCTCGAGGATCGCGCGAGAACCGGTTGGTGTCGGTCCTTCCAAATCCCTCAAGCGACGTGCGCCTTTTGCCAACATAGCCCAGGCCAGTGCTTTCATGTCCGGATCCACAGAGTTCGTAGCCCTTAGCAGTTCCTTGCCTGCGTCTTGCTGTCCGAACCTGCACCACATCACTCCACAAAGAAACACGTAGTTGACGTCCATTTCCGTTTCCTCCTCTCCGCTGCCGAGGAACATCAGTGGTACCCCAGCACTATGCTCCTCACGTGCCTGCGAGGACGAATGTGCAAGATTCGTGCCACTCTGTGATCTGAGGATGTGTCGGTAAGGGATTGAGATTGATGTGGCACAGATGGTTCCTTGAAAGGTCGGCCAGTCGAGGTCTTGTCAGTGTCAATAACGTGTCAAGTCGTCGGTCAGCCGACCGGGGGCCCGGCATGCGTCAGCAGATCATCTGCAGGGCGGGAGGTGCGAGGTGCAAGTCACTCTCAACCCCAAGCGATAGCACAAATGACCGGCGTGTCTGCGCATCGCTTCAGCGATGCCGCAGGCTGCACTTCAGTCGCGTCTTCAGGCCCCGCGATTTCATTCGCCATGCGCGTTCCAATGCTGTCACGCCGATTTTCGTTCGGCCAGTGGAAACACCAGCACTTTGCCACGTTGTGCCGGCGGAAACCACGTCGAAACCTTGCGAAAGCGTTGCGGAATATAGAACTCGATTATCTTTGCCATAGCTCCTCCGAAGAACTTCTCTGCTTCCGGCAGCTGGAGAAGAGCACGCCAAATACCAGAGTGCGAACACAGCGAGCCGCTTGGTGTTGGACGCGTCGGAGACACTCACATCAGGAGATGAGCCCTTCGGCTTCGAAGTGAGGCCGGGATTCTGAGCATGTACTCTTTGTTAGGGAGATAGTGAGAGCAGTGGGATTAACAGTGGGCTTACGGTTTAGTCAAACGATCAGGGATGGTCAACTGCTCATCTCGATCACCAATACCGCGGTCGGACCTTCCCGCGGGAGAGCAGCCGAAGACCTTGCACGGACAGGTACGGAAACGTGATATTCACCTGTCTATCGCGGCAGCCTCCGAGCGACACTTACCCTCTACCTCGGGCAAAAAGAAGGGGATAAACTGTTACCGGACTGCGTTGGTGTTTGATCAAGAACTGTCTATTACCAGACCCATCCGCAGCAACAGCGAATCGCGTCTGCGACGCCCGTTTCCGTTTCTCGCGTTTGGCAGTATCAGCGCTGGCCAGGAGGTTCATTGCAGCCATGATTAACACTACCTCCAGCGTGAAGCCGCGAGTTGTGATCTTCCACATGACCGCCTCACAATTGATTCGAAGCATCGCATCTCTCTCCAAGGCAAGAGCCGTGCCAAACGCCGTGGCACACGTAAGTGATGGAAAAGCGCGGGGTTAGCAGAAAGTCGATTAGCTTGAAAAATGTTGAAAGGGTCGAAACTGTCGATTGTGTTAGAAGGCCTGCTGAAGAGGTAGCCGCACAATACGTGAAACATTCACTCGGCTTGAGTCATCAGTACTTGCGATGTAAGCTGTGACCGGGATTTTGTGTGTCAATGCCGGTCGGTCCAGGGATGGTGGCTTCTGCTGCGTCGTAGTCCACCCCGTTTCCTGAACCCGCGGGAGTCCTTTAAGAACTCGCTTGTCGCACTCTGTTGCGACCTGTAGAGGAAGTGAGTCATCTATCTATCTGAGGGTTTGGGGTAAATTAAAGCGCGGGCTTTCAGCGCTGAATATAAGTCTATGGGCACAGAGCCGATCGTTGAGTCTCAAACAGGCAGCTACCGCTACGAGGCGGTTGTGCGCATCAGTGAAGCGATCGCTGCGTGCCGCGAACCTGAGGAACTGGCTAGAACCCTCGCGGATGAAATCGGCAAGTTCCTCCAGTTTGATCACCTTTACTTCATTGTCTTTAAAGAGAATTCCAAGGAAATCGAATACCACGTTTGGGGTAAGGGACCCATCTCTTCTTGGCCGGATCTGCTGATCGAAGAGCTGCCTTTGTGGGAGGCTGTACGCAGCCGGGATCCACAACACACCCCCGATTGGGACACGGAAGAGCGGTTTCCCCGATTCAGAGAATGGGCAAAGAAAATGGGCCTCGGCTCGGGGCTCCGCGTACCCTTGACGACGCCGCATCGTCGTTTGGGTGTTTTTGGAATCAATCGCGACACGGTGAATCCATTCAGCGAAGAAGATATATGCTTCCTGCGCCTGATCGGGCACGTCGTCGCCTTCGCGCTTGATGATGGTTTGAATCTCAGGCGCGCGCAACATCAAAATGATCAGCTGCAGTTGCTTCTGAACCTGACGAATCGAATCACATCAAATCTTGAACTTCGGGACCTGTTGCGCGCCGTTGCGGCGAACATACGCGAAGTCATACATGCCGAAGGTGTCACCGTTTCGTTGCAAGATGCAGCCTCGGAGAAATTCAGGGTATTCGCCATCGATTTCCCGCATGGAAAAGGGGTCATCAAGGAAGAGTTGCTCGTTAGGCCAAGTACAGCTGTCAAGAAAGCCCTGGAGACCTTAAGACCCGTGGTCAGTCACACTTGCGACGGTAACGAGCTCGTCTCCGAAGCATCGGACATAATGGTTGCGGAGGGTCTAAAGGCCTATTGCGCCATTCCGCTTGTAAATCGCAGCCGGGCGCTCGGGATTCTCTCAATTTTACGTACGACGGAAGCTCCGTTCTCGCAGGAAGACATAAATTTCTTAAGCCGTGCGTCAGGCCAGATCGCCATCGCCATTGAAAATGCTTGTGCATATCACGAGATTTCACAACTGAAAGACAAGCTCGCCCAGGAGAAGCTCTATCTCGAAGAAGAAATCCGCAGCGAGATGAGCTTTGAAAACATCATCGGAAACAGCCCAGCGTTGAAACATGTTCTGGAACTTGTTGAAACGGTCGCTACCAGCGACTCTACAGTCCTGCTGCTTGGAGAGACAGGTACAGGCAAGGAGTTGATCGCCCGCGCCATTCACGACCGCAGCAGACGCAAAGATCGCACGTTTGTGAAGCTGAATTGTGCCGCCATTCCTACCGGCCTGCTTGAGAGTGAACTGTTTGGACATGAAAAGGGAGCTTTTACGGGCGCGATTATTCAGAAGGTCGGCCGAATGGAGCTGGCAGATCAAGGCACTTTGTTCCTGGACGAAGTGGGAGACATTCCCATTGAAATTCAGCCGAAGCTGTTGCGTGCATTACAAGAACGCGAATTTGAACGACT
>Ga0209577_10005761_pt1 | contig 11526 bp, 6 predicted proteins | sample GraSoiAngelo_109_FD_185874 | JGI IMG/M metagenome (GOLD analysis project Ga0209577, IMG submission 185874) | Grasslands soil microbial communities from the Angelo Coastal Reserve, California, USA - 14_0903_12_20cm (SPAdes) (version 2) | ecosystem: Environmental > Terrestrial > Soil > Grasslands ... | reverse complement strand
GCAAATGGGTGAAATCTTCCAGACACTCCCCACCCAGCGCGTTCAGCACCACAAAGCTTTCCACCATCGTCGCTTCATCGTAGCCACCCTCCCGCTGCTTGATATGCACCTGCCGCTGGATGCTGGCCGGCACTCCGCAGTAACCCGTCGGCTATAATGATCGGGAAAATCGAGAATTTAGCAGGAATTTTCGATTGGTGGCGGGATGTCTGCACCTGAAAAACCGCGAGCAGTGACCGGCCGGGCACCCAGCCTTTGGCCCATTATCCTCTTCGTTGTATGGTGCGCAACAGTATCAGGTATACCGTGTCTGTGTGCGCAGGAGAAGTCTCCGCAAGCGCTGTACAACGATGCGGGCGAGGCACTGGATGCCGGTGATGCAGAACGCGCAATCCAATTGTATAGAGAGCTGCTCCGAAAAGTGCCGAATTCGGTGGAGGCGCGGACCAACCTGGGTGTCGCATTAGCGAATGAGGGCCGATACAGCGAGGCTGTTGCGGAATATCGCCAGGCACTTAAGAGTGCTCCTGCAAACAGAGTCGTGCTCCTCAATCTAGCGTTGGCGCTCTACAAACAAGCTGATTTCGAGGCAGCGCGTGCCGAACTGCAGCGCTTGCACAGCCTGGACCCAGGCAGTAAACAGGCTTTCTACCTGCTGGCCGATTGTTATCTCCGGCTGGGTCGATATCATGATGCCATCGTGCTTCTGCAGCCCGCATATGAAGCCCAACCCGACAATCCAGCAACAGACTATGCATTAGGGACAGCACTTATTCATGACGGCCAGGTGGAAAAAGGCGCCGAGGTGATCGCTCGCATTCTGAAAAACGGCGATTCTGGCGCAGCCACGCTGTTGCTCGGAGCTTCTCAATACGCGGCTGGCGACTACGGTAAGGCAGTCGCTACGATTCATAAGGCAATGGATCTTGACCCGAAGATTCCGGGGGCTTGGACTATCTACGGGGAGGCTCTGCTGAGTAGCGGCGATAACGACGGCGCGAAGGCGGCGTTCCGGCGTGCCCTGGAAGCTGATCCCCAAGACTTTGACGCGTATCTTCACCTGGGTGGAATTCTTCGACACGATGGCGCAATCGCTCAGGCGGCGCCTTATCTGACCCGGGCCTTGACGTTGCGCCCTGCCTCCCCTGCGGCACGCTATCAGGTGGGTGCGCTAAACGCTGCGACGGGCCATTTGGAAGAAGCTCGACAGGAACTCGAAGCGGTAGTGAAGGAGTTTCCCGATTTCGTCGAGGCCCATGTTCAACTCGCAATGCTCTACACGCGAATGAATCGTCCTGAGGACAGCGAACGGGAGCGCAAGATCGTCCTTGCACTTAACGGGAAGGCGCGCAGCAAAGGGCCTCAACCGGAGCAACCTTAAGCGCATTCACGGCTCCTTCACCGCCAGAATCTGATCGGCTGTAACGTTTCTCAGTACTTGCACCGTCCCCGATGACCAGTGAATTTCGATTTCATCCGCAACTTTCGCCCCACCTAATCCAAAATGTACTGGGACAGCGCTGGAGGAAGCATAACCGGACGCGGTTGTCATGTCATTAAACTGGACTTTTCCTCCGGCAGCAAGCTTAATTCGAGCACCGATTCCGTCGCGGTTGCTCTTTGTGCCCTGAAGCGACACGTCGAGCCAGTGGTTACCCGCCGGGCTGTCGTTCATCCATAGTTCAGCAGGGGCGCTGAGTGCGGTAACCACCACGTCGAGCTTTCCGTCGTGATCGAAGTCAGCGACTGCTGCTCCGCGGTGCCTGCGAGGGGGTTGCTGCGCAAGGCCGGCCTCGTCGGTAAGAGCCGACCACTTTCCGTTTTCAGCAATCCGAAACACGGTATTGTGCTGATCAACCTGGATCCGGCTCGCCATGTTCGGCGACGCGACGTCCCCCCGGCTGATGAAAATATCCTTCCAACCGTCATTGTCGAAATCGGCTATGTTTACGCTGTACCCGGACATGGGGTTGCTCAGCCCCGTCATTCCGCTCCGAGCGGTAATCTCCGTGAATCCGCCCTTGCGATTGTTCTGATACACAGGGAAAGTTTCATTCTGCAACGCCGCGACCGCAATATCGGGATATCCGTCATTATTAATATCCCGAAAATCAGTGCCCATGCCGGAGATCAGATTGCCATTCTCGGGCAATGCCACTCCGGTTTCGAAGCCGAGTTCCTCGAATTTAGCGTTCCCCTTGTTGTGATACAGAAAGTTGAATAGCTTGTCGTTGGTGACGAAAATGTCAGGAAGACCGTCATTGTCGTAATCGCCAGTGGCTGCCGCCATCCCCTTGCCCAGGTGAGATCGAATACCAGACTGTTCCGAAACGTCTAGGAAAGTGCGGTTTCCCTTGTTCAGGAAGAGTTGGCTTGGCAGCTCTGTGTAATATTTGGGATGACAGTACTCCGGCTTGCCGTTGAATTTGCAGTCGGGCTCCTTATTGACGTCCCAACTCAGGTAATTCACAACAAAAAGATCCAGAAGTCCGTCATTGTTTACGTCTACCCACACCGCCCCGACCGACCACAGCGGACCATATTGCGGGTCCCGCTGTGCCAATCCGGCTTTCTCGGTCACGTCCGTGAAGGTACTATCGCCATTATTGTGGTACAGGACATTTCGATAGACTCCGCTCACAAAGACATCCTCATAGCCATCGTTATCGAAGTCGCCGATGGCCACGCCCACGTCAAAGCCAGTGCCTTTGAGTCCCGCCTTTTCTGTAACATCAGAAAAAGTACCGTCGCGATTGTTGTGGAACAGGCGATTCCAATATTTTGGTGAGTCTTTCTTGAGAGTCATGATGTCGGCGCCGTTAGTAAAGAAGATATCGGCGTAGCCGTCGCGATCGTAATCAAACACAGCCACGCCGCCGGCCATTGTCTCTGGGGCGTGCCTTTGTGGCGTTTCGCAGCTGTCGAGAGGAAAACCTATCGGCCGGAATGAAAAGTGGATCGGAGAACGGGAGAACTCTTGAGAGGTCAGTTCTCCGCCGGCAAACATCAGGCCCGTGGTCCCGAGCAACACCGCGACCATGAGCTTGGGATACCTGATGTTCACTGAGCCTTATCCCGAGATGGTTCACTTCCGGAAGGAGAAGCAGAATGGCTGATGGCCTCGATCTGTTCTTTTTCCCGCTTTGCATCCTCCGCCCGACCAGCGGCCGTATAGGCGCGAAGCAAATCCCAATGGACTCGCAGAACCGCCGGCTGGGCAGCGCGCGCAGTTTCCAACTCTTTAATCCCAGCGGAAACGTCTCCTTTGGCTACTAGTACCTCCCCCAGCGTCATGCGCGCCGACGGATAATGGGAATCAAGCTTTAGTGCCTCATTTGCTAGCGCCAGGGCTTCATCCAGTTTCTGATTCTGTAGATAAAACGCCGACAGGCGAAGTCTTGCAGGCACGTGAGAAGGAGATATTTCCAGTTCCTTCTTCAACTCGCGGCTCCCCTCCTCGGGATTAGAGTCGAGGAGATACACTCCGTACAAGAAATGAACTCCGGGCTCGTCGGGATAGGCACTCACCATCGCCTGGAAAATCTTATTCGCATCCTTGTACTGGGGTGTTTGGGATGTGAATGCCGCTTCTCCTGCCATACGCACGAGTTCTCGGCGGTTCGCGGGAATTTCACTCGGCAGTACGGGAAAGCGCAAAGCCGCCAGCCCGAGAGGCTCGACCAGCAGGTCTTTTTCCTGTCCTGAAGCAATTAGCCGAAACATGAAGTTCAGGCTCTCGTCGTAGCGCTCAAAGCGAGTAAGCAAGACAGCCACGAAGTAAGAGACTGACTGGATCATCTCCTTGCGATCACCCATGCCCAGCGCCAGAGCACGCTGCAGGTGATCGAGGGCACGCGCGTACTCGCGGGTTTGAAACTCACTCATTCCTAACAGCGCCCATGACGGTCCAGTCTCCGTCGTGCTGCCGACAAACCGGCGCAAAACATCGCGGGACCCGGCATACTGCTCCTTTTCGTAGAGCAGACTGCCTAAATACCACAGCCCCTCTTGCCAGTCCGGCTTCAGCGCCAGGGCCTTCTCATAAAGCTCAATCGCCACGTCATCCTGGTTAGCCTCGCGGGCGCGAGCCGCTGCCTGTGATAGTTGCACGAAGTTCGAGGTTGCGCGCCTCGCATTATGGGTCTGGTGGCCGTAGGAAGGTGTTGCTTCGAAGGCGAAGATCAACAATCCAGCGAGGACGAAACCAGCCCGAGTTTTCACCGGAGTAACTCCGGATGGTTGGCGAGCTTCTCCTGCGGCGAGGCCATCACCTGTTGCTTGTCTTTGAGCAGGTTAAACGCCGCCATCTCTCGCTGTGCGTCCTGCGGACGTTTTAGTTTGCGGTAAGCCGCCGCCAGTTGGAAACGGACGGTAGAGCTGTCCGGAGCAAGGCGCTTTGCAGATTCTAATTCCCGAACGCTTTCTTCCAGATTTCCCGCCTGCAACAGGAGCTCGCCCCAGATCTGGTGGGCTTCCGGATTGTTGGGCTCCAACTCAGCAGCCGTCTTCGCCAGGCCCACTGCCTTGTCTTGCTGGTTCTCGTCTTTAGCCAGCCGAGCTAGCTCAATCATCGCTGCCGCGTGCTTCGGGGAGATTTGGAGTTCTCTCTCGAACTCCTTGGCCGCGCCTGCATCGTCGCTTTCGAATTTCCGCAACGTACCTAGAAAGTAGTGCACGTTGGGTGTTTCGTCATAGTGGACCGCCAGGCGATGCGCGTATTCTTCTGCCCGCTGAAAGTCGGCCACGGCTGCATAGATGGTGGCTTTTCCAGCCAGCCATACCGCCTCTCGCTGCTCGGAAGGATAGTCTTCCGGCACACTTTGCATCCGCAGAGAAGCGAGCCCCGTAGCTTCGATCAGTGCTGGCCCGCCATGCGACTTTTTCACTTCGCCGGCAAGCAGATATAACGCGGGCAGAAAACGTCCCTCGCGAGTGAGCAGCAACGCGAAGTGGAAAACTCCTACGTCGATGAGCTGCGAGGTGCCAGTCCAGCCTTTGCTGCCCCACATCCTGAAGTGCTGTAGCGCGTGATCGTAATCGCGCGTCTCATACTCGCAGAGCGCCAGGAATGCGTAGCCGGGGCCCGGCTTAAGGCTGAGCGCAACAAAGTGCTGGAAGGCCCGCTGCGCCTCGGGGAAGCGGTCCAGGTCGTACAGAATGCTGCCCAGCGACCACCACCCATGGCTCCAGGCCGGTTTCAGATGCAGGCCTTGCTGATAAAGGCGGATCGCCTCAATCAGGTGGTCGGTCTTTTGCGCCTCTTCGGCTTGCATCGAAATTTGCTCAAAGCCGGCAAGCGTTGCCGCGAATATGGGAACCGCAATCAGCAGGACTGCCAGGGAAAACAACCGGGCGGGCATAAGCAAAACTATACTAGGGGTGACCCTGGAACGGCCACCCCTTTAAAGCTTCAGAACGAGTACTTCGCACCCACTTCCAGCACCCTATGCCCAAAGCCATAGTCAGCATACCCGAAGGCTGCGCAACTCGGTCCGGGGCATGGGTGGGACGGATCCGTGGCATTTGTTGTCAGATTGTTGGAGGAATTGAATTGGAGATGAAGGTTGTTATCGTTGGTATTGAAAGACGACAACGAATGGTTGAGCGGATTGAACGCCGCAAACCTGAATTCGAGGCTCTGGCGCTCCGAAATTTTAATGTTCTTGATCAGCGTCAAGTCGCTGCTCCAGTACATGGGGCCGGCCATATACGGCATGGAACCCGTGCCAAGTTGCCCCACCGGAGCCGGAGCGAAACAATTCGCGTTCAGGTACTGTCCGTGCTTCAACCCCCTGGTCGGATTGCAGGTGACCAACGGGTACAGGGTGATGTCAGGCGTACCCAGTGCCTGTAGGGGGCTTAGCGGATCGCTCAGTGAAAAATTGAGGAATCCATTACCCTGCGCACTGGCAATCGCGGTCATCTGTGCGCCGCTTTCCACCTGTGTGATGCCGGAGATCTGCCATCCATTGGCAAGACCCTTGACGAACTTATTACCGTATTGAGGGTTGGGCAGATGGAACACATAAGCCGCGCTCAACACGTGGGCGCGATCATACGGCAATATCCCGTACAGCCAGTGGGCTCCATAATCCGGAAGGGCCCCAGTAAGTCCACCATTGGCTACCTGAGTTCCGTTCCCCAAGGCCTTGGAAAATGTGTAATTCATTTGAAGAGTTAACCAGCCTACATTTCTTCGCAGCGTTGCCTGCAGCGAATCATACCGCGCCTTTCCTGCCGTGACCGCCTCGTTGACCTGAGAATACAATGGATATGGCCGGAACAAATTCTCGCAGGACGCATTGCTGAAGTTGGTGCCGCCACACTGAGTCGGATATTGCGCCTGGATTGCCGCTTGATTGCTCATTGCGCCTAAGGGGACCGAGTTGGTGTTAACCCAGGATTGCATGAATTTGGTGTTGTTCCCAACGTACGACAGTTCCAGCTTGAATTTTGCTGGGAGCAGCTGGTCAATACTCAAACTGTAACTGGTGACCAGGGGCTGCTCGTCATTGCTTGGATTCACCGCACCAAAGCTATTTCCGCTCAGTACTGGCTCACCGGCGACAGGTGTAACCGCGTTTTTGTCGACATCTTCCAAAGTTGGACACTTCGGGTCGTTGTTACCGCAACCAAATGTCACGGCGCCATACGACGTTCCCGCCGGGTCGGTATAGTCGTGACTCTGAACCGAATTGTACGCCCGATACTTGCCCCAGCCACCGCGGATAACCGTTCTGCCGTTACCGAAGATATCGATAGCAGCGCCGACTCTCGGCGAGTAGAAGAAAAGCCGGTTTTTACCACCAGAGAGCGGAACATTAGACGAAATTGCGTGCCAAAGCACTCCTGGGTTTTGCGCGCTGGACGACGATGCAACCTGCAGGTTATAAAGCTGAGGATTGAAGATCGCCATGCCAAAGCCACTCGCGTCGTATGGTCGGGCATAGTGATCAAACCGCATGCCGTACTGAACGGTGATTCTGCGAGTCAATTTCCAGTTATCCTGGGCATAAAAAGAGGCGACATTCTGCGCGATCTCTGACGGCGGCGGCAAGGCGGTTTCACTGTAGGCCCCCCAGCCCATTCCCATCAGAGCATCGGCGTATTCATTTCCCGTCGGAGAACCCGCCCAGGAGGCGTACTGGAAGATGCCCATGTACTGACCCCAATTGTCCTGTTTGTTGTAAGTGTGTTCATAATAGAAGCCGTATTTCGTGGTATGGCTCTTGATCACTTTGGTCAGGTTCGCCGAAACCGTGGGGCTGCCCTTGACCGCAATCATGTTGGGGTGAAAATCATTTCCCACAGCGCCAAATGTCGGCATACTGTCACTCCAACTGGTGAAGGCTGGTATATCCGGGTTCCCGTATACGCCGTTGAGAGGGTATCCCAAGTCTTTCTTCAGCAATTTCTTTGGGTCCTTTGGCGAATTGGGGAAGTTGATGTAGGTGTAGCCAAACCTGGACTCGCTGGTTAGAGTAGGCGAGAAAACTTTGGAGAACGTGACGGTCAGAGAATCCGATCCATTTGCCCCAACGATCGGAGTTGGTGTTGGCACCGCCCAGTCGCTTGCCCCTACCCACAGTCCCGTAGGCATGTTAGCAGTCTCGCGTTGACGACTCCACGTTACATAAGCTTTTGTGTTATCCGTTATGTTCCAATCGCCTCGAACCACATTCTGCCAGGAATTCTGCGGCGCGATAAACGATTGGACGTAGTTAAATCCGTCGTGGGTGAGAGGGTCAACGTTTGCGGCTGGAACCACATCTTTCAGATAGAGCTGCGCAATCGGGTCAATACAGCCCGAGTTCATAACTCCATTCGTGATTGCGCATCCTGGGCGCTCTGTCATACCCAACCAGGAGTTCGCTGGCGTGGTCGGGAGCGTGTACAGCCTTAGTCTCCCCGTCGTTCCCGCATAACCTATCAGTGAGCTGAAATCGCCGTTTAACATCGCCTGAGTCGGAACGAACGCGCGATCCACGCCGCCATCCAGCGTCTGGTGGTAGTTCTCATATCCCTCAAAGAAAAACACTTTCCGCCGGCTCTTGTTGAAGTTGGTGCCCGGAATGAGTACCGGTCCGCCGATGTTGAACCCGGGATAGTAATAAGACTCATTTGGCCTCGGTACGCCAATTCCGGGCTCTTTGTTGAACGCGTCGTTTGCGTTCATGGCAGCATTGCGAGCGTAGAAATAGGCTTCGCCGTGGAAATCGCTGCCACCAGACTTCGTGACCGTGTTTACGACAACCGGACCTTTTGCATTTTCGGCGGTGAAGTTTGAGGTCAGAACCTTGACTTCCGAAATCATGTTCGGATTCGGATTCACAGGCGTAGCATTGCCCGGCGCACCTGGATCTTGGGTGTCCTGCCCGTCCTGAGAGATTCCTAGGCCGGAGATGCCCTGCTGGGCGCCGCCCATACCGTTAATCGTGACCGAACTCAAACCGCCGGCGTTGCATCCGTTTCCAGCGCAAAAGCCGTTAATCCCTACCACCTGTCCGGAATAAGCGGGCTTGTTGAGACCGCCATTGGCTGACAAAGATGCGCCCGCCAGGATCTTCACGAACTCACTCGCGTTGCGGCCCTCCAGCGATAGTTCCTGCAGTTCTTTTCCAGAAATGTCGGTGGACTTCTCGCCGGAATCAGTGACCGCCACCTCGCCGGCCGTCGCGTTCACCTCGACGGTTTCGGTGGCTGCGCCTACTCTCAGGCTAATGCTGATATCTTTCTTATCGCTGCTCTGCAGAGCGATGCCCGATGCCACCCACCGCTGAAACCCTTTGGCTTCCGCCGTTACGCTGTAGGTGCCAGTGGGAAGCTGCGTAATACTGAAGTAGCCAGCATTGTTCGAGGTCGCTAGTCTAGAGACATGGCTACTGGCGTCTTGGACTGTGATCTTGGCTCCGGGGACCACAGCGCCGCTCGTGTCGGTAACTGTTCCCGAGAGATCAGCGAAAATCGACTGAGCGGAAGCAACCGGTACCAGCAGGAAAAGCGAGCCGAGGCATAGGAGCGTCCCATAAATTGCCCAGCGCAGGCGCGTCGTAATGGAGGGATTCGGCATAGAAGTCATTGAAGTGTCTCCACGAAGCCGTTGCGGGCCCTGACGCACATGAGCTGCCGAGCGCAGCCATATCAGGTTGACTGTGAGCGAACGCCGCACCCCTTGGCCAAATTTCTTCACTCCCACACAGGAGGCGCTCCTAGTACAAAAGCATTAGAGCCTTATGGGATGAGATGTGTACCCTGTGACGAGTGAGTATGTCAAGAGAAAACCGATATTGTGGCAATATTTGACCATCCGAATTTTCATATCCTCGACTCGGCCGGCGACGCCAGTCGTTGAAACGAGCTTCGTAATTGGCTACAACTACACAACAGCATCACAAGGAGGGGCCAATGAGTCGCTCAAGAGATATGGCTTGGGGACGCTACTGTCCGGTCAAAAGTCGAAGAGGATCAATTGGTTAGAGTTATCAAGTAAGTCGGAACGGAAGTCGAATGCCTCGAGCACGCTTAAAAATGGGCAGTTTCTCGACATAGTGTAGTTCAGCGAGTTGAGAAGTTACCGCAAAGGTCTTTGCTGAGCGTCCAGAGCGTTGCGGCGACCGCGCGATCGTAGGTGATCTTCCTGGTTTTCCACACCGCTAGCTAAGCCGCGCTCGCCTGCATAGCTTCGCAAGGCTTGCTCTTTGTGGCTCTCTTAATGATGGTCGCGTCCTGATCCACGGCGGCGATGCGTTGCTCCGGACAACGCCGCCCCAATTCCTGCACCAGCTCCCGGTTCACCTCTCCCAGCCCAGCCAGCACCTCATTCTCCTCCGGAATAAAAGCAATTTGCTCGGCGTCCCGACGCTGTTTGGCTTCTTCGATCTTCTCCACCGCATGAAACTGGTAGAGAAATTGGCGGGCCGCTTCCGGAGACGGAATCTCATGCCCCAGTATCTCCTTCAGCCCACCATCCCCACGCAAATGGGTGAAATCTTCCAGACACTCCCCACCCAGCGCGTTCAGCACCACAAAGCTTTCCACCATCGTCGCTTCATCGTAGCCACCCTCCCGCTGCTTGATATGCACCTGCCGCTGGATGCTGGCTGGCAGCTCCAGTGAACGGAAGGCTTGCACCGCCAACGGCACACCTACCGCTCGCTTCTAAACGACGAGGGATTAAGCCCATCGCAGATGCACCGCTTTCGTGTCGGTCCCACAAGCTTCGCCGAGGTAGACGCCACCTACCTGGACGGAGTCTGCGGCGCTGACGCCTACGACGCAGCAAAATTTCTTCCGGCGGGGACATTGGAATTGGATGCGCTCCCCGGTAATGGTTTCGACCTGCGGCGCTGGGCAAGGACGGCTTGGCGTTCCGGATCGGGGCGGGCTTTCCCAGTAATGGCAGCCAGCAAATTTTCTTGTTCCACGGGCCATTCGTGCTGCCGCGATCCTTGGCTCCAAATCCGGCACCGTCACTCTCGTCAACGATTCCCAGCAGCGGGAGTATTGGAAGTGGGAATCTGTGGCTCACGGTTGTGGGTTCACAGTTTGTGCCCGGAGCAGTGGTAGTGGAACGGTTCAGACCGGACGACCGTATTTGTCGATCCCAGCCATCTCAGGGCAGCGATTCCTGCCGCGGACCTTGTGACGGCACAAACTGCCGCCTTGCAAGTATTTAATCCTGATCCGGCGGTCGGCGTCTCCGGAACCCTGAGCTTCATCATCAAATGATCGCGCTCTGGCAAAAGTAAGCGGCAAGTTTCCACATGGGCAGGTCTTCTCAGTCGTGTTCTCGTCTCAAGAACACGAGCCTGCGATACTCCGAGGCATCACTTCAATCCTTGCAAACCGCAAGGCTTATGCCGTAACCACGTTGGGAATCGGCAGCACAGGCAGCCGCGGATGCTCTCCAGCTAACCGGCGGTGCGGGGGCAAAGCCCCCACGCCCAGTTTTTCGATTGCTATGCAGCGACACGGAGCGGCACCGGCGCCGCAAGCCGCTTCCGCCCTCTGAAGCGTCGCTTGGCCTGCTCACGAGCGTGCTGCCCAGCTGTTTGCGCTTCAGTCGAGTCGTTCTTCTGAACTCCAGCGACGACCAGTACGCAAGCTCGGTTGTGGAATAAGACCAGCCTCGGGACAAAGACTGCTTTTCTGGGTTAAAGTAACTGCCCATGCGGACCTGGATTACCCATCTTCTAGTTCTTTTAGTTCTTTCTTGCGCCATCTTCCTTATGTCGTTCGTTTACGCTCGCGGACAGCATGTGCCCGTCAGCGATCAAGATTGGCCGGTCTGGGGAGGGGCACCGGATAACAGCCATTATTCTTCGCTCGCCCAAATCAATCGACGCAACGTGAAGCAGTTGGAAGTGGCCTGGACTTTCGACACTGGCGAAAAGGGTGGGCTCCAGACCAATCCGCTCATCGTGGGCAGGACCCTCTACGGCATCAGTCCCACACAGAAGATATTTGCCTTGAACGCCGCGACAGGCGAGCGTTTATGGAGTTTCGATTCCGGCATCAAGGGTATGC
>Ga0209577_10005758_pt1 | contig 11527 bp, 11 predicted proteins | sample GraSoiAngelo_109_FD_185874 | JGI IMG/M metagenome (GOLD analysis project Ga0209577, IMG submission 185874) | Grasslands soil microbial communities from the Angelo Coastal Reserve, California, USA - 14_0903_12_20cm (SPAdes) (version 2) | ecosystem: Environmental > Terrestrial > Soil > Grasslands... | reverse complement strand
CTTCGAGATCGAAGTGGTGGACACGACCGGCTGCGGCGACGCGTTCTCGGCCGGATTCCTGCGCGGCCTGTCGTTGGGCCGCGGCCGCGGCGAAGCCGCCGCGCTCGGCTGCGCCACCGCCGCCCTCGTCGCCCAGGGCCTGGGAACCGACCACGGAGACTACGATCTGGCGGCCGTCGAGCGCTTCGCCGCCGAGGCCACCCAACGCAGCGCCGCTTGAGCGACCGCGACTTCACCTGGGTCGACGCCGAGCGCCTGATCCGATTCGGCCCGAACACCGTCGCGGAGGCACCCGCGCTGCTCGCCGGGCGCGGTTTCGAGGGTTACGCCCTGCTCACGACCGAGCGGGCGGCCGCGGGCGCCCCGGCGCTGACGGAGGCGGCCGGCGCCGTGCTCAACGTGCCCGATGGCCCGGTGCCGGAGGCGGCGGCGAGCGTGCGCCCGAGCGTGGGCGAGCGCCCGGTCGTGGCGCTTGGCGGAGGGCGGGTCATCGACGCCGCCAAGGGTGTGGCTGGCGCGGACGGCCTGCCCTGCGCGGCGGTGCCCACCACGCTCTCGGGCTCGCCGATGACCCGCCTCCATCGGATGCCCGCCGGCGTCGAGTCCTGGAACCTGGTTCGCCCCTCGGTGGTGGTCGCCGAGCCGGAGCTCATGGCCTCGCAACCGCCGGAGGCGCGAGCGGCCAGCGCGATGAATGCGCTCGCCCACGCCGCCGAGGCGCTCTACGGCCCGGTGGCGAACCCCGTCTCGGAGCTCGCGGCGCTACGAGCCGCCGCACTGCTCGCGGAGGGAATCGAGGCCAGCGACGAGACGCAGACGCGGCACCCGCTGGCGCTCGGGGCGATCCTGGCGGGCTACGCCGTGGGAGCCGCGGGCTTCGCGCTGCACCACCTGCTCGGCCAGACTCTGGTGCGGGTGACCGGCGCTCCGCACGCCAAGGCGTACGCCGTCCTCCTCCCGCACACGGTGAGCGCGATGGCCTCGCGCGCGCCCGAGGCGGTGGCGAAGCTCGCCGGCGCCCTCGGCGCCGAGCCGCGGGCAGAGGCCGCGCCGGACCGTATCGCCGAGCTCGCCGCCCACTCGGGGGTCACGCGACTGTCGGAGGTCGGCGTGACCCAGGACGCGATCGACCGCGTGGTGGAGGAGGCCCTCGCCCGCCCCGATCTGAGCAATACGCCCAACCCGCCGGACGCCGCGGAGCTCCGGGAATTGCTGGAGCGCGCCCTCTAGACGGTCCCGGTACGGTGTCGCTTCCATGACGAGGCGGGTGCTGAGCGCGCTGCTGGCTGCCGCCGCCCTCGCGGCGGCGGGCTGTGGCTCCACGACGGACGACGTCAAGTCGACCGTCAACAACTACCTGAAGGCGTTCGTCAACGGGGACGGGAAGACGGCCTGCTCCCTGATGACCAAGGACACGCGGACTCAGTTCGTGGTCCGCGTGAGGCAGATCGTTCACACGACCGACTGCGCGAAGGCGATCGCCAGCCTGCGCAGCAAGGCCGGCGGGCAGGTGGCCGCCGCACTTCGCGACGCGAAGATCACGAAGGTCCAGGTGAGCGGAATCAACGCCGTCGTCACGCTAACCACCAAGACGAGCCTCGGGGCGAGCACGTCCACGACCCTGCTCCAGAAAGAGGACGGCAACTGGCGCATCACCGCCGCGCCGGGGACTCAGTAGTCGCGTCCGCAGTGCCGATGTATGGCTGTACGTGATAACGTACGGTCGTACAGGATGATCACCACAGCCGTCGAGCCGCTCCCGATCGGTCCCCGCGTGCGGGCGCTGCGCGAAGCGATGGACCTGTCCCTCCGCGACCTCGGCCAGCGCACCGGGGTCTCGGCGCCGATGCTGTCGCAGGTGGAGCGAGGGGAGACCAGCCCAACGCTCGCCGTCGCCAGCCGCATCGCGGGCGGGCTCGATCTCTCCCTGTCGCAGCTCCTGCGCCTGGACGAGGGGGATGGGGTGACCCTGGTTCGCCGCTCCGAGCGCCGCGCCGGCGGCGCGAGGGGACGCGGCCACTCCTACGAGATCGTCACCCCGCCGCTCCCGGGCCAGCGCGCGGAGGTCTCCTGCCACGTCCTTCGGCCCGATGCCGCCACCGGTGGCCCCGACGACCCGCCAATGCACGAGCCCGGAAGCAGGGAGACGGCCGTCGTCACGGCCGGCAGGCTGCGACTGATCTGCGACGGCGTGGCCCACGACCTCGAGGACGGCGACGCCGTCACGTTCGACGCCGATCTCCCGCACCACTTCGAGAACCCCGGCGACGGCGAGGCTCGCTTCCTCGCGGTCGTGAGCGCCGGGCTGCGGAGGAGCTGACCGCCCACGATGCCGAGCACGCTCTTCGACAAGATCTGGGCCACCCACGAGGTCGCGCCGGGCCTGATCTACGTCGACCTCCACATGGTCCACGAGGTCACCTCGCCCCAGGCCTTCGACGCCCTGCGGCTGGCGGGACGAGAGGTCCGGCGGCCCGACCGGACGCTCGCAACCGCGGACCACAACGTGCCCACGGACGGGTCGAAGGTGGCGGCCCAGATAGCCGACCACCTGTCACGCGTCCAGGTGGAGACGCTGGAGCGCAACTGCGAGGAGTTCGGCATCCCGGTCTACTCGATCGGTTCGGATCGCCAGGGCATCGTTCACGTAATCGGGCCCGAGCTTGGCGTCACGCAGCCGGGGATGACCCTCGTGTGCGGCGACTCGCACACGGCCACGCACGGCGCCTTCGGCGCGCTCGCGTTCGGGATCGGCACGAGCGAGGTGGAGCACGTGCTCGCGACCCAGACGCTGGTGCAGCCGAAGCCCCGCTCGATGCGCGTCCTCTACCGCGGCGAGCTCGGCTTCGGCGTGACGCCGAAGGACCTGATCCTCGCCACGATCGGGCAGATGGGTGTCTCGGGCGGCGTCGGCCACGCGATCGAGTACGCCGGCGAGCCCGTCGAGCGGCTCTCCATGGAAGGCCGGATGACGATCTGCAACATGACGATCGAGGGCGGCGGGCGCGCGGGGATGGTCGGGCCCGACGACGTGACGTTCGAGTGGCTCGAGGGCCGTGCCGCGGCGCCCGATCCGCTGCCCGTGGACGAGTGGCGCGCGCTGCGGACCGAGGACGGCGCCGCGTTCGACCGCGAGCTGGAGGTGGACGCCTCCGCGATCTCGCCGCAGGTCACATGGGGGACGACGCCCGGGATGGTGGCGCCCGTGACCGGTGAGGTGCCGGAGCCTGGCACCGAGGGCGAGGAGCGCGCGCTCCGCTACATGGACCTGCGGCCGGGAACTCCGATCCGCGAGATCGCCCTTGACCGGGTCTTCATCGGGTCCTGCACCAACTCGCGGATCGGCGACCTGCGCGCCGCGGCCGAGGTGGTCAGGGGCCGGCGGGTCAGCGACCACGTCGACGCGATGGTCGTTCCCGGCTCGCAGCAGGTGAAGGCCCAGGCCGAGCGCGAGGGTCTCGACGAGGTCTTCCGCGCCGCGGGCTTCGACTGGCGGTCCGCCGGCTGCTCGATGTGCCTCGGGATGAACCCCGACGTGCTCCAGCCCGGTGAGCGCTGCGCCTCGACCTCGAACCGCAACTTCGAGGGTCGTCAGGGACGCGGAGGGCGCACCCACCTCGTCTCGCCGGAGATGGCCGCCGCGGCGGCGATCGAGGGCCGCTTCGTGGACATCCGCGACTGGGACGACGCCTAGATGGAACCGGTCCGGATCATCGAGGGCGGCGTGACCTCGCTTCCCCGCGACGACGTCGACACCGATCAGATCATCCCCAAGCAGTTCCTCAAGCGGGTCGAGCGAACCGGCTTCGGCGAGTTCCTCTTCTACGACTGGGCGAAGGAGCCCGGCTGGGAGCTGCCGCGCAACCCGATCCTGGCGGCGGGCCGCAACTTCGGCTGCGGCTCCTCGCGCGAGCACGCGCCGTGGGCGCTCGAGGACTACGGCTTCCGGGCGATCGTGGCGCCGTCCTTCGCCGACATCTTCTACTCGAACTGCACGAAGATCGGCCTGCTGCCGGTGGTGCTCGAGGAGGACGACGACGTCCGGGCCCTGGGAGAGGCGGGGGAGGCCACGGTCGACCTCGAGCACCAGGTCGTGTCCTTCGCCGGCCGTGAGGCGCGTTTCGAGATCGACCAGGACATCCGCCACCGCCTGCTGAACGGCCTCGACGACATCGGGGCGACGCTCCAGAAGGCTGACGCCATCGACCGCTACGAGCACGAACGGGAGCGGTCCGGACCCGTCACCACGGCGCTGTGAGCGCGCCGGGCGCCGCGCGCGACTGGGACGCCGCCACCTACGAGCGCGTCTCCAACCCGCAGGTCGAGTGGGCGCGGCCGGTCCTCGACCGTCTCGCGCTCGAGGGCGATGAGACCGTGCTCGACGCCGGCTGCGGAAGCGGCCGCGTCACGCGGCTCCTGCTCGAGCGGCTCCCGCGCGGACACGTAGTCGCCGTCGACTCCGCGCCGTCGATGGTCGAGCTGGCGCGTGAGGCGCTGGGCGAGCGGGCGACGGTGATCGCGAGCGACCTGGTCGACCTCGAGCTCGAGGAGCCGGTCGATGCGGCTTTCTCCAACGCGGTCTTCCACTGGATCCCGGACCACGACCGCCTCTTCGCGCGGCTCCACGCGGCGATGCGGCCGGGCGCACCGCTGTCGGCGCAGTGCGGCGGGAGGGGAAATGTCGAGCGCTTTCACGACGTGGTGCGGGAGGTCGCCGGGGAGTCGCCCTACGACGAGCACATAGGGGGGTGGGGCGGTCCCTGGAACTACGCGGGCGCCGAGGAGACCGCGGAGCGCCTCGAGCGGGCGGGCTTCGAGGAGGTCGAAACCTGGCTCGAGCCATGGCCGATCACGCCGCAGGAGCCCCGCGAGTACATGCGAACCGTCTGCCTCGGGCACCACCTGGAGCGGCTGCCGGACGACCTGCGCGCCAGCTTCGTCGACCGCGTGGCCGAGCGCGCGGATCCGGAGCTCGACTACGTCCGCCTGAACATCGTGGCCCGCCGTGGCTAATCGGCGAAGCGTCCTGCCTCAGGGTTGTGTGACGACCTCTAGGCAGGACGCTTCGTGAAAACGTGCCGCCCGGCCTCCCTTTATCGCCGCTGTAGACGCCAATGCCCAAGACGACCCACCGCATAGTCGCCCTCCCCGGCGACGGCATCGGCCCCGAGATCATGGCCGCCGCTCGCCAGCTGCTGGACACGATCGGCGGTTTCGAGGTGGACGAGCACCTGGTCGGCGGCGCCTCGATTGACGCGCACGGGACGGCCCTGACGCCGGAGGTCCTCGCCGCCTGCCGCGATTCGGACGCCGTGCTCCTGGGCGCCGTGGGCGGGCCGAAGTGGGACACGACCGATCCCGGCGCGCCCCGCCCCGAGCAGGGCCTGCTCGCGCTGCGAAAGGGACTCGAGCTGTTCGCCAACCTCAGGCCGGTCCGCCCGAGCGCCGCGCTGCTCGATGCCAGCCCGCTGCGGCGCGAGCGCATCGAGGGCACCGACCTGCTCGTGGTGCGCGAGCTGACCGGCGGCATCTACTTCGGCGACCGCGGGCGCCGCGACGGCGCCGCCTTCGACACCTGCGTCTACGAGGTGGCCGAGATCGAGCGGATCGCGGACGTCGCCTTCCGGTTCGCCCGCCGCCGGGTCACCAGCGTGGACAAGGCCAACATCCTCGAGACCTCGCGGCTGTGGCGCGAGGTGGTCGGGCGAGTCGCCGAGCAGCACACGGAGACCGAGCTCCAGCACCTGCTCGTCGACAACGCCGCCATGCAGCTCGTCTCGCGCCCTGCCGACTTCGACGTGATCCTCACCGAGAACATGTTCGGCGACATCCTGAGCGACGAGGCGGCAATGCTCACCGGCTCGATCGGCATGCTGCCGAGCGCATCGCTTGGTGGCGACGGCCCGGGCCTGTTCGAGCCCGTCCACGGCTCGGCGCCGGACATCGCCGGCACGGGAGCGGCGAATCCGCTGGCGATGTTCGGGTCGGTGGCGATGATGCTGCGCTACGGGCTCGGTCGCGAGGCCGACGCGGCGGCAATAGAATCGGCCGTGGATCGTGCGCTCGAGGCGGGTCTCCGAACCCCGGACCTCGGCGGCGACGCCACGACGGAGGGCGCCACGCGGGCGGTCCTCGCAAACCTCTAAACCCGACTGGAGCGACGTCACGTGAACACCGCGGACCTCATCTGGGCCAACGGAGAGCTGGTTCCCTGGGAGGACGCGAAGGTGCACGTACTCACGCACGCGCTGCACTACGGGACCGGGGTCTTCGAGGGCATCCGGGCCTACGAGACCGACCGCGGGACGGCGATCTTCCGTCACCGCGACCACCTGGAGCGGCTCCACAAGTCCGCCGAGCTCTACTACATGGAGATCCCGTACTCGCTCGACGAGCTGCGCGAGGCCACCCATGACCTGATCGCCCAGAACGGGCTGAAGACGTGCTACATCCGCCCGCTGGTGGTGCGCGGCGCGGGCCCGATGGGACTCTTCCCGCTCGACAACCCGGTCGAGGTCTACATAGCCGTGTGGGAGTGGGGCGCCTATCTCGGCGAGGAGGGCAAGCGGAACGGCGTCCGCGCGCGGGTCTCCTCCTACCGCCGCATCTCACCGGACTCGCTGATCCCGCAGTCCAAGGCCTGCGGGCAGTACCTCAACTCGGTGCTGGCGAAGATCGAGTCCCACAAGGCGGGCTACGACGAGGCGATCATGCTCGACCAGAAGGGCGTCGTCTGCGAGGGCACGGGCGAGAACGTGTTCGTGATCCGCGACGGCCTGATCTCCACTCCGCCGCCCACCGCCAGCATCCTCGACGGGATCAACCGGAAGTCCGTGATCGAGATCGCGCGCGACCTCGGCTACACGGTGGTCGAGCGCGACGTCGCCCGCGCCGAGCTCGCCCTCGCGGACGAGCTGTTCCTCACGGGCACCGCCGCCGAGCTCACGCCGGTGCGCGAGATCGACGACATCGAGCTGGGACCGCCCGGCGAGATCACGCGCCAGATCCAGCGGGTCTTCGACGATGCGCTGCACGGCCGGGCCGAGCGCTATCGCGAGTGGCTCGACGTGGTGCAGGTACCATCGAAGGCGTGACGCCAGTTCGGCGAATTACCTCCGCGGCCGCGCGCTAGCAAGCGCGCGCGGCCGCCGCAAGGCCTCCGTCCCGCTTCGCCGAACAGAAAGGCGAGTCACCGATGTCACAGCAGGTCCTTATCTACGACACAACGTTGCGCGACGGCATGCAGGGGGAGGGCATGTCGCTGTCGGTCGAGGAGAAGCTGCGCGTGGCGCACGCCCTCGACAATCTCGGCTTCCACTTCATCGAGGCCGGCTTCCTGGGCTCGAACCCCAAGGACGCCGAGCTCTTCGAACTCCTGGAGCGCGAGACCTTCCAGGCGGACATGGTCGCGTTCGGCATGACGCGCCGCCGCGACAGCGCGGCCCAGGACGATCCCGCGCTGCGCGCGCTCGCCGACTCGTACGCACCCGTGTGCTGCCTGGTCGGGAAGACCTGGAAGCTCCACCTCGAGAAGGTCACGAAGGTCGATCCCGATGAGAACCTGGCGATGATCGCCGACTCGGTTGGCTTCCTGGCGACGCAGGGGAAGCGCGTCGTGTACGACGCGGAGCACTTCTTCGACTCCTACCGAGACGATCCGGAGTACGCGGTGCGGTGCCACCGCGCGGCGGCCGAGGCGGGCGCCGAGTGGGTGACCCTCTGCGACACCAACGGCGCGACGTTGCCGGGCGCGATCGCGGCCGCCACCGAGCACGTGGTCGGCCAACTCGCCGGCGGGCCTCGCATCGGCATACACACCCACGACGACTCGGGCTGCGGCGTCGCCAACTCGCTGGTGGCCGTGGACGCGGGTGCGCAGATGGTCCAGGGCACCGTGAACGGCCATGGGGAGCGCTGCGGCAACGCGAATCTCACGACGATCGTGCCCGCGCTGCAGCTCAAGCTCGGCTATGAGTGCATCCCCGCCGAGCGCCTGGCGGGCCTGACCGACGCCGCCCACCTGGTCGACGAGATCTGCAACGTCAGCCCGAACCCGAACCAGCCGTACGTCGGCCGCAACGCCTTCGCCCACAAGGGCGGGATGCACGTCGCCGGCATCACGCGCGACGCGAGGACGTTCGAGCACGTCGATCCGGCCGCGGTGGGAGCCGATCGCAGGCTGCTGATCTCCGAGCTCTCCGGCAAGGGCACTGTCCAGGCGCGCGCGAAGCAGACCGGCGTGCCGCTCGAGGACGGCGAGGCCACGCGCGTCGTCGAGCGCGTGAAGGAGCTCGAGTCGCGCGGCTTCCAGTTCGAGGCCGCGGACGGCTCGTTCGACCTCCTCATCCGCCGTGAGACCGGCGGCTACGAGCCGCTCTTCAGGCTGGAGTCCTGGCGGGTCATCGCCGAGAAGCGCGAGGACGGCAGGGTGAAGACGGAGGCGACGATCAAGATCTGGATGGACGGCGAGCGCTACCTCCGCTCGGCCGAGGGGAACGGCCCCGTCAACGCGCTCGACCGGGCTCTGCGGTCGGCCATCGGCGACGTCTACCCGCACCTGCGCGACATCGAGCTCGTGAACTACAAGGTCCGGATCCTCGATGAGCGCAAGGGCACGGGGGCGGTGACCCGGGTGCTGCTCGACGCGAGCGACGGCGTCGACACGTGGGGATCGATCGGGGTGTCGGAGAACATCATCGAGGCGAGCTGGGAGGCGCTCGTCGACTCGCTCGAGGCCGGCATGCTGCCGCGCCGCAGCCACCACACGCGGCGCGGCGCGGGCGAGCCGGCGACCCGGCAGTGAGCGATCCGATCCCGCTCGCGCGGCCCGTGCTGGGGGAGCGCGAGGAGGAGCTCGTCCTGGGGACGCTCCGCTCTGGTCGCCTGTCGCTCGGCCCATTGCTCCCCGAGTTCGAACGGCGCTTCGCGGCTCGGCTGGGCGTGGAGGGCGCGAGCGCCGTGGCGAGCGGGACCGCCGGGCTCCACCTGGCGGTCCGCGCGGCGGGACTCGAGCCCGGCGACGAGGTCGTCACTACCCCGTTCAGCTTCGTGGCGTCGGCGAACTGCATGCTCTACGAGGACGCGCGGCCGGTCTTCTGCGACATCGACCCCCGCACCCTGAACGTCGACCCGGCGGCTGCCGAGGCGGCCGTTGGCGAGCGCACCGTGGGCCTCCTACCCGTCCACGTGTTCGGCTATCCGGCCGACATGCCGGCCCTCGAGCGGCTGGCGATCGCCCGCGGCCTGTGGGTGGTCGAGGACGCGTGCGAGGCGGTCGGCGGCAGGCATGGGGACGGGGCCCCGATCGGCGCCCGCGGAAACCTGTCGGTGTTCGGCTTCTACGCGAACAAGCAGATCACCACAGGCGAGGGCGGCATGGTCGTCTGCCCGATCGACGCCCACAAGGAGCGCATCGACAGCGAACGAAACCAGGGACGTGCGCCGGACATGTCGTGGCTGGACCACGACCGGCTTGGGTTCAACTACCGGCTGCCGGAGCTCGCCTGCGCGCTGGGATTGGCCCAGCTCGAGCGACTGGACGAGCTCCTGGCGGCCCGGGCGCAGGTCGCCGCGCACTACCGCGAGGCGCTCGGGGGGATCGAAGGCCTGGACCTTCCCTGCGAGGACAGCGGTGGGGACGAGCGCGGTTGGTTCGTCTACGTGGTCCAGCTGCCGCGCGAGGTCGGCCGCGATCGCGTGATCGAGTCTCTGCGGGAGGCGGGAGTCGAGTCCAAGCCGTACCTCTCGGCGATCCACCTGATGAGCTTCTACCGCGAACGCCTCGGGCACCGCGAGGGCGAGTTCCCGGTGTGCGAGAACGTTGCCCGGCGCTCGCTGGCGCTCCCGTTCTTCCCGGGGCTGTCCGAGTCGCAGGTGGGCCAGGTGGGTGAGGGGCTCACCGCCGCCATCGCGGCCGCCCGGCCCGCCACCGCCCGCGGCTGACATTCGTCGATGTCCCTCGCCTGGGGTCTGGCGAAATCGGGCAATGCCGATTAGCCTGGAACCACGGCTCGCAACACCGTGTCCGGGAGGCACCGAATGGCCCGATCTTTTCAACTGCGCTCGCTGCGCCTGCCAGGCGCCATCGCGCTCGTCGCGTTCTTTGCGCTGTCGCCCACCGCGCTCGCCGCGCGTCACGGCCACCTGCCCCACGGATTCGGCAATCGGGCGGTGTGTGGACGGCCGGGGCCGAGCGTGGCCGAATGCCTCTCGCGGGTGATGGTCCGCTCCGACCGCACCCCGCTGGCCACCGCACAGCCCACCAACGGTTACTTCCCGGCGGACCTCCAGAGCGCCTACAACCTCCCGTCGTCCACCGGCGGGGCCGGTCACACGGTCGCGATCGTCGACGCCTACGACGACCCGCGGGCAGAGGCTGACCTCGCGGCGTATCGCTCCGCGTTCGGCCTTTCGCCCTGCACGACCGCGAACGGCTGCTTCCGCAAGGTCAACCAGAGCGGTGGGACCCGCTACCCGAGGGCAAGCACCGGGTGGGCCCAGGAGATCTCGCTAGACGTCGACATGGTTTCCGCCACTTGCCCGAACTGCAAGATCCTGCTGGTCGAGGCCTCGAGCAACAGCCTCACGAACCTCGGGCTGGCCGTGAACCAGGCGGCCCAGCTCGGAGCAACCGAGATCTCCAACAGCTACGGCGGCGGTGAGTACTCGAGCGAGACGGGCGACGAGTCCACCTACTACAGGCACCCCGGGGTCCCTGTCACGGTGAGCTCGGGTGACAGCGGCTACGGGGTCGAGTTCCCGGCGGCGTCCCAGTACGTCACGGCCGTGGGCGGCACGAGCCTCAGGCGCGACGGCTCGACGCGCGGTTGGTCAGAGACCGCGTGGTCGGGAGCGGGCAGCGGCTGCTCCGCCTACGTCGCGAAGCCGAGCTGGCAGGCCGATTCCGGCTGCGTCAGGCGGACCGTCGCCGACGTCTCGGCGGTTGCGGACCCGAACACCGGCGTCGCGGTCTACGACACCTACCGCCAGCCCGGCTGGCTCGTCTTCGGGGGCACCAGCGTCTCCGCCCCGGTTCTCGCCAGCGCGTACGCGCTCGCGGGGAACGGGAGCTCGACCGTCTTCGGATCGTCCGCCTACGCGCCGGGTGCGTCGGTGTTCGACGTCGCGAGCGGGTCGAATGGCTCCTGCGGCGGCAGCTATCTCTGCACCGCCGTGCAGGGATACGACGGGCCGACCGGCAACGGCACGCCGAACGGCGTCGGCGCCCTCTAGTCCGCTCTAGTCGAGCGCGGCCACCGACGCTCGCAGGCCGTCTTCGAGCGGGGTCGGCTCCCAGCCGAGCTCCGTCTGCGCCCTGGTCGAGTCCGGGTGCGGGTCCCACATGAAGAAGTGGAGCTGCCCCCGAGGTAGAAGCGGCGGACGACGGATGACCCGTGCGACGGCCTCTCCCAGTCCCGCGCCCGCCCTTGCGAGCCAGGCTGGGAGCACCGGCGGCACGCGCCCGCGACCGCCCACTTCGACCACCGCCTGAGCCAGCTCCCGCAGCGAGACGTGGCAGTCGCAGAGG
>Ga0209577_10005756_pt1 | contig 11528 bp, 10 predicted proteins | sample GraSoiAngelo_109_FD_185874 | JGI IMG/M metagenome (GOLD analysis project Ga0209577, IMG submission 185874) | Grasslands soil microbial communities from the Angelo Coastal Reserve, California, USA - 14_0903_12_20cm (SPAdes) (version 2) | ecosystem: Environmental > Terrestrial > Soil > Grasslands... | reverse complement strand
TTCTGCGTCTTCGGCGCGGCGTTGACGTGGCGCGTCGAGCCGGCGCGCCGAGTCCGCTTCGTCTTCGTCGTCTACATGGCGGCGTGCCTCGGCGCCTTCATCGTGCCCTCGGCGGTCGGCGAGAACATCGCGCGGCTTCGCTACGCGGCGATTCCGGTCGCCGTGCTCCTCCTCTCGCTCCGGAACTGGCGGCCGCGGCTCGTCTGCATCGGCGTGCTCGCGCTCGCCGTCTCCTGGAACGTGACGCCGCTCGCCGCGAGCTTCGCGCACGCGACCTCCGACCCCGCCGCGAGCGCCACTTACTGGACGCCGGCGATCCGCTACCTGCACCGGCACCTCGGGCCGTCGTATCGCGTCGAGGCGGTCGACACCGAGGGCCACTGGGCGGCGGTCTACCTCCCGCGGGCCGGGATCCCGCTCGCCCGCGGGTGGTTCCGGCAGGACGACTTTCCGCAGAACAAGCTCCTCTACAGCCGGCTCGGGCCGGACGCGTACCTCGCGTGGCTGCGCGGTCTCGGCGTGCGCTACGTCGTCCTGACCTCGGCGCCGGTCGACTACAGCGCGCGCGGCGAGGCGCGCCTGCTGACGAGTGGACACTCGAGGCTGCTGCCGGTCTTCTGGAGCCCTCGGATCAGGATCTTCGAGGTGCCTGATGCGCGGCGGATCGTCACCGGCCCGGGCCCGGCGGGCGTGCTCGAGCTGACGGAGACGCGCATCGGCCTACAGTTCGCCCACCCCGGGCGCTACCGGCTCGCGGTTCGTTTCTCGCCGTACTGGCAGCCCTCGGCGGGCTGCGTCCTCCGCCGGCCGGACGGGATGGTCGAGCTCGCCGTGCCACGCGGTGGCCGGCTGCTGCTGCGCTTCGACGTGAACCCGGGCCGCGCCCTGCGCGAGGTCACGAGCCGGCGCTCGTTCTCCTGCGCGGACGTGGACTAGGAGTCCGAAAGGAAGCTCGGCGGCTCGAGCGGGTCTTCGCGGGCCGGCGCGATCAGCCCGCGCCGCCGGTGGCCAGTGCCGAGGCCCGTCGCGACCACGGTCACCCAGACCTGGCCCGCGAGGCGCTCGTCGATCGTGGCGCCGAAGATGATGTTCGTGTCGTCGGTCGCGGCCTGGCGGATCACCTCGGCGGCGTCGTTGACGTCGACGAGCGAGAGATCCTCCCCGCCCGCGATCGAGAGCAGGATGCCCTTCGCGCCCGCGATCTCGGTGTCGATGAGCGGTGAGCGGAGCGCCCGCTCGGCCGCTTCGCGCGCGCGGTTCTCGGTCGAGGAGAAGCCGATCCCCATCAGCGCCGTGCCGGCGCCCTTCATGATCGTGCGGACGTCGGCGAAGTCGAGGTTGATCAGGCCCGGGAGCGTGATCAGGTCGCAGATCCCCTGCACGCCCTGGCGCAGCACGTCGTCGGCGATGCGGAACGCCTCCAGCATCGACGTCGAGCGGTCGAGCACCTCGAGGAGGCGGTCGTTCGGGATCACGATCGTCGTGTCACAGGCCTCGCGCAGCGCCTCGACGCCGTCGTCGGCCTGGCGACGGCGTCGCGTGCCCTCGAACTTGAACGGAAGCGTGACGATTCCGACCGTGAGTGCGCCGACCTCCCGCGCGATCCGGGCGACGACGGGTGTCGCTCCGGAGCCGGTGCCGCCGCCCTCGCCCGCGGTGACGAAGACCATGTCGGAGCCGCGGAGGGCGTGCTTGATCTGGTCGTAGCTCTCCTCGGCCGCCGTCCGCCCCACCTGGGGGTCGGCGCCCGATCCGAGCCCGTGGGTGAGCTCACGCCCGATGTGGATCTTCGTCGCGGCGTCGCTCGTCTGGAGCTGTTGGATGTCGGTGTTGACGGCGACGAACTCGACCTGGTTGATGCCGGCGTCCATCATCCGGTCGATCGCGTTCAGGCCGGCGCCGCCGACGCCGACGACGCGGATCACCGCGAGGTACGAGGCGGTCTCGCCACGAGGCGCGCGGTGCAGGCGAGGCGGCGGCTCGGGAACGGGCTCGAGGTAGCGGACGACGGGACGCTCGCGCGGCGGCGGCTCGGGCTGCAGCTCGGGCGCGGGCTCTTCGACGGGCTCGAGCGCGGGTGCGTGCTCCGCGGTCGCCTCGTCGGGGGCGGCGGGTGCCTCCGTGACGGGCTCCTCCTTCCGCGCCGCCTGCTGCTGTGCCGCCTCGGTCGCCCTGAAGAGCTCCGCGAGCGGGCCTTCACGCATGCTCGCGCGCTTGCGCGCCATCGAGCACCTCCTTCGCGAGGGATCGGTACGCCTCCGCGGCCGGGCCGGTCGGGTCGTACTTGATGATGGAGCTGCCCTTCACCGGCGCTTCTGCGTAGCGCACGGTCTTCCGGATGCGGGTCTTGAAGACGAGGTCGCCGAAGTTCTCCTCGAGGATCTCGATCGCCTCGCGCGAGTGCAGCGTCCGCGTGTCGTACATCGTCGGCAGGATCCCGCCGATCGCGACGTGCGGGTTCAGGTTCTCGCGGATCATCGAGAGCGTGTTCTCGAGCTGCACGAGGCCGCGCAGCGAGAGGTACTCGCACTGCACCGGGACGATGACGCTGTTCGAGGCGACGAGGGCGTTGATCGTCAGCAGCCCGAGCGAGGGCGGGGTGTCGATCAGGACGTAGTCGTACTCGGGCTTGACCGGAAGGAGCGCCTTCTCGAGCGCGCGCTCGCGGCCGATGAGGCTGGAGAGCGCGAGCTCGGCGCCGGCCAGGTCGATCGAGGACACGGCCAAGTCGACCTCGGCTTTGTGGACGATCTCCTGGATCGGCAGCCGGTGGACGAGCACGTCGAACATGGAGCGCTCGATCGTGTCCGGGTTCAGCCCCTGGCTCATCGTGAGGTTGCCCTGCGGGTCGAGGTCGACCGCGAGCACCTTCAGTCCCTGCTCGGCGAAGGCGACGGCGAGGTTGAGCGTCGTGGTCGTCTTCGCCACGCCGCCCTTCTGGTTCGCGAACGCGATGACGGTCGGCAGGCGAGCTCCTCGGGGGTGCGCCCGCAGATTCGAGCGCGGAAGTAGGCGGGCAAGCCCCATCGGGGCTCTGTTCGGGTCAGGCTACCAGAGTCCTTCAGGGCTACAAGGCAAGGCGTTTCGGGCCTGTCTCGGCCGCGGCGCGGCGGGGATTCTCGGCGCTCTTTCGGCACCCATGGGTGCGCTCGCCCTCGATACGATCGCCTCGGGGAGGAGGTTGGGGCTGCCTTGGGAACTGCCGCTCCAGCGAGAGGTCGGCCGGGCTTAGGCTCCATCCGCGACGCGCCCCGCGACGCGCCGGGTCAGTCCTCGCCGTCCCAGTAGTCGACGTGTTCGATCCGGCCGATCAGGCCGACGCCGCGCCACGAGATCTTGCCGGAGCGCGGGTAGTAGCAGATGTCGTTCGGGTCGCGCGTCCCGTAGGCGAGGAGCTTCAGGCCGTCGAGGCCGGCACGAAACGCGTGCGCGATGCCGGTTCCCGCGGGCCGCGAGACGACGGCGCCTCGCCGCACCTCATGCTCGGACTTCTCGACGCCGTATGCAGCCTGGCGGGGTGACGGAGTCAGCTCGAGTCTGCCCGTGCCCTCGAGAACGACGAAGAGCTCCTCTTCCGCCGAATGGCAGTGGGGTGGGACGTTGAGCATCCCCGGCGGCACCGTCACGTGGTTCAGACCGCTGCGCTGGGAACCGGCCGCCCGGCCCAGCTCGCGCTGCTCGGAGGCGACGGTCGAACCATGGCGTGCGTCGGGCGAGACGTCGGCGACGTTCACGATCCGATCCGGGCGTGGGCTCGGCGGCGGCAGCTCGAGCTCGCCTGCCGCAGCCTCACGCTCCCAGGGATGACGGCTGTCCGGCGAGAGGTCGATCGTCGCCCGGCCGTGCCGCATCACACCCGCCCGCGGCAGGTAGCCCATCTCGGCGTAGGCCCGCATGCCGAAGGCGAGCACGTCGAGGCCTTCCTCGCCGGCGAGGAGTGTGTGGGCGTGCTCGCTCGCCACGTGGACGAGGCAGTCGCCGGGACCGACCTCGTATGTCTCGCCTTCCTGCCACGACAACCCGGAGCCGCCGAGCACCCAGAAGATCTCCTCTTCTTCGCCCTCGGTGTGAACCGGCCCCGAGCGCTTTCCGGGAAGGATCTCGATCCGGTTGACGCCGACCGTCACCGACCCCGCCGCGGCGCCGAGCTCGCTCCAGTAGGCGGCGAGCGGCCCTTGCTCGACCAGCTCGCGCGCCGTTTCGTCCCAGTGGACAGTCGCCACGCGGCGACTATAGAGCGCGGATGGCAGCGGTCACGGCGGCCGCCACGGCGACCGCGACGAGGATGGGCACGCGCAGCCGCAGCGTCGCCGCGGCGGCCGCCACCCCGGCCAGCCTCGCGTCGACGACGACATGCCGATCGGAGGCCAGCGTCTGCGTCACGACGAGCGCGGCCAGCAGGGCAGGCGCGAGCAGCCCGACGAGCGCGCGCACGCGGGCGGGCAGCTCTCGCCCGCCGAGCAGCACGGGGCCGGCCGCCTTGAGCGCGACGGTTGCCGCGCCGATGATCACGACCGCGATCCAGACACGCGTCATCGCCGCCGCCAGCCGATCAGGCAGGCGGCGCTCGAGGCGACGATCGGGATCCCCGGCGGCGCCACCGGAACGAGGGCAAGGGCGATCGCCGCCGCAGCAACCGCCGCGGCGAGGGCATGCCGGCCCGCGAGCTGCGGGACGAGCAGCGCCAGGAAGAGCGCCGGGAAGGCCGCGTCGAGCCCGAGCCGCGCCGGATCGCCGAGCAAGCCTCCTCCGAGGACGCCGAGCGCCGTTCCTCCGACCCAGCAGGGATAGAGGAGCAGCCCTGCCCCGAGCAGGAGATCGCGGTCGAAGCGACCTCCGCCCCGTGCCGCGAGCGCCCACGACTCGTCCACGATCAGCTGGGACTGAACGAGACGCTTCGGCGCGGCCCCGCCGAAGAGATCGGCCACGGAGATGCTGATCGGCGCGTAACGGACGTTGAGCAGCACCGCCGCGAGGATCGCGGCCGCCGCGGTCCCGCCCGCGTGCAGGATCGATGCGGCTGCGAACTGAGCCGATCCGGCGAAGGTCGTCGCCGACATGACGATCGGCGCCACCCGGCCCATGCCCACGCTCCGCGCGAGCAAGCCGAAGGAGACTCCGAACAGGAGCACGGCGATCCCGATCGGCATCGCTCGGCGGGCTCCGTCGCGTAGTCGTGTCGTCATCGCGCTACATCATCGCCACCTCCCGCGGGGCAGCGAAGGCAGCGTGGCACCGGGAAAGGGCGGCAGCGGCGCGCTGTGTGCCGACCGGCTCGACCGCGAGCCACTCCTCGGCCTCGGCGAGGAGGACGCGCACCTCGGCGAGGAGCGCGCCGGGCGGCGCTCCTCGCGCTTCGAGGTCGTCGATGCGCTCGAGCCTCGCGAGCACGGTGCGGGCTTCGTCCACGCCCTCGACGGTACCCGGGAGAATCGGTCCGGTTGGTGCCGATTTCGTGTCGAGAGAACGGCGTCAGCCGGCGGCGGCCCGTGCGGCCACGAAAGCTCCGCCGACGGGCCGGCCCGGCCGCGGACGGAGACCGAGCAGCGCCTCGTCGAGACCGGTGACGAGGCCCGCGCGGTCCTCGTGGATCACGGTCTCGACGAGCGTCCGCCGGACGGCATCGGCCGCGCTCGCGCTCGCCGCGTCGCCCCCTGCGAGCGCGCGAAGCTCGTCGAGCAGCGCCGCGCGCTCGCGCCCCGACTCGCCGAGCAGGAGCGCCGCGCGGAGGGCCGCCGTCGCCAGCCCGTCGCCGCCGCCGAGGAGAGCCGCGAGCGACGCGCGGAGCTGCTCCGAGCGAAACGGGTCGGTCTGGAAGAGCGAGAGCTCCCAGCGGTCGAGCGCCTCGCCGAGATCCGGATCCTCGTCGGCGGAGCCCAGCCGCTCGAGCAGGTCGCGGGCGAGCGCCGCTCGCACCACGTCGAGCCGGATCGGCTCGCCGCTGGGCTGGGCGGCCGCGATCGGCAGCACGGGACGGATCGCGTACGGCCGCCAGTCGAGCCGCTCGAAGAGGACCGGGCCGGCGGCGACGGGCCCGGCCGTTGCGAGTCGAAGCGCGGTCACGGCGTCCGCGATCTCGCCCGGCGCACCCGGCGCTTCGGCGTCCCCGCGCCGCAGGTCGCGCTCGAGCTCGAGCACGCACACACGATCGGGCTCGCGCCCGAACCCCGGCGGCAGGAGACCCGTCGCCTCCGGCCAGAGCGCTGCCGGCTCGCCCGTCGCCGCGACCCGGACGCGCAGCCCTTCGCCGAGCTCGAGCGCCGAGCCGACCGACACCCCGACGAGCGGCGCGACGGCGGCGTACGCATGACCGGAGCGGAAGAGCGAGGCCTCGAGCTCCGCGTACGCACGGTCGAAGGCGCCGTCGTCCCAGTCGAAGCCTCCGCAGGCCTCGGCGGTCGCAATGAGCAGAGGTACGACGACGCTTCGGTACAACGCCTCGGTCCCGCCCGAGCCGGTCCCGCCCGAGCCGGTTCCCCCGTGCGCGCGCGCGAAGATCGCCGCCGCCGGTTCGCGCGTGAGCTCCTCGAGCGCGACCGCCGCATCCTCCCCCTCCGCCAGGCGCGACGCCCGAGTCTCGACGAACCCGCGCACGAGCGGCCGGTACTCGTAGAACGGCGGCCGGCCGCGCCCGCCGTGCTCCTCGAACGCGAACGGAATCTCGGCGCCGCTCTCCACCTCCTGCGAGAGCCGGCGAAACGCGCCGAGGCAGAAGCGGCGGAGCGCGTCGTAGAGCCGAGGGGCACGCAGCGTCATGACCGCCGACTACGCGGCGAGCCCGCGGTCTCCTGCGACGAAGCGCCTCAGCGCTGGCAGCCCGGGCACCAGTAGGCGATGCGGTTCGCGTCGCCCTGGCCGCGGGAGCGGATCGACTCACCGCACCGCGGACAGGGCCGACCGACGCGGCGGTAGACACGGCGCCGCCCGCGCTGCCCCGCCACCGACGCCGTCATGAGCCGATGCGCAGCCTCCAGCGCGCGCCGCAGATCCTCGTCGTCCGCGTCGCCCAGGCGGCGCCACGGGGACGCGCGCGCCTCCCAGAGCGCCTCCGCCATCCACATGTTCCCGATCCCGGCGACGAGCCGCTGGCGCTGGAGCGCCTCGCCGAGCGGAAGCTCCGGCGGCGCGGCGCGGAGGTTCACGATCATCGCGTCGATCTCCGGCGGCTCTGCGAGCACGTCTGGGCCGAGCCCCCGCACGGCGCTCGACTCGAGCTCGAGCACGGGGCCGTTCAGCTGGACCGCCTCGTGCTCGGCGCCGCGCAGGACGAGCCACGGCCGGCCGACCTGCTCGCGGCCGCGCGGGTGGACCCACCAGCGCCCCTTCATCCGCAGGTGGCTGCGTAGGACGACGCCGCCCTCGAAGCGGAGCAAGAGGTTCTTCCCCACCGCCTCGACGGACTCCAGCCGCCGGCCGTCGAGGCGCTCCGCGACGCCGGTGAGCCGGCCGCGCGGATGCGGCGACGAGACCTCGAGCCGCTCGCCGACGAGCACCTGGAGCCGCCGTGCCGCCCGGTGGAGCGAATCGCCTTCGGGCACGCGGCCAGCGTAGCGGCGGTCGCTCTACGCTTCCCGCGTGCCGACGGGGCTCCGCAGACATGTCCGGGCGGCGGCCGCCGGCGCGGCCGCGGCGACGGTGTGGGGACTCCTCGAGCCTCTCGACGTGAAGCTCTTCCGCTCGGACTACCGCGACGTCGCCCTGCTCGGCAAGCTCGTCACCTCCGGTCGGGGCTGGAAGGCCGCGGGGTACGCGCTCCACGGTGCGAACGGCGCACTCTTCGGGCTCGGGTTCGAGGCAGTTCGCGGCCGGAGCGGGATCGGGCCGCGCCGGCTCGCCGTCGGGCTCGCGCTCGCCGAGAACGTCGTGCTCTACCCGCTCGGGATCGTCGCCGACCGGAAGCACCCGCGGCGCGGCGAGCGCCACCTCGCGCCGCTCTGGAGCCGACGCGTCTTCGCGCAGGAGACCTTCCGCCACGTCGTCTTCGGCCTCGTCCTCGGCAGCCTGGTGGGAAGCGCTCGTTCGGGGGATCGCACATAGCGCGCTTGGTGCCGACGCTGAGACCGGCGTCACCAACTACTAGCGGCGAAAGGCACAACATGACTGCGGATCAGCTGAAGCGGAAGCTGCGGAACTTCCCCGCGGCGAAGCTCACAGGGCTCGCGGCGCTCTCGGCGTAGCGATCCTCACGAAACGGGCAGGGTGCAATCGGTACGGCGCGCCTGGATGCGGACCGTGAAGCGGCCACCGCGACGGCGCGCGACGTAGCGGTCGCACCTCCCGCCGGCGTGGACGACACAGACGAACACCGTCGCGGCCGGACCGCTCCCGAAGTGCCCCGTCGTGCCCGACGTGCAGGCGACGCGGCCGGTCGGTCTCGCGACGCGCCCGACGGCATGCCGAGCCGACGACTGGCCGGAGTCCTCGCAGCCCGCGGCGAGGAGCGCGAGCGCGACGAGCGCCACCGTGCGCACCTACGGACGCAGGACGGCGCGGCGCGGGCCGCCGCGGCACCGCTTGCCGGTGCCGCTGTCAGGCCGCAACGACCGATCGAACCGTTTGAACTTGGCCATGCGGCGGCCAATCATGGCCGCAACACAGCTCTCCGTGGGCCGGCCAGGAAGCCGAGCTCGAGCAGGAGCGCCATGACCTCGGTCTCGCCGACCGGCTCGCCGTCGAACCGCTCGACGGCCAGGCGCTTCGCGCCGCCCGCGCGCACGTGCTCGACGAGCGCCGCGAGCGCCGCGCGAAGCCACTCCTCCTCCGGCTCGCGGAGCGGGACGAGCGAGCGGCCGCCGCGCTCGACGAAGAGCGCCGCCTCGCCCCCGAGCAGGACGACCTGCGCCCCCGCGACCCGCGCGGCGCGTGCCCCCGCCCGCCGCGGCCACGGCAGCGCAGAGCCGTAGGGCTGCGCGGGATCGGCGGCCGCGAGCACCAACGGCTCCGGCTCGTCCTCCTCACGCGGCCGCAGGTCGCGGAGCCGCTCGACCGCGCCCGGGAGCGCGAACTGGGCTCCGCCGAGGCCCTCGACGAAGTAGCCGCGGCGGCAGACACCGAGGGTCTCGAGCGCCCGGAGCTCGCCGTAGACGGCACCGTAGCCGCCGGGAATCCCCTCGCCGCGGACGCCGTCGCGCGTCACGATCCCCTGCCGCTCGAGCAGGAGCTCGGCCAGCGCGCGCCGGTCGGGCCGCTCCGCGAAGAGCCCGTCGGTGAGCGACCAGCGGCCCTGCGTGGCCGTGATCGCGGCGGCGCGTGAGCGCGAGAAGTGGCGCGTGCGGGCTCGGCGCGCCGGGGTTCGCGTCTGGTAGCGCCGTTCGGCGCGAAGCGGCGTCCAGGCGTCGTTCCGCACCTCGCCGGCCCAGACGAGATCCCAGAGCGCGGGCAGCGCGACCTCCGGCTCCAGCCCCGCCGCGTCCACCAGGTCGTACCAGAACTCGGCTCGTCCGGCGAACACCGCGCGCAGCGCGTCGTGCGCCTCGCCCTCGGGCGACGCTGCCGCGGCCGGCCGCCCGAGCACAGTCGCGTCCTCGCGGAAGAACACCGCTATGCGGTCGAGCCCGGCGCCGACCCAGACGACCTCGCCCGAGGCGCAGAGGGCGTCGAGCTGGGCCGGCTGGTAACCCGGGACGCGGCGCGGCAGCACCTCCGACTCCCACAGCGAGACGGGGAGGGCCAGACCTTGCAACGGAACGAGCGCCTCGCGGAGGGTCGCGCGCCGGCCGATCCCGTGCCAGTGGGAGAGGAAGCGACCGAAGGCGGCCTGCTCGACCGGCTCGACCTCCTTCCGCAATGCCGCGAGCGACGCGCGCCGTAGGCGCCGGAGCACGTCCGGCTCGCACCACTCGCGCTCGGTTCCTCCCGGCCGGAGCTCGCCGCGGACGAGCTTCTCCGCGCGCTCCAACTCCCGGAGCACTAGCTCGACGTCGCGGCCGAAGCGCTCGTTCGCGTCGGCCGTCGTGAAGGGGCCGCGGCCCTTCGCGTACCGAAGCACGAGCTCCTGGAGCGACTCCGGGCCGCCCTCGAGGAATGCCTCGGGGAGCCCGCCGGGCGGCATCGCCCCGAGCGCGTCGCGGTAGCGGCCCGCGTCCTGGGCGGCAACGAGCGCCTCGTTGCCGCCTAACTTGATCCTGATCGCACGCCGATCGTGGAGGAGGTCGGTCGCAAGCCCCTCGTCGTACTCGCCGGCGAAGAGATGGCCGGTCCGCCGCAGAAGGTCGTCGAGCTCGTCCGCCGTCCGAGCCGTCGGCCACAACTGCCTCTCCACATCCGCGATCGAGTCAGCGTCGAGGAGATCCCTGAGCTCCTCGACGCCAAGGAGCTCACGCAGCAGGTCGCGGTCGAGCGACAGAGCCTGCGCGCGCCTCTCTGCGGGAGGCGTGTCGTCCTCGTACATGTAGTTCGCGACGTAGTCGAAGAGAAGCGAGGCCGCGTAGGGCGAGGCGGTTGCTGTCTCGACGTCGACGACGTCGAGCTCCCGCGTGCGCAGGCCGCGCAGGAGCCGCTTCAGCGCCGGCAGGTCGAAGACGTCCTGGAGGCACTCGCGGTACGTCTCCAGCACGACCGGGAACTGGCCGTACCGGCGCGCGACCTGGAGCAGGCCCTGCGCCTTGAGGCGCTGCTGCCAGAGCGGCGTCCGCTCGCCCGGCCGGCGACGCGGGATGAGCAGCGCGCGCGCAGCGTTCTCGCGGAAGCGCGCGCCGAAGAGCGCGCTGCCGCCGAGCTCGGCGACGACGAGGTCCTCGATGTCGTCCGGATCGACGAGCACGTGGTCCGTGGGCGGCGGCGCGTCGGCGTCCGGGAGGTGGAGCGCGATCCCGTCGTCCGACCAGAGCGAGCTGACCTCGAGGCCGAGCGACTCGCGCAGCCGCGCGCCGATCGCGAGCGCCCAGGGCGCGTGGACGCGCGCGCCGAAGGGGGTGAGGATGCAGAGGCGCCAGTCGCCGATCTCGTCGCGGAAGCGCTCGACGACGACGGCCCGGTCGGAGGGGACGGCGCCGGTTGCCGTTTGCTGCTCGGCGAGGAAGGTGAGCAGGTTTCGTGCCGCCCGCTCGTCGAGGGCGTGGTCGCTCTCGAGCCGCGCGAGCGCCTTCTCCTCGGAGAGCGCGACGAGCTCGCGCGACGCGCGGCCGATCGCCTCGCCGAGCTCGTACGGGCGCCCGACGCCCTCGCCCTTCCAGAACGGCACCGCGCCCGGCACGCCAGGGGCCGGGGAGACGAGCACGCGGTCGCGCGTGATCTCCTCGATCCGCCACGTCGAGGCGCCGAGGAGGAACGTCTGGCCCGCGCGCGCCTCGTACACCATCTCCTCGTCGAGCTCGCCGACGCGGCCGCCGCCGTCGACGAGGTGCACGCCGTAGAGGCCGCGGTCGGGGATCGTGCCGGCGTTCGTGACGGCGAGACGGCGCGCGCCGCTTCGCCCACGGACGACGCCGGCCGTGCGATCCCAGATCACGCGCGGCCGCAGCTCCGCGAACTCGTCCGACGGGTAGCGACCGGCCAGCATGTCGAGCACGTTTTCGAGCTGGGCGCGC
>Ga0209577_10005755_pt1 | contig 11528 bp, 4 predicted proteins | sample GraSoiAngelo_109_FD_185874 | JGI IMG/M metagenome (GOLD analysis project Ga0209577, IMG submission 185874) | Grasslands soil microbial communities from the Angelo Coastal Reserve, California, USA - 14_0903_12_20cm (SPAdes) (version 2) | ecosystem: Environmental > Terrestrial > Soil > Grasslands ... | reverse complement strand
GCCAGTTTTTATCGGCGTCATTTAACTTAGAAGAAGATATAAATCTTCTTTTTTAATCTATATGATTATTAATTGGTTAATAAATCTTTTAACTAGCATAGTTCTAGTTATTTTATAAAAATCTAAAATTTTCTTAAAAATTTTAAACTAATAAAATAGAAAATGAATTTAAACTTATTATTTATTATCTTGTCTAAACTTTGCTTATTTTGTTTCTGGCTTCTAGTTGGTATCTATTTTTATAATTATTTATTAAGAGGTAACTCTAAGAATAAAGTAATTATTCTAAATAAAATAAATAGTTTATCTTATTTAGAATTAACTTTACTATTATTTTGTATATTCTATACTTTATTAAGCTTAGAGCACTTTATTTTAAATTATTATTTAAATAATAATATTAAATTAGATAGCTTTCTTTATTTTTTAGGGCAAGAAGGCTCTAATTCTACTGGAATTGAAGCTACTACTTCACAAATGGTAGAAAATAATAGTCCTATTATTCAGAGTAGCTCTAATAATAATCCTCAACCTCAAGGAAGTAATATTTCTATCACAGTTAATCAAACTAATACACCTAATATAGAGTCTTCTACTACTTCAAATGCAAATGGTAACACAACTAGAGTAAGAACTGCTTATGTAAGAAGCTCTACTAGTGAGATAGGAAACAGTGCTATAATGGGTGTAGGCGTTTCTACTGCAATAAAAATAGCTGCTTCAGCACAAACACCTCTAGGAAAAGCCGCGATATTAGGAGGAGGTGTAGCTGCAGCTGCATTAGGTATTGCAGCTAAAGAGGCGATAGAGCAGGCGAGAGATGAAATAGCTAAAAAAAATAATTTTTTACCGGATAATATTAATTATGAGGAAATTATTAATAAAGCTCTGGATTTGTCTGGAAACACAGGACTAGATTTATTAATTTTTATTCAAATCTTCCAAAAATTGCAGCTATTATTTTTATTTATAGTTATTTATAATTTATTATTCACTCTTATTGATTTAAATAAGGCTGAAGTTCAATTATTAAAGGTTTTCCCTTTACATATAGTAAACTACTTAATAAAATATTTAAAACTACTTAAAAAAAGTAGTAGATTCGTAATAGTATTATCTTTATTATTATTATTATTTTGCAATTATGGTTCATATTATATTATTACTTTCTATATAGATAATATCAGTAAAATCATAGAATTATATTTTAAATAATAATTAATATTTTCGATTTTTATTAATACACACTACTCCAATTGCCAGTTTATTTAAGTTTTTCTTTATTAAATATGATGATTGGAGTAGTTTTATATAATCACATGTATAATAATGAAGGTATTATTAATATACGGTAATAACCAGCCCCCTCCCTTAGTAGGGATCTTTACAGGAGGGCCCACCTAATTAAAATTAAAAAAAAAAATATCTTCTCCTTTTCCTCAGTTCCTTTTCCTCAGTTCCTTTTCCTCAGTTCCTTTTCCTCAGGAAAAGGAGAAGGAGAAGGAGAAGGAGAAGGAGAAGGAGAAGGAGGAAAAGATTTTAATATTTTTAAAATTTAAAATATAAAAGTAGTGATTTAATAACTTTATAACCCTCCTTATGTAAAAAAAAATTAATGTTTAATATTTCGATTTAATCAAAATTTAACTACCTTTAGCCTACCTTTTCCTTAGTTACTTTTTGAGTACAAAAGTTAAAGGTAGGGAGAAAGTAATTAAAATTTTGTTAATGAAAAGTACAATTATTAAAAGTTCTAAAAAGAGAAATTAAAAACAAAACTATGAATCTATCCTTATTCTTATTTTTAATAGGTATACTAGGTTTTATCCTAAATAGAAAAAATATTATTTTAATGATCATAGCCATAGAAATAATGTTATTAGCTGTAACATTACTAGTATTAATTAGTTCTATTGGATTTGATGATAATATGGGACAAACTTTTAGTATCTATATTATATCAATTGCTGGTGCAGAATCTGTAATAGGTTTAAGTATTTTAGTTGCTTATTATCGTTTAAGAGGTACAATATCATTAAGAACATAATGTATTTATCTATAATTATCTTACCCTTATTGGGTTCAATCGTATCTGGTTTCCTAGGTAGAAAAGTTGGACAAACAGGTTCACATTTTATAACTTGTACATGTCTATTACTTTCTTCAATTTTAATGACTATAGCTTTTTATGAAGTAGGTCTTTGCGGTTCTCCTGTTAATATAGTATTAGGAAGTTGGTTAGACTCTGAAATACTAAATATTTCTTGGGAATTCTATTTTGATCAATTAACAGTATCTTTAGGATTAGCTGTATTATATTGTTCTACATTAATTCACATATATAGTATAGACTATTTATCATCAGACCCTCACAATCAAAGATTTTTTTCATATCTTTCTGCTTTCACAGGAGGTATGTTAATTTTAATTAGTGGTGGTAACTTCTTTGTAATGTTTGTAGGTTGGGAAGCAATTGGAGTAGTATCTTATTTATTAATTAATTACTTCTTTACTAGAATACAAGCAAATAAAGCTGCAATGTTAGCCTTTACAATGAATAGAAGTGGTGATATGCTAATGAGTATTAGTTTCTTTGCAATTTTTGCAGTATTCGGATCTTTAAATTATTCTTCAGTATTCACATTAGTTCCTTATATGAATGAAACTTCAATTTCTTTAATTGGTTTATTATTATTAGGTGGAGCTTTAGCTAAAAGTGCTAATATACCTCTACATTCTTGGTTACCTGGAAGTATGGAAGCTCCTACTCCTGTAAGTGCTTTACTACATGCTGCTACTCTAGTTACAGCAGGTATCTACTTATTATTAAGAAGTTCTCCAATTTTAGAATATACACCTACTGTATTATTAATCATTACTTTAATAGGTGCAACAACTGCTTTCTTTGCAGGAACTTGTGGTTTATTACAAAATGATTTAAAAAGAATTATTGCTTTCAGTACAATATCTCAATTAGGATATATGATGATGGCAATAGGTCTAAGCCAATATAATGTAGCTTTAATGCATACTGTAAATCACGCTTTCTTTAAAGCTTTATTATTCTTAGGTGCAGGTGCTGTAATTCATTCATTCGCTGATCAACAGGATGTTAGAAGAATGGGAGGTTTAATTAAATTCTTACCATTTACATATTCTGTAATGTTAGTAGGTTCTTTAAGTTTATTAGCTACACCTTTCTTAACAGGATTCTATAGTAAAGATTTAATATTAGAATTAGCATATGGTCAATATAGTTTTAGTGGTATGTATGCTTACATTTTAGGTTCAATCACAGCAGGTATAACAGCCTTTTATAGTTTCAGATTAATTAGTTTAGTATTCTTAACTGTACCTAATGGACAAAAACAATCATATTTAAATTCACATGAATCTAATATATTTGTAATTGTACCATTATTAGTATTAGCTATATTTAGTATATTCTTTGGTTATGTATTTAGTGATTTATATGTAGGAGTTGGTTCAGATTTCTTTGCTAATTCTTTATTTATACATCCAAATAATATCTCTATAATTGAAGCAGAATTCTCTCTAAACCCTATAATTAAATTATTACCAGCTATCCTAAGTTTAACTGGAGCTGCATTAGCTTTATTTATGTATCACTATACTCCTGAAATATTAATTAATTTCACAAATAATAGTTTAGGTAGAAAAATATATAGCTTCTTAAATGGAAAATATTATTTTGATGTAATATATAACCATTTTGTAGTAGAAAAAGGATTACAATTAGGATATAAAATCTCTAAAGAAATAGATAGAGGAGTAATAGAATTATTAGGGCCTTATGGATTAGCTAATACTTTAACTAATACTGGAAAAAATATTGCTAAATTAGATACAGGAATAATAACTACATATGCACTATATATTACTATAGGTTTATTATCTTTATTATTTATAATCTTTGCTCCAGTTTTAATTGATACTTCTATGATTAGTAGCGAAGCAATAAGATTATTTATTATTTATTTTGCTTCATTAATTTTAGTTTTTATTAAATAAATAGATTTAATGATAATGAAAATGAAAAAAATTTACTCTACTTTTTTTTAATCTTTTTTTTATTCTTTTTTTTTGTTTTTAAAACAAAAAAAAGACTAAAAAAAAAAAAGAATAAAAAAAAAGTATAATCAATTGCTTCGCATAAATAATATTAAAACAAATATAACCCCTCCTTCCTTAAGTAGTGCTAATGCAGCTGCTTCGCAGGGAAAATTTTACTATTAATTTTATTACTGCTCCGCTGGTGTCTATTTTATTAAATTTTAATATAAAATTTGTTATATTTTTCTCCCTGCTTCTCCTTTTCCTTCTCCTCCTTTTCCTTAGAAAAGGAGAAGAAGGGTGAGAAGCTAGCCCTACCCTTCCTTCGGTAGGGCTAGGGAGAAGTTGCGGCCACTCTTTAATTTTAATAAAACGAAAATTCACTTTTCTATTTTAACCCTTAAAAATTTAAAAGTATCGATGACAATATTGTAATAACATCAAAAATAATAATATTAATATAAATTAATATTTAAAGTATTTTAAAGGGGTTATTATGGAGAAGTAGCAAATTTATTTTAAAGGAGGCTATATAGCCAAATAGCTTATTTACATTCTTTAATTCAATTAAAGTAATATAAATGTGAAAATAAGTCAAATCCTAAGGTAAACCTTATTATATAACTACTTCCTGAAGTAAAACATTTTATTAAGGAAAGGAAAGGAAATCAACCGAGACTCCGAAAGTAATGGTGAGTGAAATCGGACTAGCCTAATGAATAAATAATTTGAATAACTTAAACATTTTTAATATTTGGATTTTAAGTAAAAAGAAAAAACATTTATTAACCATGTATTGGTTAGCATACTATTTTCTTAGAATTAAATTTTTAAGATAATGAGTATTGTACCAAAGAAGGTAAAAAGTAAAGTCCTGTAAAATTATTTATAAATTAAAATAATCAAGTACGATGAGAGATAACTTGTCGGAATATAGGGGAACCATCCTCTAAGGCTAAGTATAATAAATTTAGCGATAGTGAAAAGTACTGTAAAGGAAACTATGAAATTAGCAAGTGATACAACGAAAATGAATAATTTTATTATTCTAGATGAAATAGAACCGTAAATAGTAACTCTATAAGCAGTCGAAATTCTACTTTAAAAAATAAAGATCAAGAATAACGGCGTACCTTTTGCATAATGGGTCAGCTAGTTAATAGGAGTAGCAAGGTTAACAACCCTAGCGAAAGCGACTGGACTATAATTTAAAAATATAAAGTTTCTGCTTATCTTTAGATAGTATAAATTTAAATTTTAAAATAGTGATGGATTAGTTGCTTCTATTAGACCCGAAGCCAGGTGATCTTACCAAGACCAGATTATAATGGATCGAACGGGTGAGTGTTGCATAACTCTCCGATGAGTTTTGGTAAGCGGTGAAATGCCAATCTGACCTGGTGATAGCTGGTTTTCTACCGAAACATATTTAAGTATGACATCCACACAAAATTTATGGAGGTACAGCAAGGCAATTCCCAACAAGTTTAAGGATTATAGTTTTTAATTATAATACCTTTTAGGCGTTTAGGTTGTGGGGACCTCGAAAATCTTACCTTTGGAAGCGAATCTCGGAATTACATAAATTGTTGGTGGATATTCAGACTGTTCATGCTAAGTTGGGCAGTCAAGACGGAAACAGCCGAGAACACAGATCAAGGTCCCAAATGATTGTTAAGTGAAATTAAGGACGTAGCAATATCGTATACAGCTGTGAAGTGAGCCTGGTAGTCGCTACTTTTAATGATCGTATGTAACAACGCATCAGCAGTCTAGATAGTAGCGCCGAAAATTTAACGGGTCTTAAACAATCAACCGATATCGTGTTGGTTTAAAATAAAAAGCATTAAATGCATAAATTTTTGTTTTAAATCTAGGTAGTAGAACATTCAGTATAACTTATAAAGAGATTGTGTTTCATTATCTTAAAGTTACTGAAGAGAGAATGCTGACATGAGTAACGTAAAGAAGTTTTAATACTTCTCGCCGAATACGAAAGGTTTTCAATGTAATGTTTAACAGAATTGTATTAATGCGGCCTCTAAGGTCCAGAACCAATGTTCTGGCTGATGAGTATGTAATAGAAAGTCCTTTTTAATCTAAAGGACCAGGAAAATAATATTACAATTTTATATAAAATTATATAAAATAATACTACCGTACCCTAATCCGACACAGGTTCGTAGGTAGAGTATACTAAGGCGAAGAGCTAAAAGTTGTTAAGGAACTCGGCAAATTCACCTCATAAGTTTGACGAAAAGAGGAACCGTATATTGTTATATTATTATAACATAAGACGGTGGCACAGAATAGGAGGCCCCGACTGTTTACCAAAAACACATCACAGTGCAATCATTAATATGATAGTATACTGTGTGAAATTTGCCCGATGCCATTAATATAAGAGAGGTTATAGGAAACTGTGACTAATTGAAAATCTGGTTAATAGCGGTCTTAACTATGAGGATCCTAAGGTAGCAAAATAAATTGGCCATTAAATGTGGTCCGGTATCAATAATGTAACGATGGTCTCACTGTCTCTACAACTTGCTCAGTGAAATTGAATTACGCGTGCAGATGCGCGTTACCTCCAGGGGGACGGGAAGACCCTATGCAGCTTTACTGTAGTTAGTTATCACATGAATCTAGAACAACCTTTTTCAATAGAAAATAGAGAAGTCGAAAGTACGAATATTGGAAACCTTATAATTAAGGTTGGGTTCGTGTTTACCTTATCTTAATAGAAAGGGAGAGTTGACTAATTGGCAGTTTGACTGGGGCGGTCGTCTTTAATAGAGTAGCAAAGTACATCCAAATAGATATAAATAATTATTCAAAATATTAGTAAGAACACCGAAAGGACTCTTGCTTAATACAAAAAACTTCTTTTCTTTATTAAAATATAACCAAATTTTTAATAGAGAGAAGGGTAAAACAAATAAAATAAAAACTTTCTCTTACAGCTAAAAAGAAATTTTTAGTGATCCCTACTTTTTTTTTTTAAAAAAGTATTAAGTATTCTATATTTATTTAGGGTCAAGAGTTTGGCTAAAAAATTAACCATATAAATTTTTAAAGGTATAGCTAGAAATTGAATGGAGATCAATCAACCAGTGAAGGGTTGCGCAGAGTATAATGGCGGTAAGCATGCTTAACTGAAAGACCTAAAAGTCGCACAGATACGTAAGTAGGGCATAGTGACCCCTCGCTATAATATGGGATAGACGGGGATCAATTGATAAAAGTTACGCTAGGGATAACAGGCTGATAGCCGACGAGAGTACACATTGTCTCGGCTGTTTGGCACCTCGATGTCGACTCAACCTATCCTCCGGGGGAAGAAGCTTGGAAGGGTTCGGCTGTTCGCCGATTAAAAGGTTACGTGAGTTGGGTTCAATACGACGTGAGTCAGTATGGTCCCTATCTTCTGGAGGAATAATTAGTAAAAAGGGTCAGACCTTCTAGTACGAAAGGACCAATAGGCTGTGTTTCTCTAGTGAACCAATTGTTAATACTGTTTTGCAGGGACTCTTCTCACTACTAAAATAGTGAAAAGGGGAAAGTCCTTTTTAACTTTTTTTTGCGAAAAAGTTTTTAGATTTAAATACTTTGTTGCTTTCTTTTCCTTTTCCTAAAGAAAAGGAGAAGAAAGGATAAGGTTATGATTAAGAAGGTTCAAAACGGGAGTGCATAGTTGGGTAGCCACAAACATAATAGATAAGTGCTGAATGTCTATAAAGCAAGAATCTAAGCCCTAGATACTAATAGTTAACTTTTCTAATTTTTATAATTAAGAATAAGTTAATTTAATTAAGAAATAGAACATTTCTAGATAGGCTGCAAATGTAATTATTGTAAAATATTAGTTTAGCAGTACTAATTTATAAAAAAACTTGATGTTAAAGGTTGTTATTATATTTTTATATTTACCTTTGTTTCTGTTCCTTTTCACCTAGTTACTTTTTGAGTACAAAAGTTAAAGGAACTTAGGAAAAGGAGAAGAAAGAAGCTAGGTAAATAATTAAGTAATTAAGTAATTAAAAGAAACGATAGAAAAAACAATACAGTTAAATTTTTGTTTTTACCTTATTATACCTTCTTAACTATTAGTTAAAGAAAAGAATTAAGGTATAAGTAACTATAAAATAAAGTAAACTGAAGAAGTAATTAGTAATTATATTAATTTTTTTTTAAGAGTTCGAGTCTCTTTTGTTTAATATCTTGTTTCAAAAATAGTGTAAATATCCTTCTTCCTTTTCCTTTTCACCTGTTCCTTTTCACCTTTTTTTGTTTCTAAAAAAAAAAGGACCAAAGGAACTAAGGAAAAGGAGAAGAAGCTACTTCCTTGCGCTAGCTTAGCCCTTTCTACCTTTTTCACCTTTTTTTATTCTTTTTTTTGTTTTTTTTTTTTATTCTTTTTTAGAATAAAAAAAATAAAAATAAAACAAAAAAAAGACTAAAAAAAAAGGACCAAGGGCTAGCCGAAGGTAGGGCGGGCCAGGCAAGTATAAGCCAGAAGGGCAGAAGCTGGAAAAGAAAAAAATAATAATTAATACTTTATGGTATTAAAAGGGGGTTAGCTTAGCGGTTGAAGCGTTAATCTTACACATTAGAGAGAAAGGTTCGATTCCTTTACTCCCTAGATTATTAATAGAGTAATAATAATTTTATTATTTTTATAAATAAGAATCTTACATCAAAGAAAAATCTTAAGAAGCTGAGTGCTTCCTCATTCTTACTAATTATAACCTGTTTTATTGCTTATCCTACCTGCCTTGCTAGGTAGGGGTAGCTTCTTGCTTTTGCATTAAGCAAGGGTTGCTTCGCAGCAAGGGAAAATTTTAATTGCTCTGTAAAAAGCAGCTTTTGTCTTAGTTCTTTTTTTTTTTAAAAAAAAAGATTAAAAGTAAGAAATTTGTTTTTAATAGTATATATTTAATATATTGTATTAAATATATTTATTAAAAAAATAATATTACAGTTGTAAATACTATAGTATTAAATAATAGCATTTTACAGCTCTATAAATTAATTAAATTAATTATTATTTAATTAAAACAGTAAATTAAGATCAAATTATTTTTTTTTTATATAAAATGAAACTTACATTATTTTCAAATTTTAATACTATTTTTAATGATGCAGCTCAACCTTGGCAATTAGGTTTCCAAGATAGTGCTGCTCCAGGATTTACAGGACTAGTAACATTACATAATACTATTGGATTCTATTTAATAGTTATTAGTTTTGCTGTTTTCTGGGTTTTATTCTCTGTAATGTATAATTACAGCTCAACTAAAAACCCTATTGCATATAAATATTTAACACACGGTACAGTTTTAGAATTAATCTGGACTGTTTCACCAGCATTTATTTTAATTGCAATTGCTTTCCCTTCTTTCAGATTATTATATTTAATGGATGAAGTTATTTCACCTACTCTAACAATTAAAGTTGTAGGACACCAATGGTATTGGAGCTATGAATACTCAGATTTCGTAACAGATGAAGGAGATTCTATTGATTTTGATTCATATATGGTACCAGAGTCTGACTTAGAGTTAGGACAATTCAGATTATTAGATGTAGATAATAAACTAATAATCCCTGTAGATTGCCATATTAGATTAATCCTTACAGGAGCTGATGTAATCCATTCATTTGCTGTACCTTCATTAGGTTTAAAATTAGATGCTGTACCAGGTAGATTAAATCAAGTATCTTTCTTAGCTGAAAGAACAGGAACTTTCTACGGTCAATGTTCTGAAATCTGTGGAGTTTGGCATGGATTTATGCCTATCGTAGTTGAAGCAGTATCTTCTCCAGACTTCTTAGTATGGATTGATTCAGCATCTCAATAGGTTAAAATTGTTTTTAAGAACAACCCCCCTTCCTTTCCTTTTCCTTTGGTCCTTTTTTATAGAAAAAAAAGGTGAAAAGGAACAGAAAGTGAAAAATGTATTTAGTTCTTTTAGTAGTAGGGGAGGTCATTTTCATATTGTAATTTTAGAAAACCCCTGTTAATCCTTTTATTTATTTTATAGATTGTTATTTTATTAATGGTTTTCTTTATTTTTCATTTTTCATTTCCATTTTTGTTTTTATTGACATTTAATACATTAATTTTATTGATTCAATTCAAGAGTTTCTACTTTTTAAACAAAAAGGCATACAAATCAAAACAAAAAGAGCTGTTAAAAGTTAAATAAAAGGCAATTAAACAATTTATAGAGGGGATGAAAATATTGAGGAGGGGTTAAAAAGTATTTACTATTAATGGTTTAGTATTTATTAAACTATTATTAATATAGATTAAGTTTCTTTTGTTTGAAGTTACTTTTAAACTATATAATTGCTCTTTAATATTTATACTGCTTTCTATACTTTTTTTTTAATAAAAAAGTTAGGATTTAAACCATTTTTCTTGGTTTGCTTCTAAAACACTATTTTTAATTAATAAACTTTCTAAACATTCTATATTTATATTATTATTAATTACAGCATTATGAGTTAATCCTTTAATTTTAATAGTTTCTACACCTTCTGTATTTCTTAAACCATATACTTTTGGTGCTAAAAATATTCCTTTACTATTAACACTTTCAAGTTTCATTTTACCTAGTAAGGTATTTGACACTAAATAATCTGGTAATGGTTTATTATAATATGCACTATCAGTATCAGAATAATATAATTTATATCCTGGAAGATTTTTGAATTGAGACATATGAATTCGAGCATATGCTGTAATTGAACTAGCTATTGCTATATTAATATTATTATTACTTCTATTATTTTGTTCAAATTTTATTAACATTTGATCATCTAGCATTATAATATCATTAATGTTAATATTTTTTTCTGAACAAATAGACTCAAAATCATTAAAATCTTTATTATTAATAATAGAGATTTGGTCAAAGAACTCTTTCATTCCAAATCTTCCATATAAGCTATTCATTAAAATTTTTGCTATATAATTCATAGGGTCACTTTTAGGGTAACTTAATCTAATATTGTATAAGTGATCAATAATATCTCTAAATATATAATCTTTTTCAAATAAATATCCATATTTTACATTAAAATTGTATCCATATTTCTGAGCATTCTTAATTTCTTCACTAAATAACATTAGATTGAATTTACCTAGAGGAGATACTGTTCTTATTCCATCACTAGTTTTATGATGTACTTGAATAATAGGATGTTCTAAGTATTCTGGTGTTTCCACTTCACAATAAAAAAATCCAAATGGATTAGAATCATAATTAAAAATATCCCCTTCGAAATACGATGGTATTCCTACAGGCATTGGTTTATCTTTCATTACATAGGGATATAAAGAATTAACGTCATATCCATAAACTAATGAACCTTCAGGATTTTTAGGAATGTACATATCCACAGAACCTCCTGTGTAACTTTCTCTAATCTTATTTTCAGTTTCACCT
>Ga0209577_10005753_pt1 | contig 11530 bp, 7 predicted proteins | sample GraSoiAngelo_109_FD_185874 | JGI IMG/M metagenome (GOLD analysis project Ga0209577, IMG submission 185874) | Grasslands soil microbial communities from the Angelo Coastal Reserve, California, USA - 14_0903_12_20cm (SPAdes) (version 2) | ecosystem: Environmental > Terrestrial > Soil > Grasslands ... | reverse complement strand
GGCATCCACCAGCGCACGCCGCGCGGAGCTGTTGCCCGCCTCGCGGCCTATCTCTTGCCATCCCGGCGTCCAATAAACATGCCGCCGAGTTTTTCCGTATTTTTTCCGTACATGGGACGAGCTTGTTTCTAAGTACCTGGTTCTGGCGGAGTGAGTCCGCCGGGAAATTCCGTAAGTTATTGAATTCGCGCTAACGCTTTGTTTGAGGCCATCACTATCCCCAATGCGACGCCGGACGACCTAGGACTTCCGAGGAACGAAATCCTCGTCAGATCTCGGCCACTACCGCTTCCGGGGTCGGTAATGAGAGTCGAGGATGGCGGCGCGATCAACGGTCGCATTTGGTCGCGTACGGACTTGTCTGGAACCGGCCATGAGCCGACGTTCAGCAGCCACCTTCACGACCACGCGACGCCGAACGCATGGGGGACCTTGCGGGGCTTAAGCAACCATGCCAGTTTGAGGAAACAAGGGCTTGCGGGTAGCCTTGCCTGACCCGGCCCCACCTGCGGGGCGTTTCAACACCCCATTTAGGGGTTCGATTTCTTGTTAGGCGTCACATGCACGATCATCACGACAACGCCGTATTGAGATTCGCTGCGCGAATGGGTAAGTTCGGGGCAGTCGACTCGCATGCACCGGTCAGTCGCTTGGCCATGTCCCGAAACAAGCTCTTGCAACTTCACAACTATTAATAGTCACCTGTGAGAAAGCCGCAGTATTTGCCATAAGGCCGCTTGCATGCAGCCGCGGCCAGGATCGACCCCAGCGAGAAGCACCGCTCACCGACCCGAAACACGCCGCAAACCGCGCGCATTTCGCGGCACGGGCGCGAAGGAATTTCCTATCCTTCGACCTCCTGCTTGCCTTCTCCTGCAAGACCCGCTACTTCTGCCCGAGCTGCCATCAGAAGCGCGTCCTCGCCTAGCGCGCACGTGTGTATCAAATCGAGCACGCGACGCCGCGATAAACGTGTCATGGGTGACAAGGCGTCGCGTTAGCTAAAAAGTTGCTATTGCGCCGCGGCGACTTGAAGCGTATGTTGCATGCGGCAGTAAAGGCGAAGCACACCACCAGTCTTCATCGGACCGCCAGGGGAGGCGCTCCATGAGTCCGTAGATTCCGAGACCACCGCAAGGCATCGCGGTGATTCACGTCGCTCGTTCAAAGCAACAAGCAAGTAAAGAGGAGGCCTAGATGAAGACGCGGAAAGACTGGTTTTCGGGCGGGCTCAAGCTCGTGGTAGCAGCAGCGGCAGGAATGTTGCCGGTGGGTGCGCACGCGCTGTCTTTGCAGCCGCGAGCATGAGCCATTGTGACGGAGAAGCACTACTCACGGCCCCGAAATGTGCCCGAACCACTCGCTCTTCGTGGCACGAGCGCGAAGGAATTTCCTATCCTTTTAGAAGCGACGTCGCTGCGGAGGCACTATGAAATCAGTATGGCTGTCGTGTGCGAGGCTGACGTTTATGTTGTTATTAGTCTTGGGCGCATACGTACGGCTATTTTCGCCGTCGGCTTCTGCTCAAGTCGGTCGGTTGCCGATCCCTGCAACTCAGGCCTTTGAGGACCCCGGCTGCAGCGACGTCGATCTCGGGGGAATCGACGTTTTTGGCCTGGTAAACATTCCCAGTCCGCAGCGAGGGAATCCGGAGTGGAAGGCCGTCATTACAGACCCGAGCAAGCCAGCCCATCTTCAGCCGCCCAAGATTCTAGAGGGCTTTGTCCGTCCGACGCCGAACAATGAGAAGTCAAGTGATCAGGCGACAGCCGAAGTCGCCGAAGAGGATCTCCCTTGGACACATTACACGCACGATTGGACATTCAAGGTACTTCCCGATCCCGATTATCAATACCTGCTGTCATCGTGGGTGCCGTTCCCGGGCACGACGTTTCCGAATCCCGGTGTTGCCGACTACATCTTTGCAGGCATCTGCGCGGACTTCGGTGGGTCGGTCCAAAATGGCAACTGCGTCGTTCCGGCGGAAACTTGCCCTGACGGCATCGTCGGGCCGCTTTGTCAGCACATAGATATGGAAGTGGAGTGGGACAACGCGGCCCTCATGGATGTGAGGGACAAAGAAGGATTCGCCCGCGACTTCGGCGCAGTGCCAGAGTTCGTCTGGCCGGCTGTTGGGGATCGCGTCTGGCTCCAGGGGCGCTGGATTTTTGATTGTGGTCATCCGGGCACGCCCAAAATTGCGGCCAATAGCCGAGACTACGTCAAATTCTCGACCGAGATTCATCCTCCCCGTGCCTTGGTGACGTTCCGCTTGAATCACCCGGCGCTGGACTCATTTCCGCAGCCACGCGTCTCAGCTCCCAATTTCCCTGCTCCGCAGAGTTACCTCCCAGTGACCGGCGTTCCGGTCGATCCCGCCACTCTGCCGCCGGGTATACCGGCTAATGGTCCCACGCAAGTTCCAGTAACGGAGGCTGACATCTTCGTCAGCGGGAACGGCGGACCGGCCAACGACATATGCTCGATCGTGCCCGCGCCTTGCTCAAACTTCGGCGGTCATACTGGAGCGATCATTCCGCTCAATGAAACCAATTACGTGTTTGACATCTATCCCCCAGGAACGGACTACTTAGGATTCGTCATTCCCAGGGAGAATGGGACCTTCGGCGTTGGGATGCCGGCTCCTGACGCTTCGCTGCAATATCGAATTGTGGACCACTTCGACGAGCTTCCCGCTCATGCCTGCGGTGGTTTTGACAATAGTGTGTGCGTGACAGTGGACCCGATCATCTGCCTGCTCGATTCCTCCACTCCGCCACCGACACAAGCAGAAACCGGCTGCCCCGCAGTTCCCCAGAAACCCACGCGTGTGCGTGTCATTTTGCCTTTCGCTGGCACGAACGCCAATTACTTTGCCAAGAGCATCCTGGTCGGGTGGGACGCTGTGCCTTCGCCCGCGAACAAAATACGCACGTTTGAAGTGAGACTCCACCAATTTACTCGTTTGGCGAGCGCTGCCAGCCGCGATTGGCGTGTGTTTGTCAACGTCGGCGGACAGTGGCGGTACATCACGCCGACGTTCGACACCGACGCCGGAATCTTCGAAATAAACGGTGGCAACGGCCTCTGCCACCTGGTTCCCCCGATTCTCGAAACACTCTTCGGGCTCGCATGCTCTTACTATGACAATACGCCATGGACCGTCAGTATCCAGGACGGCTTGCCGATTCACATTGGCGTGGGCGGCTTCGTAGCCAGAGGTGTTGAGGATCCTGATAGTTCACTTTTCATGTGCCGCAATTACCCCCTAGGCTGCAACACTCCAGACTTCGACATATTCGACAGTCCGTTTCGGAATTTCCCCTTCGAAAACGACGACAGGATTGGCACGTACGAATTTGACCTGGTGGGACCAGACTATTCAGCGCCCCCTCCGTTTACGACAGAGGAGTTCGGCTGCCAAATCCATACCGGACTCACGAGCTGCAATTTGCAATACAAAGTCGAGTTCACAGTGCAGGAGGTCACTCCCACTGCGCAGGCTCCCACCAGCGGCCTGAGCGTCGGCGATCCTCATTTCAATCAGTTCGTCTCCTCAGCGACGCCTCTGCTCCTTTCGTCGCCGGCTGCGGATGCGCAAGGTTTCCAGTATCGATTCCGCCGTCTCGGAATCGCGCCTCCTCCTAACGGTTTTCCGCTGCCGACTTACCCGTCAACTCTCCCGTTTCCTTTGCACTGGACACACGCCGATCTCCCAACAGGATCGCATTCCGTAGCGGTTCAACTCACGGGCGCCGATGACTTGTATCTCATGCAGTGGTCTGGTGAAAGCTTTGGAAATTTGCTCGAGGCCCGCCACGCCGAGCAGATGACCCTCGACAACACGCCGCCGGTCATCACCGTCGTCCAGCCTCAGCCCACAGCTTATCCCCACAGCGCCGTGCTCACCTTGAGCTACTCCGCGGACGACGGGGCGGGTTCGGGCGTGCAGGCGGTAACGCCATTACTGGACGGAATGGGCTCGCTCGCCGGGCATGGACTGCAGAGCGGTCAGCAGATCAACCTACTCACGGAGCTGGCGCTCGGCGCTCATCCTTTCAAGGTTACCGCGTTGGATAATGTCAACAACGCGCGTACGTCGACCGTCACGTTTACGATCATCGTCACTTCTGACAGCATCAAGGACGACGTCCGGCAATTTCTACAGAGCGGCGCGATCCACAACCATGACATCGCCAATTCGCTGCTTGCCAAGTTGGACGCGGCGGCCGCCAGGCGGAGCAGCGGCAACTGCTCCGCCGCTGCCAACATCTACCAGGCCTTCATGAAGGAGTTGCAGGCACAGAGCGACAAACACGTGGATGCCGCCGCCGCACAAATCATGATTGCCGACGCCCAGTATTTGATTGGTCATTGCCCTTGAACGCCGGGCGCGGCGTCGACCTGACCACGGATTATCAGCCTCGTAAGCGAGCGAGTTGGGATCGCAAAAGACAACGAGCACCTGATCTGCGATAAGGCATATCATCTCTGGCGCATAGCGAGGTGGTGTTAGGCTGACGGTGCGACGAGTGTGAGTGAGAGCCGCCGGCTGCTGACCACCGACCCCCGTGACGTGGACGCGACGATGCAGGCGGTGCGTCTGCAGCTCTACCGCGAGAACATCGGCGGCGCGCTCGACCTCGTGGAGGCCGCGCACGCCGCGCATCCGGACTCCCGCTACGCGCCGAGCAGGTGGCCCGCATCCGTTCGTGGCTGGTTATTAGTCCAAATTTAGCTATATTGTTCGCGCGCGGCGCGCGGAGTAGCCTGCAATCGTTCTGGGAGGGGAACAAGAATGGCGCGCGCGCAAGCGCTCCGTTTCAGTCTTCTTTCCTTCACTCACGGCCCCGAAACGTGCCCGAACCACTCGCTCTTCGTGGCACGGCACGAAGGAATTTCCTATCCTCCGCTCATCCTCGATCTCGACGCCTTCGAGCGCAATCTCGACCGCATGGATGCTTCGCTTTATTTGCCATAAGGCCGCTTGTGTGCCGGGCTTGCAGCCGCGGCCAGCACCGATCATAGCGAGAAGCACCGCTCACCGACCCAAAACACGCCGCAACCGCGCGCATTTCGCGGCACGGGCGCGAAGGAATTTCCTATCCTTTATTTGCCATAAGGCCGCTTGCATGAAGGCCTCGCAGCCGCGGCCAGGATCGATCCCAGCGAGAAAATTTGCCAAAAGGGCGCAGTATTTGCCATAAGGCCGCTTGCATGCAGGCCTCGCAGCCGCGGCCAGCACCGATCATAGCGAGAAGCACCGCTCCCCGACCCGAAACACGCCGCAAACCGCGCGCATTTCGCGGCACGGGCGCGAAGGAATTTCCTATCCTTTATTTGCCATAAGGCCGCTTGCATGAAGGCCTCGCAGCCGCGGCCAGGATCGATCATAGCGAGAAGCACCGCTCCCCGACCCGAAACACGCCGTAAACCGCGCGCATTTCGCGGCACGGACGCGAAGGAATTTCCTATCCTTTGATGTCCGCGTCCCGTGCGCAGGCTCCTGTCAGCAATGTCCGCTTCGGGTCGGTTCGCGACCGTTGGCCGGCGACGCAGACTTTGGCTCCCTTCCACGGAAAAGGAGCCAGTCATGGATCAGCCCAATGTCGTGACGAAACCGCGAGAGCCCTGGAACAAGGGAAAGCTCGTCGGCCAGAAGGCCCCCTTCAAACTCAAGGAGATCTGGGCTATCCGCATACGGCTGCAACTGGCCAATTGTGCCCCGGACCTTGCCCTATTCGACTTGGCCATCGACAGCAAGCTACGGGCCTGTGATTTGGTGAGACTTCGGGTGCGCGACGTGTCGCATGGTGATCGCGTCGCTGCTCGAACGATTCCCGGTTTCGCACTGGCCTTGTTCGAGGCTTCGGTGGCGGCCGTACCCCCGCCTTCTTTGCTGCGTTCAAACCCGCCTGTATCCATTCCCATTCCATTTTTTCAACTTCAGCCCCTCCTGGAAACGGCATGACTCCGCAAGGCGTTGCTCCCCAAAATACCTTTTCGGCCCAGTATGGATCAGGGACGACAATGTATTCCTTCAGCTCCCATTTCTGACCAGTCTCTTTGACAATCCGGCCCGTGAGTTCGGTGTAAACCCCGTTGTGCTCGGCCAATCGTTGTTCAGGCTTTTTGATGGTTACTCCGATCTTGTAAAGGTACGGATCGGACGGGTGCACCAATACATATAGGTAACCTGACTTCATCGTTCCCAATTTACCCGCATGATCGCGTGACTGTCGGCCTTGGGTCGGAAGTGACTATCGACGGGCGGTCGCTAACCGGGTCGAAGCGGTCATTAGTAAAGGTATGGTCGTGACCTTCGCCGGACTATACGCCGCCGGATAAGGCCCGGCTCAGTCCTCCGCGGCCGCTACACCTGCGCTCCCGTGCATGTCAAAGAAGAGCGTCATGAATCCCGGCACGGTTTCCTTGCGACTCCAGTCACGCTGTAGCTCGCAGAAGAGCTGGGTGACGCTAATCATTTTCGCGCCCGCTTGCTCTACGCGGCGAAGCGCCATCTCGTGAGCCGTGATCGACGTGCCCCCGACCGCATCCGCGACGACGTAAACCTCGTACCCCGCCCTGAGAGCATCGAGGGCCGGGAACGCAAGGCAAGCCTCCGTCCATAGCGCCGTCATGACAAGCTTTTTGCGACCGGTGGCCTCCACCGCCTTGCGGAACTCCACGTCTTCCCACGCGTTGATCGACGTGCGGTCATAGGTCGATACGTGCTCGAGCACGGTACGGACTGCCTTGATCGGTGGCTTGTTGACTCCGCTCTTCACGTTCACGGTGGAATGCACGATGGGCAACCCATAGAGCACGGCCGCCTTCGAGGCGCGCACGATGTTGCTTACCAAGTGCTGGCGCTCCATCGAGGCGATCGAGTTTACTTGCACTGGCTGATAGTCGATGATGAGGAATGTGCAGTTCTTCGGCGTCAGTAGGTGATCCTTGTTGGGATCGCGAATCGGTTCACTCGCCATTTGGGCCTCCAGAAATAGTCATTTGATCCACCTTATCGATGTCCGCTCTGGGTCGCTTACCGCCAGGTCGCGAACCGGCCAGAAGCAGATGTTGCGATTATCTTGAAAACCCCGGTGTCGTAACCACCAGAAATCGGCGGCCGACCACAAGGAGCCTATAGGAGGTCTGCTGCTCAGGTGGATGCAGTCGGCGCTCTGGTAACGATCTCCTTCAGCACGCCCCGTACTTTCTCTACGTTGAGATCGTCAGCTGCAAAGTTCCGAACGTGTTTGGCTAATTGCTTGGGTTGATCACTGCTAAGCCACTCAAGTACCGAATTCTTCCCGTTCTGACCAAACAGAAACGATTCGAATGACGCAATTTTCTTTCTCATTTCTGGGTCCACTTTGGAGGAAGACCTGCGATTCCCCAAGCTGAGCTTTGTACTCCCAAGAACATCATCAGCTGCGGCAAGACGCGCGCGCACGAGTTGCAATTGCCTACTGCATTGAGGCTTGGAAAACTGATGCGGGTCGGTCGGTTCTCCGGAGTCATCGAAGTCAACAAAGAAGCCGTTCTCTCGCCACGCCTGGAGCTGGCCAAGATCGCTGAATTCTTCGAGCATGTCAGCAATGGTGTTCACGGCGCCCGGAACATCTTCGGCGGCGTTTTGCAGACGGCCATAAATGACCTGCAGCGGTGACGGTCTAACGCCCCCCTTCAGCCACCGGTTTCGTTTTGCAAGCATGCTTTCGTGCGGTGCGAGATCGAACAAGACAAATAATAAGAGGCGCCAACGTCGGCTTGGTCGAAAACACCTCCTCACGGCGAGAGCTCCTCCAAGATCCTGCCGCGCGTCTCCATCGCGAAGAGCGCGGTGATGATGCCGCCGACGAGCGCGGCGATGGCGAACATCATGAACACGCCGCCGAGGCCGCCTGCCGGGAGGATCTTGCCGACCACGAACGGCCCGATGATGGAGGCGAGGCGCACCCATGCCGTCCCCATCCCTGTGCCGAGGGCGCGCACCCGCGTGGGGTAGATCTCGGAACTGTAGAGGTACAGGCCTAGCGAGATGGTGGTGACGAAGAACCACGACGCGCTCGAGAGCAGCATCACGCCATATGCGGTGCCGGCTCCGCCGAAGGCGAGAACGAAAAGCGGCACCGAGCCGGCGAGGAACGCGACCATGAACCACGCCTTGCGCCCGGTGCGGTCGATGAAGTACGCGCAGGCGAGCGCGGCGATGACGCCGACCACCGGCGTTACCATCGTGTATTGCAGCGCCTCCTGCACCGGCAGCTTGAACACCGTGCGATACACGGTCGGCAGCCAGCCGGCGATCCCGTAGGTGACGAGATAGGCGCAGAACCACATCACCCATACGGCGAAGGTGCGCCTCGCGTACGTCGCGGAGAAAATCTCCCGCCATTTCGCGCGCTCGCGGCTGATGGGAGGAATATCGGTGGGAAGCGCCGGCAGCGCCTGGCCGCTCGTCCGGGATACCTCCTCCTCGATCTGCTGCATCGTGCGATCGGCCTCCTCCAACCGGCCGCGCGAGGCGAGCCAGCGCGGGGATTCCGGCAGCATGCGCCGCAGGATGAGCGCGATCACCGCGGGCACCGCGCCGATGTAAAACATCCACTGCCAGCCCAGGTGCGGCACCACCCAGGTTGCTGCGACTGCCACCGCCGCCAGGCCGACGGCGAAGATCACCTGGTAGAGGAGGAAGAAACGCCCGCGGCGGCCCGCCTTCGCAATCTCGCCGATATACGCCGCGGCGATCGGCACCTCGCCGCCAAGCCCGAGCCCCTGGATGAAGCGGAAGACGAGCATCGACTCGTAGCTCCACGAGAAGGCGCACACGACGCTGAAGACGGAGAAGATGCCGATGGTCCAGATCGCGCCGCCGATCCGGCCGATGCGCTCGGCGAGCCAGCCGAAGAAGATTGCACCGACCAGCTGCCCGGCGAAGCCCGCGGAGATGAGGAGGCCGATCTGGGCCGGGGCGAGCTTCCACATGCCGATGAGGACCGGCAGCACGTACGCGATCGCGAGCGCGTCGAAGGCGTCAAAAAATAGCGCGATGCCCATGATGATTCGTAGCTTCAGGTGCCATGGCGAGAGCGGCAGGCGCTCGACGCGCGCCGCGATCTGTTCCGGTGTGACGGCGTTGGTCATTTTGCTCTCCTCCTCTGGCGAGTCGCAACGTGATCCACTTCGAGCGTTTTCGGGTCGATGACCACGCCGTAGGCGTCGGCAGCGGCCGCATGCGATACATAGCCCTGCCGGACATCGCTGGCGACGCGCTCGGGATCGCGCTCGCTCGGCGCACCGAAGCCGCCCCCGCCGCCCGCGCGGAGCGTGATCGAATCCCCCGCATTGAGGCGCTTCATGAGCACCTTGGCGTTCGGCAGGTCGGTGATGTCCTTGCCGCCGATGCGCAGGGTCACCTGATTCCCCGCGCCGGAGCCGCCGCCCGCGAGGCCCCATGGCCGGCAGTGCACCCGTTCGACCTGCACGTTGATGTTGATGGGAGAGCGCGCCTGCACCACCTGCTCGGTGCCGAGGCCGCCCCGATGACGCCCTGCGCCGCCCGAGTCCTGCCGCAGCGCATGCCGCTCGAAGAGCAGCGGATATTTGGCCTCCATCTGCTCGACCGGATGGTTGTGCGTGTCGCCGTCGTTCATGCAGACGGTGGCGCTCACGCCGTCCCCGGAGAGCTTGGCGCCGAAGCCGCCGCCGAGGGGGCCGATGCCGGCGAGGAAGAACCGCCCGTCCTTCGGCGAGATGCCGTTGATGAGCGCCACGCAAAGATCGGCGTGATGCGCGGCGATCACCCGGTCGGGGATCGGTCCGGCCATGGCCTTCAACAGCGTATCAACTACCGTCATTGGGAAAGTCATCCACCAGCGCATCGCCGCGGGCTTCACCGCGCTGATCACGGTGCCTGGCGAGAGCACGACCTTGAGCGGCCGGAAGCTGCCTTCGTTGATCGGGTAGTCGGTCGGCGAGGTCAGGCACTTGTACGCGACCTGGGCGCAGGAGTAGCCCGTCGTCGCGCCGGAGTTGTAGAAGCCGCGCACCTGCTTGCTCACCTCGGACAGGTCGATGGTCATCCCATCGCCCTTCTTCACCACGCGCACCTTGATGGGGACCGGCTTGCCGATCTCGACGCCGTCGTCATCCATGAACGATTCCGCCTCGTACACGCCGTCGGGAATCGTGCGCGTGCGCGCCTGCGCCGCCGCTTCCGACTGGTCCATGATGTTCCGGATCGCGTCGAGAACCTGCGGGCGGCCGTAGCGCTCGAGCAGCTCGATGAAGCGCCGCTTGCCAGTCTTCACCGCGGTGATCTGCGCGCGCAGGTCGCCCATCGCGCGCTCCGGGATGCGCACGTTCATGCGGATGATGTCGATGAGATCCTGGTTAACCTCGCCCCGGCGCGCGTACTTGAGGATCGGGATCTGAAGTCCTTCGGCGAAGATGTCGGTCGTCACGCCGCCGAGCACGCCGCCCACATCGGTCCAGTGCGCCATGCAGCAGGCGAAGCCCGAGAGTTCGCCGCGGTGGAAGATCGGCAGGGTGAAGGTGAAGTGGTAGAGATGGCTGCCGGTGATGTAGGCATCGTTCGTGACCAGGATGTCGCCCGGCTCGAGGCCTTTCTTGCCGAAATGCCGAAGCTTCGCCTTCACCGTCTCCGCCATGCCGCGGATGAAACTCGGCAGGCCCAGGCCGATCGAGATCGTCTCGCCCTCCGGCGTGTAGAGGCCGACGGTGAAATCGAGCGCCTCGTAGATGATCATGTTGTACGCGGTCCGCATGAGGTTGGTCTTCATCTCCTGCGTCACCGCGATCACGCCGTTGCGCACGATCTCGGTGAGCACCGCGTCCGCCTTGCTGCGCCGCTTCATGGCCGCCTCCGCGCCACTTCGATAATCAGGCTGCCGAAGTCGTCCACCCGCATACGATCGCCGGGAAGCACGACCGTCGTGGACGCATGCTCCTCGATAAGCGCGGGCCCGGCAATGGTGTTTCCCGCCCGTAGCGCTTCGCGCGCGAAGGTCGGCGCCTGGACCGTCTTTCCGGCCTCGGCAAAGTAGGCCCGCCGGGTGCCGCGCTTCGCGGAGGCGGCGGGCTGCCGGCCGCCGCGCTCGATCCGCTCGAGCGGTGGCTTCTTCAGCACACCGCTCACCGTGGCGCGCAGGCTCACGATTTCCGCGGCCTCCTCGGGCGCGTGCGTGCCGTAGCGGCGCAAGTGCTCGTCGTCGAACTGTCGCTTGAGCGCCCCGGCGTTGCGGCGCCGGAAGACGTCGGCAGGCAGCTGCACGGTCACTGGATGCTCCTGCCCGACGTATCGCATGTCGGCGGCTCGCGCAACCTCGATACGCTGCACCCGGATGCCGCTCGCCGCGAGCGCTTTCCTGCCCTCGGCGATAAGGTCCGCATAAACCGCCTCGATCGCGTCGAACGATACGTCGGCAAGCCGCGTGAACCAGGTTCGCACGAGGTCGTAGCGCAAGTCCGAGAACAACATGCCGAAAGCGCAGAAATGTCCGGG
>Ga0209577_10005752_pt1 | contig 11530 bp, 13 predicted proteins | sample GraSoiAngelo_109_FD_185874 | JGI IMG/M metagenome (GOLD analysis project Ga0209577, IMG submission 185874) | Grasslands soil microbial communities from the Angelo Coastal Reserve, California, USA - 14_0903_12_20cm (SPAdes) (version 2) | ecosystem: Environmental > Terrestrial > Soil > Grasslands... | reverse complement strand
CGCCGTCGGGGCGTAGCTCAGCCAGGTTAGAGCGCACGGTTCGGGACCGTGAGGCCGAAGGTTCAAATCCTTTCGCCCCGACATCCATCGCAGATCGGACGTCGCCGCCCGACATCTCACCCCAGCGCGATCAGGGCGACGCCGGCGAGGATCGCTGCCGCGCCCGCCAGCTTCAGTCTTGCGCCCTGGCGCTCGCGCAGCCTGAAGACGCCCCAGCCGGCCACCAGTACCACCGCAGACTCGCGCAGCGGGGCCACGATGCTGAGCGGCGCCAGTCGGTAGGCGAGCAGCACCAGCAGGTAGGCCAGCGTGATCAGCAGCCCTACCGATGCCGCACGCGCCCAGTCCGAGGTCATCAGCAGCGCCCGGCCTCCCACCCGCGCCAGCGCGATCGGCAGCAGCCCGGCCGCCGTCACCACCCACAGTACCCACAGGTAAAGCCAGGCCGGGCCCAGGCGAACGCCCACCCGGTCCACGGCGCTGTAGGCGGCTATGGTCATCCCCGTCAGCAGCGCCGGGACCAGGGCGCGCCCGGCCTGCGCCGGACGGCGCACCGCCCAGATGCCCAGCAGCAGGCAGGCGATCCCTCCCAGCTGCAGGCCGCCGACCCGCTCGCCCAGCAGCAGCAGCCCGATCAGGGTGGCCAGCACGGGCGCCGTCCCCCGCGCGATGGGGTAGACGACCGACAGCTCGCCCCGGGCGTAGGCCCAGGAAAGGAAGACGAAATAAGCCACCTCAAGGGCGCCCGACAGCAGGGCCAGGCCTAAGCCCCGGGGCGGCAGTCCGGGCCGTCCGAGCGCCGCCCAGGCGATCGCCACCACCGGCGTCAACAGGACGGCTGACGAGGAGACCGCCCGCGCCGTGAAGACGAACGTGTTCTCAGACCCCTTGAGGATGGCGTTCCAGGCGGCGTGGAGGACGGCCGCCGTCAGGGCCAGGCCGATCACCGCCAGGAGCACGCCGCGAGTCTACCTGCGACCTCCCGCGGCCGCGGCCGTCCGCGAGCCCAAGACGATATCATTGATCTCAAGTCATGGCCGTTCGGGCTATCTGGAGCGGCACCCTCGCCTTCGGGATGGTCAGCATCCCGGTCCGCCTTTACGCGGCCACCGAATCGCACGACGTGCGCTTCCACCTGCTCCACAAGGGATGCGGGGAGCGGCTGAAGAACCTGCGCTGGTGCCCGGTCCACGAGGAGGCGATAGCCTGGGAGGACACCGAGCGGGGCTTCGAGTACACCAAGGGCAAGTACGTCCCGGTCACCGAGGAGGAGCTCGATCGCCTGCCGGTGAAGACGGTCCACAGCGTGGAGATCTCCGACTTCGTCAAGCTGGAGGAGGTCGATCCCATCTACTTCGACCGGGCCTACTACCTGGCGCCGGACGAGACCGGCGCCAAGGCGTTTCTTCTGCTGCGCAAGGCGCTCGAGGAGACCGGGCGGGCGGCCGTGGCCAAGGTCGCGATCCGGGACAAGGAGAACCTCTGCCTGGTCCGTCCCTACGAGGACGTCCTGACCATGGAGACGATGTTCTACGCCAACGAGATCCGGTCGGCCAGGGAGCTCGAGCACGCCGCGGGCAGGGAGCAGACGGTGTCCTCCAAGGAGCTCCAGATGGCGGTCTCGCTGATCGAGAACCTGAGCGACCGGTTCGAGATCGAGAAATACGAGGACGACTACCAGCGTGCGCTCAAGAAGCTGCTCGACGCCAAGCTCAAGGGAAAGGCGCTGCCCCAGGCGCCCGCGGCCAGGGGACCGGAGGTGGTCGACCTCATGGAGGCGCTGCGCGCGTCGATCGAGGCCACCCGGCGCAAGGGCGGGCGCACCGCCGCCCGGACCTCGAAGCCACGGGCGCGCCCCGCTCCGCAGCGCCGCCGCCGCACCGCCTAGAGCCGGTTAACGTCCCGGGCGCCGTCCGGGCCGGTGGACGCAGAGGCCTCCTGATCCATCCGTTTGAGCGCGCTCACGATGGCGGCCGGGGTCAGGATCCCGATCACGCCCTGGCGGTCGCGCACGGCCACCGACTCGGCATCGCGCAGCAGCATCTCGGCCAGCGCGTCGTGCAGGGTCGCCTGCGCCGACACCTGCGCTGTGGGCGGCTCGGCCGCGCCGGCCCGCGGCGGCTGGAGCAGGGCGCGATCGATGGGGCTGACCGAGAGCCGCTTCAGCCCGCGGTCGGGGCCAAGCAGGTCCTGGACCAGGCCCGAGCGCGGCCGGGCCAGGATCTTCGCCGGCGTGTCGACCTGCTCCAGGACCCCGCCGTCCCGCAGGATGGCGATCCGATCGCCCAGCTTGATCGCTTCGTCGATGTCATGGGTGACGAAGACGATCGTCTTGCGCACCGTACGCTGGATGCGCAGGAACTCGTTCTGCAGACGCTCGCGGGTGATCCGGTCGATGGCTCCGAAGGGCTCGTCCATCAGCAGCACCGGCGGATCGGCGCCCAGCGCTCGGGCCACCCCCACTCGCTGCCGCTGGCCGCCCGACAGCTGGTTGGGATAGCGGCCGCGGTAGCGGCGCGGATCGAGTCCGACCAGCTCCAGCAGCTCGTCGACGCGCGCCCCTATCCGCCTGCGGTCCCATTCCAGCAGGCGCGGAACGGTGGCCACGTTGTCGGCGATGGTCAGGTGCGGAAACAGGCCCACGTTCTGGATCACGTAGCCCATCTTCAGGCGCAGCTCGACCGGATCGATGTGGGTGACGTCGCGGTCGTCGAGCAGGATCCGGCCGCCGCTGGGCTCGATCAAGCGATTGATCATCTTCAGGGTGGTCGTCTTCCCCGACCCCGAGGGCCCGACCAGGACGCAGAGCTCGCCGGTGGGAAACTCCAGGGTGAGGTCGTCGACGGCCAGCTGGCCGCCGGCCCAGCGTTTGGTCAGCCGCTCCAATCGGATCATGCCGTCCTTCCAACTCTACGCAAGCAGCCTCCTGCCCGCGTTGCTAGCATCGAGGGCATCATCGGCATCATGGCCGCGGGCATGCTCGCGGATGCGACCGACCCCTGGATCCGCTGGGACTGGGTGGGCCGCCACATACCCGTCATCACCGCCGCCCTGCTCCAGCACGTGGAGCTGACGGCGATCGCGGTGGGCGCCGGCCTCCTGATCTCGGTCCCCTTCGCGCTGTGGGCCTGGCGCGTCCCGCTGGTGCGCGATCCGGTCTTCGCGGTCAGCGGGATCCTGTACACCATTCCCTCGCTGGCGCTGTTCGCGATGCTCGTGCCCTTCACCGGGCTGAGCACGCTGACTTCCGAGATCGGGCTGGTCAGCTACACGCTGCTGATCCTGATCCGCAACATCGTCGTCGGCCTGGAGGGAGTGCCGGCCGAGGTCCGGGAAGCGGCCAACGGTATGGGCTACCGGCCGCTGGCGCGGATGATCCGGATCGACTTCCCCCTGGCCCTGCCGGCGGTCATTGCGGGCATCCGGATCGCGACCGTCACCACCATCGGGCTGGTGACCGTGACCGCGGTCATCGGCCAGGGAGGGCTGGGCCAGCTGATCCTGGAGGGGCTGATCAATGACTTCAAGAGCCCGCTGCTGGTGGGTGCGGTCCTCTCCGTGCTCCTGGCCGTGATCGCCGACATCAGCCTGAGCGGGCTGCAGCGGCTGGCCACGCCCTGGAGCCAGGCGGAGGCTCGCGCATGACTTTCCTCCACCAGGTCTTGCAATGGTTCGCCGACCCGTCGCACTGGCAGGGGACGGGCGGGATCCCGCACCGGCTCGCCGAGCACCTCCTGATGTCGGGCGCCTCGGTCGGGACCGCGGCGCTGATCGCCCTGCCGCTTGGGATCGCGCTCGGCCACCGCCGCCGGGGCGGCTTCTACGCCATCAACGTCTCCAACGTGGGACGCGCCATCCCCTCCTTCGCTCTGCTGGTCATCGCCCTCCAGGTCTTCGGGATCGGAGCCCGGCCGGCCTTCGTGGCCCTGGTCGCGCTCGCCATCCCGCCCATCGTGACCAACAGCTACGCCGGCCTGATGGGAGTCGAGGCTGACATCCGGGAGGCAGCCCGCGGCATGGGGATGCGAGAGCGGGCGGTCCTCTTTCGGGTCGAGATCCCGATTGCGATGCCCCTGATCATGGCCGGCCTGCGCACCTCGGCGGTCCAGGTGGTGGCGACCGCAACCCTGGCCGCGCTGGTGGCCTGGGGCGGGCTCGGCCGCTACATCGTGGACGGCCTGGCCCAGCGCGATTTCGTACAGGTTTTTTGCGGCGCGGTGCTGGTTGCTTTACTCTCGATCCTCGTGGAGCTGGGGCTGGGCGGGATCCAGGCGCTCGCCATCCCCCGCGGCCTTCGTCTCACCTCGGCGCCCGAACGACCCGTCGGATACCCGGACTCCGGCCTGGCGGCCTGACTCATCGACAGAAAAGGAGGAAACGATCGCATGCGTGCAAATCGCGGAACCGTCATCGGAGGGCTCTTCGTCGGCCTCGCGTTCCTCACCGCGGGATGTGGCTCGTCCCCGGGCGCCTCGCCCAGCAGCTCGCCCAAGGGCAGCATCACCGTCGCCTCGTTCAACTTCCCGGAGAGCGCGATCCTCGCCCAGATCTACGGCCAGGCGCTCAAGGCCAAAGGCTATACCGTCGCCTTCAAGCTGAACCTCGGCAGCCGCGAGGTGGTGGAACCCGCGCTGGAGCGGGGTGACATCGACCTCTATCCCGGCTACGCGGCCACCGAGCTGGAGTTCCAGAACAAGGGCAAGGGTGAGGCCACGCCTGACGCCCAGGCGACCGTGGCCAAGCTGAACACCTACCTGAACGCCAAGAGCCTCGAGGCCCTGACCGCCTCCGGCGCCATCGACGAGAACGCCTTCGCCGTGCTCAAGAGCGGCAAGTACGGGAGCAAGACCAAGCTCTCCGACCTCACCTCCGTGGCGGCCCAGATGGTCCTCGGCGGGCCACCGGAATGTCCCACCCGGCCCTTCTGCGCAGCCGGCCTGACCAAGGTCTACGGCCTCCACTTCAAGGACTTCAAGGCACTGGACGCCGGCGGCCCGCTCACCAAGGCCGCTCTCGACCAGGGATCCATCGACATCGGCCTGATCTTCTCCAGTGACAGCGCCTATTCGACCGGCAAGTACGTCCAGCTGCAGGACGACATGCACCTGCAGAACGCGGACAACGTCGTGCCCGTCATCCGCAAGGACAAGGCCAACGACGAGGTCGTGAGTCTCCTCAACTCGATCGATTCCAAGCTCACGACCGACACCCTGGTCAGCCTCAACAAGAAGGCGGACGTCGACAAGCAGGACCCGGACCAGATCGCGTCCGACTGGCTGAAGTCGAACGGCTTCACCAGCTGACCGGCTTCCGGAGCTGACTGGCGGGCGGCCGCGCCGCCCGCCCTCCCTCGGCGCTAGGCGCTGGGCTTGACCACCATCAGGAAGACGATGGCCAGCACGAAGGGGATGGTCGCGATCCCGGTGATCCGCGCCCGGCCGGCCCATTTCGCGTAGCTGCTGGAGGTCGGGCCCTCCGCCTCCAGGGCGGCGATCTGCCGGCGCAGCGCCGGGCTGTACCCCGCCAGCGCGATCACCACGAGCACGATGTAGAGGACGATGGCGCTTGCCATCCAGCGCGGGAAGCTGCTCCAGCCTATGAACCGCAGGGCCAGCCCGGTGACCAGCAGCAGGCCATAGCAGGGATTGGCGATGTTGTCGTCCAGGAACTTGATCCCGCGCAGGGCGAAGCCGAGGTGCTCCTGCGCCGTCGCGCTGCGCGCATTCCAGGCGGCGTAGGTGATGTTGGTGCCGACGGCGGTGATCGCCAGGAGCACGTGCACGTACTTGAGGAGCAGGTAGCCCATGGCGGTTTAGTTTATGGCTCCGGCGTCTGCCGGGACCGTCGCTCCCGGATGGTGCGCTCGTAGCCGCGATCCGAAGGGTGGTAGTAGGTCCGGTCCTTGATCGCGTCCGGCAGGTGCTGCTGATCGACCTGGGCCCCCTCGTAGTCGTGCGCGTACCTGTACCCCTTGCCGTAGCCGATCTTGCGCATGAGCGGAGTGGGCGCGTTGCGCAGGTGGAGCGGCACCGGGTCGGCGCGGGTGCGCTCCACGTCCTCCCGCACCGCGGAGTAAGCGCTGTAGAGCGCGTTGCTCTTGGGCGCCGTGGCCAGGTAGACGACGGCCTGCGCCAGCGCCAGGTTGGCCTCCGGCATGCCGACGAAGTGAGCGGCCTGCTGGGCCGCGACCGCCTGGGTCAGCGCCGCCGGATCGGCCATCCCCACGTCCTCGGAGGCGAAGCGGATCAGGCGCCGGGCCACGTAGAGCGGGTCCTCGCCGGCCTCGAGCATCCGCCCCAGCCAGTAGAGGGACGCGTCCGGGTCGCTGTCACGGAGGCTCTTGTGGAGGGCCGAGATGATGTTGTAGTGCTCCTCGCCGGCCCGGTCGTAGAGCAGGTTGCGCCGCTGCATCGCCTCCTCGACCAGGGCCGCGGTCACGCGCCGGCGCCCCTGCCTCGGCCGGGCCAGGGCCGCCGCCGCCTCCAGCCCGTTGAGCGCGACCCGGGCGTCGCCGTTGGCCACTCGCACGAGCGCCGCCCTGGCCTCGGGCTCCAGGTCGACAGGCCTTCCACCGTATCCGCGCTCGCTGTCCTGCATGGCTCGATCGACGATCGTGCCCACCTGGGCGTCGTCGAGCGCCCCCAGCACGAAGACCCGGGTCCGGCTCAGGAGCGCCGCGTTGACCTCGAAGGAGGGGTTCTCGGTGGTGGCTCCGATCATGGTGATCACGCCCTCTTCCACGAAGGGCAGGACCGCGTCCTGCTGTCCCTTGTTGAAGCGATGGATCTCGTCGATGAAGAGGATGGTGCGCGCCCCGCCCTGCGACCGCAGCCGCCGGGCCTCCTCGATGTGCCGGCGGAGGTCGGCGACCCCCGCGCTCACCGCGCTCAGCGGGACGAAATGGGACGCGGTCGCCCCCGCAACCAGACGGGCCAGCGTGGTCTTCCCGCTCCCGGGCGGGCCCCACAGGATCATCGAGCCGACCCGGTCCTCTTCGATCGCCCGGCGCAGCTCGTGGTCCGGGCCGACCAGGTGGTCCTGGCCGACGAACTCTTCCAATGAGCGCGGCCGCATCCGCGCCGCCAGGGGCTGGTCCGAAGCGACCGGCGGAGGCGGCTTCTGGGGGAACAGCGATTCCTGCGCCATGCCAGACACGATACGCGCCTAGAATCCGGCCCATGCGCGTGGGACTTCAGCTCCCTTCCTTCACCTGGCCCGGCGGGCCGGCTGCGATCGCCGACCGTCTCCGATCGATCGCCCGCACCGCGGAGGACGCGGGCTTCAGCAGCCTCTGGGTGATGGACCATTTCTTCCAGCTGCCGCCGGAGACCGGCTGGGACGGTCCCGACCGGCCGATGCTCGAGGCCTACACCACCCTCGGCTTCCTGGCCGCGAGCACGCAGAGAGTCAAGCTGGGCGCCCTGGTCACCGGCGTCGTCTACCGCCACCCCGGGCTCCTGGTCAAGACCGCGACCACGCTCGACGTGCTGGCCGGCGGCCGGGCCTACCTGGGCATCGGCGCCGGCTGGTACGAGCGGGAGGCGGTGGGCCTGGGAGTCCCCTGGCCGGCCCGGGGCGAGCGTTTCGACCGCCTGGAGGAGACCCTGCGCATCGCCCAGCTCATGTGGTCCGGCCGGGTCGAGCCCTTCGAAGGGCGCCACTACCGCCTGGCTGAGCCGCTCAGCAACCCGGCACCGCTCGCCCGGCCCCACCCCCCGATCATGATCGGCGGCAACGGCGAGCGCCGCACCCTGCGGCTCGTCGCCCGCTACGCGGACGCCTGCAACCTGCTGGTTCCCGATCCCGGCGAGAGCCGGCGCAAGCTGGCGGTGCTGCGCGAGCACTGCCAGGCCATCGGGCGGAATTACGACCTGATCGAGAAGACCTCGCTGATCGAGGCCGACCTCCGCGACGGCGCCGCCGGCCTGCGCCGGGTGATCGACCGGCTGCGCGGCCAGAGTGAGGAGGGGATCGAGCACGTCATCGTCAACCTGCCCAACGCCGAGGAGCTGGGCCCGCTCGAGGCCTTCGGCCGGGAGGTCATCCCCGCGCTCAGCGCTTGACCGGCCCGCCGGCGGTCCCCGACTGGATCGCCTCGTGCACCCGCTGGCTGACCGCGCTGCGGACCGTCAGCGGGTCGTGCTCCCGGTACTCGAGCCAGTAGCGGACCTCGAGGGCGACGCTGCCGTCGGGGGTGGGCACCAGGGCGGTCACCGGCGGCGGGTCGCTCAGGACCTCCTTCAGAGCCCGGACCCGGTCGCGCACCCGGTCGGCCAGGCCGTCGAGCGCGGTCGCGTCCGGCACCCTGGTGCTGACCGTGAACTGCCGGGCCGGGAAGCGGGTGCGGTTGACGATCGTGCTCGTGTACACGAGCGAGTTGGGGATCAGGACCTCCTCACCGTCCTCGGTCCTGAGTGTCGTGGTGCGCATCTCGACGTTCTCGACCACGCCGGTGCGGTTGTCGGCCGTGATCTCGTCGCCGATGCGGAAAGGGCGCTCCAGCAGGAGGAAGATTCCGGCGATGAAGTTCTTGAGGATGTCCTGGAAGGCAAGGCCGAAGGCGAGGGCGAAGACCCCGAAGCCGCCGAAGACCAGGGCCGGGTTGCCGAACCACACGGTGAAGGCGAAGATGATGCCGATCAGGATCACGGCCACTGTGATCAGGCGTGTGGCCAGGACACTGACCTGGAGGTCGACACGAGTGCGTCGAAATTGACGCCGGGCGAGCCCCCGCATCACGCGGGCGACGAGCAGGCTGGCCGCCAGGATGAGCAGACCGTAGACGATCATCGCGACATGGCCTGCGCGCTGCTGCCACAGCCACGTCAGCATGGCGCCATTGTACGGACGCCCGGGCGGTCAGCTCTCGGGCTGGCTGCCTTCGGCCGGGGCCTCCGCGGGGGCCGCCCCCTCGGTCTCGCCGACGGTCGGGACCTCGACCGCGGCCGGAGCGGGCGGGGCCTCCTCGACCACCTCCTTGTGCTCGTGGACCTTGGCGATCAGGTCCTCGGGGTCGTCGAGCGCCTCGACTCCCGCGGGCAGCTTGAGGTCCTTGACCCGGATCTCGTCGTCCACCGCCTTGAGCTCCGAGATGTCGACCGTGATCGCGGGCGGAAGGTCGGTGGGAAGAGCCTCGACGCGGAGCTGGTGCAGGCCGCGCAGCAGGTCGGCCTCCCCCTTGGCCACGATCTCGATCTCACCCTCGAACTCGATCGGGACCTCGGATTCGATCTTCTCGGCCAGGTTGACCTGGTAGAAGTCGACGTGCAGCAGGTTGCCGTCCCGAGGGTTGCGCTGCACCTCGCGGACCAGCGCCTTGCGAGGCGGCTCGGCGCCCAGCTGCAGGTCGAGGAGCTGGTTGCGCCCCACCTTCTGAAAGGCCTTGATGAAGTCCCGGCCGTCGACCTCCACCGAGACGGCGTCGACCTTGTGCCCGTAAACCACGGCCGGGAGCCGGCCGGAGCGGCGAAGCGCGCGCACCCCCGGTCCGTGGTCGGCGCGCGGCTCCAGCTTGAGGGTGATGGGAGCGGCGGGGGTGGCCAAAGCGGTCGCATCTTATCACAGCCAAATACGCCTCCCGGAGCTTCCCCGCCATCCCCTCCAGGCGTTACTTTTGAGTCATTCGGACGTTTACTCTGCGTGCGGGACTCCGTAAAATGCGGTGACACTTTCGATGGCAGCTCTTCGTAGAATCGTCAGCCGCTTCGGGATCCACATCGTCGCCGTGTTGGGCGGCTTTGGCATCGTCCTGGCCTTCATCCTGATCCAGGATCAGAGAGAGGTCCTGGCGCAGCAGGCCTACACCTCCGCCCGGCAGGAGACCCTCGACGCGCTGACCCACGCCCGCGCCCTGGGCATGACCTCGGCCGAGGTCAGCGATCTGGTCCGCCAGGACGAGACCGTGGTCCAGGCCGCGGCCCCCCAGGGCAGCGCCCCCTTCAACCAGGAGCGGATCGGGTTCTTCAACCGGGCACGCGACGACGAGATCGGGATCCGGCTCATCCTCCAGGACCGGGAGACTGGGCTCCTGGGCCAGACTCGCACCGCCGCCCAGGAGGGCGTCGTCCGCTTCATCTCCGACCTCTCCCGGGCGGAGCAGATCGGGGTCGACCCGCAGCCCGTCGCCGAGCTGCGTCCGCAGGCCGCTTCTCTCAGCCGTGTCCTGAACCAGGCCGGCACCATCGGCGACTACCGCGACGTCAGCGCCCAGCTCAAGCGACCCGCGGGACGGCTGGCGCTGCTGATCGCCGACCAGCAGAACGCGAACGCAGTCACCGCCCAGTTCGCGCAGAAGATCGCCGCCGTGGACCACGGGGACGCGGCGCTGGCCCGCAAGACGGCGATGGATGCGCTGGCCACCGTCCGTGACGACCTGCAGACGGCCAGCGTCTTCCAGCTCGACGTGTCCGTGATCCAGGGGCGCGTCGACCGGCTGGAGACTCAGCTCCGCGGCGCCCTGGCGGTGGCGGCACTGGAGCAGATCGGCGGCAGCCTCCAGGCTCGTGGCCAGGAGCTGGAGCAGACGATGAACGCCACCGTTCCCGAGAAGGCGCTGGTGATCTCCCTCAAGGAGCAGGTCCTGCGCGCCTACCTGCACGGCAAGCCCGTCTGGTGGACCTACATCACCACCGGCCGCCCCGGCCTGGAGACCGACCCGGGCAACTTCCGCGTCTACTCCAAGCAGGCGCCCTTCACCATGCACTCGCCCTGGCCCAAGGGCTCGCCTTACTGGTATCCCGACACTCCGGTCAAGACGGTGATGTGGTTCAACGGCGGAGCCGGCATCCACGACTCCTCGTGGCGGGCGTACTACGGCCCGGGCACCGAGTTTCCCCACTACGACCCCTTCGGCGACGACAACGGCAGCCACGGCTGCGTCAACATCCCGCCCCGGAACATGCCCTGGCTCTGGAGCTGGACGCCGGTGGGTACGCCCGTCATCGTCTACTAGGGCGGCGTTCCCTCCCCGCGGCAATAGCGTTTGCTGACATTCTTGCGCACTCTCCCTTACACCAACGGGTGGAGGGATGTTCGACCTGAATACCGTCCATCAGCGCCGCCGGCTGCCCCTGGAGGTCTTCCGCTGCCTGGCCGAGTCCGTCGTGCGCCAGGCGGTCACCGACCTGCACAACGACGCCTTCAGGGACGACGCCCGCCGCTTCTTCGACGGCCGCTCTTTCGACGCCTACTGCGAGATCCTGGGCTGGAACGCGCGCCGGGCGCGGCAGAACCTCTACGCTCGCCTGGACGACCTCATGTACCCGCGGCCGCCGGCCCCGGCCCAGCCCCAGCCGCTGACCGCTGGCTGAAGCCCGCCCGCAGAGAGTGCCGCCTGGGCCCGGCCCGGCTCAGCTGGCTTCGACGTTGAGGGCGTAGCCCTGGCGGGGCTCGCTCACCAGGTCGCAGGGCAGGCGCAAGGAGCGCAGGTGACGGCGCAGGCGCACGATGTAGCTCCGCAGCTGCTCGGTCGAAAGGTCCGGCGCCTGCCAGGCTTGCAGCACCAGCTGCTCCGCGCTGAAGAACCGGTTGG
>Ga0209577_10005750_pt1 | contig 11534 bp, 7 predicted proteins | sample GraSoiAngelo_109_FD_185874 | JGI IMG/M metagenome (GOLD analysis project Ga0209577, IMG submission 185874) | Grasslands soil microbial communities from the Angelo Coastal Reserve, California, USA - 14_0903_12_20cm (SPAdes) (version 2) | ecosystem: Environmental > Terrestrial > Soil > Grasslands ... | reverse complement strand
AGTTCCTGCTCGGCTACCCGAGCAGCGCGACAACGGCGCGGGGCGATGGCTATTCGAATATCCGCCAGTCGACGGCGGATTTCTATGTCAAGGACGACTGGCAGGTGACGCCACGCCTGACGTTGAACGTCGGGCTTCGATACGAATATCCGTCGCCGCTCACTGAAACGCTGAACCGTCTTCCCAATTTCGACGACGCGGCCGGAGTGCTGGTGCCGGTGGGTCCGGATGGATTGATGTACAACAAGGACCTGAACAACTTCGCACCGCGGCTCGGGTTCGCGTATCAGCCGTTCGGCAACGCCAGGACCGTGCTGCGCGGCGGATACGGAATCTTCTACAGCGAGCCGATGACGTATATGGGCTGGTCCGCTGGCTCCACGCTGAGACAAGGCGTGACGGTTACCGCGAATCCGACGATTCCGAACATCACGGTGGCGAACGCGTTTCCAGAGGCGCTCAGAGTGGAGTCTCGCAACATCACGGTCATCGACCGGGATCTCCGCACGCCGTACAACCAGCAGTGGACCCTCGGCATTCAGCGCGAGCTCGCGACCGATTTGGTCCTCGACATGGCGTATCTGGGCAACAAGGGATCGACCCTCATCAGCGGATCGCAGAAGAACATCAACCAGCCTCCTCCAGGGCCGGGACTGGTGGCCGAGCGCCGGCCGTATCCGAACTTCGCGACCATCACGGTCTTCGAATCCGACGGCGAGTCGGACTATCACGCCTTGAGAACCGGGCTGCAGCGCCGTTTCAGAGGCGGGTTCTCCCTGAACGTCTCGCACGTCTGGTCGCACATGATCGACACGACCGGCACGTCGTTTCTCGCGGAAGGCACCAGCAATGCGAAGCGCGACGTGCACAATCGCGCGGCCGAGCGGGGCAACAGCATCTTCGACGCGCGGCACCGGCTGGTGGTCAGTTACGTGCTGGAGCTGCCGTTCAACGGACGGTACGCGGGCGGATGGCAGGTGTCTGGCGTGACCACGTACCAGACCGGCACGCCCGTCGATGCCGGGATGTCGTTCGACAACGCCAACACCGGCAGCACCGGCGACAACCGGCCCGATCTCGTCGGCAATCCGAACACCGGCCCCAGGACTCCGCAACAGTGGTTCAACACGGCGGCATTCGCCGCGCCGGCACCGTTCACCTTCGGCACCACGGGGAAGAACGTCATCACGGGTCCCGGCATCAAGACGACCGATTTCTCGGTGATCAAGAACGTCGGCGTCGGGAAAGCGGGGAAGCTTCAGCTTCGCTTCGAGGTATTCAACCTTCTGAACGACACGAATTTCAGCGCGCCCAACGCGACGTTCGGCACCGCGCAGTTCGGGGTCATTTCCTCGGCCGGCGAAGCTCGCGAGATTCAACTCGGAATGAAGTACACGTTCTGACACGGAGTGTGCCGTGAGCGCGAAGCTGCGTTTCCTTGCGTTGAGCGTCTTCGTCTCCGTAATGTGCGCGACGCTGTTCGTGGACCGGCCGGCCATGCAGTCCGGTCCGGTGATCGAGACCAACGTGCTCGTGCCGATGCGAGACGGCGTTCGCCTCGCGGCAGACGTGTACCGGCCGTCCGCAAACGGCCGGTTTCCGGTGCTCCTCAGCCGGACGCCGTACAACAAGAACGGCCAGACGGCGCTGGCGAAGTACTTCGTCGAGAACGGCTATGCAGTCGTGGTCATGGATTCGCGGGGCCTGTACGCTTCGAAGGGCGAATGGCATCCGTACACGGACGAAGGACGCGACGGCTACGACACGCAGCAGTGGATCGGCCAGCAGCCGTGGGCTGACGGGAAGATCGGGATGTTCGGCCGGTCTTATCCGGGATACACCCAGGTGGCGGCAGCGCCGTACCGGAGCGAGTACGTCAAGGCCATCATGCCCGAGGCGGCGCAATCGTCGAACTTCGAGGCAATCTGGTCGTGGAACGGGATCTACCATCTTGCGCTCGGTTTGAGCTGGGGGACCGGCCAGGAAGCGATCGCCAAGGGCATGCCGAGGCCCGCGCCGTCGTGGGTGGAGGTGATGAATCACCTCCCGTTGAAGTCGTCGATGGACTTGATCGGCGTCCACTCCAAGTTCGTCGGTGACACCCTGGATCACGAAACGTACGACGACTTCTGGAAGGCGATGAGCATCCAGGAGAAGTACGGAGACATGGATGTCGCCGCCTACCATCTCACCGGCTGGTACGACGACCTCACGCACGAGACGATCTCGAACTTCGTCAACATGCGAAAGCTGTCCCGCTCCGAGCACGCCCGCCGCTGGCAGATGCTGCTCATCGGACCCTGGGGACACGGCGTTCGCACTGATCCGAAGTACGGCGACGTCGATTTTGGACCGCAGATGGCGACCGATTTGCGCAAGCTCCATCTGCATTGGTACGACTATCACCTGAAGGGCGTTCGGAACGGACTCGAGACGGAAGCGCCGATCCGGATCTTCGTGATGGGCGAGAACGTGTGGCGCGACGAGCAGGAGTGGCCGCTGACTCGCGCGCGTGCCACGCGGCTCTACCTGCACAGCAGCGGAACCGCGAACACGCGGATGGGCGATGGTACGCTGTCGGACAAGACCCCGGGTGCGGAACGCTCGGACGTGTACGCCTACGATCCGAGATACCCCGTGCCCACCTATGGCGGCCACGGCAGCGGCGGCGGGGGGATCACGAGAGACGGCGCGTTCAGCATCCAGGGACCGATGGATCAGCGATCGACGCAGCAGCGCGCTGACGTCCTCGTCTACACGACGGAGAACCTCCCGGCCGACACGGAAGTGACCGGCGCGGCCGAGTTGAGTCTCTTCTTCTCAACGGACGTGATCGACACCGATTTCTTCGCCACGCTCTCCGACGTGTATCCGGACGGCCGCGCCATCCTGATCACCGAGGGCGCGCTGCGAACCCGGCATCGCGAGTCGCGCGAGATGACGAAGCTCCTGACGCCCAAACAGACGTACGAGGTGAAGATCCCGCTCTGGGAAACGAGCAACGTGTTCAAGGCGGGCCACCGGATCCGCCTCCACATCACGAGCAGCAATTTTCCACGCTTCAACAGGAATCTGAATTCCGGCAAGCCGATGGCGGAGGAGATGGAGGAAGACATCCAAGTGGCCCATCAGGTCATTCTCCACGACGCGCAGCACCCGTCGTCTCTGATGCTGCCGGTAGTTCCCGCAGACGCGAAGCGAGGCACTCCTCAACGCTGAACCAAGGGAATCGCCGCCGAGGCGCGTCCCCCAGGTGAGCGTCACTGCCTGGCGCGTCGGATAAGTGGAATTGGAGGAGCACATGAAGTTGCGTGTGAATCCGAGAGTACGTTGGTTGGCGATGGGGAGCGTGCTGATGGCCTCGTTACCCTGGGTCAACGCTCAGCAGAGGAGCGCCGCCACGGTCGCGATCGACCCCGATGACATCGGTGGCGTCGTCACGAGCTCGAAAGGTCCCGAGGCCGGCGTGTGGGTGATCGCCGAAACGTCTGAACTGCCGACGAAGTTCGCGAGGATAGTGGTCACCGACGATCAGGGACGCTACGTCCTGCCGGATCTCCCACGAGCGAGCTACCAGGTCTTCGTCCGTGGGTATGGGCTCGTCGACTCGGCACGGGTCGGTGCGAAGCCGGGACAGTATCTCGATCTCAAAGCTGTCGTTGCGCCGGAGGGGCGTGCCGCCGCCGAAGTCTATCCGGCAAATTATTGGCTGAGCCTCATGGAGATTCCGAAAGGGGATCTGTCCGACAAGGACGTGCTTCTGGAAACCAAGGCGTGCTACTCATGCCATCAAGTCGGGGACCGCGTGACCCGCGAAATTTCCAAGAATCTTGGCTCGTACGCATCCAGCCTTGACGCCTGGGATCACCATGTGACTGTGGGACCCAACGGGCCGGGCATGAGCGCCAACTTCAAGCGCATGGGGGCGCAGCGCAAGGCGTACGCCGATTGGACCGACCGTATCGCCGCCGGCGCCTATCCCAACGCCCCGCCGCGTCCGGCGGGTCTCGAGCGCAACCTCGTGATCTCGATGTGGGACTGGGCCCTTCCGACCAGTCGACGGACCGATGTGGCCGCCACCGACGAGCGCACGCCCGCGATGAATGCGAACGGGAGGGTCTACGGATCGATCCAAAGTTCAGACATCATTGCGGTGCTCGATCCGCGCGAGAACGCAGCGACTCAGATCAAGGTTCCATCGAGCGCGCCCCCGATCGACACGAACACGCCGGCGTCGCCGTTCTGGGGCGACGAGAAGATTTGGCAACGGTCAGCCGACCCCCGGAGCGTGACGATGGACAGCCACGGGCGCGTGTGGGTGACGGCACGGATTCGACCCCCACAACAACAGCCCGCGTTCTGCAAAGACGGGGCGATGAACAAATTCGCCAAGTACTTCCCGCTTCCCGGTCCGAGTGCCAGGCAGATCGAGGTGTACGACCCGAAGACGGGGCAGTTCACGACGATCGACTCCTGTTTTGCTGCGGACCATAACCACTTCGACGACAAGGGCTCGATCGTCTTCGGCCAGAACAACGCGATCGGCTGGATCGACACCGTGGTGTTCGACAAAACTCACGACGCGCAAGCGTCGCAGGGATGGTGTCCGGCCGTGCTCGACACCAACGGCGACGGCACGATCACGGAGTGGACCGAGCCCAATCAACCGATCGATCCCAAGAAGGATCACCGGATCGAGTTCGGATGCTACGGGGATGCCATCAACCCAATCGACGGGAGCCTGTGGTGCTCGGGCATCGGCGTCAGAGACACGAAGCTCGTGCGGATCGCGCTCGGGGCCAACCCGCCGCAAACGTGTAAGGCGGAGGTCTACGTGCCGCCTCCTGACAAAATGCCGTTACCCGGTTCGGGAGGCGTGGCCATCGACAGCAACGGCCTCGTCTGGCAGAACTGGCGCGGCGCTCATCAGATGCTGAGTTTCGATCGCCGCAAGTGCAAGGTGCTGAATGGACCGAGCGCCACCGGGCAGCACTGCCCTGAAGGATGGACTGTCTATACGAAACCCGGGCCCACGTTCCAGGGAGGCCCCGATTATTCCAGCACGGACATGCTGTACATGACCGAGATCGATCGGGACAACACTCTCGGCCTCGGAAAGGACGTGGTGCTGTCCGGCGACGTCAACGCAGACTCGTTCTTCGTTGTGATGCCGCAAGGCGGTCAGATGACGACGTTGACATTGCGCGTTCCCTATCCGCTGGGATTCGCCGCTCGCGCGGCATCGGGACGGATTGATGATTCGAATGCGGGCTGGAAAGGCCGCGGGTTCTGGTCGAGCTATTCGATGTACACGCCCTGGCACCAGGAAGGCGGCAAGGGTACCAGGCCAAAAGTTGTGAAGTTTCAGGTCCGACCGACTCCCCTCGCGAAATAGGCGGCTTTGCGTGGAGGTGCGCCCTTTGGAGTTGATTGCTGCAGCGACGTGCGTGATCAGCGCGTGACCGTGACGGTGACCTGCTCGTCGCTCACCAACGCCCCATCGTCGGCGCGTGCGCACAGGACGTAGGTTCCCGGCTCGTCGAAAATCGCGGTAGCGGTCCATTTTCCGTCAGCCGGCAAATCGGGCGGCGTCCACAACGGCGCCCACGGCGAGTTCGCGCCCGTCCGCGTGTCTTCCCACGGCTCGATCTGCGGCGGATCGAACTTCACCATGCCGTTCCCGCGATACACGAACCATGACAGATGCAGGCCGACGACCTTTCCGACCGTCGCGCGCGAGGGAGGAATCATCGCCGGATTGCGAGTGCCGAACAACGCCGCGAATTCCTCCGAGCCGCGCGTGCGCGTGTTCGATCCGACGACGCCGCCCTGCCCACGGCGCTTCGGCACCCCATCGTCGGTGACCCAGGCAACGAGCGACAGCGGCTGACCGACTTTCACGGTGCGCTGCCGGTCGCCATCGAGCTTGATCGTCGGCGGCCGGTTCGCGCGAACCTCGGGACTGCTCGTTCCCGCTCCGAGCGCCCCCGTTTCCGACGCCTTCACGATGTCGTCGACCTTGGAATCGAGCCGTAGCGTCGCGTACGCCTTGTCGGTCTTGCCTCGCGTCGTGAGCGTCCAGATCAATTCCTTGTCGCCCCAGTCCTTCGGCACGCGGACCTTGAAGACGAAGCGGTTGCGTCGCGGCAGGAAGTGCGTCGGCTGACCGTAATCCGGTCCGTTCGGCTCGATATTGTTGTCCGGACCGACCGGAACGTCGAGCTCCTCCTGCCAGTTCCGGTTCATGTAGCCGAACAGGAAGCTGAACGACCCGTCCGAATTTTCTTCCCACCCTTCGTACCCTGGCGACACGGTTTGACCGCTGGAATAGGTCAGCGATTGCGCGGTCGTCCTCTCATGCGAGACGAAAACAATCAGGCCGATCGCCACCGCAACGAGAGGCAGTTTTCGCAAGTTAGTTCTGTCGCCCTGGCGGACGCGTCGTACTTGTCGCCGCCGGCGATTTCGGAATCACCAGGCACAGCGGACAACCGATCTGGACGTCGTTCCTCGTCAGCTTCAGCTTTTCGCGGCGTCTGGCCATTTCTTCCTGGAACTGCTCGTCGGTCATCGACACGCCCATCCCGAGGTCGATGAACATGTTCGCGATCGATCGATTGCCTGATCCCTGCCAGTTCCGAGGATCGGGAATGTTCCTGTTCGACGGCGAGTTGTCCATGAAGCCGATGATGTGCAGGATGGTGCCCTTCGGCAGCAGCGGCGCGTAATCGTCTTCGTACGCGTAGCCGCGCACCCAGTTGTGATCGTAGCCGGCGCAGCTGAGTGTTTGGATGGTGTAGCCCCAGATCGCTTCCAGACACATCCGCATCCCGGGAGCGTGTAGGTGCGGCTCGAAGGTCGTGATCTTCGTGTTCTCCTGCAGCACCGTGTACGCATGCAGCTGCTGGTTGGCTTCCATCGAGCGGATGTCGATATCGACGCCGTTGCCGAGTCCGCGTGTCAGCGATCGTTTGTAGTCAGGCTTGTACCCCTTCGGCGCCAGCTTGAAGCCGATCTCGAGATGCGCCATCGTGTCGCGGCCGTTCGAGTGTATGTGGACGGAATTTGAAACGACCCACGATTTGGCTCTGAGCAATCGCCCGCCCTTCGGATCGAAGAAATCGGCGTTGCGTCCCACTTCGTGCACCGGCCACGAGGTGCTGTTGCTCTGATCGATCCCAATCTCCGGGCTCGTGTCGACTTGCCCGTCCGGGCCCTGCTCCCGCGTGCTCCAGATCATGTGATGGAACACATACCGTCCACCAACGGTGGCTCGACCCGTGCCATCCTTCGGCACGTCATTGACTTCTCGAATCTGCAGCGCGAGGACGTACCGGTCCTCGTCGAGTCCGACTGGCACGCTTTCGATCTCGCCCCACCAATCCGGCGCGCCCGCTTTGACGACGATCTCCTTCGTCTTGACGATGAGATCGGGTGCGCCGATGTTCCAGGTGTCGAGGTCGAGAAATTTCTTCGCCGGCGGCATGTCCGCGGGGTCGCCCTGCGGCGCGCCGCTGTCCGCCCAATTCGCAATCTTCGCGATTTCGAGATCGCTCAGCGACGGATCGTCCTTGTAGTGCTGGATGCCGATGTTCTTCTCGATGTACCACGGCGGCATGACGCCGGCATGCGGCCCGATGCCGGTGCGCTGTTTGATCGCGCGGGCCCACGGGCGCACATCCCCGTACGTGACGAGCGACATCGGCGCGACTCCATCCGGCCGGTGGCAGCCCTGACAGCTGCGCTGCAGGATCGGGGCTATGTCCTTCGTGAAGGTGACATCGCCCGGCCCCGCCGCGGCGGCGGCCGTCAGTGCGGCTCGCGATCCAACCGCGGCAACTATCGCGACGAGTGCTCCCGCGACGACGACTCCGATCCGCCGGCTGTTCCTTTGAGCTCGCATAAAGAATCAATCCTTGCGGGTGCCCAGCGTTGACGGCGTACTGTTCACGACGTTCCGATCGATCGAGTAGGCGACGACGCCGAATGCCGCCGCCGCGCCGATCACTATCATCATTTTCTTGCGTTTCGACATGCCGCTCGCCTCGAGTCCCTGCGCCTGCTGCTGCGCCTGCGCGGCGCGCGCGGCCTTCGGCGACGGCGACGTCCGTGCGAGATCTTGCGCCGCGCGCATCGCCGATTCGACGAGCGTTCCCTGAGCCCACGTCGGCGCCGGCCCGGCCAGCATCGCGACTGCGACGAACAGGACGAACCGCTTCATTCGATCACCTCTCAGAAGTCGATGCTGGCGGTCACGCGCGCCAGGCGCGGATCGAGAAACTGCGTCGGTTTGAGCCACGTGTTCGCAGTCAAGTTATACGCCGTGTTGACGCCCTGGACCGAGTTCGAATTCAACGCATTGTAGAGGTCGACTGCCGTCCGCAACCGCGCCCAACCGAGCTGCCACGTCTTGTTCACCGCGAGATCGAGCTGGTTGAAGCGAGGACCGTACACCGCATTCGGCGTAAAGAGCATCACGGTCGTCGCGGCGTTGAGCGCGGTCCGCGCCGGGTTGACGAACGTGACCTTCGACGGCGCCGGCAGTATTGCGGTAAATGAAGCTGGCGCTCAGACCCGCCTTGAACGGAAAGCTCCCGCGGAAGCGCGTATCAAGCGTGTCGCCCCACGACGTCACGATCCGACAGAACGGATTGATCGCCGTGACGCTGGCGCCGCCGTTGAGCGGCGAGTTGTTGATGTCGTTCGGCTGATTCGGGACGTTGACGGTGAAGCAGTGATCGTCGACCTGCCGGCCGAAATCGACGCCGCCGCCAAGCTGGATGCCGTGCGGCAACCGGCCGTTGGCGGCGAACGTCAGTCCGTCCCAGTACCGCTTTTCCTTTCCGAACTCGTTGGCATTCGTCACGCGCAGCGTGCCCTGACCGAAGAACTGCGGCTTGACGTCGTAGTAGCCGCACTGTTTCTGGCCGCCGTTCGGTATCCGCGGATCGTTCGGCACCGTGATGCAGAACTCGTCGTAGGCGTCGGGACCGAGCAGCGCGCCGTTGTACAGCGTCTCGGTGACGATGAAGTTGCCATCCCAGTTGTGATTGTAGGCGGCGCTCACCGACAGGCCGTGAAGCAACTCGTGATCCACCTCGAGGTTGATGTCCCAGAGGAAATCGCGGTTGTGTTTGATGACGGAGTCGTCGAACTGCGTCGCCTGCGGGAGGAACTTGCCGAAATTGACATTCGAGATCGACCCGCATTCGCCGTTCAGCGCGAAATTCGACAGGTCGCAGTCCGGGACGAAATCATTGTTCCGATCAGTCCAACTGCGGAATGCTGACGAGATCGACGAGCTGAACGGATGGAAACGGCGCGTCATATCGCTGCGACTCAGCTGGTTGTAGCGCCCCGCCGAGGCTTTGACCGCGGTTCTGCCGTTTCCGTGTACATCCCACGAGATGCCGACGCGCGGATTGATGTCTTTCCAGTCCGGGACGCCGCTCAGTGCGTCCACGTGACGCGCCGGCGTGAAAGGTCCGGCCGGCAGATCCGCAGCCGGAAAGCCCATGTTGATGTAGTCGAATCGCAGACCCAGATTGAGCGTGACGCGTCGGATCGTCCACGCGTCCTGCGCGAACAGGCCCAACTCGACCGTCTGGCGCTCCTGCTGGAAGTAGGGTTGGGCGTAGTACTGAATACGTGACGGCCTTCCGCCGGAGAAGTCGTAACTCAGCGCGTCGCAGGCCGGCGTTGTGCAGTCCGGGCCGGGCGTGTTGTTCCGGCTCCGCGATTCGTCGTTGAACGCCTGCTCGTCGGTGACGCCGAGTTTGAAATTGTGCGTGCCGGTCACGTACGAAGCGGTGAAGCGTTCGGCACTCCGGCCGGTGCGTGCGATAGGTGCCGTCAGAAGCGACGTCGCGCCGTAGCGGAAGTTCGCCGGAATCGTGGGCGTGCCGGTCAACTCGAGAATCGATCGATCGTCGCGCCGCACGCCTGGCTCGGCGAAGTTCACCCAGTTTGCGACCTGCCACGACGCGCCGGCTTCGAGCAACAGCCGGCTGGTCACCGGCTTCGTCCACGTGCCCTGGACGACGCCTGACGGCCACCAGTCCCAGCCGCGCTCCGACTCGATCGCGTTCGCACCGGTGAACGGCCCCGTCGTGCAACGGCAGGACTTCTGAATGTCGAAGTAGAAGTTCACCCGCTGGCTTGCCGTTGCCTGGTAGGTGGTCCGCAGCGAGTGGTTTCGGTACCAGTCATAGCTGGCGGCAGGCCGGCTCGCGTCGGGAACAAATGTGATCGTCGGCACGCTCGGAATTCCCGACTGACCCTGCGCGGCGTTGAAGTACGCGCCCGGCTCGTTGACCGTCGAGCCCCAGCGTCCAATCGCAGCGAAGAACCACACCTTGTCCTTCTTGAACGGACCGCCGAGTTGTGCGCCCGCGCGATAGATGTGCTGGACCTGCGCGCTCGAATTGATGCCGTACGCCCGCAGCGCGTCGTCGATGTTCGAACCCTGCATGCCGCTCGTCGAAATGAACCCGTCGATGGTGCCGCGGAACACGTTGCTGCCGCTCTTGGGAATCGCGTTCAGCGAGGTGCTGCCCGATCCGGACTCGGCGCCCATGCCGGTCGTCTCGAGCTGCATCTCCTGAATGTTGCCTTGATCGGTGATGTATCCGACGCCGGAGGCGGCGCCGATGAAGTACTGATTCCGGAAGCCGTCGTAGGAGGCGCGCGTTCCTGTCTTTCCGTGGAAGAACGTGTACGCGCCCTGCGCCGACCACGTGTCGCGCGTCCCGCCGACGTCCGCCTGCGTTGTGGCAAAGCCGGGCGTCACGTACGCGAGCGTTTGCAATCCGATGTTGCCGGCGGGCAGTGCCTCGAGCTCGGTCGACTTCACCAACTGCTGCTGTCGCGAGCTCTGCACGTCGACGACCGGTGACGCCGCGGTCACGGTGACGCTTTCTTCGACCGAGCCGACGCTCATCGTGGCGTTGATTGACGCGGTGAACCCGCTCTGCAACTCGACGCCGTGGCGGACAACATTCGAGAATCCGGGCAGGGAGAACGTCACGGTATACGTGCCCGGACGGAGATCGACGATGCTGTAGCGCCCCTCGCCGTCCGTGGTGACCAGGCGCGTCTTCTCGATCAACGCGGGGCTCGCGGCTTCGACCGTGACGCCCGGCAACACGGCGTTCGACGAGTCGCGCACCACACCCGAAATCCCCGCCGCCTGTTGCGCCCACGTGGTGGACGCGCAGAGCGCCGCCGCGATGGCAAGACGGATCACTTTCCAGCGAGAACGCATCGAGCCCCCTCTGCTGATTGCGCGTAGTATGGGGCCGCAGACCGCCTTGTCAATGTAAATGATCCGTTTCGACCACAAGAACACCGTCGCGCTTGGCGTGCTTGTTCTCGCGATCCAAGCCGCGCCGTCGCTGACATTCGAAGATATCGCCGAGCGTGCCGGCATCCCGTTCGTTCATCGCAACGGCGCGGCGGGCGACAAGTTCTATCCGGAACTCTTTGGGGGCGGCGTCGCCGTGCTGGATGCGGATGGGGACGGCTGGCCCGATCTG
>Ga0209577_10005749_pt1 | contig 11538 bp, 13 predicted proteins | sample GraSoiAngelo_109_FD_185874 | JGI IMG/M metagenome (GOLD analysis project Ga0209577, IMG submission 185874) | Grasslands soil microbial communities from the Angelo Coastal Reserve, California, USA - 14_0903_12_20cm (SPAdes) (version 2) | ecosystem: Environmental > Terrestrial > Soil > Grasslands... | reverse complement strand
TCGGGGCCGGGTCGGGTCACGCTGATCCGTCGCGGTGGCCGGCAATCGCTTTCCTCCGGCGAACCACTCCCTCTCGAGGACCCCGCCTGATGCCCCTGCTCGACACCACCACGCCCCGAGGACGGCGCATCGCGACGCGCCTGCGCGACGAGGTCATCGCCTGGCTGGTGACGGTGCGCCGGGACGGCCAGCCCCAGCCTTCGCCGGTGTGGTTCCTCTGGCAGGATCCCGACATCCTCATCTACAGCCAGCCGGAGCGGCCGAAGCTCCGCAACCTCGAGGCGAACCCGCGAGTCGCGCTCCACTTCGATGCGGACGAAAGCGGCGGCGACGTCGCGATCCTCGAGGGCACGGCGGAGGCCGACCCGTCGCTGCCCGGTGCCGACGCGATCCCCGGGTACGTCGAGAAGTACCACAGCCTCATCGCCGCCCTCGGCTGGACACCCGAGAGCTTCTCCGCCGACTACTCCGTCCCGGTGCGCATCCGGCTCACCCGGGTGCGCGGGGGGTAGCCCCGCTACTCCGCGTCCCCGGGGTCGCGACGGGCGGCCTTGCGCTCCGACTGCCGCCGCTTCGAGTCCAGCCGGTCGCGGACCGAGCCGCGGGTGGGACGGGTGGGGGTGCGGGGACGCTCGGGGACGGCGGCGGCGTCGAGGCGGTCGGCCAGCCGGCGCACCGCCTCCTCGCGGTTGCGGAGCTGCGAGCGCTCGGTGCTGACGACGATCCGCAGGCGATCGCCGAGCGCGGCGCGGAGCCGGTCGGCCACCCCGGGCCCGGCGTCGAGCGCGGAGAGATCGACCCACAGCTCCACCCGGCTGTCGGTGGTGTTGACCCCCTGCCCACCCGGCCCGGTGCCGTGGGAGAAGCGCCAGGTCAGCGCGGAGGCGGGGATCGAGATCCCTCCGGGGGTGAGGATGTCGCCGTCCATGGCGATGCATGGTGCACCCGGCTCCTTCCTCAACCGAATGGTTGACAAAGCCGGGGTCCCCGTATAGAGTGTGCTCAACCGACTGGTTGAATACATGGAGGAAGCCCGGCCGTGGCAGCCGACCCGCTGTCGAGGGTGTTCTCGGCCCTCGCCGATCCCACCCGGCGTGACATGGTGGCGAGGCTCGCGATCGGCGACGCCACCGTCAACGAGCTCGCTCGGCCCTACGTCGTCACCGTCCAGGCCGTCTCCAAGCACCTCAAGGTGCTCGAGGACGCCGGGCTCGTGAGCCGCACCCGGGAGGCGCAGCGCCGCCCGGTGCACCTCGAGGCCGACGTCCTCGACCTCATGACCACCTGGATCGAGCGCTACCGCCGCACCGCGGAGGAGCGCTACCGCCGCCTCGACGACGTCCTCCGGTCGATGCCGGACGGCGTCGAGCCCACCCCGCCATCCGAACCGCCCTCGACAGGAGCACCGACGTGACCACCAGCACCCATGAGACCCGGATCACCGCCGACCGCGACGTCCCGCTCGTCCGCATCGTGCGGGAGTTCGACGCGCCGCCGGAGAAGGTCTTCCGAGCGCACAGCGACCCCGCGCTTCTCGTCCAGTGGCTCGGACCGCGGCGCGTCACCATGCGCGTCGACCACTACGACTGCCGCACCGGTGGGTCGTACCGCTACATCCACGCATCCGGCGGCAACGAGTTCGGATTCCACGGCTCGTTCCACGAGGTGCGTCCCTCGGAGCTCATCGTCCAGACCTTCACCTTCGAGGGCATGCCCGACGGCGTCGCCCTCGAGCGCGTCCGCTTCGAGGACATCGGCGGCGGGCGCACCCGGCTGACGGCGACGTCGCTGGTCGACTCCTTCGAGGCCCGCGACGCCTTTCTCGCGAGCGGCATGGAGGGCGGCGTCCGCGAGGGCTACGAGCGGCTCGACGAGTTGCTCGCCGGCTGACGCTCCTCGCGGAGCAGACGGACGGGGAGCGTCCGCAGGGACGCTCCCCGAAGGTCAGCCTGGATCGACCGGCCGCTCAGGCGTTTCCGCCGGCCTGCCCGCCGCCACCTCCGCCGCCGGAGTCACCGCCGCCCTCTCCTAGGCGGTGTCCGCCATCCACCAGTCGCGGTCGGCCCTGGCGGGGGCGTGCTGACGCGCCGACGCGCGGATGGTCGTGAATGCGCACCCCGCGGTGACCAGCGAGAGGCCCACCAGCAGGTACTCGATTGCCACCCCGCTCGCGAACGGGTCACCGAGGGTCCACGGAGCCGCGTCGCCGGCGAGGAGCGCCAGGTTGAGCGCGAACCCGGCGGCGATGAGCGACGCCACCGTGCCGGCGAGGAGCACGCGGCGCGGCGCCGAGCCGCGGTGGCGCAGCAGGGCAAGGGTGGCTGCGATGAAGGTGACGGCGAGCGCGAGCTCGGTGACCAAGGCGCCCACCGCGAAGAGCGCGGGAGCGGCGAGGACGATCGGGGTCACCAGGTGGCTGTAGATCGCCGGACGGGTCGGCGGGGCGGTGCCGACGAAGCGGACGAAACCGGTGAGGAACGTCGCCGACGTCACCTTGGGGAGCACCGACGCGCTCCACACCCACGCCTGGAGTCCCATGAGCCCGGTCAGCCCGGCGGAGGTGCCGGCGGTCTGCGACGCGCCATCGACCCTGCTCATGACACGTGGTCGTCGGTGAGGCGGAACCCGCGGCCGGCACCGCGGTAGCGCACCTCACGGATGCCGAGGATGTCGGCCAGCTTCCCCGCCGGGAGTGTCACCGGCGCCGGGGCCGGTGCGGTGCCGGGGGCCGGCAGCGGGTACGCGGTGGTGGAGACCGTCGAGAACGTGATGTTGCCCTCGACCTTGGACATGACCTGGTGGATGTGGCCGTTGAGCACTGTCACCGAGGCGAAGCGCTTCAGGTACGAGAGCGCCTGGGCCGCGTCGTCGGTGCCCCAGCCCCACTTCTCGTAGATGGTCCACATCGGGATGTGGGCGAAGACGACGATCGGCGTGTCCGACCTGAGATTGGCGACGTCCTTCTCGATGAACTCGAGCTGGGCGGTGCCGAGATGCCCGAGGTTGACGACGTCGACGACGTTATTCAGCAGGAGGAAGTGGATCCCCCCCATGTCGAAGCTCGACCAGCCGTCGCCCTGGGAGCCGGCGCCGAAGACGTCGAGGTAGGGCTTCGGGCCCATGACGGTGTCGTGCTCCCCCGGGACGACGACGACCTTGGGCGTCTTGAGGGTCCCCAGCAGGTCCTTGACCGTGTTGAACTGCTCGGCGGTCGAAGTGTGGGTGAGGTCGCCGGTGTGGATCACGAAGGCAGGACGCTGCGGCAGCGCGTTGACGTCGGCGATCGCCTTGCTGAAGCTGCCGAGCACATCGGGGTTGGCCGTGCCCTGGAAGCCGATGTGGCTGTCGCTGATCTGGACGAAGTAGAGACCGCTGGGAGTGCTGGTCGCGCTCCCCGCGCCCTGCCCGCTCAGCGCGGTGCCGCAGGCGGCGACCAGCCCGCCGCTCACCGTCCAGATCGTGCCGGCGCCGACCCAGGAGGCGCACTTGAGAAAGCCGCGCCGGTCGACCTCGCGATCGACGAGGGCCTGTCCGGCCTCGTCGAGCCGGGTCATGAGATCGCCGCGCTCAGCCATTGGTGACCACCACGGTGCCGTGCATGAAGGGATGGATCGAGCAGTGATACGCATAGGTGCCCGGGGCGGTGAAGGTATGGGTGTAGGTCGTCCCGGTGACGAGTGGCGACGAGGTGAACGAGCCGTCGTTGGCGGTGACCGTGTGCTGGTCCTCGTCCTGCTGGGTCCAGGTCACCGTCGTGCCCGGCTTCACCGTGATCGTCGTCGGGCCGAAGGCGAAGGCCGCGATGCTGACGTGATCGGTGGCCACGGGTGCCGACGGGGCCGACGCGGTCGAGGCCGGCACGGGCATCGTCATCGTGCTCGTCGAGCTCGAGGCTCCCGCTGCGGAGCCGGCCGGGGACGATGCCGTCGAGGCGCTGGTGCCGCAGGCGGCGAGGGTCGCGGTCGCGGCGAGTGTGCCCGCGACCAGTGCGGGAAGTCGTAGGTGTGCGAGGACCATCGTTGCTCTCCAGTGGTTACAGACGACTGCTACCGGAAATCACGGGTTCCGGCGGATGGAGGTGGCCGCCCGGAGCGCCGGACGGCCACCGCGTGTGTGTCGTGGTCGCCGGTGGGGGAGATCCGCCACCCACCCATACGAGGCCGGTTACACGCCCCGGCGCCGAGCCGGCGTCTAGGCGATGTGGACCTCGACGATCCCGTCGCGAACCCGGGTCGGGATCCGGGGGAGGGGACGCAGCCTCTGCGCGGCGGGGTGCACGAGCACCTCGCCTCGGAGACCGAAGGCCGCCTCCCCGCACGGGCAGTCGAGGCGCCGGTGCTCGCCGTCGAGCTGGAGGGTGCAGCCCAGGTGCGTGCAGATCGCCATCATCGCCTGGTAGCCGCCGCCCGTGTCGACGACCACTCCCTCGACCGCCGCGGTCGAGAACCGGAGCGCCCTCCCCACGGGCACGGCGTCGACGGTGGCGATGCCGTGCCACCGGCCGCCGTCGACCGCGAGGTCCCCGGATGACGGCGCCGACGCGCGGTCGCTCACCAGGCGTTCGGTGACCACCCCGGCCGCGGCGGACGCCGCGGCCAGCCCGCCGGCCCGGAGCAGCCCGCGACGGCTCATCTCGGGGCCCCTGCGGAACTCTCCCTGGGTCTGTTCTCGCAGGCGCGCCTCGAGCCTCTCGACGAAGCGCGGGCGGGGCATGCCCGCCTGCGGACGTGCCGAGACCAGGTCGATGGCGGCGGCCAGCGCGTCGAGGTCGTCGGGATCCGGTGCGCCGTGGGAGGGCCGGCGGTCACCGAGCAGCGCGTCGACGTAGCGGTCGAGATGCCGCGTCCTCCGGTCCATCACGCGAACGGGTCCCCCTCTGTTGCCGTGGGTCACCTCACTCCCGGAGTCCTCGCCCACCCATACGGGACGAGTTACGCCGGCGGTAACCGGCGCCGCATGGTGACCCACCGCCCGGCGCTGCTCGAACTTGCGGATCGCGTCATCGTGGTGCGGAACGGCCTGCCGGCGCCACAGGACTGTCACCCACGCGGCATTGCTTTCACGAGTGTTTACGCGAGTTCACGCCGCCGCGATCGACTGGCTTCTATGCTCAGCTGACGCCCCTCCGCCCGCTGTCCGAGGAACTCATGCGCTTCCCGCTGAAGCACGTCGTCAGCACGCTCCTGGTGCTGATCCCGGCGTCGCTCCTGCCGGTGACCACGGCACTGGCCATCAATCTCCTGAACGGCTATGCGGCTGAGCGCCTCGACGCGTCGATCCGTGCCGCGCGCATCGAGGACAACGCGACGAGCGAGGCCTTCCTGGTCTGGGAGGCGTTCGTCGGCCACGTCCAGACGCGCCAGCTGAGCGGGTATCTCGGCAATGTCCGATGGCTGATCGATGACGACATCGCCGGGCTCGGTGGCGACGGGGTCGACCCGTCGGTGATCGCGGGCATCCGGCAGGCGGAGGTCGTGTACAACCAGGCGATCGACGGAGGAACGGCCCAGGTCGCGACCGGGCAGCTCAACCTGCTGACCACCCGGAACCTGCCGGTGCTGCTCGGCTACCAGCACATTCACGCGGTGGTCAGCTCCGCGCAGTCGCAGTTCCAGGACGACACCGCCCGCGCGCAGAGCGCTCAGCTGTGGGGCGGCACCGGTCTCATCGTACTCGCCTCGCTGCTCATGGCAGGGCTGCTGTTGCGGTCGTCGCGCCGGCGGCGGCGCGCGGCGGTGCTCCGCGCCGAGGCGGACGCGCTGCGCCAGAGCGAGGAGAGCTTCCGGCTGCTCTTCGAGAGCAATCCCCATCCCATGTGGGTGTGGGACCTGAGCACCCGCGGTCACCTCGCCGTCAACGATGCGGCGATCGAGCTCTACGGCTACTCGCGGGAGCAGTTCCTCGCGATGCCGCTCATCGACCTCCAGCCGGTGGAGGATCGCGAGGGGGGCGTGAAGCTGCTCGACCTCGTTCGGCCGGGGCTGCCCTTCAACGGGCGGGCGCGGCACCTGCTCAAGGATGGACGGATCATCCACGTCGAGATCAGCGGGCGGCACCAGGAGTTCAACGGGTGTCCGGCGTTCATCGCCCTCGCGCTCGATGTGACCGCGCGGACCGCGCTCGAGGAGGAGCTGCGCCACAAGGCGCTCTACGACTCGCTGACCCAGCTCGCCAACCGCGCCCTCTTCCGCGACCGCGTCGAGCACGCGCTCGCGAGCAGCGCGCGAGCGATCAGCCCCGTCGCCGTCCTGCTCCTCGACCTCGACCGTTTCAAGGTGATCAACGACACCCTGGGGCACGCCGCCGGTGATCAGGTCCTGGTGAGCGTCGCGGACCGGCTCCGGTCGGTGGTTCGCTCCGGCGACACCCCCGCCCACATCGGGGGCGACGAGTTCGCGGTGCTCCTTCCCGGCACGAGCGGCTCGCGCGCGGCCGCGGTCGCGGAGCGGATCCTCGACGTTCTCCGGGTGCCGTTCGATGCCGCGGGTGCGGAGGTGTTCACCACCGCGAGCATCGGGATCGCCGTCTGCGCCGGCCTCGACGGCTACCTGGGCGAGGAGGGGACCGTCGACGGGCTCCTCGGACGTGCCGACGTCGCCATGTACGCCGCGAAGTCCGGAGGCCGGGGACGGCTGCAGGTGTACGAGCCGGCGATGCACCGCGCCGCGCTCCACCGCATGGAGCTCGGCGGCGAGTTGCGTCGCGCCGTCGAGCGCGGGGAGTTCTTCGTCGAGTACCAGCCCGTGGTCGCCCTCAACAACGGCACCGTCACCGGCGTCGAGGCGCTGCTGCGCTGGCAACACCCGGAGCGCGGCCTCATCGCGCCGGCCGACTTCATCACCGCCGCGGAGGAGACGGGCCTGATCGTGCCCATCGGCGCATGGGTGCTGGAGACCGCCTGCCGCCAGGTGCGGAGCTGGCACGCCGGCCGCTCCGTCGACCGCCCGCTGTTCATCTCGGTCAACGTCTCCTCGCGTCAGCTCTGTGAGCCCGGGTTCGCCGCGATGGTTCGCAGCACCCTGGACGCCACCGGTCTCGACCCGCGGCAGCTGATCCTCGAGGTCACCGAGAGTGCCCTCGTCGACGACATGCACGGGGTGCGCGAGCAGCTCGAGCAGCTCCGCCGCTGCGGCATCAGGATCGCCATGGACGACTTCGGGGCCGGGTACTCGTCCCTGGGGTATCTCCGGGGGCTCCCCCTCGACATCGTCAAGATCGACCGCATGTTCGTCGCCGGCCTGGGCACGAGCGGCGCCGATCGCGCCCTGACCCTCGCGATCGTGCGGCTCCTCGGCACCATCGACGCGCACATCGTCGCCGAGGGGATCGAGACCGCCGAGCAGCTCGCCTACGTGCGCGCTCTCGGCGTCGAGGCCGGTCAGGGCTACTACTTCTCGCGCCCTGTCGACCCCGTCGCCGCGAGCCGGCTCCTCGACCGGCCCGCCTTCGAGCTCGACTGGATGGACGGCCCCGTCGACCCCCGCGCCCGCGCCCGCGAGGTCCTCCGCGCGGCCGGCTGAGGCGGAAACCCGCGAGTCCGCCCCATAGGTTCACCCTCTCGAGGCGCCTGCGCGCCGGGAGGAGCGAGGGTCCCTGAGGTGCGGGCGGTGGCGACGAGCACCTAGCCTATGGCCGATGGCTGATCGTGCGCCGACCGCGTCCGCGATGAAGCCCGAGGGCGGTCTGCGGTACGCCACCGGGCGGGGACGCTGGGTGATCGCGGCCACCGTCCTCGGCTCGGGCATGGCCATGATCGACGCCACGGTGGTGGGCATCGCCCTGCCGACCATCGGCCGCCAGTTCCACACCGGGGTGGCCGACCTGCAGTGGGTGACGAACGGCTACACCCTCTCGCTCGCCGGCCTGCTGCTCCTCGGCGGCGCGCTCGGCGACCGGTACGGGCGCCGCCGGCTCTTCGTCGCCGGCACCGTCTGGTTCGCCGTCGCATCGCTTCTCTGCGGCGTCGCCCCGAGCGCCGCGGCGCTGATCGCGGCCCGAACCCTCCAGGGGATCGGTGGCGCCCTGCTGACCCCGGGGAGCCTCGCGATCCTCCAGGCGTCCTTCGTGGAGGAGGACCGTTCGCGCGCGATCGGAGCGTGGTCCGGGCTCGGAGGGGTGGCGACGGCGGTCGGCCCCTTCCTCGGCGGATGGCTGGTCGGCGCGGGGTCGTGGAGGCTGATCTTCCTCATCAACCTTCCGGTCGCTGTCGCCGTCGTCGCGCTCGCGGCCCGCCATGTCCCCGAGACCCGTGATGTCACCGAGTCCGGACGGCTCGACCTTCCCGGCGCGGCGCTCGTCAGCGTCGGCCTCGCCGGGATCGTGTTCGGGCTCATCGAGGGTCCCGGCCTGGGGTGGACGTCGGCCGGGACGCTGACCAGCCTCGTCGCCGGAGCGGCGCTGCTCGTCGCCTTCGTCGCCCTCGAGGCCCGCACCGCGAACCCGATGCTGCCGCTCGGCATCTTCCGGTCGCGTCAGTTCACCGGCGCGAACGCGGTCACGTTCGTGGTCTACGGGGGCCTGGGCGGCGCCCTGTTCCTCCTGCCCATCGAGCTCCAGCAGGTCGCGCACTACAGCCCCCTCCGCGCCGGGATCGCGCTGCTGCCGATCACCGTCATCACCCTCGCGCTCTCGGCGCGCTCCGGAGCGCTCGCCGCGCGGATCGGACCGCGGCTGCAGATGTCGGTCGGACCGCTCCTGGTGGGGGCGGGCCTGGCGCTGCTCGTGCGCGTCGGCGCGACCGGGGACTACGCGGGCACCGTCCTGCCTGCGGTGTCCGTGCTGGCGCTCGGGCTCGCGGTCGTGGTGGCGCCGCTCACCGCGACGGTGCTGGCGGCCGCCCCCAGCGACCGCTCGGGGATCGCGTCGGCGGTCAACAACGACGTCGCGCGGACCGCCTCACTCATCGCCGTCGCCGTCCTGCCGGCGATCGCCGGCATCACCGGTGACAGCTACCTGCACCCCGCGCGCTTCTCGGCGGGATTCCACATGGCGGTCGTCGTCGCCGCCGCCTGCTGCGGCGTGGGAGCGGTGCTCGCCGTGCTCATGGTTCGCAACCCGGTGCGCCGTCCCGAGCGCGCCGAGCCCGGCCGATGGCACTGCGCCGTGGACGGACCGCCGCTCTCCGGTGCGGCGTCGGTCACGCCTGAGCGGCTGGGCGCCTCTCCGGGGTGATCGGACGGGCGCTGCCCCGGCGCGGAGCGCCCGAGACCGACCGCAGGGTGGTGGGGGAGAGGAGCAGCAGCGCGCCAAGGGCCGACGGCGACGCGGCGACGAGGGCGGTGACGCGCACCGGGAGCGCGAACGCCGGGGCGATCAACGCCGCGGTCGCCCAGGCGGAGAGCACCGCGAGGAGGAGCGCCGCCGCCAGGGTGCCGGCCCACGCACGACGAGACCCGCGGCCCAGGCTGCGGCCGAGGACGAGGACGCCGGTGCAGGCCGCGCTCCCGACGACGACCATGCCGAACGCGAGCGCGGCGCTGATCGCCAGGGTCTGGACGCCGGAGTGGCCGTCGAGCGAGATGAGGGCGAGCGAGACGAGGAGGACCGCGGTCAGCGCCGGGGCCAGGGCGACGAGCAGCGCGAGGAGACAGAGCTCGGCCTGCACCACGCGGACGGTCCACGGCGGAGTGGGTCGCGGCGCCCCGGACGGAGAGAGCGGAGGCATGGTGCACCTGGATGTGGAGCGCGCTCGGTCGGTTCCCGGCCATGCTCCCATCGGACCCGCAGCCGGACGGGCGCCGTCACCGCTCCGTGGTCGCTCCGCGACCTCACCACCTTCCTAGAGGTCGGCGCACCCGGTGATGAGCGCGGGGATGGCCGACGCGTAGACGATCACGATGCGACCCGCGCCCGCATCGAATGCGCGGACGACGGTGTCGACGACGGCCGTGCCGGTCGCGTCCGCGGTGGGCACGGCCAGGACGCGGAGGTGAGCGCTGACGTTTGCGTCGCCGCAGATGCCGAGATGGTCGTGGATCGCGTGCGTGGACCCGGGCGCAAGGCCGCGGACGACGATGTCGTAGCGCTCCGCGCCGCCTGCGGTCGTGACGGTGACCGATCCCGACGGTCCGCCCGGCACCCGCGGACGGATCGCGAACGTCGTCGAGGAGGCCGCCATCGGCTGCGCCGGCACCGGTGTGAGGACGGCTGCAGGGGTGGGAGGATTGGCTGCCGGAGTGGCGGCCATGATGGGTACGACCGCGACGGGAGCGACCCGCGGCGGCGCCGGCGGGGGGGCGGCGGTGCCGCAGGCGATGAGCAGCGCGAGCGGCGCCACCAGCGCCGCGAGGAGCCGGCCACGAGGTCGTGGGTCCACGCCACGAGTACGCCCGGGGGTTACGCCGTGATGTCCGGCGACACCGTTCGCGGTCGCTGGATGGGTCGCTCGCTGGTCCTCGAGGTCGAGGCCGAGCTCGACCCGCACACCACCCTCGACCGCTGACGGTCAGCCGGGCGGCTTCTCCGGTGCGAGCCTCCGGAGCAGCGTCCGGACCGCGTCGTGAGCGAACACCGCGTCGTCGGCGGCGTCGGCCTGCTCGCCGAGGAAGCTGCGGAGGAACGCGCGCTGGAAGCAGGCGCCGAGGAGCAGGCCGGCCGCGACCGCCGGCTTCGCACTCCGCGACAGCCGCCCCAGCCGCTGCTCGGCCCTCAGGTACGCCGTGAGCGCCTCGGAGGGCCGCTGCGGCCCCGCGCCGCTCTCGCCGATCCTCTCCCGGTGCCGGGCGAGCAGCTGCGGGTCGGCGAAGAGCGAGGCGGCGATCGGCACCGACCGGTCGTAGAAGGCGACGGCGGCGCGGGCCACCTCCTCGAGGGTCGCCGTGACCGTGCCCCGGCCGGCGCGCTCGGGGAGCTCGGCGAGGAGCGCGATCAGCGGCGGGAGGCGGGTGCTCAGCACGCAGAGGAAGAGCTCCTCCTTGTCCTGGAAATGCTTGTAGAGGGCGGCCTCGGAGAACCCCGCGGCGCGTGCGATCTCCTTGGTGGTGGCCGCGGTCAGGCCCTTCGTGCTCATGACGTGGGCCGCCGCGTCGAGGATCCGCTCTCGGGTGCTCGCAAGGGCCATCGACTGCTCACCCACACAAGTGAGTAATCACTCACCCACGTTGGCATCCGGGCCGTGGCCCTGTCAAGCGCCCCGAGCGACCGGGGGGTTGAAGGGCGACGGCTCGAGCAGCCGCCAGCGCGCGGGCATGGCGCCCTCGCGCTCGTGCACCGCGTCGATCGCGACCTCGACGAGGCGCTCGGCGCCGGGTGTGGCAGCCACCTCGTCCTCGTCCCAGACGATGCGCGCGCGACCGCTGAGCTGGAGCGCAACGCCGGACCCCCAGTCGATGATGAGGAGGCCGATCCGGGGATCGACGACCAGGTTGCCGAGGGTCTGGAACATGCGGTTGCCCTTGTAGTCGGGGAAGCGCAGGCTCGTCCCGCCGGCCGCGACCTCGACGAATCCGGGGCGCCCGCCGCGGTGGGAGGCGTCCGCGCCGCGCTCGGGGTGGCCGCTCGCGATGTAGAACGTGTCGGCGGCATGGACGCGCCCGGCCT
>Ga0209577_10005747_pt1 | contig 11542 bp, 17 predicted proteins | sample GraSoiAngelo_109_FD_185874 | JGI IMG/M metagenome (GOLD analysis project Ga0209577, IMG submission 185874) | Grasslands soil microbial communities from the Angelo Coastal Reserve, California, USA - 14_0903_12_20cm (SPAdes) (version 2) | ecosystem: Environmental > Terrestrial > Soil > Grasslands... | reverse complement strand
GGCTGCACCTTGACGCGAAAGTCACTCCAAGCGTTCTTGGCGCATAAGGAGGTGGTCTCATTCGCAATCAACCGTTCGTCCCCCGCAACAGGTCTGCGGACTTCTTCAGTTTCCGAGACGGCGAGAATGTCACCGTCCCCGATTTGCGCGTAGAGTATGAATGTTGCCGCCACACCAACCGCGAGCAGTGTGGCTCCATATGCGAGCGGGGTCGCCTTACCCCTGCCACTTACGGCGGCGGCTTCTGCCTTATCCCCCTCCTCAAGTTTCTTTAGCTCTTTATCCTCAAGCGGACGCTCCTCAATATCTTTTTCGACCTTTTCCAGCCAGCGCCGGGTTAGAAGCTTAGGCAATTGCTCTTCCGCCATGTCAATGATGGTGGACAAATCCGCTTGACCGTTGCCCTGCTCGGGAGCGGCGTCAGTCGGCCTGGGCTCCTCGTTGGGGCCTAGAAACTGCCCACGCAGGAAGGTCTCCATGACCTCAAGTGCCGTTTCCACTGCCAGCTGGGCACCGCGGTGACTGCGAAAATATTTGGCGCTGCCGTGACCGTCCGAGACGGCTAAGATGAGGGGTAGGCCTTCACCCGATTCCGGCCGCCAGTCGATGTGGTCCTGATTTGGTAGTCCTGCCCTTTTGTGCGCCGCCCCGCGCACGCTCCGGCCGACGGCTCGCCAGACAGTTTTGTCAGCTATTAATTGTGTGCGTTCTACCATACGTCATCGTCTGGCGAAGTAGGGTCGGTCACGGGGGGAGTCGGTATCGGGACGTGAGGTCCAGACGAGGCGGAGTTGGTCAACTGACTTGGCGGTGACGAAGCCGACTTCAAGACGGCGGTTGATACGAAGCGGATATGCTTGACGAGGGCTTCCGGATTGTTAGCTTGCAGGGGTTTCAGTTCTGTATGACCGATAAACTTTTGCAAGACGTCATGGTCTGCGTCTTTGCCGATGGCGATCGCGACGCGAACCGCCCTCTTACCCCAGGGCTGATCCATGAGGGACTTCAACCCGCTGTTGAAATCGTCCGTCGGCTGTCCGTCAGAGACCAGCACGAGGACCGGAGGCAATGCGCGGTCAGCCATGGGAGGAATTTTGAGCTGATCCGCCAGCATCGCCAGGGCCTTGCCCATGTCTGTGAGGCCGTCGGCCTTCAGATCAGACCATTTGAAGTCCTCGATCGGCTGAGGGTGGGCGACGTGCCACTGCGCTCCGTTAGAGAACGTAAGCACCCGTACTAGGATTTCGGCGTTCGGGTTTTCTTTCGCTACGTCCCTCATGTGTGGGATCGCTTCACTGATAGCGTTGTTTAAGGACTCGATTTTGCCGTCTACTGACATCGAACCCGAACAATCAGCGAGCCAGATGAAGTGTAAGGGGCGCGCTGCTAATTCACCTCCCGGCCTCTTACTCATGACGGTGAACTCCTTCCTTCTTTTTACTAAGGCTTCAAAACACTCCAAATAAACCTGTTTCTTCTTTGATTAAATCTCCACGGGATATGTCCTAAGAGACGAAATTAGGAGATTTTCGAGACTGAGACTAATCGAGTACGGGTATACTGTCAAGAGATTTTTTAAGAGATGAGAGATTTTTAAGAGATAATTATTGCACCTTGGTTGAAAGGTAGGGCGTCCTTTACGGCCATAGTTGCCTGATTTTTAATAGGTGCGCACCTCAAACTGCGCTCGCGCTATTGCTTAATTCAATAAAAAAGAGTACGGGCGGGCTTCTCAATCGAGAAGCCCGCCCGTACTCTTTATCACTATAAGTCGCTAATTATTGGCCAGCGCTACTTCTAAGCCCATCTTCTTTTGCTCCCTTTGACGGCGCGCTTCTTGCGCCGCTTGCAAATCTTTCTTTGGATTGAAAGTAGGCTCATTTTTACCTAAATAAACCTGTTTACTTCGACCGTTCTCCGTGAACTGAATATACCAATAGTTTCGGCCAGCCTGGTTCGGCTGTAACTTATACAGATATTTATCAACTTTCTTCCGGCCTTTGATCGGACGTGGCCCAGGCTGTTTGCGCTCAATTATTTGTTTGACGTATTCATAAATCAGACCTAACTTCGGGCAGAAGGAGAATTCTCTGTCAGGCCCCATTGATAATTTTTGTTGCCCGGTACAGGACTGCTTTTTATCAGTGCACTCTAAGGTGACGTTGTTCTTCTTAATCTCGACGCGAATCAAATTATCTTTATAGGTCAGGTCGCCTTCGCTGATGTTATCGGCAACCTTATTAACGAATTTATAAATCTCCTTCACGTCGTCGTCAGTTAGGTGCGCGGCTTTGACCGGCCGAACATTTTGGCTAGATGCTCTATCCTTTTCGCAACGTAGCTTCTTGTTCGGCATCGGCTAATAAGCTCCTTTGCTGTTTTTGAGGATCGTCGAGGGGGCATGTTCGGGGCCAAACAGGGACAACAGACCTTGAATGTCTGCGATGATCCCAGAAGTCGGCGGCTGATCTTCAATTTCTTTCGAATAGTCCTCTACGATTAACAGAAGATATCGAAGGTCGTGGTCAAGGCGCGGCGCAGCCTCGAGGCCATCCGCCTTGCCGTACTTAGTGAACTTAAGATACCCACTTGCTTCCGCCTTAACTATACGAGCGGCAACGTCTCCCGGGTCTTTGAACAATCTATCCTCGCTGCCCACTTCAGGCCAATAGTACTTGTGGACGATGTACTGCTCGAAAGGCTCTCGCAGAATATCCGCCGTCAGGTTCTCAGTCTTTAGGTAGCCGGTTTTTAGCTCCAGAAGCATCACGGCAGTACCTTCGGAGTGAACCGTGGCTTTCGGGTGGATAGACAGGTCATTGGCGATTTGGTGTGTGCGAGGGGTGTCCGACGATAAAATATAGTTGCGCCCGTAGCGTGATTCCTTTTGCTTAATTTTCCTGATAGTCCCGCGGACGGTAACCTGACTCTTCTTCTTCTCCGGCCGAAAATAGTTAAAATGTTCGTCAGCGATCTCGGCATTGCTGACTGCCCTTTTAACTTTCCAGATAACGAACATTATCTCAGCCTCTGGTTCGGTAAGAGTCGGAGTAACGGTAACCACTCGCCGCCGAGGTTGCTTCTTGCCTTTTTTTTCCGACCTGTTGCTGCTATTCCTAACAGTTTTTTTTGATGTCAACGTGAGGCCCTCACGGGGACACGAAGCTGAGAGACCTAAAAGGCAATTTAACTAAAATTTCCAACGAATACAAGTCAAAGTTCAAACAAATGGCGAACAAAAGCGCAACGGTAATCCAACGGATATTACTTTGAAACAATAACCCTAAATTTTTCTGTGGCTTGCAGCAATAGTTATTCTATCACTAAACACGATTTTTTTCCAGTAAAATTCTTCGGCCAGAGGCCCGAGAACTGTTATTAGGGGACGTCGGAGGGAAGCACTGGCCTTACGCCTGTATAGCGGGCGAAGTCCTTCTCGTTGAAAGTGAGCAAGCTGGAAACGCCGTGTGCCACCATTACTGCTGCCATGCGTGCGTCGTGTACTTGCTTGCCCTGAACCGAGTGCTTGGTAACTAATCGGAGCCAGTAAATAAAGACGGCCGGGGAGTCATCGAGGAAGAGGAAGAGGTTAAGGATTCGCGCGACCTCCTGTGAGGTTTGGGTCACGTCCCACCCGAAGCCGTTTGCGTCCGCAGGTCGCGTGGCGACCGCCCAGAATTCGATGATGTTCTGGGCAGTGACATATATGCTGTCCCCGCGCGCTAATAACTCAGTGACGGCATCTACCGCCTCCCTATGCGCCGGGGAGGAAGCGTCGCAGAATCTGAGCAAGACGTTGGTATCCAGCAGGTAGTCGTCCGCCATCAGTCATAGATGGACTCGCGTGAGAGCGCCTTGTCAGGCAGACCTGGCCCACCCCGGTGCGAGAGAGCCCACCGACGAAACTCCGCAGCGCGCTCACTGGGGGTAGAAGAGTCCCAACGGGAGGTGCCAGGCAGCGGACGTAGTACGATCACATCGCCTTCACGCTCAAGGGCGAAGCGCGCGTGCGCGCCAACCTTGCCCAGGTGTTCCTGAGTTAGACGGAGGACGCCTTCCTCGTCAATCTCAATGATCTGGCTCATAGTCTCTAAACCATCCGGCCGCTCAAGCCACAACAAGTCCGAGGTTAATCAGCCGTAGGGTGAGCGCCTGCGCGCTCACCTCGAAGCGGGCGGCCATCCGCCTCACGGCCGCTTCGTCGTGCGGGTCCAAAGGCTGCTTCCTGAATATGTCGACCACTGCCGATTCGGGCATCAGTAACTCCGCCGCGAACGTGTTGGCTTGGATTTCTTGGATTCGGGTCCCGTCGGCCGCGGCCTCGTCCCGGTAGAAGACGGGACCGGCATCGATGAACACACGTGCCGAGTTGCCGTGTAGCACAAAGTGGCCCAGTTCGTGCGCTATGGTGAAACGACGTCGGTTGCGGTGATGACTCTCGTTGACTGCGACGACCCCGCCGTCATCTTTGATCACCAGCATACCGGACACCGACTCTTCGAGGGCTTCAGCCTTGATTTTCAGATTGTGCGCGCGCACGATCGATTCGACGTCTACGGGGATACTGTGGCCGAACCTGTCGAGGATCTTGTGTGCTTCTCTCTTGGCCCTACTCACCGCCCTGTCAACCGTCTTAACGGGCTTCGCTGACATACAGTCCTTTCTTTTGGGGAATACCGAAGCCGCCCATGGCGGACCACAGGATTGAGGCTTACCCTTGCCTAGCATAGATTACTTCGGCAACTTCGAGGAGAGTCTTTACTCGTTCAGCAGTCGCTGGAGCATATCCGCCGTCTTCTGCGGCACGTCCTTAACGCCACCGCCCACCCGGCTCCTGACGAGTTCCTTAACTGGAACCGTGCGCGGTCGGACCACTTCATTGATGGGCGGGAGAACATCTACCGCTTCCAGCCCGAGGGCCGCGCACAGGTCGTACAGTAGGTGTAACGGCGGACGCTGGCGTCCCGCCTCAATATTGGTGATCGAGGTTCGCAGCATTTTAACTTCGGCGGCGAGCTCACTCTGCGTCATGCTCAGCTCCTCGCGGCGCCTCTTCAGTCGCTCACCGAGCCGACGGTACAAAGACTCCTCGTTCACGGGCATAGAAGAATTATGCCCAGTTTCACCAACCATGTCAATAATATAAACCCAGGACATTAGATGTCAAATATACTAACCCAGTGTGTAAATTTGACATCAGGCGAAAAACCTGTTATCCTACAAAAGATGCTGGAGGACGAGCCCCCGCCCTATGGCAGCCGAAATTTATGACGAGAGGTGAACGCCATGGATAATTCCACGAACCCGCACGGCGCGGACGTTCCTCACGAGGCCGCGCAGGTCGCAAACAAGCCGCCCAACCCGGAGCCGGGGCCGGAGGTGCACATCACGGTTAACAACGACCAGCGGCTCATCCACCGCGGTCGTCGCACGGTCGCCGAGATCAAGCAGGCGGGTGGGGTGCCGCTGGCCGACGAACTCGACCAACTCATCGACAATAAGCTGACCGAGCTCCCGGACGACGGCTCGGTCGTGATCAAGGGCGGGGAGAGCTTCGTCTCGCACGTCCGCTCGGGCGGCTCGTCCTGAGGAGGCCGTCGTGGAATTCTCACAGGAGCAGGTGGAAGAACTGAAGCTCTTCTGCCCGGATGCGCGGCCCCACGTCGAGGGCGGGACCACATACTTCTTCCTTCCCGGGCTGCGGCTCCCGGACGGCTGCAGCCCGGCGCAGATGAACGCGCTGCTCTGTCCGACGGGACACCACGGGTACACTTCGCGCCTCCTCTTCGAGGGACAATTCAGCTCCCGGCAGGCCCGGAACTGGCACTTTAACGCGCACATCCTCGGCCGCAACTGGGCCGCGATTTCATGGAATATCCCCGCGACCGGCCTGCGGCTCGCCCAGATCCTGGCGGAACACCTGAGGGCCTTCAGATGATGGTGGGCGTCAGACTTACGAGGGGGCTTTACGAGCGCGCCGTCGCCGACCTGAGGCGCCCGCACCCGTATGCCTTCGAGCGCGTCGGCTTTTTCTCGGCCCGGATGGGCAATGCCAGCCACGGGCACCGCCTCGTGCTCCTGACCGACTATCACGCGGTCCCCGACGACCAGTACGTTAAGGATCCGAAATGCGGCGCGCGTATCAATTCCGACTCGATTCGCGCCGCCATGCAGCGCGTCCTCGACACGGGCGCCGGCGCCTTCCACGTGCACGTTCACGAGCATCCGGGGACGCCCCGGTTCAGCCCTATGGACGCTGAGGAGACACCGCGCGTGGTCACCGGACTGCGCGTCGTCGGCCCCTTTCAGCCCCACGGCATGTTGCTCTTCAGCGAAGACCGCGCCGCGGCCCTCGTGTGGCTGCCAGGCGTCCCCGAACCATTGAAGGCCAATAAGATCGCCGTCGTGGGCTTCCCGCTGACTTTTCTGGAGGGGGCGTGACAATGGGCGAGGACCGGTTCGACCGGCAGTCATTTTTGGGCGCCGGGTCGCAGCCCGTCATAGAGCGCGCGGTGGTTGGCGTCATGGGGCTGGGCGGCGGCGGCTCGCACGTCGTGCAGCAACTCGCTCACGTCGGCTTCCTGCGCTACGTAATTTACGACCCGGACGTAGTGGAAGAGTCGAATCTCAACCGCCTCGTCGGCGCGACCGAGTCTGACGTCCGGGAAAAGACGCCCAAGGTCGAGGTCGCGAAGCGCGTCGCCTTCGGCCTTAGGTCTGAAGCGATCGTCGAGGCCTACACACAGCGCTGGCAGGAGAATCCTGAACCGCTGCGCGCGTGCGACATACTTTTCGGCTGCCTGGACGGATTTGGTGAGAGACGCGAATTGGAGGCGGCGTCGAGGCGATACCTTATCCCGCTCATCGACATCGGCATGGACATCCACCGTGTCGGCGACGAGCCGCCCCGGATGGGCGGACAGATAATTCTCTCGATGCCGGGCGGCCCGTGCATGTTCTGCCTGGGCTTCCTGAATGAGCGGACGCTCGCCCGCGAAGGGGAGCGTTACGGCGACGCCGGCGCGCGCCCGCAGGTGATCTGGCCGAACGGCGTGTTGGCCTCGACCGCTGTCGGCGTCGCGGTCGATCTCCTGACGGACTGGACGCAGTCCCTGCGAAGCGCGGTTTACATGGAGTATGACGGCAACCGTGGCACGCTCCGCCAGCATGCCCGTCTGCAGTACCTGAGGGAAGGGGCGTGCCCTCACTACCCGGCTGCGGCCGTAGGCGACGTGGTTTTGCTGTAACGAGATGCCGGATTATGGCGGGGGGGACTGTCGGATGGGTGGATACTTTTGGTTAATAAACGTAGGATTAATAATTTTTGCTGCGGCGAACGTCGCCGTGCCGCTTTACCTGGAGCGCCGGCGACTCGGCTTCGTGTTGGCGGTGTGGAAAAGTTTTCGCCCCAAAATGTTCCTCGAAGTAGTAGGGATATTGTTCTTGGTTATATGCGCAGCCGTTGCCTTCGCGATTTACCTGCCCGCCCTCAACTGGGGGTGGTTCAGCCTAATCTCGCCGGGAGGGGGTAACGTGCTAATCGCGCCCGTCCTGGCGGGTGCAACCTCCAAGAGCTTACTCATCCGAGACTTGGTCATTCTCTTCTTCGGCGCGTTTCTCATAGTCGCACCTTTCCTGGCGAAAAGTGAAGAGAACTTATTCAGGCGCGGCCATCACGACTGGGCGAGCATCGCTAGGCAGTCGGTGAAATTCGGCCTCGTACACCTCGTGGTCGGGGTCCCGCTAACGGTGACGATCGCCCTCATCGGCGTCGGCTTTTTCTTCGGCCATAAATATCGGGCGATGTATCGCAAGGCGCTGACGCGCTTTCCCGCGGCTTATGCCGAGGAGTTAGCCGTATTCGAGAGTACCTGCTACCACTCCCTGTACAACAGCATCATTCTGCTGTTTCTGCTCTGGCTCGCATTGTAGGTGACGACAAGTAGTACTGAAAAATAGAAAGCGACCGCTTGAACGAGCGGTCGCTTTCTATAAAGAAGAAAATTAACGCTGGCTACTCAGTACAGGACAAAAAATGATCTTTGAGACTGCATAAAAGGCCATCAAGCCGTTATCCTGCTCCTGGTTTATCGCCAAACAAAACAGGAAAGGATGACTTCTGATGGCCGACATCCGCCCCTTGGAGCGAACGCTTCGAGAGAATGTAACTTGGAACAAAGCGCGAATCAACTTCTTGGCTAAGTTCCTCGTCGCGCTCGTTCAAGTCAAGACGATCAACCTCGTCCAGCTCTCTTCGGTAATGAGCGGGCGTGCTAAACAAGCATCGCATTACAAGCGGATTCAGCGCTTCCTGCGCGGCTTCCATCTGCCCTTTGCTGAACTCGCGCGCTTCGTGATCGCGCTCGGCGGGTTGCAGCCGCCTTTCACCATCACGATTGATCGCACCGATTGGTATTTGGGCGAGACGCCCTTGAATGTGCTGCTGTTGGGCATCGCTTTTCAAGGCATTAGCTTCCCACTGCTCTGGACTATCCTGGAGAAGAAGGGCTGTTCTGATACGAGCGAGCGCATCGCGCTGATGCAAGATTACCTGCGGCTGTTCGGGCGGCAAAGTATTGAATTTATTTGTGCTGACCGAGAGTTTATCGGGGTGGACTGGCTGGCCTTCCTGTGTCGGGAGCGCATCCCCTTCCGCCTGCGGTTGAAAGAGAACTTGCTGGTCGAGAACTCGCGCCACACGAAGCGGGTGGCGGCGCGCAACTTCTTCCGCACACAGCGTGCAGGCACGGGCGTGTTGCTCGCGGGCGCGCGGTTGGTGCTGGGACAAAGGCTCTTTGTGATGGGACTGCGGCGCAGTGATGGCGAGTATGTGCTCGTCGGCAGCACCGAAGAAAGCGAGTTGCTGCTTGCCGATTACGCCCGCCGATGGGGTGTTGAGACTTTGTTTGGTTGTTTGAAGACGCGAGGCTTTTGTTTGGAAGCCACGCATGTGACGGACAAAGAAAGGTTGCGGAAGTTGATTGCTTTGATGGCGCTCTGCTTCTGTTGGGCTTATCGTGCCGGGCACTGGCTGATACGGATCGAGCCGTTGAAGATCAAAAAGCATGGCCGCTTGGCTAAAAGTATCTTCCGTCATGGCTTCGACCATCTCAGGCGAATATTCTGCAATCAGGACTGCTCAGTTGAACGCCTTGCTTTCATTAGGCTTTGTCAGCTTTTGTCCTGTACTTAACGCTGGCTATTATAAAGTCGCTAATCTGGCTTTCTGGTTTTCTGGCTTGCTAGGCCGGCGGCATTACGCTAAAGAGTACTGAATACCTGTAGTGGCGGCGCAGTGCCAGATCAATCCGGGCAGGCTATAAGACTCGGTATGGAACCGGATGATTTACGCCGGCATCAACAACAGGACTGCTCTAAGTAAGAGGAGTTTTCGCCTCAGCCAGGGAAGGTTGTTTGTGTCTGCCGTATGACTTACACGGGCGGATTTGCCCCTTAGGAATTCTGATCCCCGGAAAGGCAGGGAGTCGTAGCAGTTCTTGCGCCGAGCGCATGATAGTCTCCCCTTGGGCCGAGTTGAGCCAGCCTATCCAAGCGAGCTCCCCCAGAATCGACCGTAGAGCCTGCTCTGCCACCACGCCGTCGCGGTAAAGCCCAAACACACGGCTCCGCAGCGCCCGACGTCGGCCTTTCTCGACCGATATGCCCCGGTTCACCACTACCCCGGTCACGAATTGCTTAGTCGAATTCGGCATGCACCTGATCTTGCCTCGTCGCACCGCGTGGCCGTGACTCTGAATCCGGCTAATCGCCGGCTCGATCACTTCGAGAGCGCGCTCGCCCGAAAACACGATGTCGTCAACGTAGAACGAACAGTTAAGGCCGTAGGCCTCGGCGAGGGCGATAAGTTCGTCGTGTAAGCCCAGCAAAGACAGGTTCGCAATGGCGGGGCTCGTCGGCGCGCCCTGAGGTAGCCTGTGCTGAAATGTCGTCAGCTTCGTCATCAGGGAAGAGATCTCTGCGGAGCAGCCGAGTACTTCTCTGAATACCCGGTAGACCTCCGCGTCATTAATTCGCGGGAAACAGTCACGAAGATCCAGGGCGACGACCATCGGCTGGCTGAGGTGGAGTTTCGCGTTGTCCCTGATAGACTTGCCCGGCACGGCGCCGATCATCGTTTCCGGAAAGACGAAATCTCGAAATATCCGCTCTTGGATGCGCGACTGATACCGCTTCAATTCGCCGACCGGGTTGTCGATGTGCCGCCACTTCCCCTCGCCGGCAGTCCTTCTAAGGTCGAACGGGCGGTAGTAACGACCCGCCGTATTGGCGACGGGACGAATGTCCTCCCTGCCGCACCCGAGCAGCCCCTCAAGGTGCCTCATCGAAACGAGTCCCAGATATGGATGACTGTCGGCCCCTTTCATCTTCCTGTCGCTTGGAGATCCTCCTCCGGCTCGAGAATAATGTCGAGGAGTTGCTTGGCGAGCATGTCGGCCTGCTCGGTGGATATTCCGCTGAGGTCCTCTTTATCCGAGCCGAGAAGTAGCAACAGGTACTTCGGGACGCGTAGGGCCTTCGCGATCGCCTGCATGGTCTCGTCGGTCGGGGAGCGTCTTCCGGCCTCCACTAATGAAATGTAACTCGCGTCCAGCTCGGATTCCTCCGCCAATTGTTTCTGCGAAAGGTTACGAGCCGCCCGAATTACCCGAATTGCTTTTCCGATGTTCATAACTGCTCCCTCTCTAAAAGGCCCTCATGCGAAAGGCCCTTGAGACAGGAAGCAGCGGTTCTCAGATGTCGGTTGCGTCGTTCTGGTCGTCACCCTCAAGCGATTTAAGAAAGAGCCGGCAGAGGTCGTCGACAGTTGACTCGATAAGCCTTCGGTCGTTGCCCTGGACGGCACGCCTGAGCGTGCGAACAGCCTTAACGAGCTGCGCAACTTTGGCTGTCTCCAGTGAGCCCTGGTCCCTCATCTCACGTAATTTGTGGACGAGGGCCTTGAGGTTCTTTGAGTTACGCCTCATACGTAACACCCCCTTCCCCGTGTTCCGGATTGGGAGGACGCGAGTCCTCCCGAACACGAAGTCCCCCGGCCGTGCTTCCTCGACGGGAATGGCCCACTAAAGCCCGCTGATTCTGTCTATCGAATGTCCCCAACGGCAGTAAATGCCGAAGGGCATTTGCGGTTCCAGAGCTGTCGGTTGCCAGCTCTTGGCGCTAGGGCGGAGCCTCTCGGCCTAGAGCTTCCAACCGACCGCTCTGGACCGCACTGCCCAACTTGCCCTAACTGCATTCGGGAGTTATTCACTCCTTCGTGCCATAAGTGATCGTCCGCCTGCGTCGCGGCTCGACCCAGCGCTCGCAGCGCTAACGGATTACCAGCCAGGAAATTAATAAGGAGGCTTCAAAGAACTCGCGCGGTACGCGCCCCAGAGGCATAGTACAGATTAGATGAAACGTAGTCAAGATATATTTCTCCAAGTCAAGAATTATGACAACAAGTTTTTGATTTTTGCTTACATAAATGCAGTGCTGATCGTTCATTACAGGATCCTGCAGGAAACCGTTTTCCATCCAACCC
>Ga0209577_10005746_pt1 | contig 11544 bp, 10 predicted proteins | sample GraSoiAngelo_109_FD_185874 | JGI IMG/M metagenome (GOLD analysis project Ga0209577, IMG submission 185874) | Grasslands soil microbial communities from the Angelo Coastal Reserve, California, USA - 14_0903_12_20cm (SPAdes) (version 2) | ecosystem: Environmental > Terrestrial > Soil > Grasslands... | reverse complement strand
GTCAATGCCACTGAAGTAATCGGCATGCATGAAAAAGCGCAGGCCGTGCGCACCAAGCGCGATTCCACCCTGCGCGTGGGATTGAAGTTGGTAAAGAATGGCGAGGCGGCCGGATTTGTCACGGCTGGGAATACAGGCGCTGCTATGGCTACGGCCAAGATGGTGCTGGGCGTCCTGCCGGGGGTGGACCGTCCCGCCTTGGCTGCTGTCTTCCCTACTTCAGCAGGCAAAGCCTCCATCATGGTCGACGTTGGCGCGAACGTCGATTCCAAACCGCAAAATATCAGCCAGTTCGCCATTATGGGCGAGATTTATTACCGCACCATTTTTGGTGTGAAGCGTCCCAGCGTAGGATTGCTCTCTATTGGAGAAGAAGAGAGTAAAGGCAACGAACTCACCCGCCACGCTTATGCGCTCATTAAGGAATTACCGGTGAATTTCATCGGTAATGTGGAGGGGCGCGACCTCTACAATGGCCGGGTAGACGTAATCGCGTGCGACGGTTTTGTCGGCAACGTTGCCTTGAAAATCTCTGAAGGCATTGCTGAAGCCTTCTCTTACCTGCTGAAAGAATCGCTTAAATCCACCATCGCTTCTCAAGTCGGGTACCTGCTCTCACGCAAAGCATTTGTTGATTTCAAGAAACGCGTGGATTACTCCGAATACGGGGGCGCTCCACTGCTGGGCTTGAGAGGAGTGGCCATCGTCGGACACGGCTCTTCGAATGCAAATGCAATTAAAAATGCCGTGCGTGTGGCCAAGCAGTCTGCTGAATCGGGTATCAATTCACGCATCGAGCAGGAACTCGCGTTCAGCAAGACCGCGGTAGGGGCAGGAACCTGGGAACCTTCATGAGCTTGCCCGTGATCGCCTTCACCTTCCCTGGACAAGGTTCACAAGCAGTTGGAATGGGGAAAGACCTCGCCGGACTTTATCCGGTGGCACGGCATACCTTTCAGGAAGCCGATGATGCATTGGGTTTTTCCGTCTCTCAGTTGTGCTTTGAAGGTCCTGAAGACAAACTGAAGATGACTGAGATTACCCAGCCTGCGATCCTTACGGTAAGCGTTGCCGTGTGCCGTGTGCTTCAGGAAAAAGGTGTTGTTCCTCAATATGTCGCCGGCCACAGCCTGGGTGAATACTCAGCCCATGTCGCTGCAGGGACAATTACTTTCACCGATGCTGTACGGGCCGTGCGCAATCGCGGCCAGTATATGCAGGAGACAGTACCGGCTGGGGACGGCGCTATGGCTGCCATTCTCGGCACGCCCCTGGAGCAATTGCAGCAGGTCTGTAATGACGCAGCTCAGGGAGAAATTGTTTCACCAGCCAACGTCAACTCGCCCGACCAGATCGTAATTTCCGGCAGCACAAGAGCAGTAGAGCGCGCCGTTGAATTGGCTAAGCAGCGTGGCGCCAAAAAAGCCGTTATGCTGCAAGTGAGTGCTCCCTTCCATTGTGTGCTCATGAAGCCCGCCCAGGATCGCCTGGCGCATGACTTGAACGCATTGCGGTTTCGTGATCCGGAAGTACCGGTCATCAGTAACATCGATGCCCAGCCAAAAACCACCGGCACAGCTTCACGTGAAGCCCTGATCCAGCAGGTAACCGGTGCAGTACAGTGGGCTGCTTCGATGCAGAAGCTGATCCAACTGGGAGTGACCACTTTCATTGAAGCTGGCCCAGGAAAGGTTCTGACCGGGCTCATGCGCCAGATTGACCGTTCTAAAACGGCGTTCATTGCCAATGATGAAGCGTCGTTACAGAAGGTCACGGACACGCTCAGCAAGCAGTGAGTCATCGAGCACTTCATTTTCCGCATCGAGTTAGGGTGTGCGACATAAAAGTGAGAACTAAGCGCGCCTCGCCTCCCAATAATCCTCAAACCGACCACTGAGTCGGCAACAGCGAAGGGCGATGATGGCGTTGGCACCGCGAACGGTCCAGAACATGCCGGATTGTTTAAGGCGACTACCGATGACGGTTTTGCAACCCGCTTCGATCACGCCGGAGCCAACGAACAGATGCTGGCGACGGAACTCGGGATAACGCATACGTTCGGCGTTTCGTTCGAAGTAATCGGCATTCTTACGCAGAGCCTCGATCAACTCCGGCGAAGCGCCTTCGAGGGAGCGTAGATAGCTAACCAGCTTTTGGATCTGGCCTCCGTCCAGTTTGGGTTGGTGACGCAAGATCCATTGTCTCTGACGGGCATCCTCTCCAGGATAAAGGAGGCGGGCAATATCCCAGAGATGTTGTCGGGCGTGAAACAGATCAACGATCTGGATAGCCTCCGGAAAATGCAGGTCGGCGAGATTCCAAATCCACTCAGCTCCGTCGCCCATGATCACTTTCTTAAGGGCTCGGCTCCAACCGCGGCTCTGCGCTTCGGCATAGAGGCGTTGGCCGAATTCGGCTGCCGTCTCGATGGCTCCTGCATAGGTGGTTGAGTCCGGGTCGCGGATGGCAAAGCCTTCCGCGTCATAGGCGGTTTGGGTGAAGACGCACCCCAGTTTGACTTCCCGGGTGCGAGCGGGCTGACCTTCGACCTTGCCCACGGTACGCTCGGTCTGGGTGACGGGAATTCCGGTGCCATCCATCTGCACATACAAAATGGGAATCGGCGCTCCTACGATGATGGGGAGATTCAGTTGCATGGCTTGCTGAATGTGTTGCTGTTCGCGAGCGCCGATATCCGTTCCCAGAGCCTCGGCGGTTCGTTCCACCGCCTTGGTGGTCACCGTCAAGCCCGCTAGCAACTGCATCTGCTCCCGTCCCTGATCGAAGGGCGCTTCCGCACCCACGACCGCCAACATCCGCCGCACGCCTGGGGAGAGATCCTGGTGGACAACATCCAATTGGCGGTCGAAGGGAAACTGCCCGCGATGACAATGGGAGCAGAGATAGTAAGGGCGTCGTAGTTCGATCTCCCCCACGGCGGTAAGAATACGCCGGGATCGCAACTCGCGGTAGAGGGCCACTTGACCGCAAGGACAAAGCAGTTTCCGTTGCTCGGGGCTGGGAGGTTCGCACTGCAACCATTGGCCTAAAGCTACGGCACCGACTTGATGGAGAGCGGAGCGCAGGGCCATTTCGATGGCTTCCAAATCCAAGCTGCCAGGCTTACGGTGCTGCTGAAAAATCACTGGCAGGAGGCGGCTTACTTCATCGGCTACTTCTTGCTGGATCGCTTCTGCTGTTTTTTTTCCTGGGGGGTCAGAGTCTGTTCCACCGGACGTAAGCTACAAATCTTCTCATTGAGAGTGATGATCTGAGCGCAAAGTTCTTGAAACTGATGAAAGGTTTCTACCTCCCGCTGGGTTTTCCGCAATAACAGAGGAGAGGCAAAGGTTTCGGTGACGGTTTTCCCTTCAAGCTTGCGGGTGAGGCGGAAGTTGGGTCCGTGGCCAGGGTCCTGGGGCCGGGCACAATGACAGGTGGGCTTGCCACATTTGCCGGAGGTGGTGGTAACGGAACCACGGCGGAAATCCCCGAGTTGGGCGATCTGGCGAAAGAGTTCTGATCTTTGCTGCTCCATCTGGGCCAAAGAGTCAGGCATGGTAGTCGGCCTCCTTATCTTAGCGTATATAAACGCTAAGATAAAGGCTACAAAAAAAGAAACGAACCACTTCTGACTTCTATGTCGCGCACCCATCGAGTTATAACATCATTGAATTTAGAGTCGGTTAGGTTAGAATCCGCCTATGTTCCTGGGCAAAACCATTCGCAGGCTGTTTCCATCATTGGCGGAACTGCTGGCGACTGTGCACCACCGGACATACATGGAAGACGGCCTGATCACCAGGCATACAGCAGATTTTCTGCACGATAAGAAATTCGCCGCGGCTTACGCCAAAGGAAAAGCCACAGGGTCATGGAACGGCTCGAATCCACGCTGGCGTGTCTATACCGCGTGCTGGGCCGCCGCATATGCTGCACAATTGCCCGGCGACTTCGTTGAATGCGGCGTCAATCGCGGCGGGATGGCGTTGACGATTCTTGAATACCTGAATTTCAATTCGCTAAACAAAAAGTTTTTCCTGCTGGATACTTTCCAGGGCTTTCCCAAGGGAGCACAGCCATCTGAAGCAAACGTCGGACTTTACGAGGATTGCTACGAGGATGCGGTGAAAACCTTTGCTCCATATTCGGGCGTGGTGATCGTGAGAGGTGAAGTGCCGGGGACATTGAGTCAGATTACATCTGAGCAGATCGCATATCTCTCCATTGACATGAACTGCGCTGAACCGGAGATTGCGGTTCTGCGAGAATTGTGGCCACGGTTGGTAGCAGGCGCAGTCGTCTTACTCGATGACTATGGCTATGGACCTGCTCATTCCGGGCAACAATTGGCATTTGACACTCTATCTCGTGAAATGAAGTTCACAATTCTCACAACCCCTACAGGACAAGGCATGGTAATTAAAGCCCATATATAGGTAAAACCAAATAATTATTATTGATTAACGGAGACCTAAAGAATGCGGCATATGATTGCAAGTCGTCTCAATAGTCTTTTGTACAACCCAGATGCTTCGGCTGCAGAACAATATCATATCTGGTTTTATACCACTAAGGTTTGGGAACGAACTAAGTGGATGAATGTTACGACTTATAAGTCTCCTTCCGACATGTGGAATTATCAGGAAATTCTGAGTTCCCTTAAGCCGGGCTTGATTATTGAGTTTGGGACTGCCTTTGGCGGTTCAGCTCTTTTTTTTGCAGCGGTAATGCGCCAAATCGGCAATCCCTTTCGTATTCTTTCAGTCGATATACATCCTGGGCGTATCGATAATAAAACCAAGAGCGATCCGGATATCGAATTACTAACTATGTCATCAGTCGACAGCAGAGTTGCCTCACGAATCTCTTCGTTGAGGACGGAGTTTCAAGGGCCAGCGTTCGCAATACTTGACAGTGATCATAGCAAGAATCATGTATTGTCTGAATTAAAGATGCTTCGGCCTCTCCTTAATTCAGGTGATTACCTGGTTGTCGAAGATTCCAATATCAATGGACATCCAGTTAATCCGATGTGGGGCCCGGGACCATTCGAAGCTATCGACGAATATTTTCAGGAGTTTCCCGAGGACTACTATCACGACATAGAGCGAGAGAATAAGTTCGGATTTACATGTGCACCTAATGGATTTCTAATCAGGCGCTAATACTATTAACCAACTCAGCAATCCAGAATTGAGGCGTAACCTGATCTGTATTCACCCCCAAATTCTTTTCGTACTGTGCTGAACAGATGCTCTTTGATAGATTGAGGGCTAATTCCAAACGGAGCACCGCCAAGGAATGCCGATGATTGTTCTTTTTCTTGCCTGGGTTGTTTGCCTCGCTATCCATTGGCCAAAGGCAAGGCTATGCGTGCCGAGCCCATCAGGGGAGATGTTCAAACCGGACAACTCTGGGTATTCGGGCAATCCAGAGTTGAGCAAGCGCTGCTGGCCGGATCTTCTACGTCTCGGACAAGGTTCCGGGCTGAAGCTTCGATCAAGAAGTTACCTGAACGAAAGACGAACGGGATTCCAACCGGAGAATTTTTCGTTTCAGGGCTGATCCGACTCAGCGTGAAAGCATCCGGTACAGAATCCCGTCAAGCGGCTGATTACTAAGGAGAGCAATCCGATAATAAGCGGCTCATACGTATAGGTAGAAATCTGCCAGCAAAAAATATAGGAAGAATGATTTATTCAAGTATGCCCAAGTCGCACCCAAATAAAGGGACATCCTGCGCCTGTAAAACTATCTCAAGATTCGCCTGTCACCTGCATTGTGGATTCAGTGCCGGCGAAATCGGCCGCCGACTGGCCAAAGGATAAAAGTCAAGAAAATTAAGATTCCTGACCTGGGCTGAAATTCGAAAAAATAAACTGGCACCCGAAATGTGAATGGATAGAATCGAAGCTGGGATCTCGGGAGGGAGAAACAGGCTTGGGCGCTTGTTGTTCCTTCGAGCCAATCCGAGATCCCGTGATGTCGCGCAGGGCTCATACAGAATTTCCCTTCAATTTCCTCAAGCACAATTTCACAAAAATGTGTAGAACTTTCTCGGAATCCTCTTGACTCTGTCCAAAAAGCTTCGATGATTAGAATTTTTAATCTTCGCACCTACTGCTATCGATATAAGCCATTGAAAGTTAAAGGCTATAAATACTGGTTATTTGAATTTTTTAATTTTATCTCACAGTTTCGGTGTGATATAGTTCCTCACGATTTACTCTTCCATTGCAGAACTTCTTACCAAATGGATAGGGAAACGAAAAAATGCTCCGCCGGATTGATCAAATCGTGCTGATTTTGCTGCTGCTGATGGCCGTACTCTCGCCCTTCATGCAGCTCAGCAGCTTCGATCAATTCCCGGCTGCGGGTGACGATCTCGAGACCCAGATCATCTGTGGCCTTTGCGGCATCGGCATCCTTCTGGTTCTTGCCCGTATTCTTCAGGTTGTTCAAACCCTCAGCTACACACAGTGTCTGATACCGGCACGCACTATCCGATTGTGTGCAACTGATGAGTTTTCCAACGGGCTGGTATCTCCTCATTTGGTCATTCCTCTCAGAATCTGATCTCTTCTCTCCAACTTTGAAGGAAAGCTGTGCCTTGTCACATGTTTCCCTCCATGTCCCACAGGGGCTGGAGTATCCCCAGCATTCCGGCAAAAAGCACTTTGGGGAAAGTTAACAGGAGAGCAGATCATGAGGTCCCTACAAAGTTTTTATTCGGCTATTTTTGGCCATGTACAAGAAAACAAAGTACTGCGACTGCGTAAAACCATCTTGTGCCTGATTTTATTGATGGTGGCAGTTAGCCCGCTGTTGCAACTTAACAGTTTCGATAAATTTCCAGTTGCTACTGACGACATTGAAATCCAGACCATCTACTGTCTTTTGTCCCTCGGCATGCTGCTGGTGGTAACGGTGGTGCTGACACTGCTTCCGGTTTTGACGCTCTGGAAGCTGCTCGCACCACCGGTGTCCACACCTCTCTGGTGTTTTCTGGCCACCGATTCTTATGCGGAAGACGAATCTCCGCCCCTGTTCGCAGTGCCTCTGAGAATCTGATTTTTCCTGTTCTGCTTCCCGTGAACGAGGATGTGCGTCTTGCCCACGCAGATTCATCCATCGTTGACGGTCTCGTCCCCCGGCTGCTGAGAAGGTCAGCCAGACAAGAGCCACGATTTGAAGTGAACACAAGGAAAAGAGATCATGAAATCCGCACAAGTTTTGAGTATGTCCACCGGGGTGCTTGAGAACCCACCCATCGGTGTATTTGAAAATATAGAGAGATTCGTTCCCGAAGCTGATGCTGAATGCTCAGGCGGCTGCCAGGGATGCAGCGCATCTGCAAAAGCTACAGGAATAGAAGCAAACACCAATGCAAAGTCAAATCTAGTCACTCTAGTTCCACTTAATCCGGCTGTGGTGGAGGATGAGTGGCTGGTACAAGAATGCCTGCAGGGAAACCAGCAGGCCTGGGAAAAACTGATCGACCGGTACAAACGGTTGATCTATTCAATACCGTTTAAATACGGGGCCACACCGGAAGACGCTGCTGATATTTTCCAAACGGTCTGCATTGAGCTATTCAATAGTCTCTCTAAAGTAAGAAACGTTCAGTCACTGCGTTCCTGGCTGATTACTGTAACGATCCACCAATCGCTTCACTGGAAGAGAAAACGCTCCAATGCGCTGGAACTCGACGCGATGGAGCCTGAAACCATTGAAGAGATTGCGGTCGCGCCTGAAGTGCTGGAGGCACTCCAGCAGGAGCAGGCGTTGCGCGAGGCCATCCGGCAGCTTCCACCGCGTTGTGCTGAACTGCTGCGGTTGCTTTTCCTGGAACAACCGCCGCTTCCCTACACGGAGGTGGCACAGCACCTGGGGCTTGCAACCGGATCGATCGGTTTCATCCGCGGGCGCTGTCTCGATAAGCTGCGGAAAATCCTGGTAGAGCTTGGTTACAGATAAAAAGTTTAGAGCAGGTGGAAAAAGGTTGGTTTCCGGGGGGTAGTTCATACCTTCACACACCTGCTCTAAAACCTCTGCTTATCTTTGCGCCGCAGCCGAGGGTGGCTAATGTCACTTACTTTGCACATTCGAGCATGAATTTAAAAGAATTTTCGCATGGGCGGGCAGCAGCGGGGCAGATTCCTCCGCCCTACTCACGCGCTGAAGAAAACGCGCGTGAGCTTAACGGGCGTTCGGAATGACATCTCTCATTGGGATACAGCATGGTGTCCCTAAAGTAAGTGGCATTAGCCGAGGGTGGCTGCGCTCCATAAGTTCTTCCTTTGGTTTGCAGCGCTGCGGCACTATTCGCATTCATCACAGAAACAGAACAGATCACCTGATCGCCCGGTCACCAATCTGCTATAGTGGTTCTCTCGCGAGAGGAGAGCGTTGCATGCGACGTCCGATATTTGCCGTATTGGTCTTCCTGCTGTTTCTTGTCCCCACCACAGACGCAAAAAAGAAATCAGGTGGCAGCAAAGGTAAATCAAAGTTTGATTATTACCTGCTGGCACTTTCCTGGGCGCCTACTTACTGCGCCAGCCATCCACAGGACAAATCGAACGAATGCAAAACCGGGAACCATGCAACTTTCGTCCTGCATGGTATGTGGCCGCAGGCCAACACCGGCCAGCCGCCCATGAACTGCAAACCTGCCAGCCCGGTTTCCAGTTCCGTTGCCCGTCACATGCTGCAATACATGCCCAGCCGCAGCCTGATCCAGCATGAATGGGAAAAACACGGGACATGCAGCGGCCTTTCTGCCGCCGATTACTTCAAGAACGTTGAAACCGCCTTCAACGCGGTCAAAGTTCCCGATGACTTCAAGAACCTGGATCACACGCAGAAGTTCCCGCTGAAAGACATCGAACAGAAATTTGCAGATGCCAATGGCGCTCCCGTAGAAGCATTTCGCATCTCCTGCCACGCAGCCGACTTGATCAGCGTAGAGGCTTGCCTGACAAAAGACCTGCAATATCAGGCATGCAGCAAAAGCGTGCGCGAATGTCCGGCAGATGAAGTATCGATGGGTCCGCCGAAATGAAGCCTTTTTTCTTTTGTCCCAATGAGCACCATTGCTGTAATGGCCGTCTTTAGCAGTCATTGCGTTTGTGCGAAATCTGCTACGGAATGGCGTTACCGTTTATGACCGTCAGAAATCGATCAGGCAAACTGAAGCGGAACACGGAACAAACGGTGTTAACTCTTTTGGCTGCAATTAGATCCGGCGTTCCGGTTGCCGTTTCCTGTTCCGGTACAGAAGCGGAACAGTCTTTCTGACGACCGGATTTGGGAGACACTTCCACAACCCTGCACAAAGATCAGGATTGCAGGTGAAATCAGGCCAACACCGTCAGCGGCCACAAAATGCCTGTGAGCCGCATGACGGTGTGCCAAGCCCACTCCACCCAAGGCACACGACTGCCGGTTGGCAGGCGGTTTAATCAATATTCAGTTTTCAAAGAGCAGATACAACGCGTCACCTAGGTGACCGCTGTAACAGTATTACTATAGAAACTGGAAGTCAAGGGGCAGGAGACCAAAATTCAGGGTCAAATTTAGAGCAGTTCTTCCAAGGCCCAAAGCAGGGGCCAAAAAGGGCGTAGAGATCAGAGATTTCGATGGGCTATATCAATTCAGAACCGCTCTAGTGCTCTGACCGCATGGAAATAGGAATCGAGGCATTCCGATGGAATGAGGTGTATTACAGCTATGGCGCCGGCTTCGCCAGCTCTGCTCCTTATCTATTTCTATAACCACAGCTTGCGCTGTGGGCTAGAAGAATCCCGCCAGCTTCGCTGGCTATACCCCAAATCACACGGTCAGAGCACTAGCAGTAACTTCCCAGTAGTCTTACGTCCTTCCAGGTCGCGGTGGGCCTGCTGGGCCTGTTCGAGCTTGTAGATATGTGCGATGCGCAGCTTCAGCTTGGTTTGCGCAATCATGTTCATGACGTCCGTTGCACGCCATTCCAGCTCTTCGCGACTGGCAGTGTAGTGGAGAAGAGTGGGGCGGGTGAGGAACAATGACCCTTTTTGAGAAAGTATGATGGGACCAAACGGCGGCACCGCACCGCTGGCTCCGCCAAACAGCACCAGATATCCACGCGGCCGCAGGACGTTCAGGTCCTTGTCAAACGTGCTCTTGCCGACCCCGTCGTAGACGACATCGACGCCCTTGCCGCCGGTGAAGCGTTTTGTTTCAGCTTCAAAATCCTGACTGGTGTAAATGATGACCTCATCCGCGCCTGCCTCGCGCGCCAGCCGGGCCTTTTCTTCCGAGCCAGCCGTGCCGATCACCCGGGCACCGATATTCTTTGCCATCTGCACCAGCAGAAGTCCCACACCTCCGGCTGCGGCGTGAACAAGCACAGTCTCACCTTTTTTCAGTGGGTAAGTGCTGTAGACCAGATAATGCGCAGTCATGCCCTGCAGCATGGCGGCGGCTGCCTGCTGCTCGCTGATGCCATCAGGGATGCGCACCAGCTTTTCTGCAGGCACAGCAGCATATTCAGCATAACTGCCCAGCACATTGCTGTAAGCTACGCGATCTCCGGGCTTCACCGTTTTTACTTCGCTGCCAACTTCGGTGACAGTTCCCGCGGCCTCCTGGCCGTTAATAAAGGACAGCGGCGCAGGGTAGCGCCCCTCGCGGAAATAGACATCGATAAAGTTCACGCCTGCGGCGGCAATCTTCACCAGCGCTTCATTTGGCTCGAGTTTGGGAACGGGAATATCAACGAGCGCCAGAACCTCAGGCCCGCCGGTCTTCTGGACTTGAATGGCTTTCATGATGAAGTCAATGATAAACCTCTCGAACACAGCATAGCGAGACACAACCCCCAAAGCCTCTTTTACCGCAGCGTGGCTGACCACAACCAAAAACCTTTTACCGCAGAGGACGCAGAGGAAGCAAAAGTAAGTTTATGTGTATCTGATCTGGCACTGTTTCAGTTCCTTAACACTTTTTCGATCGTCAAAGCTGGATTGGAAGGGGGTAAAAGCAGCATGAAATTCTTCGCAGGAAAACAAGAATTTTGGAGATAGCAATGCAGAGGGCGCAGAGGAATTTGAAGGCAAAAACCAAAACCTTACCGCTGACACGGATGACACTGATTAACGCAGATTGATTTTGAATGAGCACACATTCAGCTTTTACCAAGAGTCATTTACAATGTGGCGTCCCAGATTTAAGGAGCCTTCCCGATGAAACGTGTGTTCTTCGTGTTGCTGTTGTGTGTCACGATGCTGTTACCGCTGGGTGCGGCCCATGATCCTGCCGAGCCGCTCTATGGATTCACGACGGCGACCTCCGGCCCGGAGCGCGACTGGGAGAACAAGTTTCGCGCTATTCCCGACACTAAAATCCTGCGCGACACGATGCAGAGGCTCAGCGCGCATCCTCATCACGTCGGCTCGCCTTATGACAAACAGAATGCCGAGTGGATCCTTGCGCAGTTCAAATCGTGGGGCCTGAATGCCGAAATCGAGACATTTGACGTGCTCTTCCCCACTCCCAAGG
>Ga0209577_10005745_pt1 | contig 11544 bp, 9 predicted proteins | sample GraSoiAngelo_109_FD_185874 | JGI IMG/M metagenome (GOLD analysis project Ga0209577, IMG submission 185874) | Grasslands soil microbial communities from the Angelo Coastal Reserve, California, USA - 14_0903_12_20cm (SPAdes) (version 2) | ecosystem: Environmental > Terrestrial > Soil > Grasslands ... | reverse complement strand
CGGGCTCGAGCGTCATCATCGTGCTGATGTACTCGACGAGGGCTGCGGGCGGGAACAGCAGGTCCGACGTGCGCGCCTTCTGCATCTGCTCACCGTCGACCTCGCACGAGATGGCGAGGTCGGCGTCGATGCCTTGCGGGACCTCGTCAAGCGTTACGACGGCCGGCCCGACGGGCGTGGACTTCTCGAACGTCTTCCCTTGCAAGAACTGGAGCGTGCGCATCTGCCAGTCACGCATGGAGATGTCGTTGAACACGGTGAAGCCCGCAACGACCTTCGCGGCGTCGGCGGCCTTCACGCGGCGCGCGCGCGCGCCGATGACGAACGCAAGCTCGACCTCCCAGTCGACGGCCTGCGATTCCGGCGGCAGGACGATCGGATCGCGCGCGCCGATCAGCGAGACCGCGTACTTGGCGAAGAGCGTGGGATGGCTCGGGAGCTCGCGGCCCATCTCTTCGATGTGGGCCTTGTAGTTGAGCCCGAGGCAGATGATCTTGTTCGGCTTCGGCACCACGGGCGCGAAGTCGGCATCGGCAGCATCGATCGCCTCGCCGCGCGTTTCTGCCGCCGCGCCCCATCCGGGATCGGCCAATAGCGCGCCGACGTCCGGGAACGGGAGAAGCTCGATGCGATCTCCGTCGAGCCGCCCTGCGCGCGCGCCGTCTTCTGTGCGAAGCGTGACCAGTCTCATCGAGACGGCACCATACGAGAGACGCTACTTCACCGCGACGCCCAGCGAGTCCGCCGCAACCGTCTTCGGCGCACCCTTCTCGTAGAAGACGTCGACATCCTTGATCATGAAGCCGGCGTCGGTGATCAGCGAGACGATCGGTCGATTCAGATTGCAGCCGCCGAACACCTTGTTCTGAAGACCGTTCAAGCGGTTCTGCCATTTCTGGACTTTCTCGTCGGGCGCCAGCCCGTGCTCGACGAAGTGCAGGGTTCCGCCCGGCTTCAGCACGCGCCGGACCTCGAGCAAGGCCGCGTTCGCGTCGGGGATCGTGCAGAGCGTCCATGTTGACACGGCCGCATCGAACGTATCGTCCTCGAACGGGAGCGATTGTCCGTCGAGACCGGCACGCTCGACGTCGATCTTCGACGCGGCGAGTCGTTTCTGCGCGAGCTTCCATGCGAGATCCGCAGGTTCCACGGCAGAAACGCTCGTGACCGTGTCGGGGTAGAACGGCACGTTGAGGCCGGAGCCGAAGCCGATCTCGACGACGCGCCCGTGTAACCCCTCGCACACGCGCTCGCGCAACGGGTTCGATGTCTTCATCCCGCACGCGAAATTGATGATCCGCGGCAGGACCCTTTCTCGATATATGGCCATGATTTCCCCCTGTCCGACGACGGAATCGTAATCCCGGCGCGTGCCGTCGCCATGAGGAGTTCTCCCCAGGTTCCCGCGCGCTTGCAGTTGGGGAGGCTGCTCAATAACCTACCGGCTGGTAGAGGCCAGCATCCGGGGGGAGTCTGGGAGTGATCAGAGAGGGTCTTGCCGGCAAGCGCGTCGTTCTCTCAGGCGTCACCGGCTTCCTCGGGACCGCGCTGCTCGAACGCCTCCTCACCGACACCGACGTCGCGCGCATCGACGCCATCGCGCGCGGCGACGCGCACGCTCGTGTGGCCGGGCTGTTGACCGGTGCGTGCTTCGGCCCGGCGCGCGATCGTATCGGCGGCGAGCGCCTCTGGGAGATGTTCCAGCAGAAGGTCCGGCCGATCCACGCAGACCTGATGGAAGCCGCCCCGCCGATCGACGACGACGTCGACCTCGTCATCCACTCGGCGGCGACGGTCTCGTTCGACCCGCCTCTCGATGAGGCGTTCCAGACCAACCTCTTGGGGACGATGCGCCTGTACGAAGCTGCGCGCGGCAAACCGTTCATACACGTCTCGACGGCGTACGTCGCCGGCATGACCCGCGGTACCCAGCCGGAGGAGCTGCTCGACCGTGAGATCGACTGGCGCGCGGAAGCGGCCTCTGCGCTTGCGATGCGCGCGCGCGCCGAAGACGAGTCCCGCAAGCCGGAGAACCTCGAGCGGTTCGCGGCCAAGGCGCGCGGCCTGATCGGCCGTGCAGGCCCGCAGTCGATCGCGCACAAGGCGGAAGAGCTTCGCCACGAATGGGTCACGACGCGTTTGGTGCGCGCCGGCGCCGCGCGCGCGCGCAGCCTGGGCTGGCCCGATGTGTACGCGTTCACGAAAGCGCTGACGGAGAAGGCGCTCGATCAATTGGCCGGCGACAGCCCGCTGACGATCGTGCGCCCATCGATCATCGAAAGCGCGCTCGAGCATCCCTTCCCCGGCTGGATCGAAGGGTTCCGCGTCGCCGAGCCGGTGATCCTCGCGTACGGCCGCGGCGCGTTGCCCGAGTTCCCCGGGATACCGGAAGGGGCGCTCGACATCATCCCCGTCGACCAAGTGGTGAACATCATCCTCGCGGTGGCCTCGCAACCCCCGCAGCGGCGCGCGGTCTACCACGTTTCGTCGGGCGGGCGGAACCCGTTCCGGTTCCGGCATCTGTACGAATTGACGCGTGAATACTTCCTCGAGCATCCCTTGCCCGAGCGCGGGCGCGGATCGTTCAAGGTTCCCGTGTGGAGCTTCCCCGGGAAGCGCGCGGTCGAGAAGCGCATGCGTTTCGCGGAGCGCGTCGTCGAGACGGCGGAGCGCGTCGTCGGTCGGTTGCCGCGCAACAACGCCGCGCGCGACGCATCGCACAAGGTCGACCGATTGCGTGGCCGGTTGGACTTCGTCAAGAAGTACGCCGGCTTATACGGCTCCTACGTCGAGGTCGAAGTGATCTACACGGACGACCGCGCGCGCGAGCTGTTCGAGTCGCTCCCCGAGGAAGACAAGCGCGACTTCAACTTCGACGCGGCCTCGTTCACGTGGGAGCGGTACTTCAAAGGGATCCACCTGCCGGCGATCTCGGCGCCGATGCGGTGGCTGGCGCAGACGCCCAACCGACCGGCGCCGACGGTCGCGATCACGCCGACGGTGAACGGCAACGGGAGCAGCCCGGTGGTCGCCGCGTTCGACGTCGAAGGGACGATCGTCGAGTCGAACGTGGTGGAGGCCTACCTGTGGCTGCGGCTGGCCGAGACCGGCGGCGCCGCCCGCGCGCGCGAGGTTGCCGCGGTCGCGGCGAAAGTGCCGTCGCTGCTCAATGCCGAACGCCGCGACCGCGGCGAGTTCCTGCGACTCTTTTACCGCCAATACGACGGAGCATCGGCTGCCCAGGTCCGTGCTCTTGCGGCGTCAACGCTTCCCGACCTCTTCCTCCGCCGCCTGTCGGCCGCCGCGGTCCGGCGCATCCGCAAGCACCGCGACGCGGGGCACACGATCGTGTTCATCACCGGCGCGCTCGACTTCATCATCGAACCGATCGCCGCCTTGGCCGACGTCGTCGTCACCGCGCGCCTGCAGGAACGGAACGGGCTCTTCACCGGCGATATGGAGCGCCCGCCGCTGGTCGGCGAAGCGCGCGCATCCTGGCTGCGCGACTACGCGCGCGCGAACAACGTCGACCTCGAATCGTCGTACGCGTACGCCGACTCGATGAGCGACCTGCCGTTGTTGGAAGCGGTGGGTAACCCGGTCGCGGTCAACCCCGACGTGGCGCTCGCGCGCGTCGCGCGCAAGCATCGCTGGCCGGTTGAGGAGTGGTCGGCCGGCAAAGGCGCGCCGAAGATCCTGATCCCGGAGCCTGCGTTATGACCGTGGCCTTGGAGCTCTATCGAAGCGTTCCCAAGTACCTGGCCGCGCGCGCGATCGGTCCGCGATTGCCGGGCATGATCGCGGGTCCCGTCGCGTCTCTCCGGCTCGTCACCCGGGAAGATCCCGAGACGCCTGCGGGAGGCTGGGCGCGTCTTGCGCCTCGTCTCAGCGGGATCTGTGGATCCGACCTCACGACGATCTCGGGGCAGTCCAGCTTCTACTTCACGGCGCTCGTGTCGATGCCGTTCGTCCCCGGGCACGAAGTCGTCGCCGACCTGCTCGACCACGTCGACGGCCTCAAGGCCGGGCAGCGCGTCATCATCGATCCCGTGCTTTCGTGCGCCGCACGCGGCGTCGAACCCCCGTGCGAGCCCTGCGCGGCCGGAATGCACGGCTTGTGCGAGCGCGTCACCGGCGGCCATGTCAGCGCCGGGCTGCAGACCGGCTACTGCGCCGATACCGGCGGCGGGTGGGGCGCGCGCATGGTCGCCCATCGCGAGCAGCTTCACCCGGTTCCCGAAGACATGGACGACCAGACGGCGATCATGGTCGAGCCGATGGCGTGCGCGCTGCACGCAGTGCGGCGCGCGAAGGTACCGGGCGACGCGACGGTACTGGTTGTAGGCGCAGGAACTGTTGGGCTCCTCACACTGATCGCGTTGAAGGCCGAAACCGAGGCGGGCCAGATCATCTGCGTCGCGAAGCACGCGCGCCAGGCCGAGCTCGCTCGCCGGTTCGGCGCCACGGACGTCGTTCCGCCGTCGGACGCTGTCGGCGCGGTGCGCCGCACGACGCGCGCGTTCCGCCTCCACCCGGAGCGGTCCTCGCCGTTCTTGCTCGGCGGCGTGGACGTCGCGTTCGAGTGCGTCGGGTCCAAGGACTCGCTGGACCTGGCGCTACGCGCGACGCGCGCGCAAGGCCGTGTCGTTCTGAGCGGCATGCCGGCGCGCGCCGACCTGACGCCGGCGTGGTTCCGCGAGCTCGAAGTCGTCGGGGCGTACTCGGGCGCCGGCGCGTTTACCGACGCGATGGAGCTCGCGCGCTCGGCCGAGCTCGGTGCGCTGGTCGGCGCGACGTATCCGCTCGACCGCTGGCGCGAAGCGATCGATCACGCGTTGTCCGCAGGGAAGCTCGGCACGACCAAGGTTGCATTTGATCCGAGGGAGAACTGATGGCGAGACCGGGTTTCGTGCTGGAGGTCGACGAACGGACGCCGCCGTTGCTGTTCCACTACGGCGAAGGGTTCCGTCTGGAGAAGCTGCCGCTCGGGAGCCGCGTCGTGTACCCGTCCGAGCCACTCCCCGGCGTCCGCGATGTGGACGCGCTCATCGCGCACGCGCTCGAGCACCCGGAAAACTGCGAGCCGCTGTCGGCGCTGTTGAAGCCCGGGATGAAACTGACGATCGCGTTCGACGACATCTCGCTGCCGCTGCCGCAGATGAAGACGCCGGACATCCGCGGGCGCGTCATGGAGCACGTGCTCGAGGCCGCGGCGCGCGCCGGCGTGGACGACGTCAAGATCATCGCCGCGCTTTCGCTGCACCGGCGTATGACGCCGGCGGAGCTGAAGCGCGCGGTGGGGGAGCGGGTGTACCGCTCGTTCTACCCGGAGTCGCTCTACAACCACGACGCGGAGGATCGCGCGAACCTCACGTTCATCGGCGAGACCGAGCAAGGCGAAGAGGTCGAGATCAATAAACGCGCGGCCGAGAGCGATCTGATCGTGTACGTGAACATCAACCTGGTGGCGATGGACGGCGGACACAAGAGCGTGCCGGTCGGACTGGCCAGCTACCGCAGCGTCCGTCACCACCACAACGTCCACACCATGATGCACTCGCAGTCGTACATGGACCCGCCGTCGTCGGCACTGCACCACTCGACGGTGCGGATGGGCAAGCTGCTCGCCGAACACGTCAAGATCTTCACGATCGAGACGACGCTCAACAACGACGCGTTCGGGGGGCCGGCAGGGTTCCTGCAGAAGCGCGAGTGGGAGTGGTCGGTGCGCGATCAGGCGTCGTACCTCGCGACGAAGCGGTTCACCGATCGCGCGCCGGCGCACGTGAAGCGCAAGGTGTTCGGGAAGATGTACTCGCCGTACGGCGTCACCGGCGTGCACGCGGGCGAGACCGGCGCCGTGCACGAGAAGACGCTCGCGAACGTGCACCGTCAGCAGCTGGTCGAGGTCGACGGTCAAGCCGACGTGCTGGTCGCGGGACTGCCGTACGTCGGCCCGTACAACGTCAACTCGATCATGAACCCGATCCTCGTCGTGTGCGAGGGGCTCGGCTACTTCTTCAACATGTACAAGGGTAAGCCGTTGGTTCGTCCCGGCGGCGTGATGATCATGTTCCACCCCGTCGCCAACGAGTTCCATCAGATCCACCACCCGAGCTACGTCGACTTCTTCGAAGAGGTGCTCGCGGAGACGACGGATCCATCGGCGATCGAGAGCAAGTTCGAGCAGCAGTTCGCGACCGACCCGTGGTACATCCACCTGTACCGCAACTCGTACGCGTACCACGGCGTGCACCCGTTCTACATGTGGTACTGGGCTGCGCACGCGATGGACTACCTCGGCGACGTGATCTTCGTCGGCGCCGACCGCACGACCGTCTCGCGCCTCGGGTTCCGGACCGCGACGACGCTGGGCGATGCCTTGGACATGGCGGCTGAAACCGTCGGCTCATCGCCGCGGGTCACCGCGATGAAGTGCCCGCCGCTGCTGCTGTCGGACGTGCGATGAAGAAGCGGGGATCGTTGCTGGCAGACGCGAAAGAGGTCGCGCGCGGATGGCGCTGGAGCCACCGGCCGCTCGTCCCGAAATCAGTCGAGCTTCCCGACGTCGAGCCGCACGATTTTCCGACGGCGTGGGCGCGCACGTCCGTTGGGCGAGCGGCGCGCACGGCGTTGCAAGCGTATGCGTTGAAGCCCCTGATCGATTATGAGGTCAAGCCCCGCGTTGAGGGTTTGGACGTCCTGCAGGGGCTGCGCGCGCCGGTGATCTTCATCGCCAACCACTCGAGCCATCTCGATGCGCCGCTCGTGCTGACGAGTTTGCCGCCGGCGTGGCGTGACCAAACCGCGACCGGCGCTGCTGCCGACTACTTCTTCGACGTGTGGTGGCGCGCGGCGGCGACGGCACTGGTGTTCAACGCGTTCCCGGTCGAGCGGTCGGGCGGCAAAGGGCGCGCGACGCATCTTGCCGGGGAGATGCTGAACGACGGCTGGAACTTGCTCGTGTTTCCGGAGGGAACGCGATCGAAGGACGGCTGGGTACGCGCCTTCCGCATGGGTGCCGCGCGCCTTGCCGTCGAGCACGCCGTCCCCGTCGTGCCGGTCGCGCTGCGCGGGACCTACCAGGCGATGCCGCGCGGAGCCGGATGGCCGGCCAAGGGGCGTAGGCCGGTGACGGTTCGGTTCGGGCGCGCGCTCCGGCGGCGGGACGGTGAAGCTGCGCATGAGTTCAACCAGCGGATGCGGGCGGGACTGGCCATCACCTTGAGCGAAGACCGCACCACGTGGTGGGATGCCATACGGAACGGGAAGCAGGACGCGGCTTCGGGACCGGACGTCGCTCGGTGGCGGCGCGTGTGGGAAGCGTCGGCGCCGATGCCGGTCGCCCGGAAGGCGTTTCCGCAGCGATAAGGACGCGGATCATGGCGAGGACGGGCGGTAAAGAACGGCGCGAGCAGCTGATCGCGGAAGCGATACGGCTGTTCGGTCAGCGTGGTTACGACGCGGCTACTTTGGATGCCGTGGCCGAGGCAGCCGGCGTACGCAAGCAGTCGCTGCTGTATTACTTCCCGACGAAGGAAGACCTTTTCGACGCATGCGTCGACGAGCTGAGCGCTCGCGTCGCGCGCACCCTGGAGCAAGCGCTCGAGAGCATCGAGGAGGACGACGACCCCATCCCGCGCGTGATCCACGCGATCTTCAAGCTCGCGCAGGAGGCGCCGGAGTTCCCCGGGTTCATGCGCGAAGCGAGTTGGCGCGGTCCCAACGTCGTGCAGCGTTTCGCCGGCGTGATGGATCCGTTGCGGAAGCGCGCGCTCGTGTTCCTGGAGCGCGGGATGTCGTCGGGCAAGTTCCGGAAGCAAGATCCGATCTTGCTGCTGTTCATGATCTACACCGCGGTGGTCGGCTCGATCACCGAGGCGGGTGTGTTGCGCGCGGTCGGCGGCGGGGCCGGCGGACGCGCCGCGTTACGCAAGCGCGAGGAAGAGCTGATCCAGTTCGTCCGCGCCGCTCTGGCGCCCTGACCCGAAGGGGGAAAGACGCATGCTGAAAGACTTCCGTGCGTTCATCTTGCGCGGCAACGTCGTCGATCTGGCGATCGGTGTCGTGATCGGCGCCGCATTCGGGGCAATCGTGACCGCCATCGTGAGCGGGCTTATCAACCCGCTCGTTTCTTTCACACCTTCTGGTTCGCTCGAGAACGTGAGGGCGTGCATCGCCGGTACCGTCATGCGCAACGGGAGGCTCGTTCACGACACGTGCCTTCACGCGTTCAAGTACGGGGCCGTCCTGTCCTCGATCATCTCGTTCGTGCTTATCGCAGCAATCGTCTTCTTCTTCGTCGTCAAGCCGGTGAACCATCTCATGGAGATGTTCAAGGCAGATCAGCCCGCGGAGAAGCCGACGCGGGACTGCCCGGAGTGCCTCAGCTCGATCCCGGTCGCGGCGAAGCGGTGCTCGTTCTGCACGGCGGAGGTCGGCGCAGCGGCCTAGATCAGGGCGCGCGCGCGAGCATCACCGCACGGCGGGATGCTCGCTGAACTTGAGGATATGGGTTGTTATCCGTGGGAGAGGACCTGCGGGCTGCTCGCGTAGGTTCGGCCGTTCTTCTTGAATTCGCAGATCCCGTCGTCCCGCATCGATATCCGCCATCGATGTCGATGGACACTTCGATGGCATCGCCGACAAAGCAGGAGCAGATTGTCGAGCGCCGTCGCCCCTTCCTCGGCGCGCGGGCGGATGTGGTGAGCGTCGCACCAGGACACCGGCGCACCGCAGCTGGGGAAGCGGCAGCCTCCGTCGCGCGCGATCAGCGCGCTACGGAGCCGTGAGGTGATCGGCGAGGAGGCGTCTGCAACGGCGACCGCGCGAGCGCCGTCGAAGACGACCGGCACAATGCTTGCATCGCACATCAATGCTTCCGTTGCGACGGGAGTGAGTCGCGGTGCGCGACCGACCAGCGACCAGAGGACGCGCGCGCTGTCGGACCGGCCGTCTCGCCCCAAGGCGTTCACATCCACCGTTGCGATCAAGCGGGGTCGCGGGCGGGTCTGCTCACGGTGGCCGCCGTTCAGCGAGTACTCGCACATATGGATGAGAGCGTCCAAGCGCTGCTGTCCTCGCGACGGCGCATCGTCGTCGTCGGCATTGACCGGGCGATCGGCGTGTGCATCCAGTGCCTCGAGAAGCGTCGCGGTCGCCTCGGCATCGGCTTCGCCGTGGAAGGTCGAAGAGCCGTCGAAGCGACCCTGCACGGCAAGGAACCCTCGCTCGATCCGGCGGTCTTCGCGTGCCCGCGCCAGATCGGCGCGCAGGTCGTTCACGGCGTCGTCGACGCGCGCGAGCAGCTCATCGGGATCCATCTGTCTGAGGCGCGCAGCGTGTCCGCGCACGATTGCATCGATCCTCAAGCGGCCTGCGAGCTCGACCGTCCGGACGGAGCAAACGATCGCGCGCACTTGGCTCCAGGAAAGGTCGCCGCGCGCGAATGCATCAGCAGTCGCAGGCATATCACGGAGAACCGAAGCAGCGTTGACCAACATGCGCGCATCACCACCGGTGCGGCGCGCGCCCAGAACCAGCAACATCTCGGCCGGCAAACCAGTCGATGCTTCGATATCGATCCGGCTGATGATCGAAAGCGCGTCCGCAGTCAAACGGTCGGCTTCAATCAATGCGTCGCACGCGTCTTGGATGGTGGTACGAACGGCGAACATGAAGCGAATCTAACAAAGGGGTGTGACAATAACGTCCGCGCACGACGCGTTCGCGCGGAGGTTCTCGAAACAAATCTGAACGCGCGCGCTTACCCCAGTGCGACCCGACGCTTCTTACCCGGTCTCAGCTCGTAGCGGATCTGGCCGAACGCGATCCTGATCGCCTCGAGGTACGTGTTCGGATGATCGAAGAGGAAGGCGCGCGCCGCGAGATCCTCTTCCATCTCGTCTAGCCGGTCGATCATCGTCTCCATCGTTCACCTCCTGCGCACGACGGTAACGCGCTGAGATTGCACATGGATGTCGATGTTGTGACGGCTGTGTGAACAGTACGTTTCGAGAGCGTCAGCCTTCGCCACCCTTGCCGTGATGGTGCTTGGGCGAGGGTGTTGGGTGGGGAGGACCAGCGAGGACGATGTAAACCGGCTGACCCGCCGTCAGATGCTGTCCGGGCGAAGGGTACTGCGACACGACGGTCCCATCCGGGGTGCCGGGCGTGATCTGATAAGCAACCGAGCCGAGCACGAGGCCGATGCCGTCGAGCGCCTTCTGCGCATCTGCTTGCTTCATCCCGGTCAGGTCCGGAACAGAGCAGCAAGGGCGAGCGCCGCTCGAAATGGTCAAGGTCACTACCGCGCCGTTCTTGAGGACGGTCCCCGGCGTCAAGGACTGCCGCATCACGATGTTCGGCTCGATCGTGTTGCTCGGCGCGTACTGGGTGTGCAGAACGAGGCGGTCTCGCTTCGCCATCGATTGCGCGCTAGACAAACTGACGCCGACGAACTGCGGCACTTTCGTCGTCGTCGGGCCCGCCGTCGCAGCCACCAAGCCCCACGCCAGCAGCGCGATCAAGATCAATGGTACGAGCACCTTCGCCACTCGCTTCCCGAACCACGCCGGCGGCACCGCGTCGCCAACCGTGCCGCGCCGCGGCGGCTTCAATGCCTCCGGCGCGCGCCCCAAGACCATCGTCTCGTCCGGGTCGATCGGGAGCACGCCCGTCGCCTCCAGCGGTGAGCCGAATGCAGCGTCGAGCGCTCCTCGCATTTCCGCTGCCGACGTGTATCGATCGAGGGGGTCGCGCGCGAGCGCGCGCATCACCACAGCGTCGAGCGTCTCTGGTATCGATTCTCGAAGTAGCCGAGGATGCGGCGGGTCATCCGTCAGCCGCGCCATCGCTACTGCGATCGGCGTGTCGCCGGTGAAGGGCCGCTCGCCCGTGAGCATCTCGTACAGCACGACGCCGACCGAGTACACGTCGGTCGCCGGGGTGGCGCTTTCGCCGCGCACCTGCTCGGGCGCGCTGTAGTGCGCCGTCCCCATCACGGTGCCGGTCTGCGTCAGCGAGGCGTCGCTCAGCGTGCGCGCGATGCCGAAATCGGTGACCTTCACGTCGCCCGTGGGCGTCAGCAAGATGTTCGCCGGCTTGATGTCCCGGTGGACGATCCCCGCTCCGTGCGCCCGGTCGAGCGCGGAAAGCACGTCGTCGGCGATCCGAACGGCTTCGGCGATCGGCATCCGCTTCTGCGCCAAGCGCTGCGCGAGTGTCTGGCTCGGCACGTATTCCATGACGATGCCCGGCGTGCCGTCTTCCTCGATGTAGTCGAAGACGTTGGCCATGTTGGGGTGCGAGATCTGGGCGGCGGTCAGCGCCTCGCGCCGGAACCGCTCGGCGGCCTTGTCGTCCCCCGCGAGGGAGTCGTGAAGCAGCTTGACCGCGACCGGACGCTGCAGGACCTCATCCCGCGCACGCCAAACTCCGCCCATCCCCCCGGCAGCGATCTGTTCTTCCAGGAGGTAGCGGCCGGCCAGGAGGTGCTTCACCATGAACATGGCAGTGTCGGTGTGAAAGTACCCACGGCGCAAA
>Ga0209577_10005738_pt1 | contig 11553 bp, 6 predicted proteins | sample GraSoiAngelo_109_FD_185874 | JGI IMG/M metagenome (GOLD analysis project Ga0209577, IMG submission 185874) | Grasslands soil microbial communities from the Angelo Coastal Reserve, California, USA - 14_0903_12_20cm (SPAdes) (version 2) | ecosystem: Environmental > Terrestrial > Soil > Grasslands ... | reverse complement strand
CACTCGAATCCTGGCCGGTCCGCAACGACCGCGTCGACCAGTGCGCCTACATGTACGGCCAGGCGCCCGGTGTCGTCGAAGGTGAAGAGCGGCGCCCCTGGCGCGGCCGTGCCGGGCGAACACTGCGACGCTGGCTCGAGCTCGACGAAGACGAGTTCTACGCGACGTTCTACTGCGCGTCGGTGACTCGGTGTTACCCCGGTCGCTCACCGTCGGGCCGCGGGGACCGAGCACCGACCCCCCGCGAGCAGGAGCTCTGCCAGTTCTGGCGTGACTGGGAGCTGCGCATCATGCGGCCGGCGCTGATCGTTCCCGTCGGAGGCCTCGCGATTCGCCGCCTACTGCAGATCACCGGTCTCGCACAGTGCGTCGGCCGGCGCTACGAGCTGGACGATGCGGTTGTGATCCCACTTCCCCATCCGTCGGGCGCCAGCGGATGGCTCAACTCGCCGACGAACCGAGAGTTGACCGCGCAAGCCGCGGGACTGGTTCGCGCAGAGCTCACGAAGCTGCCGACTGGCTAGATTTCGAGAGTGAGCGCGGTCCCGTATCGCAGGACCTTCGTCCGATTGCTCGGATTCCTGCGACCGTACAGAGTCTCGCTCGTCGTTTCGATCTTCCTCGCCGTCGCGTCGCAGGGTGCGCAGATCGCGCTGGTCTGGATGACGAAGCGCGTGATCGACGGGGCACTCCGTCCTCACGACGACCACAAGCTGTGGCTGTTCTTCTGGCTGATCGTCGGACTCGGTCTCGCGCGCGCGGCTTTCATGGCCGGGCGCCGGCTGATCTCCGGCAAGCAGGCGCTCGCGGTCGAAATGGACATGCGGCAGGGCCTCTACGCCCACCTCGTGCGCTTGTCGTTCGGGTTCTACGACCGTCACCAAACCGGACAGCTCATGTCGCGCGCGACCGTCGATCTGCAAGGCGTGCGTTTCTTCCTCGGCTACGGGCTGATCTTCTTCTTCCAGAACGTGCTGACGGTCGTGTCGGTCACCGCCGTTCTGTTCGTGTTCCAGTGGAAGCTCGCGCTGATCGCGTTGGCGATCACTCCCGTGCTCGTCGTCTTGGCCTATCGCTACAGCCACATCGCGCATCCAACGCTTCGTGACGTGCAGCAGAAGCTCGCCGACGTCGCAACCGTGGCGGAGGAGAACATCGTCGGCGTCCACGTCGTCAAGTCGTTCGCGCAAGAGCCGCAGGAACAGGAGAAATTCCGGCGCCGCTCCGAAGCCGTCTTCGACCAGACGATCCGCGCGAACCGGCAGCGCGCGTTGTACGTGCCGCTCATCTCGTGGGTGCCGCTCGTCGCGCAAGGCGCAGTCCTCCTCGTCGGGGCGAGGATGGTGACGCACCACGAACTGAGCGTCGGCGGCTTCATCGCGTTCAACCTGTATCTCGGCATGCTCGTGATGCCGCTGCGCTCGCTCGGCATGTGGATCGGCCAGGCGCAACGCGCAACCGCCTCCGGCGAGCGCATCTTCCAGATCATGGACGAGCCGGAGGAGGTCGCCGACGCTCCGGGCGCGGACGACCTGCCGCCGGGCGGCGGCCGCCTTCGGTTCGAGGGTGTTTCGTTCGAGTACATGCCGGGCCGGCCGGTCCTGCACGAGATCGATCTGGACATTCCTGAGGGGCGCACGATCGCGTTGATCGGCCACACGGGTTCCGGCAAGACGACGCTGACCTCTCTCGTGCCGCGCTTCTACGACGTGACGTCCGGACGCGTGAGCGTCGACGGCGTCGACGTCCGCGACGTGCGGCTCGTCTCCCTACGCCGATCGATCGGCGTCATCTCACAGGATCCCTTTCTGTTTTCGACGAGCGTGCGCGAGAACATCGCGTTCGGACGCGCGGACATCACCGACGACGAGGTCGTGCACGCGGCGCGCCTCGCACAGGCGCACGAGTTCATCGAGCGGTTGCCGAGCGGCTACGACACCGTCATCGGCGAGCGCGGGATCACGTTGTCGGGCGGTCAGCGTCAGCGGCTCGCGATTGCGCGGGCGCTTGCAGTCAATCCGCGGATCCTCATTCTCGACGATGCGACGGCGTCGGTCGACGCCACGACGGAGGCGCGGATCAGGCTCGGGCTGCGAGAGGCAAAGCGCGGGCGCACGACGCTCATCATCGCGCACCGCTTGTCGACGATCGCTCTCGCCGACGAGATCGTCGTCCTGGACGCCGGTCGGATCGCGGCACGCGGGACGCACGATGAACTGCTCGACACCAGCCCCGTCTACCGGGACATCTACGAGCACGGACTGCTCGAGCGCCAGTTCGCGGACGCGGTCGAGGCCCGCGCGGGCGCGGACCCGGAAGCCTTGGAGGCGGCATCGTGAGTTGCGTTTGTGCCGCGCTCCAGCAGATCAGATTCGGCACGAACTCGGCACGGACGCGTACGAGTTTCTTCGATAGCGTCGACGCCGGGTGGCGGGTGGCGGCGGTCCCCACCCGGGTGGGGACGCGCGCGCGTGTACATGAGAAGGAGTCCACCTCGTGAGGGTTTGGCAGCCCGGCGGCCACTTGATGCGCGAGCGCGACGCCAAGGTCGAGGACTGGTCCTGGCGACGCACGCGGCGCCGCTTGGGAACGCTGGCGCGCTTCGCCCTCCGCTACAAGGTCCGCACCGCCTTCTCCGTGGTCTCGCTTCTCGCCGCAACAGCGACCGCGCTCGCGCCGCCCTTCCTGTCGAAGTACGCCGTCGACGACGGAATCCGCCGACACGACCTGACGAAGCTGTGGTGGATCGTCGGCGCGTTCCTCCTCGCCGGGCTCCTCAACTGGGGCATGAGCTACGTGCAGACGTATCTCACGGGCTGGGTGGGCGAGCGGATCCTTGCGGATCTCCGCAACGATCTCTTCGCACATTTGCAGCGCCTGTCGCTTGGCTTCTACGAGCGAAACCGGGCGGGCGTGCTGATCAGCCGCCTGACGAACGACGTCGAGGCGATCGATCAACTCGTAACCGATGGGGTCACGAGCCTCGTCCAAAACACGCTGACGCTCGTCGGCACGGCGATCCTCCTTTTCGTGCTCGATTGGCGCTTAGCGCTCGCGACGCTCGCCGTCATCCCGTTGATGAGCATCGCGACCGTGATCTTCCGAGCGCGCTCGGCCCGTGCATACGCCGCGGTGCGCGAACGACTCGGCCTCGTCACCGCGACTCTCGCGGAGGACATCGCCGGCATGCGCGTCGTGCAGGCGTTCACGCGCGAACAGGCCAACACCGCGAACTTCCGGGACGTCGCAGAGTCGTACCGCGAGTCGAACATGGAGACGGTCGTCCTGAACGGGCTCTACTTCCCCTTCGTGGATCTCCTCTCCACGGTGGCACTCGGGATCGTTCTGCTCTACGGCGGCCATCTCTACTTCCACGGGCTCGTCACCATCGGGACGCTCTTCGCCTTCATGCTCTACGTGCAGAACTTCTTCGACCCCGTACAGCAGCTCTCACAGCTCTACAACACGTTTCTCTCCGCGACCGCTGCCCTCGACAAGATCATGGACGTCCTCGACCGCGAGCCCGACATCCGCGACCGGCCCGGTGCGCGTGAGCTTCCATTCGTCGAAGGCCACGTGCGCTTCGAATCGGTGCGCTTCGGCTATGGCGACGGCCCCGACGTCCTGCACGAGCTCGACCTGGACGTTCCCGCGGGAACCACCGTGGCGCTCGTCGGTCATACCGGAGCCGGCAAGTCGACGATCGCGAAGCTACTCGCTCGCTTCTACGATCCTCGCAGCGGGCGGATCATGTTCGACGATGTCGACCTGCGCGACGTGACGCAGGCATCGCTCCGCAGACAACTCGGAATCGTTCCGCAGGAGGGATTTCTCTTCGCAGGGACCGTGACGGACAACATCGCATTCGGCCGCCCCGCTGCGTCGCCGGAAGACGTTGTTCGCGCCGCGCAGGCGGTCGGCGCACACGAGTTCATCCTTCGACTCGAGAACGGCTACGCAACCGAGCTCCAGGAGCGCGGCACACGGCTCTCTCTCGGCCAGCGACAGCTCGTCGCACTTGCGCGCGCGCTGCTTGCGGATCCACGGATCTTGATCCTCGACGAGGCGACATCCTCGGTGGACATCGGCACCGAACGAAAAATCGAGCAGGCGCTACGGCTGCTGCTCGCCGGACGGACCGCGTTCATCATCGCGCATCGCCTGTCCACGATTCGCGATGCCGATCTGATCGTCGTGCTCGAGCACGGGCGCATCGTCGAGCAGGGATCGCACGACGAGCTCCTGTCGCGTCGTGGCCTCTACACGTCGCTGTACGGAGACTGGGCGGAAGACGTGGCCTAGCGCGGCAAGCGCAGGGTCATCCAGAGGCCGCCGTGGTCGCTCGGCCACAGGCCGCCGACGCGGCTCGCAGGAACCTCGCCGGTGACGGCTCCGTGCAACGCCTTGAAGCCACCGCGCGTCAAGACATAGTCGATCCGTTCCGTGAAGCGGTCGCCGACTTCCCGAAGATCGTCGCCGTGGCAACACGTCAGGCCCGATGCGTTCGGATAGCGCTCCGTCCACGCGTCGTGAAAGCCGACGCCGATGAACGTCGGGTACGCCAAGCTCGTGGAACCGTCCGGCCGCGAGTTGAGGTCGCCGAGCAGTACGACCGGCAACCGTGTGCGCGCCGGCCCTGCGATCAGTTCCTTCGCCTGCTCCTCCGCGACGACTCGATCGAAAGACTCGAGATGCGTCGTGATCACGCGGAAGGTCTTGCCTCCAACGGTCGCATCAGCGGAGACCCATCCTCGCACGGCGCTCAGCCCGGCAAGGAGCGGGAACGTGAGCTGGTAATTCGCCGCTCGCACGTTGCGCACCTTGACGCCGTTCCGTACGAGCAGTCCATTTCTGACCGTCAGCTGGATATCCATCGTGGGTGGCCAGCCGCTTGGTAATGCCGCAACTGTGTTGGCATCGACGCCGACGAAGTGATAGCGGAGATGTCGGGCGCGGAACGCTCTGGTCAGCGCTGCTTTGTAATCGAGCGCCACGATGTATTTCTCGTCGGTCAACGCTTTCGTGCCGTAGAGAACGAGCTCTTGGAAACCAACGAAGTCGGGCTTGGCGTGCGCGATCTCGGCGGCGATCGCATTCGCCCGCGTGGCGAAGTCGTTTGCCTCGACCTGAGCCCAAGCCGCGGCAACTGCCTGGAACGCTCCCTGCGGCGACGTCGCGTGCACGATCGGATCGAGATTCGCGCCGAGGTAGAGGTTGCGGGTCATCACCGTGACCGTCCGTCGAACCGGAGGAGCCTTCGCTTTCCCGGCCGTCGCCTCGCCCGCCGGCACCAGAAAGACGGCGGCGACGAGCAGGGGGCGAACCCAACGCATGAGAGAGATCCTAGACTCGTCTCTGATGGATCTCGACCGCGAGACCGAGGAGCGAATCGGGCAGCCTGTCTCGGCGGAGGCGGAGCGCGAGACGCGCCTGACGCCGTCGCAGGCTGTCGCGCAAATGCGGATCAATGTGCCGGTGCGCGGCAACCGCAAGCTCCGGCGAATCCTCGAGCGAGTGAACGCCGACGACCAGCTCAAAGGGTGGTGGCACACGGCCAACGTCAACGCCGTCGCGCGGATGCGCATCAACGACCACTCGTGGGTCCATGTGCAGATCGTGGCCAACATCGCGCTCAAGCTGCTACGTCAGCTGACGAAGCACCACGTCGAACCGTCCGTGGTCACCGACTATGGCTACGACTCGAGCGATGCGGAGGTCGTCGTGCTGCTCGGGGCGCTTACGCATTGCGTCGGCATGGCGGTTCATCGCGACGGACACGAAGACGTCAGCCTCTTCCTCGCCGAGCCCAAGCTTCGCGAGCTGCTCGACGGCATCTATGACGAACCCGACCTGACCGTGATCGTTTCCGAGGTCCTGCAGGCGATCACGAGCCACCGCGACTACGGCAAGCCGCTGACGCTCGAGGCCGGAATCGTGCGCGTGGCCGACGCCCTCGACATGGAGCAGGGACGTTCGCGGATTCCGTTCGCCCGCGGATCGATCTCGATCCATTCCCTGTCGGCCGCGGCAATCGAGGACGTCGCGATCAAGGACGGCAACGAGCGCCCGATCCTAATCGAGATCACGATGAACAACTCGTCCGGGATCTACCAGGTGGACGGATTGCTGAAAGCCAAACTGCAGGGCTCGGGGCTGGAGCCCTACGTCGAAGTCGTCGCGCACATCGACACGGAAGCAGAGAAGAAACTCGTGCCGATCTACCGGCTCGAGACCTAGGCTGCGGGGCAAGGATTCGAACCTTGACTACTCGGTCCAGAGCCGAGCGTCCTACCATTAGACGACCCCGCAACGGGCGAACAGTTTAGCCGCTAGCTGCGCTCGTCCGAGCGCCGTTTCTCCGGGCTCGTACCCTCTTGCGGAGCGCCGCCGGGACCGCTCATCGCGACACCTTCGGCGACGACGACGTCACGTGGATCGGCGTGGCGGTACTCGTCGCTCTGCACACCCCCGCGCGGATCATCGTCGCGGTCGAGCGCGTGCACGTCGCCTTCCTGCTTGTCGGCGCGCCGCGCGCGCCGCTTCTTCCACCACCAGCCCACGACCACGATTGTTCCCGGACGCGGCTAGACTGAATCCCCGCCGGGCGCATTCGTCTAGTGGCCTAGGACACCGCCCTCTCACGGCGGCGGCACGGGTTCGAATCCCGTATGCGCCTCTTCAGCGCGCGGCTCGACAGCCGTGCTTCGCGCCCGCGACGTGGACGACCGCGCGTCCGGCACGACCATCCCTACTCGAGGCGACGAAAACGACCTTCATGATCGCCCGCGACGAGCGCGGCAGACGCACCTGCTCGACCGCGGTACCCGGATGGACGCGCCCGAGCGAGCGGGTGACGAGCACGCGTCCGTTCTTACCGACGACGATGGCGCCGACCGTCGCAGTCAGCGAGAGCTGCAGGTGTACCCGCAGGATGCTGCCCGAAGCGCACACCACGCGCGTCGGCAGCACCTGCACCGTGAACGGAGTCTTTCCGGACGGACGATCCTTCAGAACGACATGCACCGGGCTTCCCTGCGTCTCGAGGGACGCGGGGGCCGGATCCTGCGCGACGACAACCGAAGGCGCCGCGTGCAGCGACGCCGTTGCCCGTTGCAGGACGAGGCCGCGTGACAGCGTTGCGGTTTCTGCCTGGCCGAGGGTCATTCCGACAAGATTCGGAACGCCGACGAGTACGGACGACATCGCGCCGAAGTTTCCCGCCTGGTCGACGGCGCGGATGGAGAACGTGCGCGTGTCACCGGCGTCGAACGGCCCGACGACATACTCGTAGGTCGTGCCGCCGAGGTACGGGCCCGAATTCCCGTTCACATAGACGACGAAGTTCGCGATCGAGTCCACCGGCGGATCCCATCGCAGTGTCAGGCCGTTCGGCCCGATCGTTCCATTGACGTGCGTCGGAGCCGCCGGCGGAGTCGCGTCGAGAAGATATCCCTGTGGGCTACTCCACGCCGACACGTTTCCGGCCGCGTCATGCGCGCGCGCCTGCCACCACCAGTACCCGTCGAGTAGCTGCGGCGACTCCCAGCTCGCGGGACTCCCGTTCGGGACGATCCCGGTGATGCCTGTGGCATCGATGGCGAGGCACAGCGCGTCGGAACAGATGCGGAACTCGATCGAACCGGTGCTTGCAAAGAACGGTTCGCTGAACGTGGCCGTGAGCTTCGATGCGCGGGCCCACGCGTCCGGTGCCGGGGCCTGGAGCACGGGAACGTCGGGGGTGTTCGTGTCGTAAATGAAGCTTCGCGTGGCCGTCCACGCCGACTGGTTGCCGGCGCTGTCTCGCGCACGCGCCTGCCAGTAGAAGAGGCCGTTTGCGAGCGAGGACGGCGTAAACGTTGCAGTGGCGCCACTCAGGACGGCCGACGAGACGACGTCCTGCACCATCGGCGCGCAGGCGACCCCGGCCGTTGCCACGGCAGAGCAGATCCTGAACTCGACAGTGCCGCTGTCTACACCGTTCGGATCGGTGAACGTCGTCTTGAACTGCGGGAACGAGTTGGTGGCAAAACCGTCGCTCGGGGAGACGAGCGTCGCCGCCGGCACGGACGTATCGACGTACCACGCGTAAGTCGCGGGCATCGCGTCGACGTTGCCGGCGAGGTCCGTCGCGCGAACTTGGAACGTGTGACTTGCCTCGAGAAGCCCGCTATACGTCTTCGGCGACGTGCACGCCGACCAGGCAGATCCGTCGCGGCTGCACTCGAAGGTCGAAGACTCGGTGGCGGAGAAATCGAACGTCGCCGACGAGGAGGTCGAGACCGCGGCCGGCTCGGTCGGGCCGATCGAGGTATCCGGCGGCGTAACGTCGACCGTCCACGTGAACGTCGCCGCGGACGCGTCGGTGTTTCCGGCCAGGTCGGTCGATTGGACGGAGAACGTATGGGTTGCTTCCGTCAGCGCCGTATAGCTCACTGGAGTGGTGCAGGTCGCGTACGGCGCGCCGTCGAAGCTGCACTTGAACGTCGACCCTGCCTCGGTTGCCGAGAAGTCGAAGCTCGTGCTCGTCGAATTCGAATGCGCCGGCGGCTCGCTCGGACCGATCGACGTGTCCGGGGGCGTCGTATCGAGCGTGAAGCTGCGCGTCGCGGTCCAGCCCGATTTGTTCCCGGCCGCGTCTTGCGCCTGCACCTGCCAGTCGTATGTGCCGTCCGCGAGGCTGGCCGGCGTGTACGTGCCGGTGTTTCCGCTGACGACAGTCGACGAACCGCCGCTTCGGACGAGGCCCGAGCACGCTGTGCCGGCTGCAGCCGGCGACGTGCAGACGCGAACGTTTACGACACCCGTGTCTCCCGACGTCGGATCCGTGAAGCTTCCGCCCAGCTGCGGGATCGCGTTGAGGAGCGCACCGTCCGCAGGGCCACTCGGGGTCGGCGAGGAAGGGACCGTCGTATCGATCGACCACGCGTAGCTCGCTGGCGCGCCGATGTTCCCCACGCCATCGGTGCCGCGAATCTGCAATGTGTGACTGCCGTCGGCAAGGCCGGTGTACGAGGCGGGTGACGTGCAGATCGTGCCCCAGCCCGCGCCGTCCAGATTGCACTCGAGCGTCGCAGCCTCGGATGCGTGGAAGGTGAAGCCCGCGTTCGCGGACGTCGAAGGCTGTGCGGGCCCGGAGTCGATCGTCGTCGTCGGTGCGGTGAGGTCGAACGTCACGGCACGCGTCGTGCTCCAACTCGACGTATTGCCGGCAGTGTCGGCCGACTGCGCGTCCCAGTAGTACGAGCCGTCGGCAGGCGCCGGACTGATCGTCCAGCTGCCGGTCGCGCCGTTCGACAACGTGGATGTGAACGGCGACGTCGTAACGACACCAGCGCACAGGGCGTCGGAGCAAAGTCGGAACCGAACCTTTCCGGTATCCGACACCGAGGGATCCGAGAACGTCGCCGTCAAAGTGGGATTGTTCGTCGTCGCCCCGGCGGCCGGCGAGAGCAGGGCCGGCGCACTCGGAACCGTCGTGTCGAGTGTGAAGCTGTGCGTTGCCGACCAAGACTGACCGCCGACCGTGTCCGTTCCGCTCGCTCGCCAGTACCAGGTGCCGTCGGGGAGTGACGGCGACCACGTGACGCTCGACCCGCTCGCGACGGCGTTGAACGTCGTCGTGGCCTGCTGCGTTGCGCATGCGGACGTGGGACACACCTGCATCGCGACCGTTCCCGCCTCGCTCTCCGGATCGCTGTAGGTCGCGCCGAGCGTCACCGTCTGGCCGGCGAGGATCGACGAGCCGTCGGAGGGCGACGACGACAGTGTCAGCGAGGGAAGGCCGTCCGCGGTCGGGAAGCTCGTGATCGCGGCGGTGCCGTCGTTGACGTCGAGCTTGAACAAGCGCGTCGAGGCGCCGCCCGACGTGTACGCCGCTGTCTGATGCCGCCAGAACATGAGGCAGAGATGCTGACTCGAGCTCAGCGAAAACGAGGAGGCGGATGCCGAGATCGAGGCGGTCGTCGTCGCGACCGTTCCCGAGCTACGGATGAGATTGGCGGCATTGTCGCTCGGCGAGACGACCGTCGACGTGATGTTTCCACTCGCGTCGGTGACATAGAGCGCGGCCGTGAGCGCCGCTTGACCATTTGGACTCACCGGATCCTCGACGGTCGCCTGTACCGTCCACGTTCCGGCGGCGAACGTCATGCCGGCGGTCCCGTCGACAATCCAGCCCGTGCAGGTCGAGACCGAGATCGACCCCGAGACGGCGGTGCTCATCAATGAGTTGAGCGGCGCGACTCCGGGCGTGAACAGCGCGTAGCCCGTCGAGTTCGTAGCGACCCGGTTCTGCGTCGCGTTGTTGACCGGCGAAGGCGAAGAGGTGGAGAGCTGCCAGTTCCCGCCGCCGACCGCCGACGCCGTCTTGGTCAGGTACAGCGTGCCCGTGTAGTCGCTGAGGCTGGCGCCGGAGCTCCCGGCGAAGAGCGTAAGGAGGACGACGGCCAGCGCGGCGCAGGCCGAAATCAGCCGTGCGCTGGAGAGCCGCCCGGCCGAACGCCTTCGATCGTCGCCGCTTGTCCGCAGAATCATGTTCGCCTACACGCGCGTGTGTACGCACGTGACTGCTGCTGGGTATCGACCTGCGTGAAAAAAGGCTTGAGAGAGCGTGTTCTCGTGCGAGGCAGAGACCGTCACTCGAAGGAGTGATCTGCCGACCAGTACCGCGAAAGGGGGAGGAACGCGGCCAGGCCGCTCCCTAGGTTGCGGTGTGGCTAATTGCGGCCTTTCAACTGCGGCCCGCGCCGCAATGCGCGGGATGGAAGGAGTATTTGAATGCGGCAGGATGGAACTCTCCATAAGGACGTCCGAGCGAATGCGCTGTGGGGACGCCGCGGCGAATCGCGCTCGAACGCTCTGTGGGGGCGAAGCGGTAAGCGCACGCTTGTCCTGCTGGCGCTCGCAGCAATGCTCGTGGTTCCGGTTGCAGGTAGTGCGGCGCCCGGTGATTCCGGGAAAGACATCGCCGTCGTTCCGGACAGCTTGCTGGCAGCGGCGGCGGCAAATCCGCTCAAGCAGTTCGACGTCCTCGTCCAGGGCAACAAGGGTGTCAGTGCATCCGGCGTTGGCCAGGATGTCACGAACTCGAACGGCAAAGTGAAGATGCGGTTCCTGACCGTGGCCGGCGTGGATGCGCTGGTCTCCGGCAAGGATCTTCTGAAGCTGGCGCGCAACCCGCACGTCCTCTCGATTACGCCCAACGCGAAGACACAAGCTTTGGGCTACGAAGACTCAACGATGTGGAAGGACTCCACCGACCTGACTCTGATGCAGAACGCGTTCGACCCGAACACCGGCGAGGTCACGGGTCCTGCGCCGCAGGCTCCCGCGATCGCGATCGTCGACTCGGGTGTTCAGCCGCGTGCTGACTTCGGGTCGCGGTTGGTGGCGAGTGTCAACATGTGCTCGGTCTGCCCCGCGCTGGCATCGGGCGACGACGAAGGTCACGGCACGATGGTGGCAGGCGTCGCTGCAGGCGCCGGCGCGCAGTACACAGGGGGCGCACCGAACGCACCGATCGTGTCGATTCGAACGGCGGATGCGAGCGGCATG
>Ga0209577_10005737_pt1 | contig 11554 bp, 9 predicted proteins | sample GraSoiAngelo_109_FD_185874 | JGI IMG/M metagenome (GOLD analysis project Ga0209577, IMG submission 185874) | Grasslands soil microbial communities from the Angelo Coastal Reserve, California, USA - 14_0903_12_20cm (SPAdes) (version 2) | ecosystem: Environmental > Terrestrial > Soil > Grasslands ... | reverse complement strand
CGACCCGGGCGTAGACGTAGCGGTAGATGCCGTCGAAATAGCGTTCGTAGATCTCGGCCAGCGCCCCGGGGTCGAGAGCCCGGGCGCGCCGGAGGAGTGCCTCGTCGGGCGTCTTCAAAGCGCCCACAGTGTATAACGCGATTCAGGTCGAATTCGAACGGCCGCCCCATAGCGTTTCCTATAATCGGTGGTCGCTGCGGTGGCTTTAGCTCAGCTGGTTAGAGCGGTGGATTGTGGATCCACAGGTCGAGGGTTCAAATCCCTCAAGCCACCCATCACCTTTTGATTTTCTGGGCCAGTTCGAGCACGTTCTCGTATCCCTGGCTTTTGGCGTATGCCTCGAGCTCCGGAGTGTTGCTGACCTGCTCCACGTACCACTCGAAACACTTGATGTCGGTAATGCTCAGGGTCATGGTCACGCAGGTGAAGTAGTAGATCCGGTCGAAGAAATCGAGATAGCGGTCCACGTCGTAGCGGGCTCGCTTCTCGTCTGGGGACAACCCGCTGGGACTGACCGGAGCCAGGATCCGGGCGAGATTGCTCCCCGCCGGCATCTGGGCGCCGACCAGCAGCATCTGCACCGCCCGCTGGAAGGTCGCCTCCCGGTCGAAGTCCTGAGCCAGCTGGAAGATGAACTGGGTCTTGCGCCAGGCCAGCTCCTCCTCCGCTACCCGCCGGTCCTCCTCCTGCTGCCCGCGCCGCGTCTCCCTGTCCTTCTGCTGCTGCTCCCGCCTGGTCTGGCGGTTCTGACGCTGCTCGGTGCCGTACTTGACGTAGGCGCCCACGATGCCAACGACGGTCAGCCCTACGCCTGCGACCTTGATGATGACGTCCCAGGTCTCCGCCGTCGTCATGCCACCCTCCTCAAAGCCCGCCTTACCTCCGCCAGGCCGGCGAACTTCCGCTCGCATCCTACAGCGCCAAACGCTAGTATCTTCGCGATGATCCTGGAGGGCAAGAAGGTACTCGTCAGCGGCGTCCTCACGCCGGCCAGCATCGCCTTCGCCATCGCCGACCTCGCCCAGCGCGAGGGCGCCGAGATCGTGCTCACCAGCTTCGGCAGGGCTATGAGCCTCACCGAGCGCAGCGCCCGGCGCATGAACCCGGTGCCCGACCTGCTGGAGATGGACGTCAACGATCCCGGCCAGGTCGAGTCGGTTGCCCGAACCCTGCAGAAGCGTTGGGGCCGGCTCGACGGCTTCGTCCACGCCATCGCCTACGCCCCGCCGGACGCCCTGGGCGGCAACTTCCTCAGCGCCCCCTGGGAGAGCGTGGAGATGGCCTTCAAGACCAGCGCCTACTCGCTCAAGGCGATGGCCCAGGCCTTCCTCCCGCTGATGCGCGAGCACGGCGGCAGCATCGTGACCCTGGACTTCGACAACTCGACCCAGGCCTGGCCGGTCTACGACTGGATGGGAGTCTGCAAGGCGGCTCTGGAGTCGGTCACCCGCTATCTGGCCCGCGATCTCGGCCCCCACCGGGTCAGGGTCAATGCGCTGGCCGCGGGCCCGCTCGACACCATGGCCGCCAAGGGCATCCCGGGCTTCGAGTACTTCCGTGACAGCTGGGCCAGGCGCTCGCCCCTCGGCTGGAAGACCACGGACCGGACGCCTGTCGCGCGCACCGCCTGCGTGCTGCTGTCCGACTGGCTGCCGGCGACCACCGGGGAGATCGTCCACGTCGACGGCGGCTACCACGCCATGGGCGCGGAGCTGGCCGCGACTCAACCGCCCGACTGACCATGCCAACCCGCCACACCTCCCTGCTCGCCCTACTCCCCTCCCTCACGATCGCGCTCTCGACCGGCGTCGTCGCGAGCGCCAACGCCGCGGCTGCTGCAACGAGCTACGCCGCCAGCAGCGCCGGCGCCGCCAACGTCCAGGCCTCGGTGCAGCCGGTCACCCGGGCCTGCCCGGCCAGCGCGGACTGGCTGCGCGACCCCAACGTCTGCGCCCAGCGCTGGTCCCCAACCGGCAACGACAAGAGCGAGAGCGACCTGGCCGTCGACCCCACCAATCCGGATCATCTGGTCGGCCTCTCGAAGGTCTTCTTCTCGCCCCATGACTACGTCTTCAACCTCGAGTGGTACGACTCCGAGGACGGCGGCAGGACCTGGAGCAACGGGCTCCTCCCCGGCTACGACAGCTGGGCCGCGACCACCGATCCGACGCTGGCCTTCGACTCGGAGGGAAATCTCTACGCGCTGGTGCTGGCTTTCAACTTCGTGATCGAGCGCAGCGGCTCGCACAACTGGAGCGTGGGCCAGACCGAGCCGACCCACCTGAACGACGCCGTCTACCTGTCGCGCTCGCTCAAGGGCAAGGACGAGGTGGGGCGGACGTGGGAGCCGCCGGTGACGCTGGCGACCTACGCCAGCGGCGGGCTCGGCGTCTCCGCGGACAAGCAGTGGGTGGCGGCCGACCTCTACGGCAATCACCCAGGATCGGTGTACGCCGCCTGGATCCGGCTCGATGGCGCCTCCTTCAGCGGCGAGGACGTATTCGCCCTCTCGACCGATTACGGCGCGACCTTCACGTCGCCGGCCTCGGTCGCGAGCGGGGTCTCACCTCACTTCCCTGGCGATCCCTACGTCCTGACCGGCCCGGAGGGCAACCTCTATTACAGCTTCGACCTGCTCCCGCCCAAGCAGAGCTATGGCACCAGCGCCTTCGGCGTGATGGTGTCACATGACAATGGGGCCAGCTTCAGCCGCGCGACCCCCTCGATCTTCAGCACCATCGCCGACCAGAGCGGCCAGTCGCTTCCCGACTCCTACCGCGACGGCACGCCTTACACACTGACCGCGGATCCCCTCAACGGCCATCTGTTCCTGGCCTACGAGCGTTATGGTGGCGGGACCCCCGCGCGCAGCCAGTGGCTGGCGGAGTCCTCGGACGCCGGGACGACCTGGACCTCGCTGGGGCAGGTCGACGATCCCGCGGGCGCGGGGCAGACCACCCAGGCCAAGATCATGTCGGCCGGCAGCGGCATCGTCGCCGTAGCCTTCTACGACCGCCGTCTCGCCTGCCCGGCGGACGATCCGATCGCGGCCGACGTGGGCGCGCTCGACACCTGCATCGACGTCACCATCCAGTTCTTCGATCCGAACGGCGTGAGGCTGGGCGGTAACCGTCGCGTGACCCGGGAAAGCTGGGATCCGAACGTGAACCCCGCCTTCCCAGGCGGCCTGGGCGCGTCGACCAGCTTCATCGGCGACTACTTCGGCGGCGCCATGACCACCAACCGGCAGGGGACATTCGCCCACCTCCTCTTCGTCTCGACCTCGCCAAGGCTGCAGGCCGGCGCCGTCCCGGGCGGCGACCTCTCCCCTCCCTACCAGCAGCAGGTCTACGCCACCGTCCCCGTTCCTTAGGCGGCCCGCAGGCTGTCCCCGTTTACAATCGTCGATGTGCAACAGTCCACACTCGCGGTCGCACCCGCCTTCGGCGAGCTGGAGCAGCACCGGGCTGAGCTGACCGCCTACTGCTACCGCATGCTCGGCTCGCCTTTCGACGCCGAGGACGCGGTGCAGGACACCTTCGTCCGAGCCTGGCGCAGCCGCGACAGCTTCGAGGGACGGGCGGCGGTCCGCTCCTGGCTCTACCGGATCGCCACCAACGTGTGCCTCGACACGCTCAAGAGCAAGGAGCGGCGGATCCGTCCCATGGACCTCGGGCCGGCCCAGGAGCCGCTGGAGAAGAACCTGCACACCCGCTCCGAGGCCACCTGGCTGGAGCCCATCCCGGAGCAGCTGGTGGCGCCCGAGCGCGACCCGGCGGACGTGACCGTCGAGCGGGAGTCGATCCGGCTGGCGCTGGTGGCCGCGCTTCAGCATCTGCCGCCGCGGCAGCGGGCGGTCCTGATCCTCCGCGAAGTCCTGCGCTGGGAGGCCTCCGAGGTCGCCCAGCTGCTCGACACCTCGGTGGCGTCGGTCAACAGCGCCCTGCAGCGGGCGCGGGCGACTCTGGCCAGGAGCAACCTGAGCGCGTCCGAGGCGGCGCCGCGACTCAGCGAGAGCGACCGCGCCATGCTCGAGCGCTACGTCGCCGCCTTCGAGCGCTACGACCTATCCGCCCTCACGTCGCTCCTCCGGGAGGACGCGACCCAGTCCATGCCACCCTACGACATGTGGCTCAGCGGACGCGACGACGTCCTGGCCTGGTGGTTTGGACCGGGAATCGGCTGCCGCGGCTCGAGGGTGATCCCCAGCGTCAGCGCCAACGGCATGCCCACCTTCGGTCAGTACAAGCCGAGTCCACAAGGCGGCCACGACCCCTGGGCGCTGCAGGTCCTGCAGCTGTCAGAGGGCCGGATCGCCGACATCACGTTCTTCCTCGACACGGCGCGCATCTTCCCGCTATTCGGCCTGCCTCTGCGGCTGGACGCCTAGCAGCTCCGACAGTCCGCAGAAGTCCAGCAGCTCCAGCAGCGCAGGCGGCGGGTCGTCGAACCGCAACCCGAGACCAGTCTGGCGCGCCGAGAGCGTAAGCCGTGCGATGGCGTCGATCGTTCCCGCGTTCGGCTGGCTCAGCCGGGCGCAGTCGACGACGATCGTGCCGGCCGTCATCAACTCCTAAGACCGCGTCGGGCCTGTGGATTCATCGGCCGGCGGGAATATCGGCCCGGGGCGATGAGTTCTGCTGGGGGTGGCGGTCTCAAGGGGCATGAAAGACACGCGCTGGCTATCGCTCACCGTCCTCTGCACCGGATTTCTCCTGATCGTGGTCGACATGACGATCGTCAACGTCGCCATGCCCTCGATCCAGCGCGATCTGGGCTTCTCGCAGTCCGCCCTGGCGTGGGTGATCAACGCCTACCTGGTCGCCTTCGGAGGGCTGCTGCTACTGGCCGGCCGCCTCGGCGACCTGGCCGGCAGAAAGCGGGTCTACCTCTACGGGCTCGGCATCTTCATCGGCGCCTCGGTGCTCTGCGGCCTCTCCTTCAACCAGCCGATGCTGATCGCGGCCCGCTTCATCCAGGGGATCGGCGGCGCCGCCAGCTCCGCGGTCATCCTGGCCATGATCGTCACCCTGTTTCCCAGGCCGGACGAGCAGGCTCGAGCCTTCGGCCTCTTCAGCTTCGTGGCCTCCGCCGGCGCCGCCATCGGGCTCCTGGCGGGCGGGTTGATCACCCAGGCGGTCAGCTGGCACTGGATCTTCTTCGTCAACGTGCCGATCGGCCTGGCCACCGCCGCGGCCTCGGCTCGCCTGCTGGCTGAGGAACGGGGCACCGGCCTGGGACATGGCGCTGACCTGATCGGCTCGCTCCTGGTCACGGCCGGCCTGATGCTCACCGTTTACACCATCGTCGAATCCTCCGCCTACGGCCTCGTCTCCGCCCACACCCTCGGCTTCGGCTCCGTTTCCCTGGCCCTGCTGGCGGCGTTCCTGGTGCGCCAGTCGATGGCGCGCAATCCAATCCTTCCCCTGCGCCTGTTCACCTCGCGCAGGCTGTCGGTCGCCAACCTGGTCCAGGGGCTGATGTCGTCCGCCTTCATCGGCTTCTTCTTCCTCGGCTCGCTGGACCTGGAGCGCGTGCTCGGCTACGGTCCGATGGCGATCGGGCTTGCCTTCCTCCCCGTCGCGGTGGTGATGGGACTCTTCTCGATCCGACTCTCCGCCCAGCTGATCGCCCGCTTCGGCCCGGTGCGCGTGCTCGGCGCCGGCCAGGCGGTGGTGGCGGCCGCGCTGGCGATGCTCGCCCTGGGGCCGGTGAACGCCAGCTACCTGCTTCACCTCCTGGTTCCACTCGCCCTGCTCGGTCTCGGCGGCGGCCTCTCCTTCCCTTCCCTGGCACTGATCGCGATGGCCGACGCCCCGCCCCGCGACGCCGGGCTCGCCTCGGGGATCCTGAACACCACCGGACAGGTCGGCGGTGCGCTCGGACTCGCGGTGCTCGCGACCCTGGCTTCCTGGCGCACCCTCGGCCTGGTCCGCCAGGGTGCGGTCGGGACGCAGGCCCTGGCCGCCGGCTATCACCTGGCCTTCCTGTTCGGCGCCGCCACCGTGGTCGTCACCCTCGTGCTCGCCATGTCCATGCTGCGGCTTAAGCCCCTGATCCCTGTGGACCTGCCGGAGGCGGAGCCGGAAGCCGTCGCCTGAACGGGTGAAGGCCTCCGACATGGCCACAAGGATCTTGCGCGGAGCCGTGAGGGGAGGCGGGTCGCATCAATGGGCGCACTGTGGACGACGGGTAGCTTGGGCATCACTCTCCTCCTGCGAACGAAACCGTCGGCGTCGGATCGGTGGGGGGCGCGGCCGGCAGGGGCCGCCGGAGCTCCGGCGCGGGCACGCGGTTGGTGTTGCGAGGCACCATCCGGCCGAACCACAGGGTGAGGCCGGCCGTCAGGATGCTGGCGCCGCTGAGGCCGCCCATCAGCGGGACACCCAGGCCATGGCCCAGGGCCCAGCCGGCGAGGGCCGGCGCGGCGAGGGGCGCAACCTGCGCCGACAGGTGATAGACGGCGTTGTAGCGGCCGCGCAGGTACGCCGGCGCGACGTCGTTGATGACCGCCACCAGGGTCGGAGAGAGCAGGGCAGCCCCCACCCCCAGGACGGCGAGGGCGAGCACCAGTGCGGCGCTCCGCTCCAGGCGTCCGGGCAGGAAGAAGGCGGCGAGCGTCAGGCCCCAGGTGAGGGCGAGCAGCACGCCGGCGAGCGCCGCGGCGCCGGTCCGGGTGTGCCCGCGCATCAGGCGGATGACGAACAGCTGGCTCAGGACCAGGGCCAGCATGTTGGCGGCAAAGGCCAGCCCGACCACCGCCGGGGTGCCCGGCACCAGCTGCACCGCCCAGACCGGAAAGGCTGATTCGCTCTGGAACAGCACGAAGACGAAGACCGTCTGCAGCAGGACGGCGACGACCAGGATCCGGTCCCGGAGCACGACCCCGTAACCGCCGCGGGGCGCCGTCTCGGCGGGCTGCCTCGCGGGCGCGCTGAAGCGGCGCTGCAAGGCCAGCAGGGCCAGCGCGAACAGGAGATACGACGCGCAATCGCCGAGGAAGACGGCGACGAACGTGAGCGGCACGTGGAAGTCGAGCACCAGCCCGCTGACCAGGGCGCCGGCGCCGAAGCCCAGGTTGGCGGTGGTGAAGCGGAGCCCGAAGACCGCCCCCCACTCCGCCGCCGGCACCAGCTCCGCGAGCAGGGTGGAGAGCCCGCTGTAGGTGAAGCCGCCTGCCACACCGTAGGCGAGGGCGCAGATCATGGCGGTCGAGGGCGTGGTGACGAAGGCGAAACCGCCCATCGCCAGCCCCGCCAGGACCAGCCCGATGACGAAGCCGCGCACGGGCCCGATCCGGTCGATCACCGAGCCGCCGAAGGGCGTGGAGGCGATGCCGGCGAAGCCGCTCAGGGCCAGGATCAGGCCGGCCGCCGTCAGGGACAGGCCCCGGATGTGGTTCAGGTAGACGAGCAGGAAGGGCACCGTCAGGCCGCTGCCCACGCAGGAGAGCGCGTTCATGCCCAGCACCAGCCAGGCGGTGCTCCCGATCGCCGGCAGCAGCGGCGGCCGCGCTCTCACCGGATCACTTTGAGACCGCGCATTCCTCTCTCTCATCCTGCCTCGACGGCGATGGCCGGCGCAGCCGCCCCCGATCTCGATCAAACGCGAGGGCCCGCCCCTTGCCCGGGGTGGCTAGCTTCGGGTGAACCAGACGGAGCCCGGTCCGGCGTAGTCCGGTCCCTCGCCCCACACGGCGTACGTGTGACCCCCGGCGTCGAGGGCCATCGACATGTAGTCGCCGTAGGGATGCATGAACCCGGCGCTCGACTGGTAGGCGTGTGGCGCGAGCGCGCTGAAGGCTGGCCCGTCCAGACGCACCTGCGGCGTCCAGCCGGTGGCGCCGTCGGCGCTGGTCGTGTACCAGACGTTCCAGGTGCCGCAGCTGCCGAAGGCGTCCGTCTGGCAGGTGGGGAAGGCGCCGCTGTTGCGGTTGTCCATCCAGGTCACGTGCACCCCGCCCGCGTCGGCGACCGCCGCGGGGAATCCGTGCCAGACTAAGTCCGCTGAAGGGGCGAGGTCCTGCCGTGCGCTCCAGCTGGCGCCCAGGTCGTCGGAGTAGCGCTCGAAGATCTTCTCCGGCGCACCCGGGCTCAGGCCGGCGTTGTACACGGCGACCAGCCGGTCGGTCGCCTGCCCGGGACGCGGCACGATCGCCAGCGCGGTCGACGCGCCCCAGTAATCCCAACCCGACCCGCTGGGCGAAGGCGCGGTCGCCGAGACGTCGATCGTGCTCGTGGTCCAGGTCGCTCCGTTATCCGGCGAGCGGCCGATCCACAGAGTCGTGGGACCGTTGGCGCCGCCCTGCTGCGCCACACCCCCCCATGTGAAGTAGAGGTTGCCGTGCGAATCGAGACCGCCCCCGCTGGCCAGCGAGACCTGGCCACTCGGGTTGGGCACGCTCACCGGCGCGAAGCCGGTCGTCTCGATGTTCGGGGTGTGGGCGACGACGTTGCTGGCCAGATGCTCCCAGGTCACCCAGACCTCGCGCCCGCGTGCCACCAGGATGTCTTTGTCGCCGCCGCTGCCGCCGTGGTCGAGCCTGGTCGCGTTTACCGGCGCCGACCAGCTGCCGCCGAAGTCGTCCGAGAAGGCGACGAAGATGGGGCTGTTGGCCTGGTTCGACTGCATCCAGGACGCGTAGAGGCGATGCACGCCGTTGGGAAGCGTGGTCACCGCCAGCTGGGCGTCGGCGCCGAACTCGGGCTGGCAGGCGATGCTGTGCGGCGGCCCCCAGGTCTTGCCGCCGTCCGCTGAGGCCTGGAACACCATGTGCGAGCTGCCGGTCAGAGGCGGGCAATCGGGCGGCTGCCCGAAGTGCATCCAGAAGGCGTAGACGTGGCTGCCGTCGACCGCGACCGCGGGCTCCCAATCGTCGCCGGAAGGGAATCCGAGCTGCCGGGCGGCCTGGAATCCGGAGGGCGCCGCCGCGGCCGCGGGCAGGGTGGCGCCGATCCAGGCCACGAGTCCTATCGCCGCCAGCGCGCCGGGCAAGACGCGCGCCTTCTTCCCCATGCTTCTTCCCTCCCCTGGCGCGGCCAGTGTAACCCGATCGCGTAGCTGAATCAATACCGGGGCTCGGTGCGTCCCCTTTTCCGGGCCTCGGCCCTCAACCCGCGCCCTCGTACACCGCGGTGAGCCAGTCGCGATAGCGGGGCGAGTAGCCTCGGACCGCCTGGCGGTATCTCTGCTGCAGTTGTGCCGTCATTCTGCCGACGCGGCCGTCGCCGACCTGGTGACCGTCGACCTCGGTCACGGCCAGGACCTCCATTCCGGTGCCGCAAAGCAGCAGCTCGTCACAGTTATAGAGCTCGTTGGGATCGATGCTGCGCTCGGCGACCCCGACCCCCAGCTCCCCGGGGATCAGCTGCAGCAGCGAGTAGCGCGTGATGCCGTCGAGGATGCCGTCGCTCAGGGGCGGCGTCGCGAACGCGCCGTTTCGGAACATGAAGAGGTTGGCGATGCTTCCCTCACAGACCCTGCCCTCGCCGGTGAGCTGGATCGCCTCGTCGAAGCCGTGCCGGCGGGCCTCACTCTTGGCCAGCGCCGCGTTGACGTAGGTACCTGTGATCTTCGCGCTCGCGGGGATCGACGCCTGCGGGATCTTGCGTACTGAGCTGACCATGCACCTGGTGCCGACCGCGGCGTCGGCGTGGCGGCCGAAGGGAGTCACGTAGACGGCGAAGGAACGAGAAAGCCCTTCCATGGCGGGATTGAGCACCTCGCTTGCGGTGAACAGGATGGGCCGGATGTAGGCGTCGGCCCGGATCTCATTGCGCCGGAGCAGCTCCAGGGTGAGGGCAACGAGCCGGGGGACGTCCAGGGGCGGGGTGATGCCCAGGAAGGCTGAGGACCGTTCGAGCCGCTCGAAGTGACGAGCGGCATGCCGCACGAAGAGCTGGCCGAGGTCGGGATTCCAGTAGGCGCGGAGGCCTTCGAAGCAGGCTGTTCCGTAGTGAAGCGCATGGGTGAGCAATCCGATCCGGGCCTCGCTGTAACGCACCATCCGTCCGTCCAGGTACATCCAGGTGTCCGGCGGAGCCGCCACTCGCGACGGTTCGACCAGCCGGGCCGCTTCGGCGGTTCCCGGACGCTGGCCCTCGTTCATGCCCCGGCCGGCACGGCATCGCGTGCAGCCTGCCTGACGCTGATATGTACCGTCTCGCCGTCGATGCTGCAGGTGGTCGCATCCTCGTCCCCGGCCAGGCGCAGCAGCTGGACGGAGCGGGTCTCATCCAGGATCAGCTCGCGGAATCCAGCCAGGGCGCTCTCCAGCCGCGATCCGCTCCGGTAGAGGACGATCGAGGCGTCCTGAATCCCCAGGCCGACGCGTTTGCGTTCTGCCTGGATCTGCCAGATCAGCTCCCTGGCCCAGCCCTCGGCAACAAGGTCTGGGGTTGAGCGCGAATCGATCATGAGCGCCGACCCGGCTACCTCCACCCGGCGCGTGTTGACCTCATGACCGACGATCTCCAGCAGGTCGGCTGGGTAACCGGGGGCGGGCAGGGTCACGGCAAAGAGCGGCTGGCGCTGCCGGACGCCCGCGGCCGACCGCATCCGGTTCGCCTCTTCACAGGTCGCCCGCAAACCGGCCATCGTCTCCTCCAGCCCAGGATCCTGCAGCGCGTCGAGGGCGTCGGGATAGTCGCACAGGTGCACCGAGCGGCCGCACAGGCTTCGGTGGATCGCATCGGTCAGGAAGGGAATGAACGGAGCCAGCAGCTGGGAGATCAGGAGCAGGCCCTCGTAGAGTGTCCAGAGGCCGGCCGGGCGGTCGCCGGGCCGCGACTGCGAGCCGGTAAAGCGCCTCCGCCACTGCCGCACGTACCAGTTGGACAGGTCGGTGATCAGCGGTTGGTACGGGAGCGAGGCGCCGTGCGCGTCGTACTCGTCCAGCAGCTTGCGCGAGCTTCGGGCAACGCCGGCGATTCGCGAAAGGATCCAGCGGTCGAGACAGGGTCGCGACTCGACCAGGCTCGGCGGCCACAGCCGCGGTTCGAAGTCGCTCCAGGAGGCCTGCGCATCGAAGAGGACGAACACGTTCCACAGCGGGCGCAGGACCTTGCGGGCGACCGCATCGATGGAGTCGAAGCTGATCTGGTAGCTCCGTCCCAGCGGGACCGAGGTATAGAACCACCAGCGCAGCGAATCGGCACCGAAGCGATCGAAGACCAGGGCGGGGTCCAGCACGTTCCCCCTGGACTTGCTGGCCTTCCTGCCCGCCCCGTCGAGCACATGCCCCAGGGCGATCGCCCGGCGGGTGAAGTTCTTCCCGAACAGCGCCTCGCTGATCACCATGCTGGTGTAGAAACCGCCCCGGGTCTGATCGACGCCCTCGACCATCAGGTCTGGTGGAAACGATTCCTGGAACTCGTCGCTTCGCGCCGTCGGGTACCCGGTCTGGGCGAAGGGTAGACAGCCCGCGTCGAACCAGACGTCGAGCACGTCCGGGATCCGGCGCATGGTGCGGTCGCAGGCCGTGCAGGCCAGGCTGACGCGGTCGACGTGAGGCCGGTGCAGGTCGCTGCCGGGCGCAAGGCCCAGCTCGACCGCC
>Ga0209577_10005736_pt1 | contig 11554 bp, 12 predicted proteins | sample GraSoiAngelo_109_FD_185874 | JGI IMG/M metagenome (GOLD analysis project Ga0209577, IMG submission 185874) | Grasslands soil microbial communities from the Angelo Coastal Reserve, California, USA - 14_0903_12_20cm (SPAdes) (version 2) | ecosystem: Environmental > Terrestrial > Soil > Grasslands... | reverse complement strand
GCATCATAAGCCGATTGTTCAGCATGCTGCCCTCCGTCCAGTTCAACAATCAACTTCTTTTCAAAACAGACAAAATCTACAATATACGGTGCGATCGGTTGTTGTCTTCGAAACCTGTTTCCTCCCATCTGCTTCATTCTCAAGTGGGACCACAAAGCCTTTTCGGCTTCCGTTGGATTTTTCCTGAGATCTCTCGAAAAGCCCCTCTGCAGGATTCACCCCCACCCTCACCCTCCCCCATCAAGGGGGAGGGGAAGTATTGGGCTCTCACCACATTAAACGAGAGGATCAAATTTATCGTCCATACCGCTTTTCAATGTCATCGTCCCGCTTTTCGTACGCCGCGTAGCGGAGGAGCTCGTAGAGCTGCTGGCGGGTCTGCATCTTGTCCAACGACCGCTGTTGGGTGCCGATGCTTTTCAGCTCTTCCAACATCGTCTCGACAGCCTTCGCAGCCACGCGCAGCGCCGTGACCGGGAACAGCACCAGACGATAGCCCAGCGCTTCGAACTCCTTGACGGTCAGGTACGGGGTCTTGCCGAACTCGGTCATGTTCGAGACGAGCGGCACGGTCACGCCCTCTTTTTTGAGCGCGTGCGCGAACGCCTTGAACTCCTCGGCGGACTCCAGCGCTTCGGGGAAGATCGCATCGGCCCCCGCGTCCACATAGGCCCGCGCCCGCTTGACGGCCCCGTCCAGCCCCTCGACCGCCCGTGCGTCGGTCCGCGCGACGATCAGAAAATCCGGGTCGCGGCGTGCTTCCACCGCCGCGCCGATCTTCTGCGCCATTTCCGCGACGGACACCAGGCGCTTGTCAGGCAGATGCCCGCACTTCTTGGGACTCTCCTGGTCCTCCAGATGGAGCCCGGCCAGGCCCGCCTGTTCGAACGCCAGCACCGTCCGCATCACCGACAGGGGCGAGCCGTAGCCAGTGTCGGCATCGGCCAGAGCCGGGATGGCGACTGCTTGTGCGATGGTCCCGGCGTCGACGACCACTTCCGCCATGGACAGCAAGCCGATATCGGGAAGCCCCCGTGCGGCCGCGATGCCGGCACCGGAGACATAGACCGCATCGAAGCCGGCGCGCTCGATCTGCATGGCCGTCAGCGCGTTGAATGCGCCGGGGAGCACGACGGTTCCTCGTGCGATCAACTCACGCAGGCGGCGTGGGTTCGATGGACGCTGTGTGTCAGCCACGGCGTGCGACCTTCAACAGCGGCATCAAGGCCCCGATGTCCTTGAGTGTCTCCAGCTTCCACACCCTGTCAATCACCTTGCCGGCCTTGGCGCGGTCGAACAGGCCGGCGGACAGGCTCCGGAACTTCTCCTCGATTTCACGATCCAACAGAGGGTTCCGGGGATGGCCCAACGGATAATCCACCTGCTTGACGTACTCATTCCCACTGGCTGTCCGGACCGTCACGCGCGTCGGCATCGCCTTCGGATACCACCCAATGAATTCTTCCTGTGCGATCACGCGGACCTTTTGCATGAGCGCCCGGAGCCTCGGATCGGTCAGGCGTTTGGCGTCAAAGGACTGCACGGTGACCGCGCCGTCCAGCAAGGCCACCGCCACGCAATAGGGGAGGCTGTGGTCGGCCGTTTCCCGCGTCGCCGGGCGCCACTTCTCCGGGTCGCGGCCGATGATCTCGATCGCCACGTCATAGCTGCCGATCTCGATCTCAGCGATGCCGGACAATGCCGAGCGCCCCTCCTTGTTCAGCAGCTCCTCGCGGACCACCAGCGCGGCTTCCGCCGCCGACTGGGCATGGTACTCCACCGGGTAGTGCTTGATGTAGGTCTCCAGGATCTTGTACGGGACCTTCTTCCCCCCGAACACGGAAAGATCGAGCGGGCCGGACACCAGCTCCATGAAGCCCTTCTGGCCTTCAAAAATCGGTGAGGGGCCGGTCATCCCGAGCTGCGCCAGCATCGCCGCGAACACGCCGTTGCGCGCGGCATTGGCGAAGGCGCACGCCTTCCACATCGAGAGATCCCCGACCCGCGTCTGCCGCAAGGCCACGTTGGCCACCCCGGCCAAGTTGATTGCCTGCACCGTCTGCACCTTCGAAAGCCTCAGGACCTTGGCCGTGCCCAGGACGGACGAGAATGGGCCGTAGGTGACATGGTCCCAGCCGCGCGGTCGCAGCGCCGCGGCGTCGCAGAGGCGGCACTGGGTCTCATAGGCCAGAACGATCGCCACGATGACCTGCTGGCCGGACGCCCGGACACTTTCTCCCGCCGCGAGGACGGCTGAGATATTGTCGGAAGGATGGGCCGGCTCCTTGGACAGGTACGTGTCGTTGAAGTCCAGATAGCGGACCAGGGCGCCGTTGGCGAAGGCGGCCAGGTCTGGGAGGGTCGTGTGGGCCGTGCCCCACAGCGTCGCGCCGTTCGGAACCGCGACTGCCTCCGCAACCCGGCGGGCGATCACGCAGGGCTCAGCCGTCCACGCGCCGAAGGCGCAGGCGAGGCTGTCCAGGACTCGGCGCTTGACTTCGTGAACGACGTCGGCGGGCAGGTCTTCGTAACGGAGCGACTGCGCGTAGGCGGCGAGGCGATCAGCAATCACCGAGGCTTCCCCTCCCAAACTGAACGTGCTCAAAGAAAATTGTACCACACCACTGATGGCAGGAGGACCGCGATTCTGCTATGGTATTTGGATACAGACCGATCCGTGAGGAGCCCCAGCATGTCCGCCAAGTCCGTTACCGTCACCGTCGCCGAACGCATTGCCACCGTCACCCTGAACCACCCGCCGTCGAATCTCCTCAGCACGCCGGTCCTGAAGGAGTTGGATCAGGCCTTTGGGCGGTTGGAAGCGGACGACGCCAGCCGGGTCATCATCCTGACCGCCAGCGGGAAGTTCTTCTGTCCGGGCGCCGACATCAAGGAGCTCGCCGAGCTCAACTCCGTGCACCAGGGTACGGAGCTGTCCGGACGCGGGCAGACGTTGCTCAACCGGATCGAGCGATTCGACAAGCCGGTCATCGCGGCGATCAACGGAGCCTGTCTCGGCGGCGGCCTGGAGCTGGCCATGGCCTGCCACATGCGCGTGGCGGCGGCGGGCATCCTGCTTGGCCTGCCGGAAATCAAGCTGGGGCTCATCCCCGGGTTCGGCGGGACTCAGCGGCTCCCCCGCATCATCGGTCCATCCAAAGCCGCAGAATTGATCCTGACCGGCGAGACCATCACGTCGGAGGAAGCGCTGACTCTGGGACTGGTCAACCGGGTTGTCCCTCCCGAAGAAGTCCTGCTGACGGCTCAGAAACTGGCCGGCATGATCACGGCCAAGGGGCGACTGGCAACCCAGGCTGCGCTGCGAGCGATCCGCACCGGTCTCGACAGCCCGCTGGCCGAGGGTCTGGCCCGCGAGGCCGAGTTGTTCGGGGAGCTGTGCGAGACGCCCGACAAGAAGGAAGGCACCACTGCCTTTCTGGAGAAGCACCCGCCGCGATTTTCCTAAGCCCGTGGCTAGCCCTTGGGAAATACGGGAGGAACACATTCGCATGTTGCGACTCCGGCTGCGAGCGGATTTGACCGCCTACCGGCTCCGCTTTCAGCCAATGAGTCGAGAGCAGTCGCTTCAGCTCATCGAGCGGACGCGAGAGGAGATCCTCGAGCTGTTTCCCGGAAAGGGCGACGTGTTCGACCTGGTGCTGCGGCCCCGGTTCCTTCGCATCCTCAAAGAGCGGTCTTCCCTTGAAGATCTATCATCCTCTCGTGCTCGGCGATGGCCTCGATCAACTCGGGAATGCCCTCCCCCTTGATCGCCACGGTGCGGACGACTTTATGATGCCATTCCTGTAAGTCTTTGACCGTCGTGTCTGCGCCATCGCGGTCGCCTTTGTTGACGACGACGATGTGAGCCGTCTCGAGTAGGCCCGCCTTCAGCGCCTGGACCTCGTCGCCGAGGCCCGGCGCAACCACCGCGACGACGGTAGGCGCCACATCAGCCACGTCCGTCTCGAGCTGCCCTACCCCGACGGTCTCCACCAGGATGACGTCGTAGCCCGCCGCCTCCAGCACTCGCACCGCGCCGCGCGTCGCGCGCGCCAGCCCGCTCCGCTCCCCGCGGGTGGCCATGCTGCGGATGAAGACCCCGCCGTCCACTGCATGGTCCTGCATCCGAATCCGGTCCCCGAGGAGCGCCCCGCCCGTCCGCGGGCTGGTCGTATCCACCGCCACAATGCCGACCTTCTTGCCCTGCCGTCGGTAGGCCGTGACCAGTTGGTCGATCAGCGTGCTCTTGCCGGCGCCGGGATAGCCGGTGATCCCGATCACGGCTGCGTGCCGTTGGAAACCGTTCAGCCTCTCCAACGCGGCTTGGCCGGCCGGTTCCTGGTTCTCCAGCAGCGTGATCAAGCGAGAGACCGCCCTGGGCTCTCCCGCCTTGACGCGATTTGCTAACTCGGAGGGGGACAGATTTGAAATCTGTCCCCTGTCGCTATTCAGGTTCGAACCAGACATCGGTGACTTTAAAGGTCGGCGTCTTGGAAAACTTGGCTCTCACCGGCATCCCGATCCGCACGGCGTCGGGCTCGACACCTTTGAGCCGGGCCAGAAACAGCGTATCGGCGCCGTCGAACTCGACGAGGATCAACGTGAACGGCGTTTCTTTGAGGAACGCCTCACCGCCGTAGTGACAGGTTGTATAGGTATGGACCTGGCCGGCCAGCGGCAGCTCGTACCACGCCGTCGGCGCCCCGCATTCCATACAGTGCGAGCGCGGTGTCGCGTAGGCGTAGCCGCACGCCGTGCAGCGCGAGCCGAGCAGCTTGCCTTTGCTCAATCCGACGAAGAACGGCGAGTCCTCGGCATAGCTGTGGCGGTAATCAATCTCGTAATGATCGTGGATGATCAGGGGGTCCATCAGTAATCCTCTAGGATGCTCAAAAAGGCCAGCCAACGAGGCAGCAGTGAAACGAGGGCCCGAGGCGTACTCTTAGTACGTTGAGGGTCTGAGTAAGCGAGAACAAAGTTGGGGGCGTTTTTCAGCATCCTAGACCGCCTCCAGGATCGAAACCGTGATATACGTTCCCGTCCCCGCGTGGCTGTGGATCAAGCCTCGCTTGGGATTCTTCACCTGAAGTTTATCGTTGCCCAAATGTTTCTTGATGGCGCCCTGCAACTGCCAGAAGGCAAAGACCGCCTGCATCAGGCCCGTCGCGCCGACCGGATGCCCGCAGGCCAGGAGGCCGCCGGAAGGATTCACCGGGAGATGTCCCTGTTTGGGCAGTTCCAACCCGTAGTCCACGCCAGGCATGAACGGCACGCCGCTCTCCACGAACTTGCCGCCTTCACCGTACTTGCAGAGGCCGAGGTCCTCGTAGGTCTGGATCTCCGAGGAGGTGTAGGCGTCGTGCAGCTCGACGAAACTCAGCTCCTGGACCGGGTTCCGGATGCCGGCCATCTCATACGCGAGCTTCGCCGCCATGCGCCCGCCACGGAACGAGTGCACGCCGGGATATTTGAGATGGGCATAGTCGGATTCCCGCTCGTGCGGCAGGAGGATGACCTTCCCGTGCGGCCGGTCCGCCATGCGCATCGCGTCGGACCCGGAGCCAACGCCGGTGATTTTCACAGGATGGTCGCAGACTTTCGCAGCGACATCCTCGGACGCCAGGATGCAGACCGCCGCCCCGTCCGACATCGTGCAGATGTCTTCCATCGTCAACGGCGTGGCCACCATCGGCGACTCCCGGACCTGCTTGATCGTGAGCCGCTTGGCCTTCTGGGCATACGAGTTATACAGCGCGTTCATGTGGTTCTTGACCGACACCATCGCCATCTGCTCCACGGTGGTGCCGTACTCGTGCATGTGGCGCCGGACCATCATCGCGTAGTAGCCGGTGTAGAACCCGCCCACCGGGAAATCGAAGTTGGTGTCGGAGGCCAGCGCGATGAACTCGTTGCCCTTCCAGGTATTGACCCGCGACATCGTCTCGAAGCCGAAGGCCACGCAACAGTTCATCCGGCCGGATGCCACCGCTTCCCACGCGGATTGGAAGCAGAGCCCGCCGGTCGCGCCCCCGCCCTCGATCCGCTTGGAGGGCTTAGGGCACAGCCCGAGATAATCCTGCGCCATGCTGGCGGCCTTCAGTTGTCGGGTGAAGTGGTCCGAGAAATAAGACCCAACGGCCCCGTCGATCATGTCCTTGGAGAACTTGGGGACGTCCCGCATCGCGTAGTCGTATGCCTCCTTGACCATCAAGCGGAAGTCCTTGTCCGGATGAGCCTTGGCGAACTTGGTGATGCCCCCGCTGATCATGTAGACCGGTTTCATGGCCGGAGTTCCTTCACAAATTTCACGACCTCGTCCGTACCCGCGCCGGGCCGGAACAGCGCGCGGACTCCGGCCGCTTTCAGACGTGGAATGTCGTCGTCCGGGATGATCCCGCCCCCAAAGACCACGATGTCTTCCGCCCCTTGTTCCTTGAGTAGCTCCAGCACGCGGGGGAGCAGGTAGTTGTGCGCGCCTGAGAGGACGCTGAGCCCGATGGCATTCACGTCCTCCTGGATCGCCGTGCTCACGATCTGCTCCGGTGTCTGGTGCAGGCCGGTGTAGATGACCTCCACGCCGGCATCACGCAGCGCCCGGGCCACCAGCTTCACACCCCGGTCATGCCCATCCAGCCCCACCTTCCCGATCAAGATCCGCAAGGGTTTCGCCGCCGCCATGTCGCTACTCCTCCATGGAAGTGAAACCAGCGGGTGACACCGCATGGGCGCCCAGATGCAGCGCGGGGCGTACAGCCGGGTCTGCGGGACCTCGACGGCGAAACGCCCAGCTGCACTGGGCTATGCGGTGGCAGGACCCGCTCTTCATATCTTTACTTCTTCGAGATAATATTTCCCTTCGACGTCCTTCTTCACGTACCCCATCTGTACTTTCGGATCATGCTCAAAAATCAGCAACCACTTCTCGTTGAACGCCCGATCCAGAATCCCCCGCTTCGACTCCAGGGTCTGCAAGGGATACAGATCGTAGCCCATGATGTACGGGAGCGGCAGGTGCGACACGGTCGGGATGAGATCGCCAAGGTAGAGCGCAGTCTTGCCATCTGACTGAATCTTCACCGCCTGATGGTGGGCAGTATGCCCACCGGTCACGACGACCGACACGCCAGGGGCAAGCTCGGTATCGCCGTCCAGGAACTCCCATTGGCTCACGTGCGCGATCGGCGTGAAATTCTCCTTGAGGTAGCTCGCGCGTGTCCGCTCGTTGGCCCGTACTGCATCCTCGTACTCGCCGCGTTGCACGAAGTACTTGGCCTTCGGAAACGTCGACACGACCTGGTCGTCCTCGCGCATGGTATTTCCCCCGCAGTGATCGAAGTGCAGGTGCGTGTTGACGACCATGTGGATGTCCTCATGCGCGAGGCCAACCCTTTTTAAAGAATCTTCGAGTGGCGGTTTGCGCTCGATGGCGAAGCGGTCCTGAAACCTCGTGTCCACCTTCGAGCCAAGGCCGGTGTCCACCAGAATATTTTTGCCGTGTGCCCGGATCAGCAGGCAATTGAGCCCCAACTGGATGCGGTTCTTCTCGTCCGCCGGACAGCACTTCTCCCACAGGACCTTGGGCACGACCCCGAACATCGCGCCCCCGTCCAGCCGAAACCGCCCGTCCGTGACTAGATAAATCTCAAACTTCCCGAGTTTCATAGCACCACCGGCTCCTTGTACGTCCCGAACACTTCCCTCAGCGCCGTGCAGATCTCACCTAGCGTGGCGTCGGCCTTCACCGCTTCGAGGAGATACGGCATCAAGTTCTCATCTCCCGCCGCGGCCTCTTGCAACGCCTCAAGCGTCCCGGCCATCTTGAAAGGATCACGACGGGACCGCAGCGAGGCCAGCCGGTCCACCTGCTCCTTCTCCACTTCCGGTCCGATCTTGAGGATCGGGATCCGCTGCACGTCCGGTTCCACATACTCGTTGACGCCGACGATGATCCGCTCCTTCCGTTCCACTTCCCGCTGGTAGCGCTGCGAGGCATCCAGGATCTCCCGCTGCGGGTACCCCTGCTCGATCGCCCGCACCATCCCGCCCATCGCATCGAGCTTTCGGAAGTACTCGCGCGCCCCTTCCTCCAAACGGTTCGTCAGCGACTCGACATAGTAGGACCCGCCGAGGGGGTCCACGGTGTTCGTCACCTCGCTCTCATGCGCGATGATCTGCTGAGTGCGCAGCGCCAGCTTGACCGCCTCTTCGGTCGGCAGAGCCAGGGTCTCGTCCATCGAATTGGTATGCAACGACTGGGCCCCGCCCAGGACCGCCGCAAGGGCCTGAAGCGTAGTGCGGACGACGTTGTTCATCGGCTGCTGGGCCGTGAGCGAGCAGCCCGCGGTCTGGGCATGACAGCGGAGCTGGAGCGAGCGGGGATCTTTCGGATGGTACCGGCGCTCCATCTCGCGCGCCCACAGGCGGCGGGCAGCGCGGAACTTGGCGATCTCCTCGAAAAAGTCGTTATGCACGTTGAAGAAGAACGAGAGCTGCGGCGCGAAGGCGTCGACGTCCAGACCGGCCTTGACCGCCGCCTCCACATAGGTGAGCCCGTCGTAGAGCGTGAAGGCCAGCTCCTGCACGGCCGTCGAGCCGGCTTCGCGGATGTGATAGCCACTGATGCTGACGGGGTGCCACTTGGGGACATGCTTGGCGCCATAGCTGATGGTGTCCAAGATCAGGCGGAGGTGCGGTTCCGGTGGGAACAGCCATTCTTTCTGCGCGATGTATTCCTTGAGGATGTCGTTCTGCAGCGTCCCGCCGAGGCGCTCGAACGGAATGCCACGCCGTTCCGCGACCGCCAGGTACATGGCGAAGATGACCGCCGCCGGGCCGTTGATGGTCATAGACGTGGTGACCTGATCGAGCGGGATCCCGTCGAAGAGGCACGCCATGTCCTCCAACGACGCAATGGCCACGCCGCAATACCCAACCTCGCCGCGAGCGCGCGGGTCGTCCGAGTCCAGACCCATCAAGGTCGGCATGTCGAAGGCCACGCTGAGGCCGGTCTGCCCGTGCTGGAGCAAATATTGGAAGCGACGGTTGGTGTCCTCCGCCGTCCCGAAACCGGCGAACTGGCGCATCGTCCAGAGCCGGCCTCGATACATGGTCGGATAGACGCCGCGGGTGTAGGGGAGCTCGCCGGGACGTCCGAGATCGCTCTTCGGGTCCCAGGCCTTGAGGTCGTCCGCCGAATAGACACGGGCGATGTCAAACTCGGAGAGGGATGTGAAGCGTGCCTTGCGCTCGTCCATCGCAGCCTCCCCCCCACCCTGACCCTCCCCCTCAAGGGGGGAGGGATGGGTGGGGGTGTCACGGATACGTGTAGAACCCCCGGCCGGTCTTGCGGCCCAACCGGCCCGCCTCCACGTACTTGCGCAGGAGCGGACAGGGCCGGAATTTGGGATCGCCCAGGTCCTGATAGAGGACCTCGCAGATCGATAGGACAGTGTCCAGGCCGATCATGTCGGCCAAGGCCAGCGGGCCCATGGGATGATTGGCGCCCTCCGTCATCGCTTGATCGATCGTCTGGGGCGTCAGCGTCCCATCCTGTCCCTCCTGCAGCAGAAAGATGGCTTCGTTGATCATCGGGATCAGGACCCGATTCACGATGAAGCCCGGTGCGTCCTTGCACACGACCGGCGTCTTGCCCATCTGCTTGGCGACGCCCACGCCGAGCGCCACTGTCTCCTCGGACGTCTCCATCCCTCGTACCACCTCGACGAGCCGCATGACCGGCACCGGGTTCATGAAATGCAAGCCGAGCACCTGCGCGGGGCGGCCAGAGGCGGCGCCAAGCTTCGTGATCGAGATGGAGGACGTGTTGCTCGCCAGCACGGTCTCTGGCTGGCACAACAGGCCCAGTTGCCTGAAGAGGTCGCATTTGAGCGTGGCGTTCTCAGGCACGGCTTCGATGATGAGCGGCACCTCATCGAAATCCCGCAGGCGGTTCATCGGCCGGAGACGCTCCAAGATCGCGTCCCTCTGGTCGGCCTTCACCGTCCCTTTCTCCACGGCCCGGTTCAGCCCCTGCCGGATCCTGTCCAGCGCGGCCTCGAGCGCCTCCGGCTTGGTGTCGAAGAGCCAGACGTCCCACCCGCTGGCGGCAGCGACCTGGGCGATGCCGCGCCCCATCTGGCCGGCACCCAGCACCCCAATGCGTGTAATGTCGCTCAGCGTCACGGACTCCTCTCCAAGATCATCGCCAGTGCCTCGCCCCCGCCGATGCAGAGGCTCGCCAACCCTCGTCGGGCGCCGCGTGTCTCCATCGCGTAGAGGAGCGTCGTCAGGATGCGCGCGCCCGTCGCGCCAATGGGATGGCCCAAGGCGACCGCGCCGCCGTTCACGTTGACCTTCACGGGATCAAGCCCCAGTTCGCGGTTGATCGCCAGCGACACGGCTGAGAAGGCTTCATTGATCTCGAACAGGTCGATGTCCTTGATGGAGAGTCCGGTCAGCTTCAACACTCGCTTGATGGCCTCGACTGGCGCGATGGTGAACCACTCCGGCGCGAGAGCTGCGCCCGCGTAGTCCACGATCCGCGCCATCGGCTTGAGCCCGAGGCGTTCGGCCTCATGTTCCGACATGACCACCAGCGCCGCAGCGCCGTCGTTGCAGGACGGCGAGTTGCCCACCGTGAGCAATCCGTCGTCCTGGAACACCGGCTTCAGGGACCGCATCTTGCTGAGGTCCACGCGGTTCGGCTCCTCGTCCTCGGTGACCATGAGGGGTGGTCCTTTCTTCTGTGGCACCTCCACCCCCACGATCTCGCGCTTGAAGGCGCCCGAGGCGATCGCCTCACGCGCCCGCCGGTAGCTCTCCAGCGCGAAGTCGTCCAGCTCCTGCCGCGTGAACTTGTACTTCTTGGCGCACAGCTCGCCAGCGTTGCCCATGTGGAAGTTGTTGTACACGTCCCACAGGCCGTCCTTGACGAGGCTGTCGGTCAGCTCGCCGTGCCCGAGACGATAGCCCTGGCGCGCCTTCTCCAGCAGGTACGGCGCGCGCGTCATGCTTTCCATGCCGCCGGCCACCACGATCCGCGCCTCGCCCATGCCGATCGTCCGGGCCGCCATGATGGTGGTCATGACACTGGAGCCGCAGACCTTGTTCACTGTCGTCGCGCCCACCGAAGGCGGGATGCCCGCGCCGATCGAGGCCTGTCGGGCCGGCGCCTGGCCAAGACCCGCGCTGAGCACGCAGCCCATGTAGACCTCGTCCACGCGCTCACCGGGCAGGCTGATCCGCTTCAGCGCTTCGGCGATCACGCCGCTGCCGAGCTTCGTGGCCGGCACCGGGCTGAAGATGCCGTTAAACGCCCCCATCGGTGTCCGCACCGCGCTGACGATAACGGGAGTCTGCTTCGCGTTCACAGGTACTTCTCCCACGCGCTCTGCTCGAGATACGCCTTCACCTTGCTCATAAACTGATCGGCCGTCGCGCCGTCAATGACCCGGTGGTCGAACGAGAGACTCAAATAGCACATGGGCCGGATGGCGATGGCGTCGTTAACGACGACGGGCCTCTTCTGGACCGCGCCGATGCCCATGATGGC
>Ga0209577_10005735_pt1 | contig 11555 bp, 3 predicted proteins | sample GraSoiAngelo_109_FD_185874 | JGI IMG/M metagenome (GOLD analysis project Ga0209577, IMG submission 185874) | Grasslands soil microbial communities from the Angelo Coastal Reserve, California, USA - 14_0903_12_20cm (SPAdes) (version 2) | ecosystem: Environmental > Terrestrial > Soil > Grasslands ... | reverse complement strand
TTTTTTTCGAGCGGTGCTTCGGCGAGGTCTGGAAGGCGATGTCTCTCGCGCTTCTTCCGGGGTCACGGCGTGCAGGCGCATGAAATTGGTCGACCCCGACGCCAGCCGCGTCCCCGCCACTACCCCCAATACGTCTCCCGGCTTGAGTTGCCCCGCACGCAGCAGTTCCTGCTCGGCGGTTGCGACCATGTCTTCAGCGGAACGCGCCTGATCGCGCAACATGGGATGCACTCCCCACAGCAGATTCATACGGTTACATACGGTCGCCACATAGCTGAACGCATAAATCTCGCTCTTGGGACGATATTTCGAGATCATGCGCGCCGTGTTACCGCTTTCCGTGAACACCGCAATCGCCCCCATGGGTAGATCTTCGGCGGCGTGTGCGATGGCTTCGCAGATGGTTTCCGCGATCGAGAGATGCTGGTGCTCACGCCGCCGACGCGGCTCCGCGAAGGCCACGAGATTGCGCTCCGCCTCCACTACGATGCGCGCCATGATAGCAACCGCCTCACGAGGATATCTGCCGCTGGCGGTTTCCGCGGAGAGCATGACCGCGTCGGTGCCGTCGAATATCGCATTCGCGACATCGCTCGCCTCGGCGCGCGTCGGACGCGGGTTCTCAATCATTGACTCCAGCATCTGCGTGGCTATAATTACCGGCTTTCGCCAATCTCCGGAGCGCCGGATGACGTGTTTCTGAATCACCGGAACTTTCTCCGGTGGCATTTCCACGCCCAGATCGCCACGCGCGACCATCACGCCATCGCTGGCCTCAAAAATTTCTTCAACATGCTCGATGGCCTGCGGCTTCTCCAATTTCGCAATGACTGGAATATCGCTGCCGTCATCAAGAATAAGCTGCTTCAGGGCGTTTACGTCGGCCCCGGATCGCACGAACGACTGCGCGATAGCGTCCACGCCATGTTTGAGCCCGAATTGCAGGTCCTTGCGATCTTTGTCGGTGAGCGCCGGAATGCCGAGCGCAGCGCCGGGCAAGTTAATACCCTGATGTTCCCCCAGGAGCCCGCCATTAACGACCTCGCATTCCACATCGCCGTCCCGCACACTCCGCACCACCAATTCGATCAGGCCGTCGGAAAGCAAGATACGCGACTCGCGTTGCACCTCTTGCGCCAGGTTCTGAAATGTTGTGGCGATGAGCGCGGGCGTACCCAGAACGTCCCGGGGCGTGATGGTGACCTGGGATCCGGACTTAAGCAGCACGGGAGTACGTCCTTTCAGCCGTCCAGTGCGCATCTTCGGTCCCTGCAGGTCCTGCAGAATGCAGATCGTGCGATCTTCCTTCTCCGCCGCCCGGCGCAGGCGCTCAATGTTACGGGCGTGCTCGTCATGCGTGCCGTGGGAGAAGTTCAGCCGTGCGACATCCATTCCCAAGCGCATCAGATCGCGCATGGCTGCTTCTGAATCGCAGGCGGGACCGATGGTGCAGATAATCTTGGCGCGGCGTCCCGGCGGCATCGGCCAATGCGCCTGATCAATTTTCAGTCCGATGTCGGTTACGCGCTCCAGAACCGAGGAAGCGAGGCCCGCGCTTACCAGGTCAATCTTCTTTGGCTTCAATTCACCCGCTCCCAGGTCAGCGTAAAGCCGAGCCGTTCCCCACTGTGCGCCGTTTCCATAAGCTTCAGAACTAAACGGTCGCCGACAAAGGAAAAGCGCCGCGCCACCGAGGTAGTCACTTGATTGGGGACGAGCGCCAGCTCCTTATGATGAACCACAATGCCATCACTTTCGTGGACTTCATAGGTACCGCAATACGCGTCATAGCCCACGACCCCTGCGGTGGCCTCTTGCGGCGTGGGATTATTCGGATTGCGCCAATCGAATCGATTCGGGTTCATCAGTTGAGCACACATGTGTCCTGAACCGTCGTAAACCAGATAGCCCTTTGCGCTGGGGCCAAGATCAGGATCCGCTAGTACCCGGCCGTCGGGATAATGAGCGGTTATCGAAACCAACTTCCAGGTGCCAACAATCCTGTGACCTGGCTTCTTGCTCTCTGCCGTACGGGCGGTGGCGGCTAATGCCACGGTACAAGCGATCAACGCAAGGACAAGATAGCCGTTCTTCACAGTGCATTCCTCAAAACACTTGGATCCGTAAATCAGATTTGGTGCATTCCGCTCTTGGCGGCAGGTATCTCTCCCAGTTGTTTTCCCAGGAACGCTCGCGGATAAATCATGGCATTAAATTCCGCACCAATCAGGATGACGAGAGACACCATATACATCCAGACCAGCAGCGCAATGCTTACCCCCAGCGAGCCGTAGATAATGCTGTAGTCGGCATAGCGCTGCAAGTACCAGCCAAACAGCATGGTCACACCGAACCACATCGCCGTCGCCAGCGTGGCCCCGGGCAAAACACTATGCCAGGGCTGGGTGCGCGGCACCGCATTGTGGTAAATCAGCGCGATTACCGCAATGCTGGTCAAGAGCGCGATCATCCAGCGGATGGCAGTCCACATCAGCAGGATGTATGGCCCAAACTCGTGACCAATGTGGAACAGGATTCGGGTCTCGATGCGGCTGCCGAAGGCCACCAGAATCGTGGCAAAAGTCATAGGGATGCCCGCCAGAATTACCAGGGAGAAGGCAATCAGGCGCTCTTTCAGCAGTCCCCAGGTCTTAGGAAGCTGGTAGGCATTGCGGAAGCCTTCCATCAAGGAAATCATGACGCCGGAAGCGGTCCACAGGGTCAACAGAGAAGTGAAAACCAGCAAGCTGACCGGGCGCTGTGTCGTACCCTTCAAATACGCGAGGGCGGTGGCGCTTCCCGCAGGAAGAATACGCCCCAGAGCATAAGAAATCTCCCGCAGGTAAGCCTCACCTTTGCGCGAAGTTGCCAGCACCGAACCCACTACCAGCAGAAGAGGAAAAAAAGTAAGAATGGAGGAGTAAGCCGATGCCTTTGCCACCGCAAACGCGTCGTGCTGAAACGCCCGCCACACCGAAAGCCGCAGCAGTTTGAAGAACTGCCTGACCAAGTCCTCGAGAGTATTGTCGGTCACGTGCAGACGCAACTCAGGAACACTCCTGGAGGAATTGTAAATCTCAAGTTCTTTTGGGTCAGCGTGCATTCGGGGGACAACGCATCAAGAGGACTAATAACAAAGGGGCGGTTTACCCGCCCCTTCGGTGTACTTTGGCTACTCGGCTGCCAATTCTTCGGTCTCGCCCTCGTGCCGCATGAGTTCGAGCGCCCGCTCGGCCTCTTCGTACGCGGCAGAGACCTCTTCTTGCACCTTCTGTGCGGCCTCCTCCATCTCTGGTGAGAGGCGCACATTCCGGTAGTATTCCATGCCCGTGCCGGCAGGAATGAGCCGTCCGACGATGACGTTCTCCTTGAGTCCGCGCAGGTGGTCCACCTTGCCCTGAATCGAGGCTTCGGTGAGCACGCGCGTGGTCTCCTGGAACGATGCCGCCGAGATGAACGAGTCGGTAGAGAGCGAGGCTTTGGTGATTCCGAGCAGCAGCGGCCGCCCGGTTGCCGGTCGCCCACCCTCTTTAATGACGCGGTCATTCTCTTCGGCGAAGGCGAACTTGTCCACTTGCTCTTCGAGCAGGAACTTCGTATCGCCTACGTCTTCCACTTTGCGCCAACGCATCATCTGGCGAACGATCACTTCGATGTGCTTGTCGCTGATGTTCACGCCCTGCAGCCGATAGACTTCCTGGATTTCATTCACCAGGTAAGACTGCAGTTCTTTCTCGCCCAGCACGGCCAGGATATCGTGCGGGTTGAGCGGCCCGTCCATGAGCGGTTCGCCGGCGCGGACGCGCTCGCCTTCCTGCACGTTGATGTGGACGCCGCGCGGCACTGAGTATTCCTTCTCCGTGCCGTTGTCGGCCACCACATAGATTTTGCGTTGGCCCTTCAAAACCTCGCCGAATTTAACCACGCCATCAATTTCGCTGATGACCGCGGTTTCATGCGGCTTGCGAGCTTCGAACAACTCGACCACACGCGGCAGACCTCCGGTGATGTCCTTAGTCTTGGTAGTCTCGCGTGGGATCTTGGCCAGCACGTCGCCGGGATAAACCGTATCGCCGTCCTGGATCATGAGGTGAGCACGCGAAGGCATCAGGTAACGTTTGCTGACCTTGTTGCCCTTGATCACGATAGCCGGTTGCCGCTTCTCGTCGGGTGAATCCGCTACCACGTGACGCGACAATCCAGTCACCTCGTCCACTTCTTCGTGCAGCGTGACTCCTTCCTGCAAGTCTTTGAACTGCACCGTGCCGCCGATTTCGGTCAGGATCGCGAACGTGTACGGATCCCACTCGACCAGCACTTGACCAAGTTGAACGTGATCGCCCTCGTTGACCTTTAGTTTGGCCCCGTACACGACCGAGTAACGCTCGCGTTCGCGAGCTTTTTCGTCAACCACGGCAATCGAACCCTGGCGGTTCATCACAACCAGGTCGCCGGCCTTCGACTTCACAGTCTGCAAGCCGATGAAGCGGACAGTGCCGTTGCTCTTGGCCTCCAACCGCGACTGCTCGGAAACTCGCGATGCCGTACCGCCGATGTGGAAGGTACGCATCGTGAGCTGCGTTCCGGGTTCGCCGATGGATTGCGCCGCAATCACTCCGGTAGCCTCGCCCAGTTCGACCAGACGTCCCGAAGCCAGGTTGCGGCCGTAGCACATCACGCAAACGCCGCGCTTCGACTCGCAGGTGAGCACGGAACGGATTTTCACCCGCTCGATACCGGCAGCCTGAATCGCACCCGCCAAGTCTTCCGTGATCTCCTGGTTGATGTCCACGATGACGTTGCCGTCGTAGTCTTTAATCTTCTCGAGCGACACGCGGCCAACAATTCGGTCGCGCAACGGCTCGATAATCTCGCCGGCTTCGACGATACCTTGCACGTAGATGCCGTCGACCGTTCCGCAATCGTACTCGCTGATGATGACGTCTTGAGCCACGTCCACCAGACGCCGGGTCAGGTAGCCCGAATCGGCCGTCTTCAGCGCCGTATCGGCCAGACCCTTACGAGCGCCGTGAGTGGAGATGAAGTATTCCAACACGGTCAGCCCTTCGCGGAAGTTCGCCGTGATAGGCGTCTCGATGATTTCGCCCGAAGGCTTGGCCATCAAGCCGCGCATCCCGGAAAGCTGACGAATCTGCTGTTTCGATCCGCGAGCGCCGGAGTCGGCCATAACGTAAATCGGGTTAAGGGAGCCTTCCTTGTCGCGCTGCTGCATTTCGCCGAACATCTCGTCCGCCACTTTTTCCGTGATGGCCGACCAGATTTCGATGACCTTGTTGTAGCGTTCGCCGTTGGTGATCGCTCCGTCCAGGTATTGCTGCTGAACGCTGACACCCTGCTTCTCGGCATCGCGCACCAGAGTCTTCTTGTTGTCGGGAATGACCATGTCGTCAATGCCGATCGAGAGGCCTGCCCGGGTCGCAAACCGGAACCCAAGCTCCTTGACCTCATCCAGCATCTTGACCGTAGTTTCCAGGCCGAAACGTAGGTAGCAATAGCTGACCAGCTGTCCGATGCCTTTCTTCTTGAGCAGGCCGTTGATGTACGGCATGCCTTCAGGAAGGTGATCGTTCAGGATGGCGCGACCCACAGTCGTGCTCAGGAACTGGCGTTCGTAAGTGACCGGTTCGGTGTGAGTGATGTCCTGATCGTCATAAGCACTGGTCAGATCAATTACCTCGCCGCTATAGCGCAACCGGATAGGCGAAAGCGTCTCCACTTCACCCGCTTCGAGCGCCAGCAGCACTTCGTCAATGTTCGCGAAAGCCCGCCCTTCGCCCTTAGCCCCCGGTTTTCCCTTGGTCAGGTAATAGAGGCCAAGCACCATGTCTTGCGTAGGCACGGTAATGGGCTGCCCCGACGCGGGCGACAGGATATTGTGCGAAGACAGCATCAGCACGCTGGCTTCGACTTGAGCTTCCGGAGAGAGCGGAATGTGAACCGCCATCTGGTCGCCGTCGAAGTCCGCGTTGAACGCCGTGCACACCAGCGGGTGAATCTTGATCGCCTTACCTTCCACCAGCACCGGTTCGAAAGCCTGAATACCCAGACGGTGGAGAGTGGGAGCGCGGTTCAGCAGCACCGGATGGTCTTTAATCACCTCTTCCAGGATGTCCCATACGATTGGCTCTTGCTGCTCCACCATTTCCTTGGCTTGCTTGATAGTGGTGCAGTGCCCGGTCTGCTCGAGCCGGTGATAGATGAACGGCTTGAACAGCTCCAGAGCCATCTTCTTGGGAAGACCGCACTGGTGCAGCTTGAGCTCAGGCCCAACCACGATGACCGAGCGACCGGAGTAGTCCACGCGCTTGCCCAAAAGGTTCTGGCGGAAGCGCCCCTGCTTGCCCTTTAGCGTGTCAGAAAGCGACTTCAGCGGACGGTTATTCGCTCCACGCAGTATCCGTCCACGACGCCCGTTGTCGAACAGCGCATCCACGGCTTCCTGCAGCATGCGCTTTTCGTTGCGCACGATCACTTCTGGAGCGTGCAGATCCATCAGCTTCTTCAACCGGTTATTCCGGTTGATCACGCGCCGATAAAGATCATTCAGGTCTGAGGTAGCAAAACGTCCGCCATCCAAAGGAACCAACGGACGCAGCTCCGGCGGGATCACCGGTATCACATCCAGAATCATCCATTTTGGCTTGTTACCACTTTTGCGGAACGCCTCAACCACTTTCAGGCGCTTGGCATACTTCAGCCGCTTCTGCAGAGAAGACTCATTCTTCATCTTCTCGCGCAGTTCGGAGGACAATCCTTCCACGTCCACACGCTTGAGAAGCTCTTTAATAGCCTCCGCGCCCATCATGGCCTTGTAGCCCGTCGCGCGGAACTGCTGGTCAAGCTCGCGGTATTTGGCTTCGTCCTTGATGACCTCGCGGTCTTTCACCGGAGCATCGCCCGGCTCGACTACTACGTAAGCCTCAAAGTAGAGAACCGATTCAAGGTCCCGCAGTGAAATGTCAAGCAAGTGGCCGATACGGCTAGGCAGTCCCTTGAAGAACCACACATGCGAGCACGGCGAAGCCAGCTCAATGTGGCCCAGACGCTCACGCCGTACTTTGGAAAGCGTAACTTCCACGCCGCACTTGTCGCAGATCACTCCGCGATGCTTCATGCGCTTGTACTTGCCGCACAAACACTCCCAATCAGTTACAGGGCCGAAAATACGGGCGCAGAACAGACCATCGCGCTCCGGTTTAAAAGTACGGTAATTAATAGTTTCGGGCTTGGTGACTTCACCATGCGACCAACTCCGGATTTTTTCCGGAGATGCCAGGCTGATGCGGATAGCATCGAAATCGGCAATCGGGTTCGCCATGTCAAAGGGGCTCGAACGATACAAGGTAATCCTCCGGTTCCTGCTCTCAACGGCAGTGCGTAGTACCTGGTACTAACGAACTGCCAGTCCATTTGTCCCGCAGAATTCGAGAGCGATGAATTCCACAGAATCGTTCCTGCTAATTTCGTATCCAGAGTCCCAGCACCTTTCCCCAACTCGGTACTCGGTACCAGGAACTCGGTACTGCCTTAATCCGCTGCCACCGGCGCCACCGGCTTCTTCTCCGCCATAGCAGCCTTGATCAGCTCAACATCCAGGCAGAGTGACTGCAACTCGCGAATCAGAACGTTGAACGACTCGGGTACGCCTGGTTCCATGGCAGCCTCGCCCTTCACAATGGCCTCATAAATCTTGGTGCGGCCATAAACGTCGTCCGACTTCGCAGTCAGCAATTCCTGCAGTATGAACGCTGCCCCGTAAGCTTCCAGCGCCCAGACTTCCATTTCTCCAAAGCGCTGTCCGCCGAACTGCGCCTTACCGCCCAGCGGTTGCTGGGTAATGAGCGAGTACGGCCCGATGGAACGCGCGTGAATCTTGTCGTCCACCAGGTGCGACAGCTTGAGCATGTAGATGTAGCCAACGGTAACCGGCTGTTCGAACTTCTCTCCGGTCATGCCGTCATAGAGATCAGTCTTGCCCGATGTCGGCAATCCGGAACGCTCGAGCAGCGTCTTGATCTCTGCTTCACGAGCGCCGTCAAACACCGGCGATGCTACGAAGACTCCATTGGTCAGGGCCTTGGCTGTGGCCTCAAGCTCATCGCCCTCAAGATCGGCAATGGACTCAGCCAGCGGCGTGTCCTTGAACAGGGCCTTGAGTTCACGCTTGATGGCTTCCTCGCGCGTGTTCTCTGCCAACAACTGCTTGATCTTCTCGCCCAATTCCCGGCCCGCCCAACCCAGGTGAGTCTCCAGAATCTGACCCACGTTCATACGGCTGGGAACGCCAAGGGGGTTGAGCACGATTTCCACCGGCGTACCGTTTTCGAGGTACGGCATATCCTCTTCCGGCAGAATGCGGGCAATTACACCCTTGTTCCCGTGACGGCCAGCCATCTTGTCGCCAACGCTCAGCTTGCGCTTCATCGCGATGTAGACTTTGACCAGCTTGATCACGCCCGGAGGCAGTTCGTCGCCTTTGGTGAGCTTGTCTTTTTTCTCGTTGACGATCTTCTTGAGCACGTCGATCTGACGCGAGGTCATTTCCTCGATCTCGTCGATCTGCTCATTCACTCGCGGATCCTTATCCGCGTACTTGATGCGCTTCAGGTTGCGAGTCGAGATACGCTCGATCGTGTCACGGTCGAGAATCGCGCCCTTCGTCAGAAGCCGCTTGTTGGTGCGCTCGTCGTGCAAGTCAGCTTGCACTTCCTTGTTACCGAGTAGACCTTCCAGGCGCTTCAAACGTTCGTCAGTGAGAATTCGAATCTCGTCCGAGAGGTTCTTCTCCAGCTTCGCAATCTGCTCTCCTTCGATCGACTTCGCGCGCTCATCTTTCTCTTGTCCTTTACGCGAGAAGATCTTGACGTCGACGATGACGCCCTCGATGCCCGGCGGGCAGTAGAGCGAAGCGTCGCGGACATCCCCGGCTTTCTCGCCGAAGATGGCCCGCAGCAGCTTCTCTTCCGGCGTCAGTTGCGTTTCACCTTTGGGAGTGACTTTGCCCACCAGGATGTCGCCCTGCTTCACCGTAGCGCCGATGCGAATAACGCCGGCTTCGTCCAAATTACGCAGCATGGACTCGCTGACGTTGGGAATGTCTCGCGTGACTTCCTCGGGTCCGAGCTTGGTGTCACGCGCCTCGATCTCGAACTCCTCGATGTGAACGGAAGTGTAGTAATCCTCCTTCACCATCTTCTCGGAGACCAGAATCGCGTCTTCAAAGTTGTAGCCGCGCCACGGCATGAAGGCGACCAGGACGTTTCGTCCCAGCGCCAGCTCGCCATGATCGGTGCAAGGACCGTCAGCAATCACCTCGCCCTTGACCACCCGCTGCCCCTTCTGCACGATCGGCTTCTGGTTGATGCAGGTGTTCTGGTTGGAGCGCTTGAACTTGGTGAGCTGATAAATGTCGCTGCCCACCTCGCGCGAGAGTTGGCCAGGATGATGCTCGCCTTCGACGCGCACGATGATGCGCTCAGAGTCAACCGAATCGATGATGCCGTTGCGACGGGCCAGCACCACGGCCCCGGAATCGCGCGCCGTGACACCTTCCATGCCGGTGCCCACAATCGGAGCCCGGGCACGCAGCAGAGGCACAGACTGCCGCTGCATGTTCGCGCCCATCAGAGCTCGGTTAGCGTCGTCGTGCTCCAGGAAGGGCACGAGCGATGCCGCTACGGAAACCAGCTGCTTCGGGCTAACGTCGATGTAATCCACCTCATCGCGGCTTACCAGAACGAAGTTCCCCGCCTTGCGGGCGTTCACCAGTTCCGCAGCGATGCGGCCCTTGTCATCCAGTTCCACGTTCGCCTGGGCGATGGTATGACGGTCTTCTTCCCACGCAGACAGGTAGAAGGAGAATGGTTCCACTTCCGCGGGACGCTTACGGCGCTCCTTAAGCTCCGCATTCACCTTCTCGATTTCATGCTTCTCGACGTGATCGCCGACCTTGTAATCGCTGTCGCCGGCGTTCACGACGCTGACATAGTCGACCACCTTGGCGTTCTTCACCTTGCGGTAAGGCGATTCGATAAATCCGTAGTCATTGATTCGCGCATAGCAGCTCAATGACGAGATCAGGCCGATGTTCGGACCTTCCGGCGTCTCAATCGGGCAAATACGGCCGTAGTGCGTCGGGTGCACGTCGCGGACTTCGAATCCCGCGCGCTCCCGCGACAGACCACCCGGCCCAAGGGCGGACAGACGTCGCTTGTGGGTAATTTCCGACAGCGGATTGGTCTGATCCATGAACTGTGAAAGCTGCGAGGACCCAAAGAACTCGCGGATCGCCGCCATCACCGGCTTGGCATTGACCAGGTCATGCGGCATGGCCGTTGACATTTCCTGGTACACGCTCATCTTCTCTTTGATAGCGCGTTCCATGCGGACCAGCCCGATGCGGAACTGGTTTTCCAGCAACTCGCCGACCGCGCGCACGCGCCGGTTTCCAAGGTGATCGATATCATCCACTGAACCGATGTTCTTGCGCAGCTTCAGCAAATAGCGGATCGTCCCGTAAAAATCATCGGGATCGAGCGTGCGCTTGTCCAAGTCCGTGGCATTCTGATTCTCGAACAGCTTGATGTTGAACTTCAGCCGGCCAACGCGCGAGAAGTCGTACTTACGTGGGTCGAAAAACATTCCATGGAACAGCGCGGTCGCTGTGTCCAAAGTCGGTGGATCGCCGGGGCGCAGCTTCCGGTAGATCTCAATCAGCGCCTCCTGTGGCGTTTTTACCGAGTCGCGCCGCAGAGTCTGGCTGATTACCGTTCCCACATCATCGCGCTCGGGGAAGAACAGGTTCAGTTCCACCACGCCATTGGATTCGAGGATCTTCGACAGCTTGTCGGCAGTCAGCTCCGAATTCGCCTCGAGCAGGATTTCGCCCGTGGTCGTGTCCACGACATCGCCCGCTACCCAGGCCCCCTCGAGATCGGTGATATCTACCTCGATCTCGCTGACCTTCGCTTTTTGAATCTCTTTCAGGATCTGAGGGCTGATCTTGCGACCCGAATGTGCAATCTCCTCGCCTGATTTGCTCTTGATGCTTCGCGCAAGCTTCATGCCCAGCAGGTTGGTGTGCTTCTCGCTGGCGGGATCGAGCGTCCAGAAAAGCTTCTTGTCTTTAATAACCAGCCGATCCACGGTGTAGAAAGTCCGCAGAATGTCTTCGCTGGAACGCAGGCCCAGAGCCCGCAGGAAGATGGTGCCCAGGAACTTGCGCTTGCGGTCAATGCGTACATACAGCACGTTTTTCTGGTCGTATTCAAACTCAACCCAGGAACCGCGGTAGGGAATGATCTTGCCCAGAAAGTAAGTGCGATTATTCGCCGTCTCAAAGAACACGCCCGGCGAGCGGTGCAACTGGCTGACGATCACGCGCTCGGTACCATTGACAATGAAAGTGCCGTTCTGAGTCATCAGCGGCACGTCGCCGAAGAAAACTTCCTGTTCCTTGATATCGCGAATGGAGCGATTGCCAGTCTCGGCATCTTTCTCAAAAATGGTCAGACGCATCGTGACCTTAAGGGGCG
>Ga0209577_10005732_pt1 | contig 11559 bp, 8 predicted proteins | sample GraSoiAngelo_109_FD_185874 | JGI IMG/M metagenome (GOLD analysis project Ga0209577, IMG submission 185874) | Grasslands soil microbial communities from the Angelo Coastal Reserve, California, USA - 14_0903_12_20cm (SPAdes) (version 2) | ecosystem: Environmental > Terrestrial > Soil > Grasslands ... | reverse complement strand
GAGCCGCCCACCCGGCCGGGGCCCGGTCGTGGAGCGCCTGCCGGTAGAGCGGGTTGTGCGCGCGCGCCAGCGCCAGGGCGTCGGCGAGAGAGAGGTTCGCGGGGGTGGGTTGCTGGGTGACGGCGAGGGTCGGACAGACGGCGAGCCCGACGGACAAGAGCAAGCGCTTCATGAGGTTCCCTTGGACCGGTCGTGAGGTCGTCACCTCATACGCGGGCCGCACGTTACGGGTTTCGACTTGTGACGAGCGAACTGGACTGCGCGGGAATGTAACCCCCCGGGCGCTTCCGGTCGAAGGGGGGCGTCAGGAGGCGGGCGTGCGCTCCGCCGTGAGGCGGCGCGAGGGCACTTCGACCTTGAGCAGCCGGCCGGCACGGTCCAGCCAGAGCCGCACCTCCTGCTGGGGACCACCCGTCACCGTGACGTGGCGCAGCGACGCGGCATTGCGATTCACGGTCGTGGCCTCGACCCCCAGGTCCTGGACCACGACGACTTCACGGTGCCCGCCGCGCGGAAAGATCGCCGTCACCGATATGGGACGCGGGGCCGCCCGCCACGCGGCGAGGAGGTACAGCACGAAGACCGAGTCGTCGAGCACCACGACGGGCGCCGGAGCCGGGAATTCCCGGGCGCGCTCGGTCAGACGCCCGAGCAGGCGCACCGTGAATCGACCGCGCGACAGCTGCCCCAGAATGCGGAGCGGCTCACGGGGATCGGCCACGGAGAATTCGAGCCTCGCCGGCAGCGAGTCGCGGCCGATCTCGAGGATGGGATTGAGGACCACGATGGGCCGGCTGCGGTCGTACCGCACCGTGGACGCGAGCGTCCATCCCGCGCCGCCGCGGGCCGCCGCGAGCCGGAACGCCTCTCGGCCGATCTCCGCGGTATCTTGACGGATGAGGAACGTGCCCTCGTCGAGCGGCGCCTGCAGCACGAGCAGCGTGAGCACCAGGGCGGTCATGGCAGCGACGGGACCGGGGCGCCGAGGACTCGCGTCGCGATGCGCTCGTAAATCATCTTGTACAGGCGCTCGCCCTTTTCCCGGGTGGCGAGCGTCGGTCGCCCGAGCGAGCCGGGAGACCGTTCGGGAAGCGAGCGCACGGCGCCGCGATGGACGAAGTCCTGGGCGCGCTCCATGCGCACCAGCTGCGGCGCGAGGTAGAGCAGCAGCGAGGTGTCGAGCTCGCTGCCGTGCATCGGGCCCTCCGGGTCGGCGAGGTGGCCGCCGAAGTCGAGGGCGAACACGTCGACCGTGAATACCCGGGCGCGCCGCGTCCGCAGGGTCGAGAGCGCCTCCTGGTGCGGGTCGTGGCCGTGGGCCGTGAGGATGATGAACGCGTCGACGCCGGTCTGCTCCCAGGACCCGAGCAGATCGTTCATCCAGCGGTGCAACGTCTTGCGGCGCACCGTGGCGTTGCCGGCGTACGGCCGCTGGGTGGCGGTGTTCACGCCGTATTCGATCGTCGGGGCGCGCAGGATGTCGAAGCTGGCCGAGAGATCGTCCGCCAGCCGCTCGACGATGATCGTGTCGCATCCCAGCGGGAGATGGGGGCCGTGCTGCTCGCAGGTGCCGACCGGCACCAGGAGGCGGGAATCGCGCTCCAGGATGAAGCGGACTTCGTCGGCCACCAGCGTCTTCAAATGATGCGGCGCCTTCATATCGTGCTCGCGGGCTGCGCCACCGCCGTGGCGGTGGCGGAGTGGCTCCACGGCAACGCCGGAGTATGGGCGTGGACGGCGGGGGCGGCGGCGCTGGCGACCGCCGGCTTGGCGGTGGGGCGCGGCCCCCGGGCCATCGCTGCGGGCCTCGCCGCGCTGGCGTCCTTCCTGCTCGGCGCCGTCGTCATCGCGGGCGTGCGCGAAGTCCGGCGGATCGAGTGCTGCTGGACCGAGGTCCGGGCGGAACGAGTCCCGCGGGACTCGGCCGAGCTGCGCGGCGCGCTCGCGGCCGCGGTGGCCGAAGCGCGGCGCCTCGCCGAGCGCGGCATGACGGCCGCCCTGCTGCCGCGGGACGCAGCCTTCGAGCACCTCGCGGTCGCGATGCAGGCGCCGGGCCAGGCGCCGGGGGTGGAGCGCGGCGTGGTCATCCTCGGCGCCGACGGTGAGCCCTTCGCATGGGCGGGCCGCCATCGCTTCGTTCCCGCCCGGGACACCGTAGAATTGCGCGCCGTCATCACCCCATTCTACGTGTCGCTCGAGGCCCGGCGCCAGACACAGGCCGGCCGCACGGCCGTGGGCTCGGTGCTGATCGACGCCGCGCCGGCCGCGCGCGACCGGGACGGGGCGGTGAGCACGTTGTTCGCGCGCCGCTACGGCGTCACGCTGCGGTTTTACACACCCCACCTCGCCCCCGGCGACTCCACCGTCTTCGACTACTCCACCCCGGACGGCCGTACCCTGTTCAGCGTACAGCCGATCCCGCCGTCCCAGGGTGACGCGGAGCTCGCGGCACTGCATGGCGCCGCCGGGCGCGCCGGCACGGCGCTCGCGGCGGCGCTCTTCTTCCTCTTTATGGTCGCCCCGCCGGGGCGGTGGCGGTGGGTGGTCGTGCTGGCCGCGGCGTGGTGTCTGTTGCGGGCTCCGCTCGGCCTCGCCCTCGGGTTGGCGAACCCGTTTTCGCCGGCCCTGTTCTATCGGCCGATGCTCGGCGTGTTCAGCGCGTCCGCGGGGTCGCTGGTCGTGCTGGGGCTCGTGCTGTTGCTGGCGGCGGCGCTGCTGTGGCGCCGCGGGATCGCGCGGCGCTGGTGGACCGTGTCCGCGGCGGCGCTCCTCGTGCTCGCCGCCCCGTACCTGGTGCGCTACTTCGGTCGCGGCATCGCGCCCCCCGCCGGTGGCGTGAGCGTCGGTTTGTGGATCTCGTGGCAGCTTGCGGTGGGGGCTGCCGGCATGGCGCTCGTGTTTTGGGCGGCGGCCCTGGTGCGCGGCACGGCGGAGCCGCGCGGCGTTCCGTGGACCCTCCCGGCCGCGTGCGCTTGGGCGGTGCTCGCGGCGCTCGCCGGCCTCTGGCTGTGGCAGCCCTATGGGGCCTGGCCCGAGTGGTACACGTTCGTCTGGCTCCCGGCGCTCGTGGGCGTGGTGGTGCCGGCGCCGAGTCGCTGGGCGGTCGGCGGCATCGCCACCGTTGCCGGCACCGCCGCGGCGCTCGTCACGTGGGGCGCGGCGGTCGAAGGCCGCCTCGGTCTCGCCGAGCGTGACGCCGCCGGGCTGGGTCGGGAGGACGACCCGGCCGCCATCGCACTGCTCGACCGCATGGGGCACGAGCTGCCGACGCCCGCGCCGCGCACGGCGGGAGAGCTGTACGCATTCTGGCTCAAGTCGCCGCTCGCCGCCGAGGACTATCCCGCGAGTCTCGCGGTATGGACGCGGACCGGCGATCCCGTCGCCGAGCTCCGCCTGGCGCGGCTCGACCTTCGCCCGCCGCTCATGGCGGCACTGGTGCGCTCTCCGGAGACGAAGCGCGGTCCGCGCGTCGAGCGCCTGGGAGGCGTGCCGGGCGTTCACAACGTGCTCGTCGCGCCGCTCCCTTTGGGCGAGGTGCTGACGGTGGGCGTCGGTCCCCGCACGCTGCTCATCCCCGCGGACCGCGTGGCGCGGTTTCTTCAGGGCGATGTCGCCGCGGGGCTCCCGTACGTCATCACGCTGTCGCTCCCCAGCCCGGGCCCGCCGGCCGAAAGTGCGCGGGTCATCTGGAGGCGCACCGGGTGGTCTGTGCGCGGCGAGCGGCGCGTCGAGCTGTCGGATGGTGTGCACCATGTCCACCTGCGGGTCGACCTCCAGCAGGGGGGGCCGTGGGCCCTGCTGGTGCGCGGCGCCCTGGTCGTCGTCCTGGACGCGGTGCTGCTCGGCGCCGCCTGGCTCGCCAGCCTGCTCCTCGTCGCCGGGGGGCGACCGCGGCTCCAGCCCGTGCTCGCCGGGCTGCGCACGAGCTACCGGGTGCGTCTGACCGCCGCACTGGCGGGTTTCTTCGTCGTCCCGGTGATGGCGTTCGCGTTGTGGAGCTTCGCGCAGCTGCGGGACGATGCCCGCCAGGACGGCGACCTGCTCATCCGCCAGACGCTGCGCGACGCCGCCACCACGGCGGGCGCCGCCGTGTCGGATCGGGCGACGAACGTCGATCGCGCCATCCGCGAGCTCGCCGACCGGCTCGATGCCGATCTGTGGTTGTACCAGGACGGCGTGTTGACGGCAACGAGCGCTCCGGTGCTCGACGAGCTCGGGCTCGCAGATCCGTTCCTTGCGCCGGACGTGTTCGTGCGGTTGGCCCTGCGGGACGAGCTGGAAGTCAGCGCCGACGGGAGCACCGCCGGACGACCGGTGAGGGTGGGGTATAAGGTCGTGGCGGCCGGGGCGCCGCGGACGCAGGCGATTCTCGCCGCGCCCCAGCTGGTGGACGACGAGCGCGTCCGCGAGCCGCTCGAGAACCTGACGTTCACGCTGGTCCTCGCCATCCTGGTCGGTCTGGTGGCCGCAGTCGCGCTCGCGGGTTTGGTGGCCCGCGGCCTCGCCCGCCCGGTGGCCGCCCTGCGGGACGCCGCGGTGGCGCTGGGCCGGAGCGCACCGCTGCCCGCGTTTCCGCCCGGGGCGCTGCGTGAGTTCGAGCCGGTGGTGTCGGCGTTCGAGCGGATGGCGGCGGACGTGCACAAGAGCCAGGCGGCGCTGGAGGAAGCGCGCCACCGCACGGCCCAGGTGCTCGCCAACGTGGCGACGGGCGTGATCGCCGTGGACGAGGGGTTGCGCGTGACGATGGCCAATCCCCGCGCGGCGGACCTGCTCGGGACCACGCTCGAGCCCGGCAACCTGCTCCCCCGGACGGCGGCGGCCGAGTGGCTTCCCGTGTGGAACGCGGTGAGCGAGTTCCTCGCCGCCGGCACGGGGCCGGGAGGAGAGGGAGAGCGCATCGCGGAGCGCGAGTTCGACGTGGGGGGCCGGCAGATCCGCGTGCAGATCGCGTCGCTCGGGCCTTCGCCCGACGGCTGCGTCGTCGCGCTGGACGACGCCACCGCGTTCACGCGCGCCGCGCGCGTGCTGGCCTGGGGCGAGATGGCGCGCCAGGTGGCGCACGAGATCAAGAATCCCCTGACGCCGATCCGCCTCGGCGTGCAGCATCTGCAACGGGCCCGGGCCGAGGGCCGGGCCCGCGATTTCGACGCCACGTTGGAGGACACGGCGGCGCGGATCCTGGCCGAGATCGATCGGCTCGACGCGATCGCGCGTGCGTTCTCGCGGTTCGCGTCGCCGCAGGCGGAACAGCTGCCGCTCGAGCCCGTGGACCTGTATGCCGCCGCACGCGAGGTCGTCCAGCTGTACGCACTGGGGGGCGCGGAGGTCCCTACCCACTTCGAGATGGCGGGTGAGGCGGGCACGCCGGCGCTGGCCCGCCGGGACGAGGTGAAAGAGGTGCTCGTCAACCTGCTCGAAAACGCACGCAACGCTGGGGCGCGCCGCGTCACCGTGCGCGTGTCGGAAGGTGGCCGGCGGCTGGCCGTTCTAGACGACGGGCGCGGCATTCCCGCGGACGCGCTGCCACGGGTGTTCGAGCCGGCGTTCTCCACCACGTCGAGCGGCGCGGGGCTCGGGCTCGCCATTGCGAAGCGCTTGATCGAGAGCTGGGGGGGCACGATCGCCTTGGAGAGCGCCGCCGGACGCGGCACTACCATCACCATCACGTTTCAGCCTGCCCCCGCCCCTTCCCCCGCCCGCGCGCCAGCGGTCTAGGTTGGTGATCGGGCTCACGCCCGCACATGGCGGAATTCACGAACATTGTTACCCTTGTCACCGGCACCATCCTCGGGGAGAACCGTGCGCATAGCGTTTGTGGGCGTGGGGCTGATCGTACTCGTCGGCGGCGGCGCCGGCACGGCCGGCGCGCAGGGATGGGCCACCGATGCGCGCCGCATCGGCCTGGGCGGCCTCGGTCTCGACCAGGGAAGCCTGCGGCGCTACAACGCGGCGTACCGCGCCGTGCCGGGCCGAGCCGGGCAACGCGGCCGCCCCAAGCTCACCATCCCCATCCCGCTCGGCCTGATCCAGTTCTTCCACGACCACCCGATCTCGCACATCACGAAGGACCCGGCGTTCAACCCCGACTCCGCCGGGTTCAATCCGGTGGAGCTCCTGAACACCTTCCTCAATCCGCCGCTGTTCCTCGAGGTGAAGCAGGCGCCCACGCCGACCAACGACGTCGTCTTCGGCATCGGGAAGGACTCGCTGCGCGTGAACCTTGGCCAGACCGCCAAGCTCGTTCCGGAAGATCAATTCGGGATTGGCGGCTCGAGCCGCCCACTCGACCCGGGGCTGTCGATCAAAGGGGTGCGCGTCGGCCTGATGGGCTGGGTGCACGACGAGGTCGGGGTCCAGCTCGGCGACAAGCTCCTCGGATTCCTGCGGGATTCCGTGCCCGCCGATAGCAACACCCGCTATAACGTAGTCGGAGACGCGCTGCTCGAGGCAGGATTCGCGCCGACGGTCGCCTACGCGGGGCGGATCGCGGGCGACAGCAGCACCGGGCTGTACGTGGGAGGCGCGGTGCACTACTACGTCGGCCTCGCGTACGCGCGCGTGAGCGGCGACGGCGGGTTCACCACCGGCGATTCGATTTTCAGCGGTCCGACTCCCGTGAAACCCGATGCGCGCGGCCTCACGCGGTACTCCAAGTTCGGGAACAGCTTCGGGCACGGCGTCGGCGCCGATCTCGGAGTCGCGGTGGTGACGGGACCGATCGAGCTCGGCGTCGGGGTGAACGACATCGGCGCCACGATCACCTGGCCCGACACGCGCGTGGACAGCGCCTTGTACCGTGACTCGAGCTTCAGCAAGCCCGTCGCGAACCACATTGAGACGAAGACGAAGCTGCCGGTTTCGTACCTGGTGAACCTGGCGTACACCGTGGGCAAGACGACGCTCGGCGCCGACGTGCTCAACAGCGGGCGCGGCACCACCGTGCACATCGGGGGAGAGCAGCGCGTTGGGGTCATTGTGCTGCGCGGCGGTGTGGCGCGCGACCAGCGCAAACGCATGGAGTTCGGCTGGGGTGGAGGCTTGCGATTCGGGGGGTTGGGGCTGGACGTGGGATTCTGGACCCACACGAACTCGCTGTCCAACCAGCGCGGCATCACGATGGCGACGTCGCTGTCGATCTATTAGGGAGGCGGGATGACAGTCAAGTGGCTCGGCGTGGCGCTCGGATGCGCGGTGGTGGCGGCGGGCTGTGGCCAGGGGCGCGCCATCTTCAACGTGGACGTGTACAGCTTCGTGAAGGGGACGGGCAGCGACAACGTCGCCTACACGGTGCCCCCAGGGTTGTCGGGGAGCGCCGGTAGCCCGGCGCAACAGATCACCTTACCGGGAGTGGGCTCGTCCATCGTGGACAGCGTGCGCGCTTTCGGGACCCTCGACCTGCGCAACGCCACCGGCTCCGGCACGATCGGTTTCGATGTCTACCTCGCGGCGGACGCGCCCGGCACGAGCAACCCGTCCGCCAAGGCGATCACGGTCCCCATCAAGACCGTGTCGGGCACGAGCACGACTCCCGACACCATCCGGGCCGACCTCACGACGGCCTTCAATTCGCTGTTCGCGGGCACGCAGCTGTGGATTCGGTTCGTCGCCAACGGCTCGGCGGACCCCGGCGTCACGCCGCTGCAGGGGAATGCCGTGCTCACGTCGCTCCAGCTGACGGTCGTCATTTCGGACAAGTTCTTCTAAGACTAGTTTTCACCTGCATGCGTAGGTCCTTTCCGTGGGGAGCGCTGCTCGGGGCAACGCTCCCCGCATTGCTCGCCACCTGTCGCTACGATAGCGCTGGTCCCCGCCACGGGGGACCGGCATATCTCGCCGTCCAGCCCATAGCCGGCCCCGGGGTCGATCTCGCCGCGTTCGGGCTGACCCCCGACACCATCCGCCTGGTCGTGACGCGCAGCCCTGCCGACACGCTGCGCGCGCTCACCGTTTTCTTCGACCCGGACTCGTCCCAGATCCGTCTGGTGGCCGATGTCACGCTGCGGGCGGTCGTGGAAACCCTCACCGTGGGTTTGGAGCTGCGGGGTGGTGGCTTCGCGCTGTTTTCGGGCACTCGAGCCCTGGAGGTTCGGGCCGGGCGACCGGGCGCGCCGCTGCAGATCCCCGTGACGTACACCGGGCCGGGGGCGAGCGTCGCCGCCCTCGCGCTGGCGCCGTTCGATAGCGTGCTCACGTTTGGAGACGCGTTGCGGTTCCGCGTGAGCGCCACAGACTCAGGCGGTGCGCCCATAACTCCTTTCTACGTGACGTGGAGCACGAGCGACACGACCGTCCTGCGGGTGAACGCCGCGGGCCTCGCCCGGGCGCCGCAGGCGCGGGCCCTCGTGTACGTCCGCGCGCGCACGCCGACCGGGGTCGCGGATTCGACGCCTGTGACCGTCATCCCCCTGCCCACCTTGTTGAGTGTCGTGAGCGGGGCTGGCCAGCGCGGCGTCGTGGGACTCGCGTTGGCGCTGCCATTCCGCGTGCGGGTGACGGCCGCCGATGGGTTGGGCGTGAAGGGGATCCCGGTGCTGTTCCGCGCGCTGGCGAGTCTGGGGAGCGCCGTCGCCGACTCCGTGGTCGTGGCGGACACGGGCGGTTATGCCGAGACGGTGGCTACGCTCGGCACCCTCGCGGGACCGCAGGGCTTCGAAGCGCGCGCGCTCGCGCTCCCCGCCGCGAGCTTCAGCGCCACGGCCCTTGCGGGAGCGGTGTCGGCCGCCACATCGGTCGTGACGGCGTCCGCCACGAGTCTCCTGTCGGGAGCGATCGCCACGCTCAGCTTGCACGCCAAGGACGCGTTCGGGAACGACGTCACCACGGGCGGCCGCAGCGTCGTGTTCAGCGTGACGGGAGGGACCAGCACCGGTACGATCGGCCCGACGGTCGATCGCGGGGACGGGACGTACACCGCGCCTTTCACCGGGGTGCTCGCCGGAACCGCCGCGACGATTGGCGCGACGATCGATGGCAGCCCGGTGACATCGCAGCCCCTGCCGACGATCGCAGTGCTGGCAGGGGCGGTGGCACAGGTCGTAGTCAGCCCGGCGACCGCGTCGCTCACCCTCGGACTCACGCAGCAGTTCACGGCCGTCGCACAGGACGCCAACGGTAACCCGGTGCCGGGACAGACTTTCACGTGGGCGTCTGACCAACCGCTCCTCGCCAGTGTGGATGTGAACGGCCTCGCCTTGGCGCTCGCGATCGGGACCGCCGTCATCAGGGCGACCACTGCTGGCATCTCGGGGACGGCCACGCTTTCGATCCTGTAGCGTCGACGCAACAGGGGTTTCCGGTGCGCCTCTTGCCCCCTCTGGCCAGCCCCAAGCGCTAATTCGTTGTCCCATCGGGACGAACGCGTCCCACCTCCACCACACACTGTCGATCTGGCCTCGAACTTGAGGCACGGTTTCGACACATGTCGGAGCCCAGTTTTCGTCACCTGTTGTCGACGCCCCGATCAGGGTCGGCACGCGCGGGAGCCGCGGCGTGGGAGGCGGCGTTTGCGACGTGCTACGTCGACCTGTGCGAGTACGTCCTCCGCTTCGTGGGTTCGGCGCCAGCCGCAGAGGATGTCGTGCACGACCTCTTCCTGCAGCTGTGGGACACACCCGACCAGGCTCACCTGGGCCGCCCCTACCTGTTCGTCGCGGCGCGGAACCGGGCGCTCAAGTACCTGCGGCACCGGCGCGTGGTGGCGGCGTGGATCGAGCGCGCCAGCTACGAAGAGCCACCCATGGCGGACTCCCCGGAGGATGAATGTCTGCGCCGCGAGCTCGACGTCGCCGTCCGGCGGGCCATCGCCGAGCTCCCGGTCCGGTGCCGGGAGATCTTCGTGCTGCACCGACGCGACGAGCTGAGTTACGAGGAGATCGCGGTGCGCCTCGGCGTGTCGCTCGGCACCGTCAAGTCGCAGATGTGGCGCGCAACGGTGCGCCTCAAGGAGCGGCTGGCGCGCTAGTCGGTTCATACTCTGGGGTCCCTCGCGGGTTCTCCTGTAGAGCCGACTGTCATGATCGAAGACTCCGACCTGCTGCGACTCGTCGACGGGGAGTGTTCGCCCGAGGAGGCCAGGGCGATCCAGGCGTGGATCGCCGCGGATCCGGCCCGGGGCGAGTTGCTCGATCAAGTCCGGGCGGTGTGGCGCCTCACCGGCGACACATCGCGGCCCTGGGATCTCGCGGGGGCCCGCGACCGGCTGCTCCGGGTGCGCGGCCGTCACGCGGCCCAGCAGTCCGGCGGGTTTCCCGCGCGGTCCCGGGCAACCGGACTCCTGAGGATGGTGGGCGCGGGTCCTGTGCCCGTGTCGGGGCGTGCTTGGGTGGCGTCGCCCTGGGTCCTGCGCATTGCCGTGACGCTCGTGCTGGGGATCGCCGGGTGGGCCGCATGGCAGCGACGCGCGCCGGCCGTGCCGGCCCGGGAGTACGTCACGGCACCCGGACAACGACTCGCAGTGTCGTTCTCCGATGGCTCGCGGGTGCTGCTGGGCGTCGCCTCGCGACTCCGCGTGCCGCGGGAGTACGGCGTGCGCACGCGCGCGGTCGAGCTCGAGGGCGAGGCGTACTTTGTCGTACGGCACGATCCGGCTCATCCCTTCCTCGTGCGCACCGCGCACGGCACGACGGAAGATCTCGGCACCGAATTCGACGTGCGAGCGTACCGCGAGGAGCGGTCGTTGCAGGTCGTCGTGGCCGCCGGCCGCGTGGCGCTGCGGCGTGCCGGGGGCGCCGATTCGCTGCTGCTGCACCCGCGCGATCGTGGCGTGATCGATGCGACGGGGACGGTGACGATCATCAGCGGCGTCTCGCTCCAGCACTACCTCGCCTGGATCCGCGGGACGCTGCGATTCGACGACGCGCCGCTCGGCGGCGTCCTGGCCCAGCTGGAACGCTGGTACGATCTGGAAATCCAAACCACCGATCGGTCGTTGGCGCGGGAGCGGCTCACGATTGCGTTCACGACCGCCTCCCCCGACGAGGCGCTGAGCGCCCTGGCGCGGGTGCTGGGAGCCCGCTTCACGCGGGACGATCGAGTGGTCCGCCTCATTCCTGTCCATCGGGGTCCGTAGTAAAGGGAGGGACTGGCTATGCGGTTCTTATTTGCGTTCACGGGACTGCTCGTCGTGATAGGGGCACCACTAAAGGTGCGGGCGGCGCAGGCCGGCGCGCCGGTGACGGTCCTGCAGGACGCCGATCCGTTGCTGCCCGTGTCGCCCCTGGACCGGACGGTGACGCTGGCGCTCGAGCGGGTGTCGCTCAAGGCGGCGCTCGACGCGGTCGCGCGGCAGACGGGGGTGCGCATCGCGTACTCGCGTCGCGTCGTGCCGTTGGACCGACCGGTGTCCGTTCAGCTCGACGCAGTGCGGGTTGAGGCCGCGCTCGATTCGCTGCTGTACGGCACCGGCGTCGCCCCGACGGTGGACCGGACCGGTCAGATCCTGCTCATCACGGACCGCGATGGGTCGAACCGATCGTCGCAAACGGGCTCGATCGCCGGGACGGTCAAGGATGGCGACACGGGCGGGCCGATCACGGCGGCGACCGTCACGGTCGTCGGCAC